>Ga0209376_1000065_pt1 | contig 105588 bp, 91 predicted proteins | sample GraSoiAngelo_134_FD_185891 | JGI IMG/M metagenome (GOLD analysis project Ga0209376, IMG submission 185891) | Grasslands soil microbial communities from the Angelo Coastal Reserve, California, USA - 14_0929_05_30cm (SPAdes) (version 2) | ecosystem: Environmental > Terrestrial > Soil > Grasslands... | reverse complement strand
TACGCCCGACCGGCCGACCGAGCTGTACTACCTCGCGTCGGCCACGGCCCCGCCGCGCCGCCTGACGGACCTGAACGCCGAAGTCGCGTCGCGCCAGCTCGGCACGATGGAGCGGCTGGAGTGGCCCGGATCGGACGGCTTCCGGGACGACGGCGTGGTGACCTACCCCCCCGGCTTCGTGAAGGGCAAGCGGTACCCGTTGGTGCTGATCATTCACGGCGGCCCCACAGCGGCGTCGGTGCGCGGCTTCAACCTGTTCAGCCAGCTCGTGGCCGCGCACGACTACATCGTGTTCTCGCCCAACTACCGCGGCTCGGACAACCTCGGCAACGCCTACCAGCGCGCCATCTTCAACGACGCAGGCGACGGGCCGGGGCGAGACGTGATGGCCGGAATCGCGGCGCTCGTGCGGCTCGGCGTGGTGGACACGACGCGCATCGGCGTCTCAGGATGGTCGTACGGCGGCTACATGACCACCTGGCTCATCGGGCATTATCACGTGTGGAAGGCGGCCGTGGCCGGGGCGGCAGTGACGAACCTCGTGGACCAGTACAACATGGCCGACTTCAACGTGCTGGAGCGCTACGGCTTCTCCGGCTTCGGCTCCCCGTGGACGGGGAAGTCGCTTCAGGCGTACCGGGACCAGTCTCCCATCTCCTACGTCGCGGAGATGAAAACACCCACGCTGATCCTGTCGGACGTGCGTGACGCGCGAGTCACGGTGACACAGTCCTATGAGCTGTATCACGCGCTCCGGGACAACGGCGTTCCGGTCAAGTTCGTCGCGTATCCGGTCGACGGCCACTTTCCCGGCGATCCGGTGCGCACGACCGACGTCTACCGGCGCTGGCTCGACTGGCTCGATCAATACCTGAAGGGGCCCGTCTCGACCCGCTAGCGCTCGCCGTGCCTCCGGCGCTCCCCAGAATCGCACGTCCTCGTCGCTGGTTGCTCGGCCTGTACGTGGCGAGCGCCCTGGCGGTCACGTTGCAGCAGGCCGTGCTCCACCAGTCCAACAACTTTCGCGTGTTCCGCTCGGCCACCATCAATCTCCTGGCCCGACGCGATCTCTACGCGGCACACCCCGAGCAACACTTCGACTACTACAAGTACAGCCCGACGTTCGCGCTGCTGTTCGCACCGCTCGCCTATCTGCCGTTCGCCCTGGGGTTCCTCTGCTGGACCCTGCTCAACGCGCTGTTGCTGTGGTACGCGCTCGAGCGCCTCCTGCCGCAGCGCCAGGCCACGCTCGCCATCGGCCTCCTCTACCTTGAGGTGCTGTTCGCGATGCAGTACGGACAGAGCAACGCATTGGTCGCCGCGCTCATGGTCCTGGCCTTCGTCGCGCTGGAGCGGGGCCGCCAGCTCGAGGCGGCGATCGAGGTGGGGCTGGGAGCATCGATCAAGTTGTTCCCGCTGGCCCTGCTCCCGATCGTGGTGTGCCACCCGCGGCGCGCGCGGTTCGGTCTCCTCTTCCTTGGCGTCGCGACGGCGCTCGTGGTGCTGCCGCTCCTCGCGGTGCCCGTGCCGGAGCTCGTCGCCCAATACCGCTCGTGGCGCGCCATCGAGGCGTCGGACATGCTGAACCGGGGCTATTCGCTCATGCAGTATCTCACCATGGCGCTCGGCACCGAGTGGCCCAACTGGCCGGTGCAGCTCGCGGGCACGGCGTTGCTCGTGGCCCCGCTCGCGCTCGGCCGGGCGCGCTGGCGCGACGCCGCGTTCCGACGCCTCGTCCTCTGCTCGGTGCTCGTCTACGTGGTGCTCTTCAACCACCAGTCGGAGCGGGCGACCTTCGTGATCGCCTACACCGGGATCGTCGTCTGGTGTGTGGGCTCTGCTCCGAGCCGGCTCAAGACCACGATCCTCGCGCTCACGCTGCTCGTAATGGTCGTCCACGACGTCGAGATCGTGCCGCGGTGGGTAAAGGCGGAGATCCTGATTCCCTATCGCATCAAGGGCATTCCCTGCGTCGTGGCCTGGTTCGCGATGCAAGCGGAGCTGTTCGCTACAGCGCTCCGAAGTGAATCAGGCGAAACCGCGCTCCCCGGAACCGCTCCCGAACTTCCGGGAGCGTGAGCGCGGCCAGCTCGCGGGCGCGTGGTGCCGTATAGTCGTCCCAGGCGGCGAGATCGCCGTCGGCGTAGCCGGGATGGACCATGAGCTCGGTGGTGCCCGACTCGAGGCGGTCCAGGACGGCGAGCAGCCGCGCCAGGAAGCTGCGGCTCCCCTGCAGCGAGATGCCGACGAACCGGTCCGGCCGATCGAGCGCCGCTGCCCCGCGCGACGCCACTCCCCACGCCACGCGCAGCGCCGCCTTTTTCAGCGACGCGCGCCAGTTCACCGGGTTGACGCTCCACGGCTCGAGCGGCACCCGGAGGACGGGCACGCCCGCGGCGCGCGCCGTCTCCACCACCGCGCCCCACACCCCGGGAAGGACGTGCACGTGGCGGTGACTGTCGAGATGGGTCACGACGAGTCCGGCGTTGCGGAGCCGTGCGAGCTGGGCGGCGCACTCGATCGCGACATCCCCTGGATCGAGCCGCCCGGCGAACGCGCGCGCAACCAACGCCCGGAGCGTGTGGAACCGGCCGGTGCGGGCGTCGGCCAAGCTCCCGCCCCACGAGACCGGGCGGCCCATGGTCAGATTGAGGTGCAGTCCCACACCGAGCCCGGGGGCGGGACCCAGGTCGCGCAGCCGCCGCAGCGCGTCGGTCCAGCCCGGCGTGTTCACCAGCACGGAGACCGATGACACCACGCCGGCGGCGTGGGCCTCGAGAATTCCGCGGTTCACGCCGGTCGACAGACCGAAGTCATCGGCGTTCACCACGAGCCGCGGCGGCTCAGTCATAGCGGCCGCGCCAGTCGTTCCAGCGGATTCGCGCCAGGTCCTCGAGCATGCCGACGGCGTCCGCGACGAAGCGGACGGTGGTCGGCTCGTCGTCGTAGCGATAGTGGACCGCCTGCTGCGTGACCTTCAGCCCGTGCTTCCTGGCGACGTACAGCAGCTCGACGTCGAAGCCAAAGCCCGCAATGGTGAGGCGCGGAAAGATCAGCTCGCTGGCCCGCGCCGTGAAGCCTTTCAAGCCCGCCTGCGTGTCGAGGATCCCGGGAAGGAGCGCGAGGCGTACGGCCAGGTTGAAGACCCGGCTCATCAAGTGTCGCGTGTACAGATAATGGATGAACGACGGGCTCATCAGGTAGCGCGACTCGGGAAGCACCCGGCAGGCCACCGCAACGTCGCTTCCCGTCTCGAGCTCGTGGACGATCTTCGTGATCTCGTCGACCGGATACGCGAGGTCCGCGTCCAGGAACACGCGGTAGCTCCCGTGCGCGGACTGCATCCCCCGGGCGACGGAAAACCCCTTGCCCCGATTGGGGTCGTTGCGGAGCACCGTCACGCCCGCCGTGGCGTGGCCGAAGTCTGCCAACAGGCGGGCGGCGGGGGACTGGCTCGCGTCGTCGATGAGAATCAGCTCGGCGCCCCGCGGCTGGGCGGCGGTGAACGCCCGCAATGCCTCGAGATGCGCCGGCAGGCGCTCGGCGCCGTCTCGTACGGGCACGATCACGGACAAGTGGACTGCGCGATCACGCACGCTCACAAAGATACGGCGTCCTCGACGCGACGCACCAAGCGCGCTAGTTTCTCGGCCCGCATGACCGAGGCGGCAGCGTGAGCGACGCGTCCGGCACCATCCAGCACGTCTCCGACACCGCGCGCTGGGTCGCCCTGTATCGCGCGATGGAGTCGGAGCGGCCGGATGCGCTGTTCCACGACCCCTACGCGCGACGGCTGGCCGGGGAGCGCGGCGAGCGCATCCTCGCTTCCATGAAGCAGGGACGCACGTGGGCCTGGCCCATGATCGTGCGGACGGCGGTGATGGACGAGCTGATCCTGCGGGCGATCGCGCGGGACCGCGTCGACACGGTGCTGAACCTCGCCGCAGGGCTGGATACGCGTCCCTACCGGCTGCCGCTCGCCCCCGCGCTCCGCTGGATCGAGGTGGACTTCCCCGACGTGATCGCCTACAAGCAGCAGCAGCTGGCGGGGGAGCGAGCGGCGTGCGGGCTGGAGCAGATCGGCGTGGACTTGACGGACGCGGCGCGCCGGCGCGCGCTGTTCGCGCAGATCGGCGCCGCCGCGCGGCGGGTGCTGGTGGTGAGCGAAGGGCTGCTCATCTATCTGACGGGCGAACAGGTCGGGGCGCTGGCGCGCGATCTCATCGCGCAACCGTCGTTCGCGTGGTGGCTGATCGACCTCGCCTCCCCCGGACTGCTCAAGATGATGTCGAAAACCTGGGGCCGCGCGGTGGCCGGGAGCGCGCCGTTCCAGTTCGCTCCCCCTGAGGGGACGCGCTTCTTCGAGCCGTTCGGCTGGCACGAGGCCGAGTTTCGCTCCACCTGGGACGAATCCCTGCGCCTCAAGCGCACGATGCGCCTGGCCTGGCTGTGGAGCCTACTGGGCCGGCTGTACCCCAAGAAGAAGCGCGAGGAGTTCCGCCGTTTCTCTGGAATCGTATTGTTGGAGCGACAGTAGGCGCGGCACGGGTCTCCCTCCGCGACAAGAATACGCAGTCGCGGCGAGAGACCCCGGCCGTCCCCTACCAGCTAGTTCAGCAGATACCGCAGCCCGATTTGCATCTGCCAGCGCGACAAGAGACTCGCGTCGTCGATGAACGTCTGCGACGGGCCGGTGAAATTGAACACCGGCGCGCCGGTCCCGTCGAAGCGCACCAGTTTGAGCGGAGACGTCGCGGCAGCACTCGCGACCTTGCGCACCCCCCACGACGAATTCAGCAGATGCCCCACGTTCAGGATGTCGAGACTCAGCTCGAACCCGTGACGCTGCGCGCCGGTTTGAATGGCGAATTCCTGCAGGATCCGGAGGTCCACGTCGTTGTACCAGGGATTCGGCTCCCCGAACCGGTCCGCGATCTGACCGCGGTGCGAGTTCAAATAGCCGTCCTGACTGATGAAGGCGTTCAGGGCCGTCCACTGCTGCGCCGCTGAGACGTTCGCCCCACAGCCACTGGGACAGGGATCGAGCTTGATCTCGCCCTGGCTTCGAGGGATGTAGATGAGGTCGTTACCACCTTGGCCGTCGCCGTTGACGTCGCCGGAGTAGATGAACGAGTAGCGGTTGCCGCCGGCGCCCGCGAAGCGGTTTCCCTGAGCCGCTTCCAGGAACAGCCCGATGCGGGTCTTCAAGGTCGGCGACCACGACTTGGTGTAGGTCGCGGAGCCCACGATGCGGTGCCGCGCCCCGAATTCCGAGTAGCCGAGCTCGGGGTTGTTGGGATCGCCCTTCACGGGCTCGTTCTGCCAGAGGACGCTGGCGATCTCCGTCGACTTGAGCGTGTTCCTGGCGTCGGTGAAGCTGTACCCGAGGCTCGCGCCCAGGCCGAACGGAAAATTCTTGCGCAGCTGAGCCGTGATGTTGAGCGAATGCCCGGCGCTGGTGTTGTCGAGGACGTAGATCCCGGCGCCGGCGCCGCCAAAACTCGGGTTCAGGCTGTTGTTGCCCGCCCCCCCGAAGTAAGGACGCCCGTCGGGAGCGGGGAGACTGCGGACCGGCGCCACCAGGTCGGCGTTGCGCATCACGATCGCGTGAATGTCTTTCCCGTAGATCACTTCCAGCGTTCCCAGCAGGCCGCCGCCGAGCTCCTGATCGATGGCCAGGTCCGTCGTCCACACCTGCGGCCACTTGAAGTTCGGCGCCACCGCGTTGACGTCGAACGACTGCGCGAGGGTGGACGAATCTTGGGGGGAGCCGCTCGGGCGCAACGGCCCCTTGGGATACAGCAACGTGTCGGCGCCCGGGTTGGAGATCACGTTCCCGATCCACACGAACGGGACACGGCCCGTGAAGATGCCGGTGCCGCCGCGCAGCTGCGTGCGCCGGTCGCCCACGGCGTTCCAATTGAACCCAACGCGCGGCGCGAATAGGGGCGTCGCGCCCGGCAGCTTGCTCTGATCGATCGTTACCGGCTGGCGATTCTGATCGAGCGCCGTCAACGACCGGGAGAACGCGTTGTCCACCGGGGTGGTGAAATACATCGGAAAATCGACGCGCAGCCCGTAGGTGAGGTTGAGTCGCTCCGTCACCGGGTACTCGTCCTGAACGTAGAAGCCCAGCTGCCCGACCGACATGTCCTCGCCCTTGTACGGTCCGCTTGCGGAATATGGGAACCCCCGAAAGTCGATGAACGTGGAATCCTTCTTGAGGTTGGTCCTGTTCGGATCGGTCCTAAAGAAGAATTGGTCCAGCGAAGAAAACGTGCTGCCACCGAAGCCTCCGATCGTATCCGGTGGCGGAAGGAAGAACACGCCGTACCGGAAGATGTTGAACGAGTTGAAGAACGAGAACGTCTCGAAGTTCGCACCCAGGGTGAAGACGTGCTTGCCCTGGAACAACGAGAAGTTGTTCGTGAACTGCCACACGTCTTGATCGAGGATATTGTGGATCGAGAACGGCTCGTGTCCGACCGTGGTGTAGGTGACCCCGTTTTGTCCGATCTCGATCGTCGGGAAGGCCTTGCTAAACGGCTCCCGGAAGTCCCGGAAGCGGTTGTAGCTCGCGAAAAAGCGGTTTGCGAAGCCGCGCGACCGGCTGTTCAGCTCCAATGCGAACGAGTGCAGGTGATTGTTGATCGCGTAACCCGCGTTGGCGAACGGCAGGCTGGTCTGATCGGGCCCCCGACCCGTGTTGTTGAAGCTCAGCACGAAGGGATGTGGCGGCAGATCCTGCTTGGCCTTCAGATAATCCCACCGAAACGACATGGTGTTGCCGGCGTTGATATTCCAGTCCAGCTTGGCAATGAATTTGTCGTTGTCCGTGTGGTAGGTGTATCCCTCATACGGGCCGGGGTCATAGTTGTAAACCTGAATCAGGCGATTACGGATCGAATCCATGATCAGAGCATCCACCCGGGAGATCCCGAATCCCGAGGAGCCGCCGCGGCTGGCCGCGAAATCCGAGCCCGGCTTGTGCGTCCGCTCGATCTCCCCGTTCACGAAGAAGAACAGCTTGTCGTGCACCAGCGGCCCGCCGAGCGAGCCACCCGCCTGGATGAAGCTCAGGTTGGGGTTTGCGACGACGGGCTGCCCCCGCACGGTGTTGCCGAGCAGGTCCTGGTTGCGACCGAACGTGTAGGCGGAGCCGTGGAACTCGTTCGTGCCGCTCTTGGTGACCGTGTTGACGTTGGCGCCGGTGAACCCGCCCTGACGCACATCGAACGGCGCGACCGAGACCTGCACCTGCGCGACTGCGTCGTACGGCACCGGCTCGGCGTTGGTCTGTCCGCCCGGCGCCGGGTCGTCCAGGCCGAACGGGTTGTTGAAGTACGACCCGTCGAGCGAGATGTTGTTGTAGAGCCAGTTCCTCCCCGCGAAGCTGTAGTTGCCGTCGTTGCGCGGGTCCACCCGAATCAGGTCGCGCGTGCTGCGCTTGACCGAGGGCAACAGCGCCACCTTCTCGGGATCGATGAACGTCGCCGCCCCGGTGCGCCCGGGGTTGAGCACCGGGTCGCGCTGTCCGGCAGCTTCGACGGCTTCCAGCTCGATCGCCTGAGGCTCGAGCGCAAAATCCACGCGCAGGTCCTGCCCCAGGCTCAGAAACACGCCCTCCTGGGCGTGGGACTTGTAGCCGATGCGCGTGGCCGTCACCCGATACGGCCCGCCGACCCGCATGTTCGGCACGTTGTACGCCCCACCGGTCCGCGTCACGGCCCGGTATTGCGTGCCGCTGGGGACGTGCACCGCCACGATCGTCGCGTCGGCGAGGGGGGTTCCGTCCTTCGCGGCGACGACGCCGCTCATCGCCGCCGTGGTCACGCCCTGCCCCCACAAGGGCCGGAACGCCGACGCCGTTGAACCAAACACGAGGAGCGCCGCGCCCAGCAGGGGGGCCGGCTTGAACCCGCGGGTGCCGCACGTCATGACGTTTCTCTCCGCCAGGCGTGGTACAAGGGCGCGCCAGAATTAGCACCGGACCGGGAGCGGCGCAAGGCGGCCCGAGCGCCCATCTTTGTGCCATGCAGAATCCCGACATCGCCCGCGTGTTCGACGAGGTCGCCGATCTCCTCGAGATCCAGGACGCCAACCCCTTCCGGGTGCGCGCCTATCGCAATGCCGCCCGGACGATCCGCGACTTCCCCGAGCCGATCGCGGAGCGGGTGCGCTCGGGTGGCAAAGACTTGACCGACATCCCCGGCATCGGCGAGGACCTGGCCGAAAAGATCACGGCCATCGTCACCACCGGCGAGCTGCCGCTGCGCCAGCAGCTCGCTGCCAAGCTTCCCGCCGGATTGCTCGACCTGCTGCGCATCCCGGGCCTCGGCCCCAAGCGCGTGAAGCTCTTGTACAAGAAGCTCAAGGTGAAATCCGCGGCCGACTTGGCGAAGGTGCTCGACGCAGGAAAGGTGCAAAAGCTCAAAGGCTTCGGGCCCAAGATGGAAGAGAAGATGCGCGCCGGCCTGGGGCAGGCGCAGGTAACCGAGCGCCGCATGCTGCTGAACGAGGCCGAAACGCAGGCCAACGCGATCGTGGCCCACGTCAAGGACGGCGGTGGCGTGCGGCAGATCGAGGTGGCGGGGAGCTACCGCCGCCGCCGCGAGACGATCGGGGACCTGGACATCCTCGCCACGTCAGGCGACAGCGCCCGCGTGATGGATCGATTCGTCACGTACGGCGAGGTGGCGGAGGTAATCTCGAAGGGCGAGACCCGCTCGACGGTCAAGCTGCGTGGCGGGCTGCAGGTCGACTTGCGGGCCGTCGAGCCCGCCGCCTACGGCGCGGCGCTGCAGTATTTCACGGGATCCAAGGCCCACAACGTCGAGCTGCGACAGCTCGCGCAGGGCAAGAAGCTCAAGCTCAACGAGTACGGGCTATTCCGAGGCACCCGGCGGATCGCGGGGGAGACCGAAGCGGAGATCTACGACGCGCTGGGCCTCGACTGGATCCCGCCGGAGCTGCGCGAGGCGCGCGGCGAGATCGCGCTGGCGCGCGAGCATCGGCTCCCCAAGCTCGTCGAGCTGAGCGACGTGCGCGGCGACCTGCAGATGCACACCAAGGCGACCGACGGTCGCGGGACGATCGCCGAGATGGCCGATGCCGCGCGGGCGCTCAGGTACGAGTACATCGCCATCACCGACCACTCCAAGCGCGTGACGATGGCGCTCGGGCTCGATGCGAAGCGCCTGCGCGAGCAGTGGCGCACGATCGACGAGTGGAACGCGGGCGCTCGCGGGCTCACGCTTCTGAAAAGCGTGGAGCTCGACATCCTCGAGACCGGCAAGCTCGACCTTCCCGACGACGTGCTCGCCGAAGCCGACTACGTCGTCGCGACGATTCATTACGGGACCAATCAGACCGAGCGGGAGCTGACCCGGCGTCTGGTCGGCGCGGCTGAGCATCGCTGGGTCGACGCGATCGGGCACCCCACCGGGCGCCGGCTCGGCGAGCGCGAGCCCTATCGGCTCGACTTCGACGCCTTGGCCCGCGCCTGCAGCGCGGCAGGCTGCCTACTCGAGCTCAACGGCCATCCGGAGCGCATGGACCTCCCCGACACGCTCGCCGCCGCCGCGAAGCAGCACGGCGTGCGGTTCGTGTTGTCCACCGACAGCCACCAGCCGAACAACCTGCCGTTCATGAGGTACGCGGTGGATCTCGCGCGGCGCGCGGGACTCGAGCCGGGGGACATCTTGAACACGCGTTCGCTGGCGGAGTTCCGCAAGGGCCTGAAGCGAGGACGGGGAAAGACGGGGAAGGACGGGGCGGGCTAAACCAGGACCAGCTGCACGACCGGCGCGAAGCTGGTGCGATGATGCGGCGTGAAGCCAAATTCCGCCAACGCCGCCAGGTGCTCCGGCGTGCCGTACCCCTTGTTGCTGGCCCAGGCGTAGCGCGGGTGGCGCACGGCCAGCCGCTCCATCAACACGTCGCGCACCGTCTTCGCGATGACCGATGCGGCGGCGATGGAGTGGCAGTGGGCGTCGCCGTCCACGATCGCTTCGTGCGGGCAGGCGAGCTCGGGGATCGGGAGGCCGTCCACGAGGACGAAGTCGGGGGCGCATGGGAGGCGGAACAGGGCGCGCCGCATCGCGAGGATCGACGCGCGCCGGATGTTGAGGCGATCGATTTCGTGCACGCTCGCGGCGCCCACGGCGACCGCGAGTGCCCGCGCCCGCACCACGCGCGCCAGCCGCGCCCGCCGTACCGGCGGCAGCAGCTTCGAATCGCGCAGGCCGCGAATCGGCTTGCAGAACGGCGGAAACACGACGGCCGCGGCCACCACCGGACCGGCCAGTGGACCGCGGCCTGCTTCGTCGAGACCGGCGACGAGCCCGCTCCTCCCCCCGTCGCCCCGCGCCACCCAGAGCGCGCGTTCGCGCTCGAGCGTGGGGCGGGGGCCTCTCACGCCGGCGGCTGCTCCGTCTCGGGGACCACGACGCCACGTTTCTCGCGGATCCGCGCCGCCTTGCCCGCGAGCCGTCGCAGGAAGTAGAGCTTGGCGCGACGCACGCGGCCCTTGCGGACCAGCTCGATCTCGGCGATTGCCGGCGAATGCAGCGGGAAGATCCGCTCCACCCCCACCCCCGCCGAGATCTTGCGCACCGTGAAGGTCGCGTTGATCCCCGCGCCGCGGCGGCCGATGCACACGCCTTCGAACGCCTGCAGCCGCTCCTTGTCCCCCTCCCGCACGCGCACCATGACGCGCACCGTGTCGCCCGGGTCGAACGCGGGGAGGTTGGTCTTGAGACCCTCCCGCTCGACCGCTCTCAGTCGCTCCATACGCTCACCCTCTATCCTGATATCGGGCCCAGAGATCGGGCCGCCGCTCGCGTGTCAGACGCTCGGCTTGCGCCGCCCGCCAGGCCGCGATCTTCTCGTGGTCACCGCTCAACAATACCGCCGGGACATCCATTCCGCGATAGCTCGGCGGCCGCGTGTAGCTCGGCGGGGAGAGCAGCCCGTCGTAATGCGAATCGCTCGCCGCCGACTCGTGATCGCCCAGCGCGCCGGGGAGCAGCCGCACCACGGCGTCGATCACGCACAGCGCCGCCGGCTCGCCCCCCGACAGGACGAAATCGCCGAGCGACAGCTCCTCGGCGCCAAGCCCGTCCGCGACGCGCTGGTCCACGTCCTTGTAGTGGCCGCACAGCAGCGTCAGCTCCCGCCCCAGGGAAAACCGCACGGCGTCGTCGTGCGTGAACGGCCGCCCGCGCGCCGACAACAGCACGATCGGGGCGCCGGCGCGCAGGTCCTCCACCGCCTCGAAGAACGGCTCGGGTTTGAGCACCATCCCGGCGCCGCCCCCGTAGGGGGAGTCGTCCACCGTGTGGTGCCGGTCATGCGTGTAGTCGCGCAGCTGCAGCACGCGATACCGCGCCAGCCCCCGCTCCGCGGCGCGCCCCGGGATGCTGACCGCCAGCGCCGCCTGAAACACCTCGGGGAAGAGCGTCACGACGTTAATCGTCAGCATCGGCCTCTTCCACGGCGACGAAGTGGTCCCGCCACGACTCCACCACCGCCCGCGAGGTGACCCCGACGAACCCGAGCAGCCATTCGCGGTGGTAGGCGCGCCGCCGCGCCACGATGAGCGGCCCCGCGACGACCTGCCGCTCCTCGTTCACCACGTACAGCCGGGCGCGCGGCACGAACACCGCGCCCGGGTTCTCCACCAGGGGAAAGACCGACACCTCCCCCTGCTGCCCGTGCGGCTTGCGCAGCCGCCCGACTAGCCGGGCCGTTTCCCCAGCACTCCGGCCTTCTTGAAGAGCGAGCGGACCGTGTCGGTCGGGAGCGCGCCCTTGTCGAGCCACGCCCGCGCCTGTGCGGCGTCGACTTGAAGGACGGCCGGGTTGGTACGCGGGTTGTAGTGCCCGATCGTCGTCACGAAGCGCCCATCCCGCGGGGCGCGCTGGTCGGCGATCACGATCCGGAAGTAGCTCTGCCCCTTCCGGCCCACGCGCCGCAGCCGAATGCGAGTCGCCATATGCTCAGATCCTTTTCAGTAGCTGCTTCATCTGCTGGAACCGTTCCAGCAGGCGATTGACTTCCTGTACCGGCCGGCCCGCCCCCTGCGCGATTCGCAAGCGCCGCGATCCGTTCAGGATCGCAGGCTCGGCGCGCTCCGCGGGCGTCATCGAGAGCACGATCGCCTCGACGTGCTTGAGCTGCTTGTCGTCGCTTGGCAACCCGCGCAACGCCTGCGCGTTCACTCCGGGCAACAACCCGAGCACCTGCTTGAGCGGCCCCATCGCCTGCATCTGCTTGAGCGCGACCAAGAAATCTCCCAGATCCATCCCCTTCTTGGACCGCGCCTTTCGCTCGAGGCGCAGCGCCGCCGCCGCGTCCATCGCGGTCGCCGCCTTCTCGACCAGCCCGACGACGTCGCCCTGTCCCAGGATCCGGCCCGCCAGCCGCACGGGGTCCACCGGCTCGAGCGCGTCCGGCCGCTCACCCACGCCGACGTACTTGATCGGGACGCCGGTCACGCCGTGGATCGAGAGCGCCGCGCCGCCGCGCGCATCGCCGTCCAGCTTGGTGAGGATCACGCCGGTCAACGGCACGGCCTCGTGAAATCCGCGCGCGATCCGCACCGCGTCCTGTCCCGTCATCCCGTCCGCCACGAGCAACACCTCGCGGGGGGCGACCGCCTCGCGTAGCGCGCGCAACTCGTCCATCATCTCCGTGTCGATCTGCAGCCGCCCGGCCGTGTCCACGATGACGGTGCGGCAGCGCGCCTGCTCGGCCTCGCGCACCGCTTGCCGAACCAGCTCGACGACGCCCCCGCCCCTTCCCTCTTCCCCCTTCCCCGGAAACACCGGCACTCCCACCTGCTCGCCGAGTTGCCGGAGCTGCTCCCCCGCCGCCGGCCGGTACACGTCCGCCGCGACGAGACACGGCGCCTTCTGCTCGAGTTTGAGCCGCCGCGCCAGCTTCGCCGCGGTCGTGGTTTTCCCCGAGCCTTGCAAACCCACGAGCAGGATCACGGTGGGGCCCACGGATGCGAAGTCGAGCCCCTGTTTCGTACCGCCCAGCATAGCGGCGATTTCGTCGTGCACCAGCTTCACTATCTGCTGGCCGGGGCTGACAGCCTTGATCTGAAGCGCCCCCACGGCGCGCTCTCGCACCCGCTCGACGAACGCGCGAGTCACCTCGAAGCTCACATCCGCCTCGAGTAGGTGACGGCGGATCTCGCGCAGCGCATCGGTCACATCCGCTTCGGACAGCACGCCCCGCCCCCGGAGGCGCTGCAGCACGGCGGTGAGCTGTTCGGAGAGGGCTGTAAACATAAGCCGCGAAAACTAGTTAGCGAGTTGGCCGAATCATAGGGGGGATGCCCTCACCGGCCTTTCACGATGGTAACCCGCGGCACGCTTCTCCATCCCGCCCATCCCAGCGGCGCGTCCACCAGGCGCACCAATGGCCGACCGTCGAGCGTAAGTCGCGTCACTTCCCAGCGCCGTGTGGCCGGCTCCCCCGGCCCCCCCACCGACCGCCTCCTGGCCCAGGCCCGCTCCAACCCCTTGGCGAACCGGCCCGCCGCGGCGGAGTTGTCCCAGGCGGAGTACCACACCAGCGCATCGAACCCGGGTCCCAGCACCCGGAACCGGTCGCCGCCCCAGCCGCTCGCGAGCCAGGCGGCCTGCTCCTCGGTGCTATCGTCGAGCAGCTCCGCGAACAGCAGCCGAGTCTCGAACTCGCCCAAGTCGTCCTCGTAGCGGACGGTATCGGGCGATGGGGGCACGAACGCCAGCTCGAGCGGCGCGTCACCCGCTGCGTAGCGATCGGGATGCAGGATCTGCTCGGTGGACACGGGCATCGCCGCACCGTAGGGCTGCCGCCCGGGGTGCGTCGTGGCGTACCAGCGGACGAAGTCGGCCCCCGCCAGGTACGGGAAGATCAGCGTCTCGCGCAGCCAGCGGGACGCGTGGGCGAAGGCGGGCATGCGGCGCTGTTGCGCCATCGTAGCGACCCGCGCTTCCCAGAAGCTCGGCAGCTGCTCGAGGCGCTGCTCGGGCATCATTACGAGCGTCTGCACCAGCGTGGCCTGGCCTTCCAGCACCGCCTGCGCGGCGCTGCGACGGTCGTTCGCATGCTTCAATTCCAGCAGCGAATCGAGGTTCATGTACTGGCCCTGCAGGGCGTGCACCAGCTCATGGGTGACGCTGGTCCGGACGATGAACGAGTCGATGTCCGTCGGTACGTACAGCGTGTTCGAGTCGGGATCGAAGTAGCCGCCGATCTGCTCGGTGAGCACGTCCGCGAACGACTCCCGCAGGTCGAGCGTGTCCGGGACGAAGCCGAACAGGCGCAGCGTCTGCTGCAGCCCGGCGAGCTCCGCGGGCGGGAGATCTTCATCGAACTTGTGGATGATGTAGTCGCGCACCTGAGCACGGGAGCGTGGCGCGACCGCCGGGTCCCGTTTGAACTTCAGCCCGGTCACCTGCTCGAGCGCGGGCATGCGCTGGCGCACTAGCTCACGCAACGCGCCTTGGCGCTGCACCGCTTCGGCCCGATCGCGACACCCCAGGGCGGCGGCGGCGGCGAACACCACGCCGGCCCCCGCGAGCCGTTTCATCCCTGCCACTCGATGTTCTTGCCGACCGACGCCCCGACCGCGCGGGCGATGTCCTGACCCCGTACGACGATCCCCTGGTGCTCCAGCTCGGCGCGCAGCAGGCGGTCGAGCTCGGCGCGCCTGTCGGCGAGCGACGGTCGAGGACGGTCCACGACGGTCGACGGCGGTCGAGGTTGTGCGGTGCCGCCTTGACCGCCTTCGCCCGTCGTCGACCGTCCTGGACCGCCCAGCATCTTCTCGATCTCCGCCCCGATCCGCTCCAGCATCGGGAAGATCTCCGCCACCAGATCTTCTGCGGGCTCCGCCGCGGGGGACTCGTGGGTGACTCCCCGCCGGATCATCGCCTCCACCTTGCGTCGCTCGCGAATCAGGCGATCGAGCTCGGGCGACACGTGCGCGGCGGCCTGCGCATGGGCGCAGGCTTCGTCCAGCACGTCGATCGCCTTGTCGGGGCGGGCGCGCTCGGGGACGAAGCGGTCGGTGAGCACGATGGCGGCCTTGAGGGCGTCGTCGGTGATGGCGACCGCGTGGTGGCGCTCGAGACGCGACCGCCGCGCCACCAGCACCTCCCAGGTCTGGATCGCGTCGAGCTCCTCCACGACGACCGGCTGGAACCGCCGCTCGAGCGCCGGGTCGCCCCGGATCCACTTGTCGTACTCGCCCCCGGTGGTTGCGCCGATGATGCGGATGTCGCCGCGCACCAGCGCGGGCTTCAGCATGTTGGCCGCGTCCATCGCGGCGCCGAGCGCCGTGCCCTGGCCGATCAGGTTGTGCAGCTCGTCCACGAACAGGATCAGGTCGGGGTCGGTCGACAGCTCGCGCACCAGCTTGCGGATCCGCTCTTCGTACTGCCCCCGGAACGCCGTCCCCGCGAGCAGCGCCACGTGATCGAGGGCGACGATGCGCGCGTCCTTCAGCGCCGGCGGCACCTCGGCGGCCGCGATGCGCTGGGCCAGCCCCTCCACGATGGCGGTCTTCCCCACGCCCGCCTTGCCGATCAACGCCGGGTTGTTCTTGCTGTGACGCAGCAGGATGTCGACCGCGCGGGCGATCTCCGCGTCCCGACAGCGCACCGGCTCCAGGTCACCGCGCCGCGCCTGGGCGGTGAGGTCGACGCCCATGCGCTCGAGCAGCGCGCTCCCCCCCGAGTCGAACAGCCCTTCGAACGGATCGCCCATCCGGTCACCCCGCCCGCAGGAACCGCAGATACCAGTCGATGATGGCGTCGCGGAACACGAACACGACGGCCGCGCCCATGGCGAGGAATACCCCGAACGGGACGTGACGCTTCTTGCCCCGGAGCAGGAGCGGGACGTACACCAGGCTGCCGAACACCGACGCCGCGAACACCGTCAACAGCACGCCCTTCCACCCGACGAACGCGCCCACCATCGCCATCATCTTGATGTCGCCGCCTCCCATCGCCTCTTCTTTGAACAGCCAGCGCCCCACGACGCCCACCGCGTACAGCAGCGCGAACCCGGTGGCGGCGCCGAGCACCGCGTCCTTGAACCCCGGCACTCCCGCCGTGAGCGAGGCGCCGAGCCCGATGATGAGACCGGCCCAGTTGTACTCGTCGGGGATCAAGTAGTGGCGGGCGTCGGTGACGGCGATCCCGAGGAGGATCGTCCCGAACAGCGCGGCGGCGAGGAAATGCACGGTCGGTCCGTAGGCGGCCATCGCCGCGATCCACAGCACGCCCACCACCGCCTCGATGATCGGGTACTGCCGCGAGATCGGGTGGCCGCAGCGCCGGCACCGCCCCCGTAGCAGCAGCCAGGACACGATCGGGATATTGTCCCGCCAGGCGATCGGCTGCCGGCAGCTCGGGCAGGTGGAGGGCGGGTGAAACAACGAGCGCTGCTTCTTGTCTTCGTTGGCGAGGCGCAGGATGCAGACGTTGAGAAAGCTCCCGAAGCACAGCCCGAGGATGGCTGCCCCGATGAGCAGGATCGGATCAGCGACCACGGGTCACCTCGAAGAGGAGGATGCCCGCCGCGACCGCGACGTTCAGCGATTCGGCCCCCTGGGCCAGCGGGATCGCCACGCGCTTGGCGGACACGGCGTTGAGCTGCGGCCGGATGCCCGCGCCCTCGTTGCCGACGATGACGGCGATCGGGCCGGAGCCGCCCGCCCGCACGGCCCGCGGGAGTGGCTCGCCGTCCGCCGCGGTGGCCCACAGCGTAACGTCGTGCTGGCGTGCCCAAGCGATGAACGCCGCATCGTCGAACGGCACGACCGGATGGCGGAACGTCGCGCCCATCGCGGCGCGCAATGCCTTGGGGTTGAGCGTGTCGGCGGTGCCGCGCAGCACGATGGTGCCCGCGGCGCCCAGGGCGTGGGCGGTGCGAATCAGCGTGCCCACGTTCCCCGGGTCCTGGACGCCGTCGATGACCAACGCCGCGGTGTGCTCCCCCCCGAGCAGGATGTCGCCCGGCACCCAGATGCGGGGCTCGACCACGGCGACGATCCCCTGCGGCGCCTCGGTGTCCGCGACCTGCGCCAGCGCGCGGGCCGAGCCCTCTTCCACCGAGACGGCGTGCCGCTCGAGCTCCACCACGAGCTCCCGACCGCGCGTCGTGCGCGCCAGGTCCGGCGCGACCAGCGCGCCCCGGAAGGTCAGGCCCGCCGCAAGTGCCTCCTCCACCAGGCGCACGCCCTCGATCAGCGCCAGCCCGCGGCGGCCGCGCGCCTTGCGCCGTTGAAGATCACGGATCGTCGACTGCAGATTACTGGCAATGGGTTTTCTCACACGTTCGGGGCCCGCCATGAGGAATCAATATGCGATGAAGCGGCGCCGGAGTCTGCCCCTCCTCGCCGGCGGGCTCGGGCTCGTCGCGGCGGCGGCGTGCGCCGTCAGCGTCCAGGAGGAGCGGCAGCTCGGCGACCAATATGCGGCCGCGGTGGACACCGCCATGCCGGTGATCCACGACCCGGCGGTCCAGGCGCCGCTCGACGCGGCAGTCCGGCCCCTCGTCGCCGTGGCCACGCGACGCGACCTCCCCTGGACCTTCCGGGTCGTGAACACCACGGACGTGAACGCGTTCGCGATCCCGGGCGGGCACATCTACGTGACGCGCGGTTTGATCGAGCACGCCACCAGCTACAATCAGCTCGCGAGCGTGCTGGGCCACGAGATCGGCCACGTGGACCTGCGCCACACCGCCCGGCAGATCGAGAAGCAGCGTGCGGCGTCGCTGGGCGTCGGGCTCGGCTACATCGTGCTGGGGCGAGAGCCGGGGGCGGCGGAAAGCCAGGCGCTGAACGTCGTGGCGGCGGCCGTGTTCGCGCGCTTCAGCCGCGAGGACGAGCGGGCGGCGGACCACGCCGGCGTGCGGTACACCACGGCTGCCGGAATCGACCCGCACGGGCTCGCCGACATGTTTCACATTCTGCAGCAGGTACAGGGAAAGGACCCCGGCGCTATCGAGCAATTCTTCGCGTCCCACCCCATGACCGCCGATCGCATCGCCGACGTCGAACGGACGATTGCAGCGGACCCGGCCGCCCGCGCCGCCGCGCAAACCGGCCGCAAGGACGCACCCGTGTTTCACGAGCTGCAGCGCGCGGTGCACGCGCTGCCGCCCCCGCCACCCAAGCCCCGAAACAGCCCGTGACCGGGACGAGACCAGGGTGAAGGTCGCCCTCACCATCGCCGGCTCGGATTCGGGCGGGGGCGCCGGCATCCAGGCCGACCTGAAGACGTTTCACCAGTTCGGCGTGTTCGGCACCAGCGTCGTCACCGCAGTCACCGCGCAAAACACCGTGGGCGTGCTAGCCTGGCAGGCGTTACCCGCGGAGCTCGTCACGCGGCAGATCGACGCCCTCGCCGACGATCTCCCGCCGGCCGCGGTGAAAAGCGGTATGCTCGGCTCGGCGGAGCTCGTTGAAACGGTGGCGGCGGGGATCGCGCGCCGCCGGCTGCCGAGCTACGTGCTCGATCCCGTCATGGTCGCCACCTCGGGAGACCGGCTGCTCGACCGCGATGCCGAGCAGCTGATCGGCCGGCGTCTCGTGCCGCTCGCGCGGCTCGTGACGCCCAACCTGGAGGAGGCCGCGATTCTCACGGGCCGCGAAGTGCGCACGCCGGCCGACATGGAGCGCGCCGGCCGCGCGCTGCTCGAGCTCGGTGCCCAGGCCGCGCTCGTGAAAGGCGGCCACCTCCCGGGGAACGACGTCGTCGACGTGCTGATGAGCGACGGCATGGTGCGACGCTTCAGCCGACCGCGCCTCGACACGACCTCCACCCACGGCACGGGCTGCACGCTCTCCGCCGCAATCACCGCGGGGCTCGCCCACGGCCGCCCACTCGAGCGCTCAGTGGAGGACGCCCTCGACTTCGTGCAACGAGCGATCGCGGCCGCGCCGGGGCTGGGACACGGGCACGGACCCCTGAACCATTTCGTTCCCGCGCCGCCGCGCCCGCCTACGGATGGATGGTAGGGACTCGGACGCGAGCCGCCCCTTCCTCACGGCGCACTGGTCGAACGTCGTCCTGCTCACCTTCGAGGCTCCCGAGGATCTCGTGCGGACGCAGCTCGCGCCGGGCGTCGAACCCGACCGCTGGAACGGGAAGACGCATGCCAGTCTGGTAGCGCTCGAGATGCGCGACGTGCGGGTGCGCGGGTGGCGCGTCCCCGGATTCGCCGGGCACCTACAGGTGAACTTTCGCGTGTATGCCCGGTATGGCGGGCAACCCGCCGTGACGTTCGTGCGTGAGCTCGTCCCGAGCCGCCTGATCGCGGCGGTGGGGCGACTGCGCTATGGGGAGCCGTTCCAGGCCGCCCGGATTTCAGCCCGCGTCATTGGGGCCACGGACCGCGTCAGCGCGGAGTACCGCTTCGGGCTCGATGCGCTGCGCGATCGCGTCAGCGTCACCGCGGCACGTGACGGCACCGTCCCGGGCGCCGCGACGTTCGAGCACTATCTCACGGAGCGTACGCACGGCTGCCGCGCCGATCGGCAAGGCCGGGTGCGGGCCTTCCGGGTAACGCACCCACCGTGGGCTGTGAGAACAATCGTCAGCGTGGATTATGCGGTGGACTTCGCGGCGCTGTACGGGCCCGCGTGGCAATTCTTGAACCACGCGAGACCCGTTTCCACCGTCCTGGCAGTGGGATCGGACGTCGCGGTTTATCCGCCTCGCCTTACGGGTTCCACCAATAGCTGACCTTCACGAGGAAAATGTTCTCCGCCTTAGCGTGCAGCAGTCGATCCATCGACTGCCGGAATTGGAAGTCGCCGATGTTTTCGTCGTCCGAGCGACTCTGCGTCCACACGAAGAAGATCGTCGAGCCCGGGAGGTACTCCCAGCGCAGCACGGCGTTGCCGCGCAGCGATACGAAGTTGAAGTTCGGATCGCGGAAGCTGAGGGAATCGGTGGTGTTCCCCGTGATCGGGTGCACGACGTACGTCCCGTCCGACGCCCGCGCAATCGTCCCCCCGTCCCGGCCGTACACCGTGAAGTCGAACGAGCGCGGCCGCGTGACTTCCTTGAAGTCGCCGTACCGCCCCGCCGAGATCAGCGGCTGGGCGTACACCTGGAGCGACAACGTCGGGTTGTAAGTCCAGTTCAAACGGATGCCCGCCGAGAGCTCGGTCTGGTGCAGCGTGCCGAACACGTAGCGGTTGCCGAACGTCGCCGTCGCCGCCGGGGCCGCGTACGTGCCGACGTACTGTACCGGCGTCAGCTCGCGGAACAGATTGGGGCCGACGCTCAGCAGGACGTTCGACGCGGGCCGGAAATCGACGCTGGGCGACACGTACCAGTTCCGGTCACTCTCCGCCTGATAGGTCCCGGACTGGAAGTTGATCACCCACGCCTTCCGCGTGTCCGATTGCCAACCGAGGTCCACCTGGTAGCCGGGGGGATTCAAGGTGAGCGGGCCGCCGCGGGTACGCCGGTTGTTCACCGTCCACGGGTTGTAGGCCAGGTCCCAGTTGAACTGGTGGTAGTTGAGCAGCTGCAGGGTCCCGAACTGGAAGGCCCCCGACCAGTTGATGTTGCCGTCCCAGTCGTAATTGCGGAACAGCGCGCCGCCCAGCTCCGCGTACCGGAACACCTTGCCGGGCTTGGTCCAGTCATACCCGGCGCCGACGTGCATGTTGATCACGCCGGTCCGCCAGAGGAACCCGAGGTCGTGCACGTCGAACCCGGGGGCGATGACCCCGATCGCCGAATTCGAGAACCAGTTCCCCTTCTGCTTGTTCACGTAGACCCGGGCCGCCCACCCGGTCAGCGACGTGGCGGTCGAGTCCACACGCACGTGACCGGCGTCCGGCTGCTGGAAGTAGTGCCGGGGATTCTCTTGCACGGCGGTGATGCGGGCCGCGCTGCCGTCGATGCGGGAGGCGCCGACCCACCCGGTGACCACCCAGCGTTTATCGTGGTCGAGGAACGTCCATCCGTCGGCGCCCCAGGCCAACGAGTGCGCGTTGACGTCATCACGCAGGGTAGGGTCCTGGAACCCGCGCGCGGCCACCGTGCTCATGACGCCGAGCCCCTGGCGGCCGTCCGGGAATTCCTTCTGCACCCGGAACACTCCGTAATACGTGAGCGGCTCGACTTCCTTCTTGAACAGCGTCCCGGCCGTGTCGAGCTGGGCCGTCTCCCGACCCGTCACCGCCGACAGCGCGCCGACGTTCCAGCTCCCCGCTGCCTTCCCGGTCATCTTCAAGGCCCCGAGGATGTGCGCCCCCACCGGCATGTCGCTGAAGTCGGCACTCGGCACGCTTCCCTGCGGGGCGCGGCCGATGCGGCGACTGTAGAAGAACCGGGGCTCGGCCCAGTTGAATCCCCAGTAGTTGCGCGCCCCGCCCCGGCCGAAGTTGAAGATCGACGCGCCCTCGATGAAGAACGGCCGCTTCTCCTGGAAAAACGTCTCGGCGTCGCTCAGGTTCACTACCGCCGGATCCACCTCCACCTGGCCGAAGTCGGGGTTCACCGTGGCGTTGAGAGTGAGATTGGGCCCTAGTCCGATGCGGGCGTCGGCACCGATGCCTGGCGTGAGCTTCGACCCGTCGTTGAACGGATTCCCCGGGGTGCGAGACGACAGCTCCGCTTTGCCGGTCGTGTAGGGCAGGACCTCGAGCCGCGGCGGCGGGGTGACTCGCTCGATCCCCACCAGGTCCACGAAGCGTGACACGAAGCCGCTGCCGTTCTTGGGCGTGTACACGAGGTAATCCCGCTCGTTCTTGCGCGCGATGTCGCGCCGGAAGTTGATCCCCCACACGTACTGCGGCTTCTGGATGAAGCGGAGCTGGGAGTACGGGATGCGCAGCTCCGCCGTCCAGCCGAGCGAATCGCGGCTGACCTTCCCCTCCCACACCCCGTCCCACGAGTTGTCGTCCCATTCATCGTTGTACAGCGTACCGTCGGAGAGCGTCCCTGCCGCGTTGATGGCGAAGTAGTAGCCGCTGCGGCCGTCGTGGTAGGGGTCGATGTAGACGGTGAAGGCGTCCGAGTTGGTCTGGGCATCACGTCGCCCCAGTCGGGCCACGATCGAGTCCGGATGGGTGTCGAACAACCGCGCGCCGATGTACAGCGCCGCGTCGTCGTAGGCGACGTACACGTAGGTGCTCTCGGTCGGCGCCATCCCCTCATTGGGGTCCCGCTGCAGAAAGCCCGTCACGCGTTCGGCCCCCTCCCACATGCCGTCGTGCAGCACGCCGTCGATCACGATGGGTCGGACCAGTCGGGTGGCACGCACCTGCTGCGGGGCCACGGCGGAGGAATCGGGGGCGATGACGGGCGTCGGCGCCAGCGCGGCGGCGGAGCCGGCCAGCCAGATGACAGCCAGAGACATGGGCACCTCGAGACGGAGGTCGGTGCGAGTTCCCCGGCGACGGTGTCCGAGGCAGGCTGATTACCGTCAATTATGACAGCGCTCGGTCCGAAAGGGTTGCAACGAACGTGTCAGAAGACCGTCAACGGGCGGAAAAGCGGAAGCGGCAGGGCTAAAGCCTCGCGAGCACGCCTCTTATCAGGGTCGCAAGCTGGCCGGCGAGCCGCGCTCCGGCCGCCAGCACCTCCTCGTGCGACAGCGGGGCGGCGGACAGGCCGGCCGCTACGTTCGTGATGCTCGAGAAGCCGAGACAGCGGATCCCCCGCGCCCGCGCCGCGATCACCTCGGGCACCGTGGACATCCCCACGGCGTCGGCGCCCAGACGCGCCAGCATGCGGATCTCGGCGGGCGTCTCGTACGACGGGCCCAGTAGCGCGGCGTATACCCCCTCCTCGAGCCCGATCTGCTGCTGCAGCGCCACCTCCCGGGCGAGGGCGCGCAGCTCGCGGTCATAGGGATCGCTCATGTCGGGAAAGCGCTGCTCCCCCTCCTCGAGCGCGCCCTCCAACGGGTTCCGGAACATGAGGTTGATGTGGTCAGCGATGAGCATCAGCGTGGGCGGCCGGAAAGTGAGGCGGATCCCCCCCGCGGCGTTGGTGACGATCAGGGTGCGGACGCCGAGCCGGGCGAACACGCGCGCCGGCAGCGCCGCCAGCTGGGGCGCGTGGCCCTCATAGAGATGAAAGCGGCCGCTCTGGACCAATACAGGCACGCCCTCGAGCGTGCCGGCGACGAGCTCTCCCTTGTGGCCTGGAGCGGCGGGCTTGGGAAAGCCCGGAATTGCGGATTGCGGAATGCGGATTGCGGATTGAACCGCATCGGCCACCGATCCCAGACCCGACCCCAGGACGATCGCGACGCGCGGCTCGAGCGCGCCGAGCCGGCGCGCGACGGCGTCAGCGGCCGCACCGATGGAACTGCTCCCGGCTCCCTGCTCCCGGTGGTTCACAACAGTATTCCCGCCAGCGTCGCCGACAGGAAGTTGGCGAGCGTCCCCGCGATCATGGCGCGGAAGCCGAGGCGCGCGAGATCATGTTTGCGGTCCGGGACCAGCGCGCCGATACCGCCGATCTGTATGCCCACCGAGCTGATGTTGGCGAAGCCGCACAGCGCGAACGTCGCGATCGTGAAGGAGACGGGGTCGAGCGCCGGCTTCATGGGCCCGAGCTGGGCGTACGCGATGAACTCGTTCAGCACCATGCGTGTGCCCAGCAGGCTCCCGATGGTGCCGCTGTCGTGCCACGGCACCCCCATGACCCAGGCGATCGGGCTGAAGACCCAACCGAGCACGGTCTGGATGTTCTCGGGAAACCACGCCGCGTACCCGTGGACCCAGCCAAAGGCCCCGTTGGCGAGGGCGACGAGCGCGATGAAGGAGACCAGCATCGCGATCACATTCAGCATGAGGTACAACCCGTCGGTGGTGCCGCGGGCCGCCGCGTCGACGACGTTCACGTCGGTCCGCGGGATGTCGACCCGCACCCCGCCCAGCGTCTGCGGCGTGTCCGTCTCAGGCTCGAGGATCTTCGCCATCATGATGGTCCCCGGCGCCGTCATGATCACCGCCGTCAAGAGGTGGCGCGCCTCGATCCCGAACGCGATGTAGGCCGCCATGATGGAGCCGGAGACATGCGCCATGCCGGCGGTCATCACGGTCATGAGCTCGGAGCGCGTCATGCCGGGAAGGAACGGACGGATCGTGAGGGGCGCTTCGGTCTGGCCCATGAAGATCGAGGCGGCGACGTTCAAGCTCTCCGCCCCGCTCGCCCCCATCACCCTGTTCATCACGACGGCGAACGCCTTCACGACGAGCTGCATGATCCCGAGGTAGTACAGGATGGCGAACAGCGCCGACACGAAGATGATGGCGGGGAGCACCTGAAACGCGAAGATCACGCCCAGGCTCGAGTGCTGCTTGCCGATCTCCCCGAACACGAACTCCGAGCCGACGTAGGAGAAGCTCAGGATCTGCTTCACCACGTCGCCCAAGGCGCTGAACAGCTTCTGCCCCAGGGGCACGCGCAGCACGAAGATCGCGAAGGCGAGCTGCAGACCCACTCCCCAGGCCACGATCCGCCAGCTGATCGCGCGGCGGTTGCGCGAGAGGGCCATACCGATGCCCAGGATCAGGACGATCCCGAACAGGCCCGTGAGACGCTGGCCCGCCGAGCGGGGCGCCGCTTGGGCCACGAGAGGAGCGATGGCGGGCGGCGGCAGGACCGCGTCGGGTGCCGCCGGCGGACGAATTGCCCCCTGCAGGCTGTTCCAGGCGAACCGGGGAAGTGTGAACACGGCCAGCGCGCACACGAACGTGACGGCGCACGCCAGCACCGTGCGGCGGAAGGACATTTAGAGAGCCTCCAGTTCGCTCTGCACGCGCGACACCAGCGCGACTTTCTCGTACTCCGGGAGAAACGCGCTCTCGCACGCGTTGAGCGTCACGCGCACGAGCTCCTGTCGCGTGAGGCCGAGCGCGGCGTGCGCCAGGAAATACTCGTCGGTAAGCGAGATGCCGTCCACCAGACGGCCGTCGGTATTGAGCGTGACCACGACCCCGCGGTCGAGGTACCGCTTGAAAGGATGCTCGGCGATCGCGGCCACCGTGTGCGTGTGGAGGTTGCTCGTGAGGCACATTTCCAGCGGGATGCCAGTGGCGACGACCTCGTCGAGCAGGGCCGGCTCCTCATCCAGCCGGGTGCCGTGGCCGATACGCCGCGCGCCGCAGGCGTGCAGCGCCTCGTGGATCGAGTGCGGCCCGTCCCCCTCCCCGGCGTGGCACGTGCACGCCAGGCCGTGCGCCGCCGCGTACGTGAACGCCGCCGCGTGCTCCCGGGCGGGATGCCCCCGCTCGGCGCCCGCCAGATCAAACGCAACCACGCCCGCGCCGCGATACTCCGCCGCGCCGCGCGCCAGCTCGAGCGACTCACGGGGCGACCGCGTGCGAATGGCGCAGACGATCAGCCCGACCTTCGTGCCCGTCTCCGCCTCGGCGCGCTTGATTCCGGCCAGCGGCGCTTCGATCGCCTGCGCCAGTGTGAGCGCCGGCCGATGCAGCAGCGGGGAGTAGCGCACTTCCACGTAGCGCACGCCGTCGGCGGCCGCATCCAGCACGAACTCGTAGGCGATCCGCTCGAGCGCCGCCCGAGTCTGCATGACGGACAGGGTGATTTCGTACTTCGTGAGATACTCTTCGAGGCTCTTCGCGTGCTTGACCGACAGCGCCTGGGCGAGCCCGTCGGGCGTGTCGGCGGGGAGCCGCACGCCTTGGGCTCGCGCCAGCTCGAGCATCGTCTGGGGACGCAACGATCCGTCCAAGTGGACGTGCAGCTCGGCCTTGGGCCAGCGCCGCAGTAGCTCCTTGGAGAGCCGGGGCGGTCCTTGACGCGCCGTGACGACCACGCGGACGATCGCGCCCCCTTCGTCGATCGGGTCCCCGGGGTCGACCGGGCGTCCCACGCCGTCCGTCACGTACGCCGCCCCACCGGCGAGTAGGTCCGCGAGCGCCCGGTCGAGCGCCGCCACCGCGTCGCGCACCGTGGCCCCGCGGGCCACCGTCACCGGCTGCTCGTTGACGAAGACGCGCAGGCTCACCGGCGGTGCACCCGCGCGTCGCCCGGCGCCTCGACCGGCGGCCGCAGCACGGCGAGGTACTGAATCAGCGCGTCCAGGTCGACCAACCCCAGGTCCTCGGCAGGCAGCCCCCGGAACATCGTGTAGCCGCTCCCGCCCGCCGCGAGGAAGTCGCTCACCGCGACGGTGTAGGTGCGTCCGTCGTCCAGCCCGCGTCCGTTCGCGAGCCTGACCTTGGTGACCCGATGCCCGACGCGCTTGCGCGGATCGTACCAGACCTCGAGCCCCGAGGCGTGCGCGTCCGCGCGGTCGCCGGCGACCGCGTGCTCGAGCGCCGCCTTGAGGAGCTTGCCCGGGACGAAGAGCCGCACCAGCCGGTTCTGAAACGGCTGCACCTGGTACAGGTCGCCGTACGTCACGGTGCCCGCCGCGAGGTCCGCGCGAATGCCGCCGCTGTTGACGAGCGCGACGTCCGTCTTGGTCATGTTGCGCTGCGCGTCGGCGATGAGGCGCCCGAGGGCGTACTCCTCGCCACCGCGGCGCAGCTCGGTCTTGATGCGCGCCACGGAGCGGCCGGTGACCGTCTCGATGTCCCGCTGGTAGGGACGCAGTGTGTCGGCGAGCGCCGCGTCGGGCCGGACCTGGTCGGCGTAGGGCGTCTCGATGCGCGCGCGCACCTGGCGCTCCGTGCCGCGCACGCGCACGAAGTCCACGACCGCGATGCCGGCGCCGCTCGAGCGCGCCTGGACGATCGGGATCCCGTGCACCACGGTGTTGACGAGTGAGTGCGTATGCCCGCTCACGATCAGGTCCACCGTGCCTGAATCGAGGCCGCGCGCGATGTCCACAATCTCGCCGTGACAGGCGCCTGCCGGCACGGGGTCGGGCCCCGGAGCGCCGTCGCAGAACGCCCCCTCGTGCGCCACGACGATCACGAAGTCGGCGGCCGCGCGGGCCCGGGGCAGCACGCGGCGCACCGCCGCCGCCCCGTCCCCGAACGCCAGCCCCCGGACGTTGCGCGGCGCCGTGTTCGTCGGCGTGGCACGCAGCGCCAGCCCGATCACGGCGATCTTCAGCCCGCCGCGCTGGATCAGCGTCCACGGCTCGGCCCACTCCGGCCGCGCCGTGCCGCCCGAATCGGTGATGTTGGCGGCGAGAAAGCGATACTTCGCCCCCGCCATCCGGGCCCGCAGCGTATCGACCGACCAGTCGAACTCGTGGTTGCCGATCGTCGCAGCGTCGATGCCGAACGCGTTGAGCGTCGCGATCGCCGGCAGCCCGAAACTGAAGTTGGAGAGCAAGGTCCCCTGCATCTCGTCGCCGCCGTCGAGCCGGACGGTGGTGCAGCCGCACGCCCGTGCGAGCGAGTCGAGCCAGGGTTTGAGCGCGGCCGCCCCGCCCACGGGTCTGCCGTCGGACCACGGCCAGATGCGCGCCTCGAGTGCCCCGTGGAAGTCGTTGATCGCGAGCACGCGGAGTACGGTGCTGTCCCGCTGACTCACGGGCGGCGCGGCTGGCGCAAACGCCAGGTGCACCGCCTCCCGGGCGGGCGGGAGTATGGACCAGCTCGGCGTGTAATACGGCGGCGCGGTGATCGTGCCCACCTTGCCGATCTCCTGGGCCAGGAGGTCACGAATCGATTCGCCGCGGTCGTACACGACGGGCGCCCCTTGGAGCATCGTGTAGCCACCGCCGCCCTCCTGGCGATAGCTCGCCAGGGCGAGCGTGAAGCTGTCGGTGGGCTGAACCGGCCGACCACGGAACGCGAGTCCCCGGATGCGCTGTCCGGGCGGCTGGGACAGATCTAGGTCGTAGTTGGCTCCGCTGACGACGTCGTAGTTCGAGCCCGGGACGCTGTCGTCGACGATGGGCGCGCCCGGCTGATAGGTGCGGAAATAGCGCCCCGCGTGCTCGAGGTATTCCCGCAGCTGCCGCCCCGAGATGCGGACCGCGCGTAGCGTGTTCTCGTACGGGTAGATGCCGGCGACGTCGCGCATGCGGACCTCGCCCTCCGGGAGTCCGGCATCCAGGTCGAAGTCGGCCGCGGCGGACAGGTCGGCGCCCGCCCGGCGGCGTTGCACCTCGTTGATGAAGTCGAGCAACGGCGTGTCCTCCGCCCGCGCGAACCGGCCGGAGAACCCGGGGCCGGCGCTGCCGAGCGGGGTCGCCGCCCAGGTGCGCACCCGCTCATGCGCCGCCGCGAAGCGCCGCGTGAACCGCGGCAGCTCGGGGGTCGAGGTGAGGGGCAGGAGATCTGCGCGCACTGACGTCACCCGGTACGCCCCCGGTCCCCGGTCCCCGGTCCCCGGTTCTCGCGTCAGCCAGACCTGCACGACCGCGAGGCTCAGGGCCCCGTTCTTAGGCTGCACAAAATGGACGCCGTTGACTACGTAGTCGCGCACCTCGCGATGCGTGTGCCCTACGATTACGACGTCCGGACGGGGCACGATACCTGCCAGGCTGAGCGCCGCATTTTCGGCCCCGACGCCGGTCGTGTCGTAGGACGCCGGCTCACCCAATCCGCTGTGGATGAGGACCACCCTCACCTCGGCGCCCGCCTGCTCGAGGCGCTGCAACGCGGCGGGCGCCGTCTCCTCGATCCGCCGCACCCGGACGCGCCCGCCCAGCGGCCCCCGATCCCACACCATCACGCCGGGGGTGGTGAAGCCGGTAATCCCGACCTTCACCCCGGCGCGCTCGATCACGCTGTATGGCGCGTACAGCAGCGTATCGGTCCCCCCCCTGTAGACGTTGGCCGAGACGTACCGGTACGTGGCATCCTGGAGGGCGCGCGCCAGCACGCTCGGACCGAAGTCGAAGTCGTGGTTGCCCGGCGTCGCCGCGTCGTATTGCATCGCGTTGAGGGCATCGACCAGCGGATGCGGGCGCTCCTGATCTCGCCTGGCGAAGTAGGCGGCGAACAGATTCCCCTCGATCAGATCGCCCGCGTCGACCAACACGACCTGATCAGGGTATTGGGCGCGCAGGGTCTCGAGGATCGTGGCCGCGCGCGCCAGCCCCCCCGGCGCCGCGACATCGTGCACGTAGTCCCATCCCAGGACGCGCCCGTGCACGTCCGTGGTGGCGACGATTACGAGGTGGGCGGTATCGGGAGTGGGGGACGGTGGGGGGGGCGGGGCAGGTACGACGGGGTTCTGCGCCGCGACGAGCAGCGCGAGGAGCACGCGCATAGTGCGCTGTAAATTGCGGAGGCTGGACCGAATACGCTACCTTCTGCACGGCCCTGCTCGCCGCGACGGATCATCGAAGGAGGTCCCGCCCATGCCGGAATCCCACCGTTTCATCGTCGATCGTCATGAGGGAGATCTCGCCGTCGTGGAAGTGGACGGCGGGCCGACGCTCGACCTCCCCCGCTGGTTGCTGCCGCATGCCACGCGGCCCGACGACGTCCTGCTCGTGAGCATCGAGCAGGGGACCGATCGCACCGCCGTCACCATCGTGCGCGACGTCGTCGCCACGGAGCGCGCGCGCGCCGCTGCGCGGCAGGCAGTGGACCGCCTCCAGCGCCGCAACCCCGGGGGAGACGTGATCCTGTGACCCCGGAGCCGCCCCACCGCATTTTGGTGGTGGATGACGAGCCGGACATCACCGCGCTGGTCGCCTATCATCTCGCCAAGGTCGGCTACCGCGTTACCACCGCGGCGAGCGGTCGCGATGCGCTCGCGGCGGCGCGCGAGGAGCGCCCCGACCTCGTGGTCCTCGACCTCATGCTCCCCGGCGTGTCCGGCTACGATGTCCTCGCCGAGCTGCGCCGCCGCGAGGAAACCAAGGACATCGGCGTCATCCTGCTGACCGCCCGCAAGGAGGAGCCGGACCGGATCAAGGGCCTGTCGCTCGGCGCCGACGACTACCTCCCGAAGCCGTTCTCGCCGCAGGAGCTTGTGCTGCGGGTGAGCGCGGTGCTGCGCCGCCTCGCGGCCCCGGCGGTGGCGGTCGGCGGCGTCATGACCGCCGGCCAGCTCGTGCTCGACAAGACCGCGCATCGCGTGACGGTCGCCGGCACAGAGGTCGAGCTCACCGCGACCGAGTTCAAGCTGTTGCGCACGCTGATCGAGCGGGAAGGGCGCGTGCAGAGCCGGGCGCAACTGTTGGAAACGGTGTGGCGCGCGCAGCCCGACATTCAGACGCGCACCGTCGACATGCACGTCCAGCGGCTACGGCAGAAGCTCGGGAAGGCGGGCGAGTGCATCGAGACCGTGCGCGGCGCCGGCTACCGCTTCCGCCGCCCCGAGGCCCGCGGCACGGGAGAAGTGGGGAGCCGCAAGCGCGCGTGAAGCTCGTCACCCGCCTGTTCATCACGACCAGCCTGCTTCTCGCCGTGGCCGTCGGCGGGCTGATCGTCGCCGCGGATCGGCTGCTGCGCCGTTACCTGGTAGAGGAGATCGCTCACGGCCTCCAGCGTGAGGCCCAGCTCGTGGCGCTGCTGCTCCCGGGCGACTCGCTCGCCTGGCCCGATGCCGCACGCGCGTTGGGGGAGCGGATCGGTCACCGTGTCACGCTGATCGATTCCACAGGCAAGGTCCGGGGCGACACCGAATTCGACCGAGCCTCGCTGGCGCAGCTGGAGAACCACCGCACGCGCCCCGAGGTCCGGGCGGCGATCGGGGGCCGCGGGGACGGAATCGGACGCGATGAACGCTTGAGCGCGTCCACCAACGAACGTCGTCTGTACGTCGCCGTCCGCGGCGGGCCGCCCGGACTGGCCGTCGTCCGGGTGTCCACGACCCTGGCGGTCGTCGACGCCCAGGTCGGGGGGGTCGAGCGCGCCGTGGCCCTGGCGGGGCTCACGGCGCTGCTCGCGACCGCCTTGCTCGCTTGGCTGTTGTCGCGGGAGGTCGCGCGGCCGCTCGTCCAGCTGGCCGGCGCCGCGCGCGCCATCGCGGCGGGCCAACCCCCCGCCTTCCCTCAGTCACGCGCGCCCGAGGTCGCCCAGCACATCCTCGCGCTGCGCGCCATGCATGAGGAGCTCGACCAGCGGTTCACCGAGCTGCGGCGCGAGCGCGAGGAGACGGCGACGCTCATCGAAACGATGGCGGACGGCGTCCTGGCGGCGGACGCGCGGGGGACAATCGTCACGCTGAATACCGCGGCGCGGCGCCTGCTCGGCTACGGCCCTGCCGACCGCCTGCCGCCCCTGGCCGAGCTGTTTCACGACAAGCCCGCGCGAGAGCTGGTGGACGCGATTCTCTCCGGACGGGAAGTGGAGCCCGTCGATCTCGCGCTCGACAACCGGGCGCTGCTCATCGCGGGCCGCGCGCTCCCCAACGGCGGCGCCTTGCTCGTGCTCCGCGATGTCACCGACCTGCGCCGGCTCGAGACCGTGCGACGCGACTTCGTCGCCAACGTCTCGCACGAGCTGAAGACTCCCTTGACCTCCATCGCCGGGTACGCCGAGACACTCACGGCGGAGGTCGGGACAGGAACCCAGAGCGAGCGGTTCGCGCAGACCATTCTCAGCAACGCGCGCCGCATGCAGCGCCTTGTGGACGATCTCCTCGACCTCTCACGCATCGAGTCGGGCGGTTGGCAACCCACCCCTGAGTCCGTGGACATCGCCACCGTCGCCCGCGAGACTTGGGCGCCGTTTGCCGATCGGGCGTGCGACCGCCGCATCGATTTCAGCGTCACGGTCGCGTCGTCTGACGGGGCCGCGCTCGCCGCCGACGCGGATGCCCTGCGGCAGATCCTCACGAACCTGTTCGACAACGCGCTGCGCTACACGGCGCCGGGCGGTCGCATCACCGTCGCCGCCGGCCCCACCGCCGGCGGCACGCTCCTCACGGTATCGGACAACGGGTCGGGGATCACGGGCCAGCATCTGCCGCGGGTGTTCGAGCGGTTCTACCGGGCGGACCCCGCCCGCTGCCGCGATCAGGGGGGCACCGGTCTGGGGCTCGCGATCGTGAAGCACCTCGTGGAGGCCCACGGCGGGTGGGTGGACGCCCAGAGTGCCCCAGGTCAGGGGACGACGATCCGAATGGTCTTCCCCCGCCTCGGCAGATCGCTGTAACGCGCTATCCCGCAAGCCGACCGAGCCGCGCTCGGGCTAGACGAGCGTGAGGCGCGACACATCGAACGACGGCTTGGGAAACTTCAAGTCGAGACGCTCCAGCGCATGCACCAGGATCCGTGACACGGCGAGGTTGCGAAACCATTTCTTGTTCGCCGGGATGACGAACCACGGGGCCGCATCCGTGCTGCAGCGGCCCAGCGCGTCTTCGTAGGCCGCCATGTAGTCGTCCCAGTATTTCCGGTCCTCGAAATCCTCGGGCGCGAGCTTCCACTGCTTGGTCGGATCCTTGACACGCTCCTCGAAACGCCGCTTCTGCTCCGCCTTGTCGATATGCAGGAAAAACTTGACCACGGTGACGCCGTTCTGGGCGAGCAGCGCCTCGAACCCGTTGATCTGCTCGTACCGGGCGGACCACACGTCACGGGGCACGAGCTTGCGCACCCGGGCGACGAGCACGTCTTCGTACTGGGACCGGTTGAAGATCGCGATGTCGCCCTTCGCGGGGACCGCTCGATGGATGCGCCACAAGAAGTCGTGGTCCGCTTCTTCCGCCGAAGGCCGCTTGAACGCCGTCACGCGACACCCTTGCGCGTTGAGCCCGCCCATCACGTGCCGGATCGTGCCGTCCTTACCCGCAGCGTCCATTCCCTGCAGCACGACCAGCAGGGCATGACGGTGGTCGGCATACATCACGTATTGCAGCTCGTCGAGCCGGGCGATCGCCTGCGCCAGCGCGTCCTCGGTCGCGGCGTCCTTGCCCTGACCCAGCGTGTCTTCCGGATCCCACTCGGCCAGGTGGACGCGTCGGCCCGGCGCCACAAGCAGCCGCTCCCACAATTTCATGCGAGCGAAGCTACACCGCGCATCTCTACGTGCAACAAGCGCTTGTCGTCGAGACCTGGCCGTTGCACATCCGTTACACAACGGTGATATCCTTGAACCCGGTGGCGCATTGACGTGAGCGGCTGGCGGCGCCATTTCTCTCACCCCACAACGATCCGGCAGCATGGCAAGCGCGACAGCCCAGACGAGCGTACCCGCCGCGACAGGCGGAGCGGCCGCCACTCCCGCTCGGGCCGTCGCGCCGCCGCCGCCGCGTCTCGCGGCGGTCGACATCGGCACCAACTCGATGCGGCTGGTCATCGCCGAGGTGCAGCCGGACGGATCCTACCGGGTGCTCGACCAGGACCGCGAGATGACGCGGCTGGGCCGCGGGCTCTACGCCAGCGGGCGCATCGGCGACGGCCCGATGGAGCAGTCGCTCCAGACGTTGGGGCGGATGAAGGCCATCGCCGAGGGCTTCGGCGTCAGCGAGCTGCGCGCGATCGCCACCAGCGCGGTGCGCGAGGCTGCGAACGGGCGGGACTTCGTCCGCGAGGCTTGGCGGCGCTGCCGGGTGCGTATCGAGATCGTGCCCGCCGAAGAGGAGGCCCGGCTGGCGTTCCGGAGCGTGTCCCGCCACTACGACCTGAACGACCGCTTGACCGCCATCGTCGACATCGGGGGAGGCAGCGCCGAGGTGATTCTCGCGGCGGGGGGCGTGATCGAGCAGGTCGCCTCGCTGCCGCTGGGGGCGGTGCGGCTGAGCGAGAGGTATTGCAAGTCGGACCCGCTCCGACGCAAGCACTGGAAGGCCCTGCGCCGCGGGATCGACGATGCCATCGACGAGAAGATGGGCAAGCCCCCGTTCGCCGCGGAGGTGATGATCGGCAGCGGCGGCACGTTCACGAACCTGGCCGAGATGGCGCAGCTCGAGCGCGACGGCAAGGTGGTGCACGCGCGTGACTATGCCATCAGCCGCGCCGAGGTGGTGCGCTTCCTGGACCGGCTGCGGGAGACGCCGCTCGAGGCGCGCCGCCAGATTGCCGGGCTCAACCCGCGCCGTGCCGACATCATGGTCGCAGGTGTCGCCGCGATCGCCCGGTTGATGCGGCGGCTCGGCACCCAGCGGGTGCTGGTGAACGACCGCGGCATTCGCGACGGTGTGCTGCTGTCGATGATCGACGACCTGTACCCGACGGCGTCCCCGCCGCGCGCGCCGGTCGCCGACCGCATGGAGGTGGTGCGCCGCTTCGCCCGCAAGTGCCACTCGAACGAACGGCACTGCGAGCAGGTCGCCACCCTCGCCGCGTCGATCTTCGATGCGCTGAAGGACGCGTACGCCCTGCCCGCGAGCGGCCGCGACATCCTCCAGGCGGCGGCGCTGCTGCACGACATCGGCTACCTGATCAACCACGAGAAGCACCACAAGCACGCCTATCACCTGATCATGCACGGCGACCTGCGGGGGTTCTCCTCCCGCGAGATCGAGCTGATCGCGAACGTGGCCCGCTACCACCGGCGTGCCCCGCCGAAAAAGACCCACGCGAACTTCGCCCGACTCGATCGCGGCGAGCGCCGCCTGGTGCGGCGGTTGAGCGGCGTGCTCCGCGTCGCCGACGGCCTCGACCGCGCCCACGGGCAGGTGCTCCAGGGCGTGCGGTGCCGCGTTGGTGACGGCTGGGTCCGCATGTTGGTGCGCGCCACGCGGGACCCGGCGATCGAGCTGGAGGACGCGAAACGCAAGGCCGCGCTGTTCGAGCGTGCGTTCCACGCCGAGCTGACCCTCACCTGGTCACGACCGAGGAAATAGCCGTGGCCGAGCGCGCCCTGCCCGCCTACCCGCCGGACCACTACTTGAACCGGGAGCTCTCCTGGCTCGAGTTCAACGCCCGCGTGCTGGAAGAGGCGGCCGACGCGACGAACCCCTGGCTCGAGCGCCTCAAATTCCTCGCGATCTTCAGCTCCAACCTGGACGAGTTCTTCGAGATCCGGGTGGCCGGCCTGCAGCAGCAAGTGTATGCCGGGGTCGAGCCGCAGGACTACGGGGCGGACGGGCTCGCGCCCGCCGAGCAGCTCGCCGCCATCGAACGCCGGGTGCACGAACTCGTCGCCGAGCAGTACCGCATTCTCGGAACCGACGTGCTGCCGGGGTTGGCCACCGGCGGGATCGAGCGGGTGCGGTTCGAGGACTTGAACGACGCCGAGCGGCGCCACGTTGACGCCCTGTTCCGCGCCAGCATCTATCCGGTCCTGACGCCGCTCGCCATCGACCCCGGTCATCCCTTCCCCCACGTGCACAACAAGAGCCTCAACATCGCGCTCGTGGTCGAGCGCCCGAACGGCGGACAGCCGCGGCGTCATTTCGCCGTGGTGCAGGTGCCCGCGGTGCTCGACCGTGTCGTCGTGGTGTCGACGCAGGGGGAGGAACGGGTGCGCTTCATCCTGCTCGAGGACATCATCGCGCGGCATCTGCGCGAGCTGTTCGGCGGCCTGCGGGTCATCAGCCACACGGTGTTCCGCGTCACACGCAACACCGATCTCACGATCCAGGAGGAAGACGCCGAAGATCTGCTCGAGACGATCGAGGAGAGCCTGCGGCAACGCATGCGCAGCGATCCGGTGCGGCTCGAGATCTCGGCCGACGCGGCCGAGGTGTTCATCGGCCTGTTGACCGATGCGCACGACCTCGAGCCCCGCGACGTGTACCGTGTCGACGGCCCCATCGACCTGACCGTGCTGATGGCGCTGCACCGGCGGGAGGACTGTGCCGCGTTGCGCGACGAGCCGCTCGTGCCGCGGGTGTCCCCGCCGTTCGCGCAAGGCCAGGACGTGTTCGACGTGATCCGGGCGCATGATGTGCTGGTGCACCTGCCCTACGAATCGTTCGGGTGCGTCGTGGACTTCATCGAGCGGGCGGCGGACGACCCCCAGGTGCTCGCCATCAAGCAGACGCTGTACCGCACCAGCGCCAGCCCCATCATCGCCGCGCTGGCGCGCGCGGCGCAGAACGGCAAGCAGGTGACGGCGCTGGTGGAGCTGAAGGCCCGGATGGACGAGCAGAACAACATCGCCTGGGCACGTACCCTGGAGCAGGCGGGGGTTAACGTGGTGTACGGCATCGTCGGCCTGAAGACGCACTGCAAGGCCGCCCTCGTCGTGCGCCGGGAGGCGGACGGCATCCGGCGCTACGTCCACCTCTCCACCGGGAACTACAATCCGGCGACCGCGCGCGTCTACACCGATCTGGGACTGTTCACCGCGCACCCCGACTTCGGCGAGGACACGACCGCCCTGTTCAACCTGCTGACCGGATACGCGGGCGGCTACAAGTGGAAGAAGCTCCTCGTGGCGCCGCTCGACCTGCGCGACCAGATCGTCGCGCTGATCGAGCGCGAGCGGCGCCATGCGCAGGCGGGCCGTCCCGCGCGGATCATCGTCAAGATGAACGCGCTGGTCGAGCCGTCGGTGATCGACGCGCTGTACGGCGCCTCGCAGGCCGGCGTGACGATCGAGCTCGTCATCCGCGGCATCTGTTGCCTCCGCCCCGGTCTGCCGGGCGTCTCCGAGAACATCCGGGTGATCAGCATCGTGGACAAGTTCCTCGAGCACAGCCGCATCTCCTACTTCGAGAACGGGGGTGATCCCGAGGTATACTTGGCGAGCGCCGATTGGATGCCCCGCAACTTCTGGCGGCGCATCGAGACCGTCTTCCCCATCGCGGACCCCAGTCTGCAGGCGCGCATCGTCGGCGACATCCTGCAGCTCGTGCTCGCCGACAACGTCAAGGCGCGCGAGCTGTTGCCGGACGGCACGTACCGTCGCCGCACGCGCGTCGAGGGCGATCCGGTGACGCGATCCCAGGTCGCGCTGCAGCACCTCGCCCGCGAAGCCGCGCGCGAGGGAGGGGAGCCTCGTCCCCCCTTCGTCCCGATCGTGCGACGCCCGCGCTCGAGCGGCGCAGCCGCCGAGCCGACGCCCCTGGCGGAGCGCACCCGCGATTCCGCCTGATCAGGGCATCGCATGCGCCTCCTGGTCGTCCGACACGCCATCGCAGAAGACCGGGAAGCGTTTGCGCGCTCGCACAAGGACGACGCCGCCCGGCCCCTGACGCCCGACGGGCGGCGCAAGATGGCGCGCGCCGCCGAGGGCCTGAAGCAGCTCGTCCCGGAGCTCGAGCTCCTGGCCGCCAGCCCGTACAAGCGGGCGCTCGAGACCGCCGAGATCATCGCCCACGCGTACGGCGATCAGCGCGTCGAGCGCGTGGGGGAGCTCGCGCCCGGCGCGGGGATCGACCGCGTCATCGGGTGGCTCACAGGGCAGGCCGCCCGCAGCACGGTCGCGATCGTGGGGCACGAGCCGGACTTGAGCCAGCTGGTGTGCGCGCTGCTCGCGGGCTCGAACGGGCCGTTCCTCGAGCTCCGCAAGGGCGCCGCCTGCCTGCTCGAATTCCCCGGCGCGATCGGCAAAGGGGCGGCGACGCTCGACTGGTTCCTCGGTCCCAAGCACCTCCGCCGCCTCGCCGGCGATGACTAAGCGCCCCGGCGACCTGCTCACCCGCCCCGCGCCGGCCGCCGCGGCCCTGGTCGGCCTCGCCCTGCTGGACGAGGCGCGCGAGGGGTGCGGGCGGCTGGCCACCCTGGATGACGCCGAGGCGCTGCACGACTTTCGAGTGGCGCTGCGGCGACTGCGCTCGGTGCTGCGCAGCTTTCGCTCGGAGCTGGGCGACGCCGTACCGAAGAAGCTGCAGCGCCAGCTGCGCGACGTCACGCGCGCGACCGGCGCGGCGCGGGACGCCGAGGTGCAGCTCGGCTGGGTGCGGAGCCACCGCGCCGAGCTGGGGCGGCGCCTGCCGCCCGGCCTGCCGTGGCTGCTCGCCCGGCTCGCGCAGCAGCAGGACGAGGCCTACGCCGACATCCGCCGCACGGTGCCCGGGGAGTTCCGCCAGCTGGAGCGCCGAGTACGTCGTGGCCTGAGCACGACGCTGCTCGATGAGAGCCCGGCCGCCCCGCCGTTCGCGACCGCCACCAGCCGGCTGATCCGAGAGCACGTGGCCGAGCTCGAGCAGGAGGCCGAGGTCGCGCGCTCGGGCCCTGACGCGGACGCGATCCACGCCGCCCGCATCGCGGTGAAGCGGCTGCGCTACCTGCTCGAGCCCCTCGCCGCCGAGCGGCCCCGGCTCGTCCCCATGCTCGAGTCGCTGAAGCAGCTTCAGACGCTGCTCGGCGAGCTGCACGACCTGCACGTCCTCGGGGCGGCGCTCGGAGTCGCGGTTGCCGAAGCCGCCGCCGAGCGGGCGCGCCGTCTCCATGCGGTCGCGCTGCGGGGGTCCCCGTCTCCGCCGCGTGCTCGAGGCCGGCGACCCGGCCCCCGGCCGGCCAGCGCCGGGCTGCTCGCCCTGGCCCGACTCGCCGGCCGAACGCAGGATGAGCTGTTCGGCCGCCTCGAAGCGGAATGGTTCGCCGGGCCGCTCGCGCGGCTCACGCACGATGCGCGTGCCTTCGCCGACGACCTGGCGGCCAGCTCCGTCCCACCGCCTACTCCACGCCTCCCCCGGTCCCGCGCCGCACGCCGCGCGGCGTTACCGAGCCGTTACACTCGACCAGCTTCTCCGTGACGTGGTCGTGTTCGCTTCAGCGTCGCTGCATCGGGACCACAGCGTAGCTTCCAACTCAATCCCCAAGGAGGGGAAACAGCCCATGCCGTTCTCCTATCGTCGGGCGCTCGGGATCACAGTCGCCGCCGTCGCGACGAGCACCGCGGCACTCGCGGCGCAGGCTCCAGCACCGCCGCAGGTGACCGTCGGAGGCCTGGTATACACGCAGTACGTCTACCAGCTGAAGGACTCGGTCAACCACTTCAATAATTTCGACATCACGCGAGCGTACCTGAACGTCCTCGGCCGGTTCGCGGGTGGGGTCACGGCGAGGCTCACGGTCGATGTCCAACGCTTCGGCACCATCGCGACCACTCCCCCCACGACTGACAACTCGCTCAGGCTCCGACTCAAGTACGCGTTCGCGACGTATACGCCGCCGGGGAGCCCCGTCACCTTCAAGGCCGGCTTGATCCACACGCCATGGCTCGACTGGGAAGAGGCGGTGTGGGATTACCGCATGCAGGGTACGATGGCGACGGACCGCGCCGGCTACCTGTCGGCAGCGGACTACGGGGTAGGCGTGGACGGCAAATGGATGGCTGACAAGGTCAACTTCCAGTTCACCGTCGTCAACGGGACGTTCTATTCGGGCACTTCGGCGGGCACCGGCAAGGACGCGCAGGCGCGTGTCTCAGTCCGGGTGCTCGACACCAATGATTCGAGCCGGGTCGGCGGACTCCGCATCACGGGCTACGCAGGCTACGGCCGGGCCCTTGCGGGAGACCGGAATCGCTTCATCGGGATGATCTCCTACCGGTCGAAGGAAATCACGCTTGCCGGCGAGGCAGCGGTGACCCAGGACGGAGTGCTCAGCGCTACCAACGGGCACGTCTACAGCGCGTTCGGAGTCTACAAGTTCCCGCAGACCAAGGCAGCGGTCATCGCCCGCGTGGACGTCTTACACCGGCAAGCGGGTGCGGTGGACAAGCAGACACGGTTTATCGGCGGCGTCTCCTATCAGCTATCGCCCAACTGGCGGCTGCTCGCAGACTGGGATTACGCGGACTATCAGACCGATGCCCTCAACGCCGCAAACTTCGCGACCCGGTCCCAGGCTCTGTTCCAGACCCAGATCAATTTCTAACTCGGACGAGGAAACCCGTATGACGAAATCGCCCCTGATCGCCCTGGCCGCCGCCCTGACGCTCGCCGCCCCCGCGGCCGCCCAGGTGAAGCTGAACGGCGCCGGTGCGACGTTTCCCAACATCATTTATCAAGACTGGATGCTGACGTACAACAAGACGCACCCGGACGTGCAGCTCAACTACCAGTCGATCGGCTCGGGCGGCGGGATCCGTCAGTTCTCGGACGGCACCGTGGACTTCGGCGCGACCGACGCGCCGATGAAGGACTCGAGCATCACCGCGATCAACGGCAACGTGCTCCACATCCCGACCGTGCTCGGGGGCGACGTGCCGACGTACAACCTGCCCGAGGTCAAGGAGACGCTCCGCTTCACCCCCGACGTGCTCGCCGACATCTACCTCGGGAAGATCACGAAGTGGAGCGACGCGCGCATCACGTCGGTCAACCCCGGGGTCAAGCTCCCCGACGCGGACATCGTGGTGGTGCACCGCTCCGACGGCTCCGGCACGAGCTTCATCTGGACCGACTACCTGTCGAAGGTGAGCTCCGAATGGGAGCAGAAGGTGGGTCGCGGCACGTCGGTGAACTGGCCCGTGGGACTCGGCGGCAAGGGCAACGAGGGAGTCACCGCCACCGTGAAGCAGACGCCCGGCGCGATCGGCTACGTCGAGCTCGGCTACGCCATGATCAACAAGCTCCCAGCCGGCAGCGTGCGCAACAAGGCCGGCAAGTTCGTCACGCCGGAGCTCCAGAGCATCACGGCCGCCGCGGCGGGCGCGATGAACTCGATGGGAGCCGGCACCGATTTCCGGGTGTCGATCACCAACCCCGACGGCGACAAGGCATATCCCATCGCCAGCTTCACGTGGCTCCTGCTCCACAAGCAGTACGATGACGCCGCGAAAGCCACCGCCCTGGTGAAGTTCGTCTGGTGGGCGGAGACCGAGGGCCAGGCCCGGACCGAACCGCTCGGATACGCTCCCCTGCCCAAGCAGCTGCGCCCCTGGGTCGAGGCCCGGCTCAAGACGATTACGGCCGGCGGCAAGCCCGTCTGGACGACGGCAGCGCGGTAACCCTCCTTCCGGCTGCCGTTCTCCCCCCCCGCACGGCAGTATGCGCCTGCGGGGGCTTTTTTTGTTCGATGCGGAGCTGTTACAGATCCGTGACAGACGCCGGATACGTTTCCGGCCGTATGACGACGCTTCCCATCGATCCCGCCACGACGCGGGACGCCGTCCTCCCCCCTGCCCCCGACCCCGCGTCTCCGTGGCGGGCCTTGCGAGGGATGAACCTGGGCGACCGGCTGTATCGCATGACCCTCACGGCGCTGGCGCTCGTGCTCCCGCTGCTGCTCCTCACACTGCTCGCCGAGCTGGTGGTGGGAGCGTGGCCCGCGATCAAGCGGTTCGGGCTGCGGTTCGTGTGGACGTCGGTGTGGGATCCCGTGGCCGGCGTGTTCGGCGCCGCGCCGATGATCTTCGGGACGCTCGCGTCCTCCCTGCTGGCCTTGCTGCTCGCGGTGCCGCTCGCCCTCGGCGTCGCGATCTACCTGACGGAGTTCTCGCCCAAATGGCTGCGCCAGCCGATCGCCTTCCTGGTGGAGCTGCTCGCGGCGATCCCGAGCGTGGTGTACGGGCTGTGGGGGATCTTCGTCCTGATCCCGTTCCTGCGGAGCTACGTGGTGCCGCCGCTGCGCGCCGCGCTGGGCTGGACGCCGTTGTTCAGCGGCGTGTTCTACGGCAGCTCGCTGCTCGCCGGTGGCATCATCCTCGCCATCATGATCGTCCCCTACGTCGCCGCGGTGTCCCGCGAGGTGCTCCTGGCTGTCCCCGCCAACCAGCGCGAGGCCGCTCTCGGGATGGGGGCGACACGGTGGGAGGCGGTGTGGACCGCGGTCGTGCCCTACGGCCGCGCCGGACTCATCGGCGCGATGATCCTGGGGCTGGGCCGGGCGCTCGGCGAGACGATGGCGGTCACGATGGTCATCGGCAATCGCCACGACATCAGCGTCTCGGTGTTGCAGCCCGCCTACACCATGGCCGCCGCGATCGCCAACGAGTTCACCGAAGCGGTCACCGATCTGCACCTGGCCGCCATGTTCGAGGTCGGCCTCGTGCTCTTCGTCATCACGGTGATCGTGAACGCCTGCGCGCGCCTCCTCATCTGGCGCGTGGCGCGCGGCACGGCGGTGGGGAGCCGCGCGCTGTGAGCGCCCGCAGCCTGCGCCGCCACGTCACGAGCGGCCTGATGACGGGCCTGGTGGCGGCGCTGTCGTTCACCGTGGTGCTGGCCCTCGTGCTCATCCTCGGCGACCTGATCGCCAAGGGGGCGTCGTCCCTCAGCTGGGACTTCTTCACCCAGAATCCCGTTCCTGCGGGCCAGACTGGTGGCGGGGTCGCCAACGCGATCGTCGGGACGGGCATCGTCGTCGGGTTGGCCGCGCTGATCGGGTTGCCCATCGGCATCGGCACCGGCCTGTACCTCGCCGAGTACGGCTCCGGCCGTCTCGGCTGGATCGTGCGCTTCGTCGCCGACGTATTGAACGGCACGCCGTCGATCGTGATCGGTATCTTCGCCTGGACATGGCTGGTCAGGCCGATGGGGCGCTTCTCCGCGCTGGCGGGCGCCGTCGCGCTCGCGGCCCTGATGGTTCCGATGATCGCGCGCACCAGCGAAGAGATGGTGCGGCTCGTGCCCCAGTCGTTGCGGGAGGCCGCGCTCGCGCTCGGCTACCCGCGCTGGCGCACGTCGCTGCGGATCGTAGCCCGCACGGCGCTCGCGGGGATCGTCACCGGCTGCCTCGTGGGCATCGCGCGCATCGCGGGGGAAACCGCGCCGCTCCTGTTCACCGCGCTCGGCAACCTCAACTTCAGCACCAGTGTGCTGCTGCCGATGCAGACCCTGTCGCTGCAGATCTTCACCTACGCGACGGGGCCGTTCGAGGAGTGGCACCGCCTGGCGTGGGCGGCGGCGATCGTCCTCATGGGGCTGGTGCTGCTGCTGGGCGTCGCGGCCCGGTGGGCGATCCGGCAAGGCCATGGCGCCGCCCGCTGACACCCGGCTCCGGCTCGAGACGGTGCGCCTCACCGCCCTGTACGGGCGCCGTGCGGTCGTGAAGGATGTCACCATCCTCTTCCCGGCGCACACGGTGACGGCCGTGATCGGCCCGTCCGGCTGCGGCAAGAGCACCTTCCTGCGCTGCCTGAACCGGATGCACGAGCTGTCCGAGGGCGGTTGGGTCACCGGCCGCGTGCTGCTGGACGGCGCCGACGTGTACGACGACGCCATCGACCCCGTGCAGCTGCGCCGTCGGATCGGCATGGTGTTTCAACGCCCCACGCCGTTCCCCACGATGTCGATCTACGACAACGTCGCGGCGGGCCTGCGCGTGAACGGGCACCGCGGCCGCCGCGCGCTGGACGAGGTCGTCGAGCGGGCGCTCACCCAGGCGGCGCTGTGGGACGAAGTGAAGGATCGGCTGCGGGCGAGCGCGCTCGCGCTGTCCGGGGGCCAACAGCAGCGCCTCTGCATCGCCCGGGCGCTCGCGCCTCAGCCGGAGGTGCTGCTGCTCGACGAACCGACGGCGTCGCTCGATCCCGCCGGGACGCAGCGCATCGAAGAGCTGTGCCACGAGCTCAAGCGCTTGTACACCATCGTGATCGTCACCCACAACATGCAGCAGGCGGCGCGCGTGTCGGATTACACGGCGTTCTTCTACCTGGGCGACCTCGTCGAGGTCGGCCGCACCGACGAGCTGTTCACCCGGCCCACGGAGGAGCGGACGGAAGCATATATCACGGGGAGGTTTGGATGACCGTGGCGCTGCCGCCCTTGCAGCAAGAGCGCCCCCAGGTGCCGCGCGCCGCGATACGGCCGACGCCGTTCGCGACGCCGATCCTGGACGTGCGCCGCTACAGCTTCTGGTACGGGAACACCCAGGCGCTGTTCGACCTGAACTTCACCGTTCCGCGCCAGGCCGTGACCGCGCTCATCGGACCGTCCGGGTGCGGCAAGAGCACGTTCTTGCGGTCGATCAACCGTCTGAACGAGCTCATCCCGCACTCGCGTCACGCGGGGGACATCCTGCTCGAAGGCGTCTCCGTGTTCTCCCGGGGGACCGACCCCGTGGCGCTGCGCCAGGTCGTCGGGATGGTATTCCAGCAGCCGAACCCGTTCCCCAAGTCTATCTTCGACAATGTGGCCTACGGCCCGCGGATCAACACGCTCTGCGCGGAGCGCGACATGCCCGAGCGCGTCGAGCGCGCGCTGCGCCGCGCGGCGCTGTGGGACGAAGTCAAGGATCGCCTGCAGGCGCCCGGGACGAGCCTGTCAGGCGGGCAGCAACAGCGCTTGTGCATCGCACGCGCGCTCGCCAACGAGCCTGAAGTGCTCCTCATGGACGAGCCGTGCTCGGCCCTCGATCCGGCCGCGACGCAGCGCATCGAAGAGCTCATGGTCGAGCTCAAACAGGCGTTCAGCATCGTGATCGTGACGCACAACATGCAGCAGGCGTCCCGCGTCTCGGACTACACGGGATTCTTCTACCTCGGTCGCCTCATCGAGTTCGGGGACACCAAGCAGCTCTTTACCAGGCCGTCGGACGAGCGAACCGAGGCCTATATCACAGGACGGTTCGGATGAGCGCCACAGCACCACACCGCCACTTCCACGACGAGCTCTCGGAGCTCAAGTCAAAGCTCCTCAACATGTCGGCCGACGCCCAGGTGGCCCTCGGGACGGCGCTGGACGCCGTGCTCAAACGCGACGGAGCCCTCGCGGCGCAGGTCATCGCGGGGGACGGCATGCTCGATAGCCTCGAGATGGAGATCGAGGAGACGGTCGTGGACCTGCTGGCCACGCAACAGCCCATGGCCCGCGACCTCAGACTGCTGCTCGCGGCGATGAAGATCGCGAACGACCTGGAGCGCGTAGGAGATCACGCGGTGAACATCGCGCAGTGCGCCGAGCGCCTGCTGGCGGCGCACCTGGTCGCCCCGGAGCCGGAGCTCGTCGAGATGGCGCGGCAGGCACGGGGCATGCTGTCGGGCGCCCTGGATGCGTTCGTGCGAGGCGACGCGGTGCTGGGCCGGGACATCTGCCGGCGGGACGACTCGGTGGACGCGCTGAACCGCTCGGTCTTCCGGATCCTCCTCACTCACATGATGGAAGATCCCCACATCATCGGCGCCGCCATGGAGCTGTTCCTGGTGAGCCGCAACCTCGAGCGCGTGGCGGACCTAGCCACCAACATCGCCGAAGACGTGGTCTTCGTCGTGGAGGGGAAGACCATCAAGCATCACGCGGAAGGATGACGACCCCGCCCCGCCGCCGCTCGAGGTAGTCCCGGTTCGCGAACAGCTTGATCAGCGCCATGCCGGCGACGAACCCGCCCACGTGCGCCCACACGGCCACGCCTCCCTCGACGCGCGAGACCGAGCCCACCGCACCCATGAGGAGCTGCAGCACGAACCAGTAGCCGAGCATCACGTAGGCCGGCAGCGCCACCGTCGTCACGAAGAACCCCAGCGTCACCAGCGTGTGCACCCGCACCCGGGGATAGAGGAGGATGTACGCGCCCATGACGCCGCTGATCGCGCCGGAGGCGCCCACCATCGGCACGACCGAGTGCGGCGAGACCAGCACCTGCGTCGCGGCGGCGGCCACGCCGCTCAGCAGATAGAACACGACGAAGCGCGTGTGCCCCATCGAGTCCTCGATGTTGTTCCCGAACACCCACAGGAACCACATATTGCCGAGCAGATGGAACCACCCGCCGTGCATGAACATCGAGGTGAGGACGGTCCACCAGTGCGGGTCGGCGGTCAGGACGCAGCGCAGGCCGGGGCCGAGCGGCACGGAGGTGCCGGCAGGAGCGGCACGCAGGACTTCGGCCGGTATAAGGCCGAGCTGGCACACCGAGCGTGCCAGGGGCTCGTCCGCACCGAGCCCCTGGATGAACACCCAGGCCAGCACGTTGAGGGCGATGACGCCGATCGTTATGACCGGCGCCAAGTCGGTGGGATTCTCGTCTTTGTAGGGAAACACGTCCGCTAAAGATAGCCTTCCGTCTGCCTTTTTGGCATCTTTCGGAGGCACGCTGATTGCTTGTGCGACGAGCGACGCGGTATGTGCATCACCCTCATGTTAAGGAGTCGTCGTCATGGCTGAGAAAATCATCGGGATCGACCTCGGGACCACCAACTCGGTGGTCGCAGTGATGGAGGGCGGCGATCCCGTCGTCATTCCCAATGCCGAAGGTGGGCGCGTCACGCCGTCCGTGGTCGGGTTCACCAAAGACGGTGAGCGTCTTGTCGGCCAGGTGGCGAAGCGCCAGGCCGTGACCAACCCGCAGAATACGGTCTTTTCGATCAAGCGCTTCATGGGCCGGCGGATGAACGAGGTGGTGGAGGAGACGAAGCGCGTTCCCTACAAGGTCGTCGAGGGACCGAACGGGCTCGCCTCGGTCGAAATTCAGGGGAAGCGCTACACACCGCCCGAGATCTCCGCCATGATCCTGCAGAAGATGAAGCAGACGGCGGAGGACTACCTCGGCCACAAGGTCGAGAAGGCCGTGATCACCGTCCCCGCGTACTTCAACGACTCGCAGCGCCAGGCCACCAAGGACGCCGGCAAGATCGCCGGCCTCGACGTGGTGCGGATCATCAACGAGCCGACGGCGTCGGCGCTGGCCTACGGCCTCGAGAAGAAGAAGGAAGAGAAAGTCGCCGTCTACGATCTGGGCGGCGGCACGTACGACATCTCGGTCCTCGAGCTCGCGGAAGGCGTGTTCGAGGTCAAGTCGACCAACGGCGACACGCACCTGGGCGGCGACGACTTCGACGCCCGCATCATGGAGTGGCTCGTGGCGGAGTTCAAGCGCGACCAGGGGATCGACCTGTCCAAGGACCCGATGGCCCTGCAGCGGCTCAAAGAGGCCGCCGAGAAGGCGAAGATGGAGCTGTCGACCGTGATGCAGACGGAGATCAATCTCCCGTTCATCACGGCGGACCAGTCCGGGCCCAAGCACCTGAACATCACGCTCACCCGGGCGAAGCTCGAGCAGCTCGTCGACGATCTCGTCAAGCGCACCATCCCCCCGATGGAGCAGGCCCTGAAGGATGCCGGCCTCAAGCCTTCGGAGATCGACGAGGTGATTCTCGTCGGCGGCCAGACCCGGATGCCCAAAGTCCAGGAGATCGTCAAGAGCTTCTTCGGCAAGGAGCCCCACAAGGGCGTAAACCCCGACGAGGTCGTGGCGATCGGGGCCGCGATCCAGGGCGGCGTGCTCGCGGGCGAGGTGAAGGACGTTCTGCTGCTCGACGTGACGCCGCTGTCGCTCGGCATTGAAACCCTGGGGGGGGTCACCACCGTTCTCATACCGCGCAACACGACGATCCCGACCAAGAAGTCGGAGATCTTCTCGACGGCGGAGGACAATCAGACCACGGTCGAGATCCACGTGTTGCAGGGCGAGCGCCAGATGGCGCTGGACAACCGCACGATCGGGAAGTTCCAGCTGACCGGTATCCCGCCCGCCCCGCGCGGCGTGCCGCAGATCGAGGTGACGTTCGACATCGACGCGAACGGCATCCTGCACGTGTCTGCCAAGGACAAGGCGACCGGCAAGGAGCAGAAGATCCGCATCGAGGCGTCGTCGGGGCTCGGTGACAAAGACATCGACAAGATGGTCAAGGATGCGGAGGCGCACGCGGCGGAGGACAAGCGGCGCCGTGAAGAGATCGAGCGGCGCAACCGCCTCGACACGCTGGTGTACGAGGTGGAGAAGAATTCCAAAGAGTGGGTGGAGAAGCTCGACGCCTCACTCAAGACGCGGCTAGACAAGTCGGTCGAGGGCGCGAAGCAGGCCCTCCGCTCGGGAAGCGCGGACGAGATCTCGAGAGCCCTGGACGAGCTGCAGCAGGCTTACTCCGCGGCCGGCGCGTCGCTCTACGCCGCACAGCGCGGCGCCGGGGCCCCCGGCGCGGAGCCGCCGCCCGGAGCCGGTCCGGCGGAGCCCGCAGCCGAGCCGAAGGACAACGTCGTCGACGCCGACTACGAGATCGTGGACGACGACAAGAAGAAATAAAGGAGACAGCGATGGCGGTGCGTACGAGAGACTGGTTGAAATTCGGGGCCCTGGTAGCCCTGGCCTTCGTCTTCGGGCTGGCGTTCGCGTCCACGCTCGATCTGCCCAGGAAGGGCGGCGCGACGCCCCTCATCCCCGAGGCGCAAGCGGCGGGGGGGACGGCGTTCCAGATCCCCGCCGCCAAGCCCGCGGCCGACATCGGCAACGCGTTCGTGGCCGTCGCCGACCACGTCAAGCCGGCGGTCGTGTTCATCACGTCGCAAAAGGTCGAGCGGGCGGAGAGCCAGCGGCTGCCGCCAGGGTTCGAAGACTTCTTCCCCCAGATGCGCCGTCGCCCGCAGGTGGAGCGGGGATCGGGCTCGGGCTTCATCGTCTCCCCCGACGGCTACATCCTCACCAATAACCATGTCGTCGCCGGTGCGGACAAAGTCACCGTGAGGCTGTACGACAAGCGCGAGTTCACGGCCAAGGTCGTGGGGACCGACGCCAACACCGACGTCGCGGTGATCCGGATCGACGCCCGCAACCTGCCGACGGTCGGGTTCGGCAACTCCGACTCGACCCGCGTGGGCGAGTGGGTGCTCGCGATCGGCAATCCGCTCGAGTTCAACTTCACGGTCACGGCCGGCATCGTGAGCGCGAAGGGGCGCCTGCTGCAGGGCCTGCCCCACCCGAGCTACGGCATCCAGGACTTCATTCAAACCGACGCGGCGATCAACCCCGGCAACTCGGGCGGCCCGCTCGTCAACATCCAGGGCCAGGTGATCGGCATCAACTCGGCGATCGCGAGCGAGACCGGCTTCTACTCGGGGTACGGATTCGCGATCCCGATCAACCTCGCCCGCACCGTGATGGACCAGCTGGTGAAGACGGGCCACGTCGAGCGCGCGGTCATGGGGATCCGCATCGACGACGCGGGGCAGAACGACGCTGAGGCCGTCGGCCTGAAGCAGATCCGCGGCGTGCTGGTGGAGGACTTCGCTCCCGGGCAGTCGCCCGCCAAGGACGCAGGCATCCAGCCGGGCGACGTGATCGTGGCGCTCGACGGGCAGCCGGTCGACAATATGCCGCAGCTGCAGCAGAAGGTGGGCTTCAAGCGGCCCGGCGAGAGCGTCGACGTGACGGTGCTGCGGCAGGGTGGCGAAAAGAAGACGTTCACGGTGCGCCTGGCACGCGCGCCGAGCGATTCGGAGACCGAGGTCGCGGCGACGGGCCGTGCCAAGCCCAAGAGCGACGCTTCCGCCAAGGAGGAGGCGCTGGGCATCTCGGTGGAGCCGCTCTCACAGGACGACCGCCAGGATACCCGGCTCAGCGCGGTCTTCACGCAAGCCGGCGGCGGGATGGTCGTCACCGAAGTATCGCCCGACGGACCGGCGTACGGGCGCCTGTCCAGTGCGGACGACGGCGCGCCGGACATCATCGTCTCCGTGAACGGCACGCCGACCCGGACTCGGGCTGCATTCCGCGAGGCGCTCCGCAAGGGGAAGTCGGGCGACATCGTCACCCTGCGGGTCATGACTCGCACCGGCGACCCGGCGTCCAACGGCTGGTCGAGCCGGATCGTCCGGCTGCGGGCCCGCTGATCGTCAGGGCCGTCGCAGCAACGCCGCGCCAGTCACCACCTGCCACAGCACGGGAAGTACGAAGGCCGCCTCGTCGGCCTTCGTACTTTCCGGGAACGCGAGCGCCAGTCCCGCGGCGATCAGACCACCGGCCACCGCCCCCGCACCCAGGCGCCGCGGCAGCACCTTCCCATTGATCACCGCCCAGCCGAACAGATAGGTGGCGATCCCGAGGGCGAACCCCGCCGTGCGCTGCGCCGCGAGGGCAAACGGATGCAGCATGTCGTACAGGAACACCGCGTGCGTCGCGGTGAGACCGGGCTCGGCGGCGACGTAGCTCCGCGCCAGGGTCCAGCCCGCGCCGACCATGAAGGTGACTACCACCGCCCACGCGCCGTAGGCGAAGATCGCCACGAGCACGCCCGCCCGGGCCGCGGCTTCGCCCGGTGTGCCGACATGCATCCCCATGACGCCGACGAGCCCCGTGAGTGCGAGCGTGAACCCGAAGAGGAACGCCCAGTGGATCGCCCGCCACGCTTCCGTGCGGGCAATCGCGCTGAGCTGGGCGGCGCCGTCTCCCGTGAGATCCGGATGCGCCAGCGCGGCGACGACGACGAACAGCGAGCCGACGAGCAGCGCCAGCGGGTAGATGACGGGGCGAGCGAGGCGAAGCATGTGCATCTCGCGTGGTCCAAGTCGCCCCCAATCTAGCTGCCCCTTCCGGTCGCGCTATATTGGAACCGGAGACCGATCCCGGGAGCGAGCATGCAGCTGACGCGGATCCTGCGTGAGGGGTTCATCGCGGGGCTCATCGGTGCCGGGGCCGTCGCGCTCTGGTTCCTGATCGTCGACGTGATCGCGGGACGACCGTTCTTCACGCCCGCCATGCTAGGCTCCGCCGTCTTCTTCCAGGAGCACGATCCGAGCAAGGTCGTGATCGCCTTCTCCCGCGTGGTTCCCTACACCATGATCCACGTGTGTGCCTTCATCATCGTCGGCACCGTGGCGGCCGCGCTCGCCGCCGAAGTCGAGGTCGCCCCACCCACCTTGTACCTCATCGTCGTCACCTTCGCGGTGTTCGAATTCGGGTTTTACATCATGCTCGCAGTGCTGGCGCAGCCGCTGCTCGGCGCGCTGACCTGGTGGAACGTCGCCATCGGCAACGCCATCGCCGCCTACGGCATGGGATTCTACTTGTGGCGGGAGCACCCCAAGATCAAAGAGGCGCTCCGGCTGCACCCGCTGGGGGAGACCGAAGAGGGCGAGTAACACTCCCATAAGCCTCCAGCGGCACCGCCCGCTCTACGTCGGCGGATTCTTCCCGGGCGGCCCACCGGAACCACACCACGCTCGCCGCGACCCACAGATAGATCGTCCCCACGACCCACATCAGCAGGCCGCCCAGCTGCTGGTCGGCGAGCGGGGTAAGGCCCCACACCCGCGGCGCCGCGGCATAGAACGGGTACAGCACCCGCTCCGAGAGCGTAATGAGCGCACCCGCGAGCGACATCGGCAAGCCCAGCGCGAACAGATACATGAGCTGCGTGGGATAGTTGGCCCGCGGCAGCTCTGGGACGGGCGACAGGATCGGCCACCACATGATCACCGCCGTGGCGATGAAGACGAGGTGCTGGACGATGTGGAGCGGGTGGTGCTCGAGGGCCGCCTCGTAGAACTGCGGCACGTGCCACAACGTGATCGGCGCCGAGAAGAGGGCACCCGCTGCGAGCGGGCGCGTGGCCCGGTGGGCCACCCGGAGCACCCAGCCGGGGCCGAGCAGCGGCCGGACCACCCATACCGGCACCCCGTACAACAGCAGCGGGGGAAACACCAGCGTGAGCAGCAGGTGCTGCACCATGTGCGCGCTGAAGAGGTAGCCGTCGGACAGGTTGTGCAGCGGCCCGTTGAGTGCCACGCCCAGCACCCCCAGGGCTGCACCCAACGCCAGCACCCGCCGGCGCGGCGCCGCCAGCCCTCCCAAATACGCGTAGAGCCCGCCCAGCAGGGCGAGCCCGATCACCACGCTGGCATGCCAGTCCCAGCGCTGCCACGGCGCCGGCATGATCATCCCGCTCCGGCGGCCCCCTTGAGCGTCAGTGCTCCCAGGAACAGGAACAGCAGAGCCACCATCACCCCGACCGCGATCACCAGCGGGGCGCCGAACAAGAAGGTGAAGAACTTGTTGTCGTCCTTCAGGTGCATGTAGAACATGACCACCAAGGTGAACTTCGCCGCCGACAGCACCAGCAAGACCGGCACGAGCACGACGCGGAACGCGGGGACGTAGAACACCCCCACCTCGAGCACGGTGAGAATCACCAGCGCCGCCGCCACGCGCAGATACACCCCCGCCGTCGGGTGCGCGTGCCGCTCGGTCGCTCCGGGTTCCGCGCTCATTGGATCAAGTAAACCACGGTGAAGATGACGATCCACACCACGTCCACGAAGTGCCAGTACAGTCCGGTGATCTCGACCGTCATCGCATTGGCGCGTCCCAGTTTCCCTTGCAGCGCACGGACCCACAGCGTGAGGAGCCACAGCACGCCCACGGTCACGTGCGCGCCGTGTGTTCCCGTCAGGACGAAGAAGGTGCAGCCGAACAGGTTCGTCCCGATCGTCAGGCCCTTGTGGACGAACTCGGTGAACTCCAACACCTGCCCGCCCAGGAACACGAGCCCGAGCAGCGCCGTCGAAAACAGCCAGATCTTCCCCCACTTCAGGTCGCCGCGCTGCACGGCGGCCAGCGCGAGCACCATCATCAGGCTCGACATGAGCAGGTCGAAGGTGCTGACCGAGGTGAAGGGGATATTCAGGATCTCGGGGGGATACGGCCCCACGACGCTCTTCCCCTTGTACACGAGATAGGTCGAGATGAGCGACCCGAACAACAGGCACTCCGAGCCGATGAAGGCCCAGAACGCCATCTTGCGGTTGTCGAGCCCCATGCTGGTATGCGCGCTCATCACACCTCGAAGGGCTCGAACGCCCAGCCGTACACACCGGTAATCAGGAGCGCCACGCCGGCGAACGCGATCCACAGCGTCTGCGTGAGCGGCGCCAGCGCCAGGACCGGCAGGGCGAACGCCGCGACCATGGGCCACCACGATCCCCCCGGCACGTGGATCGGCTCCGGCGGCGTGGCGGGCGGGTCCTGCATCGGTCCGTGACGCTCAGTGCGCCAACGCGGCAGGCGACTCGTAACCGTCGGGATCACCGAAAAGTTGTAGACCGGCGGAGGCGACGAGACGCTCCACTCGAGCGTGGCCCCGCCCCACGGATCGTTCGGGGCCGGCTGGCCGTGCGTACGACTGCGCCACAGGTTGACGAGGAAGATCAAGATCGACAGCGCGATCAGGAACGCGCCGGTGGTCGACACTAGATTGAGCGCGCCCACGCCGAGCTCCGGCGCGTACGTGTAGACGCGGCGCGGCATGCCGAGCAGGCCGATCAGATGCATCGGGAAGAACGCGAGATTCATCCCGATGAATTGCAGCCAGAAGTGGATCTTGCCGAGCCGCTCGTCGAGCAGCCGGCCCGACATCTTGGGCCACCAGTAGTAGATCCCTGCGAACAGGCCGAAGATCGTGCCGCCGAAGAAGACATAGTGGATGTGCGCCACCACGTAGTAGGTGTCGGTCTGTTGCAAGTCGGCGGGCGGGGATGCGTGGGTGACGCCCGAGAGGCCGCCGATGATGAACATCGCGATGAAGCCGACCGCGAAGTGCAGCGCGGTGGTCCCGCGGATGTCGCCGCCCCACAGCGTCGCGATCCAGTTGAAGATCTTCACTCCGGTCGGCACGGCGATCAACATCGTGGTCGCAGCGAACACCGAGTCGGCGATCGGACCGAGGCCGACCGCGAACATGTGGTGGCTCCACACGCCCCAGCTCATGAGGCCGATCAGAACGCCCGAGTAGACCACCACCGTGTAGCCGAACAGCGGCTTCCGCGAGAAGGTGGGCAACACGTCCGACACGACGCCCATCGCCGGCAGGATGAGGATGTACACCTCCGGGTGACCGAACAGCCAGAACAGGTGCTGCCACAGGAGCGGCGTAGCGCCGGCCTCGCGCACGTAGAAGTGCGTGCCGAAGAAGCGGTCAAACATCAGGAACGCGAGCCCGACCGTGATCACCGGAAACGCCGTGATGATCAGGAATTGCGTGACGAGGGTCATCCAGGTGAACGCCGGGAGGCGCATCATCTTCATCCCGGGCGCGCGCATGTTGAGGATGGTGACGATGAAGTTGAATCCCGCGGCAAGCGACGAGATACCGAGGATCTGCAGGCCCAGCAGCCAGAAGTCGATGTTCGGTCCGGGCGAGTACTGCCGCTCGGTCAGGTTGGCGTACCCGAACCAGCCGCCGTCGGGAGCGACATTCAGCATGCCGGCATGAAACAGCGGTCCCGCGAACCAGCTGGCGTTGAGCAGCAGCCCGCCGAACAGGAACACCCAATAGCTGAAGGCGTTGAGCCGCGGGAACGCCACGTCGCGCGCACCGATCTGGAGCGGCACCATGTAATTGAAGAAGCTCGCGCCCAGCGGCATGAGGGCGAGAAACACCATAGTCGTCCCGTGCATGGTGAACAGCTGGTTGTACGTCTCGGCGCTCACCACGTGGCTGTTCGGCTGCGCCAGCTGCACGCGGATGAACAGCGCTTCAATCCCGCCGATCAGGAAGAAGGCGAGGGCCGTCCAGAAGTACAGCAACCCGATCCGCTTGTGATCGGTGGTCGTGAGCCAGCTCTTGAGGCCCCCGCCCCGGGCGTGGCTCATTTCAAGCTCGCGAGGTAGGCGACGAGCGCCGCGATGTCGTCGTCTGTGAGCGGCGGCTTCATGCGCGTCATGAGCGAAGCGGGCTTGAGCGCGGGCGCGTCGGCGATCCAGCTGGCCAGGTGCGCCGAGTCATTGGGGAAGAGCCCGCTCGCGATCGTCGTCCGGGCGCCGACGTGCGTGAGGTTCGGGCCGATGATGCCCGGCGAAACGCCCTGGATCGTATGACAGCCGAGACAGGCGCTGCGCGCGAAGAGGGCCTTGCCGCGCTCGGCGAGCGTCCCCGCAGCCGGCGCGGCCGGCCCTGCGAGCTGCTCGGTGGCCCAGCGCCCGAACCCGGAGTCCGAGTCGACGACGACGCGGAGCCGCATGTTGGCGTGGGAGGCGCCGCAGAACTCGGCGCATTGACCCGCGTAAACACCCACCCGGTCGGCGCGAAACGCGATCCGGTTCACGTGGCCGGGGATGGCGTCCCGCTTGCCGCCCAACGGCGGCGCCCAGAACGCGTGGATCACGTCGGCCGAGGTGAGGGACAGCTGCACCGCCCTGCCGAGGGGGACGTGCAGCTCGTTGGCCGTGACGAGCCCGAGCTCCGGGTAGCGGAATTCCCACCACCACTGGTGGCCGATGACGTCCACCTTGAGCGCGTCGGCCGGCGCCTCGCCCGACGTCGCGAAGATCGTACGCACCGTCGGCACCGCCACGAAGACGAGGATCGCCGCGGGAGCGAGGGTCCAGGCGATTTCCATCAGCGTGTGGCCGTGCGTCGGGTGGGGCGCAGGGCGCCCCTCACGGTGGCGGAACCGGATCAGCGTGACGACCAGCAGGGTCTCGACGACCAAGAACACGCCGGCCGCCCACCAGAAGATGCCGGTGAAGAGTTGGTCGACCGCCGCACCGAAATCCGACCGGGGCTCGAGTGTGGATTGCGGGAACGGGCCGCCGCAGCCTGCAACCCACAACGCAACCGTGAGCAGCCAGAGTCGGTATCGCGGCACGGCGAGCCCCGGCGCTAACGCGTCGACACTTCCCGCGGCTCGGGCCGCCGCAGCTCGGCGGCCTTGGGGACGATGCTCGCCGCGCCGGCTCCCCGAAACGCCGCGTTCACCGCCCGGAGATCGCGCGTCAGCACCTCCTTGAGCGCCAGCAGCTGCCGCTCGATCTCGGGCGCGAACAGCCGGAACACGGCCTCCGTCTGGGCGGTCGGGGCCGCATCGCTCCCGCCTGCGATGAAGCCGAGCCCGCTGATGCGCTCCACCAGTTTCGGCGGGAAGTTCAGCGGGTCCTGGAACGACCGGTTGCGGACCTGGTACAGCTCGCCTTCGATCGCGCTCAGCCGGTCGCTCAGCCCCCGGGCGAGCGCGCCCAGACGCGCCGTGTCCGACGCGGGCGCGGCGCGCAGCCGGTCGTCGAGCTGGGCGCGCACGTTGCGGATCGTGATCACGGCGGTCGTGACCGCGTTGACGGTGTCGCGAAGTCGTTGCAGGAAGGCGAACTGCGCGCGCAGCGCGACCGGCGTCACCCTAGCGCGGGGATCGAGCTTGAGCGCGAACCGCTGCGTCGCGGTCCGGCCGCCGGCGCGGAGGCGCGCCTGATACACCCCCGGCAACGCCATCGGCCCGTCAGTCCCGACCCCCACCATGCCCCAGAACGCGACGGCGTCGGGGTAGCGCATGTTCCACGCGAACATGTTCAGGCCCGCCTTGTTCGCCACGCGCGGCGCAGCGGGGGGTCGGCGCGGCCACGGCCTGTCCTCGTCCTTGAGGGTGTCGGCGGCGAGGATGCTGTCGATCTTCACGCTGTCGGTGACGCCAGCCTGCTTGAGGCTGTCGGTCCGTTGATGCTTCACACTGTCGCCACGGGCGCTGTCCGCCGCCGTGAGCGAATCCTGCCGGCTACTGAAGCTCCGGATCAGCCGGCCAGCCGCGTCGAGGATGTCGAGCCTCACGTCCTGGTTCTTGTTCTTGAGCCAGTAATAGATCATCGCGCCGCGCGGCGGGTTCTTCCCTACGGGGTGCGCGTCCGACCCACCGCCGCCGAAGCCGCCCCCCCAATCCACGCGGTACGAGTCGCGCGGCTTGAAGAGGTGCAGGCTCTCCCGCGGGACCGCGCGCGCCAGCTGCCGCAGCGGGGAGACGTCGTCCAGGATCCAGAAAGAGCGTCCGTGCGTCGCCGCGACGAGATCGCCCTCCTTGACCGCGAGGTCGTGCACCGGCACGATCGGGAGATTGAGCCGGAGCGACTGCCAGCTCGCGCCGTCGTCGAACGACACCCACACCCCGCGCTCGGTGCCCGCGTACAGCAGACCGCGGCGCGTCGGGTCTTCCCGCACCACGCGCACGAACTCGGTTGCGGGAATCCCCCTCACGATCTTGCTCCAGCTGCGCCCGTAATCGCTCGTCCGATAGATGAAGGGCGCCATGTCGTCGAGCTGGTAGCGGTTCGCCGCGAGGTAGGCCGTTCCGGGCGCGAAGTGCGACGCCTCGATGATCGACACCCGGGTGAACGGCGCGACGTCGCGCGGCGTCACGTCCGTCCAGGTCTTGCCCCCGTCGCGCGTGACGTGCACCAAGCCGTCGTCCGACCCGGCCCAGAGCACGCCTTTCCGTAACGGCGACTCCGCCAGCGCGAAGATCGTGGCGTAGTACTCGGCCGTGGTCTGGTCGCTCGTGATCGGCCCGCCCGAGACGCCGAGTGTCGCGGGATCGTGCCGCGTGAGGTCCGGCGAGATCGGAGCCCAGCTCTGACCTTCGTTCACGGACTTGAACAGCACGTTGCCGCCGATGTACAGCACGTGGGGGTCGTGCGGCGAGATCACCAGCGGCGCGGTCCACTGGAAGCGGTACTTCCCTTCTCCGGCCGGGTGCCCGTCGGGACTGTCGGGCCAGGGATCGATGGAATGCCACAGGCCGGTCTTGTGGTCCAACCGCGCCAGAAAGCCCGAGTTGTCGCCGCCGTAGCTGATGTCGGGGTCGTCAGGCCGGGCCTGGATGTGGCCCGACTCGCCCGCCACGTCGTACCACTGCGCGCGATCGATCCCGCCGGGCCAGCGGCTCGGCCCGCACACGCCGGAGTTGTCTTGCTGGGCGCCGCACACCCGATAGGGAAAGTGGTTGGTCGTCGTGACGTGGTAGAACTGAGCGGTGGCGTAGTCCTGGTCCGTCCAGGTCTTCCCGCCGTTGGTCGACACATTGGCGCCGCCGTCGTTCCCCTCGATCATGCGCTGCGGGTCGTTCGCCGCAATCCACATGTCGTGGTTGTCCCCGTGCGGGTCCGGCAGGTGGCGGAATGTCGCCCCCCCATCGGTCGATTTGTAGGCGAGCACGTTGAGGGCGTACACCGTGTTCGTGTCTTTGGGGTCCGCGAAGATGCGCGAGTAGTACCACGGCCGCTGCCGCAGTTTGCGCTCGCCGTTGACGTAGCGCCACGTAGCGCCGCCGTCGTCCGAGCGGTACACGCCGCCCGAGTCGGCCTCGATCAAGGCCCAGAGGCGCGCCGGCTTCGCGGGCGAGACGGCCAGCCCGATGTTGCCGAGCAGCCCCGCCGGTAGGCCGGGGTTGTGCGTGAGCTCGGTCCAGTTCTCGCCCCCGTCGGACGACTTGAGGATGCCGCCGCCGACGCCGCCCGACATCAGCTGCCACGGCTTGCGCTGCGCCTGCCAGAACGCCGCGTACAGCACCGCGGAGTTCGATGGGTCGAGCACGAGATCCGAGATTCCGGTCGAGTCGTTACGGAAGAGCACCTTGCGCCACGTCTTGCCGCCGTCGGTCGTCTTGTAGACGCCACGGTCCGCGTTGGGGCCGAAGGCGTGCCCTTGGGCGCCGACCCAGACGGTGTCGGGACTACCCGGATGCACACGGACCCGGGAGATCTGGTGAGTGTCCTCGAGCCCCACATGCGTCCACGTCCTTCCGCCGTCGGTGGTCTTCCAAACGCCGTCGCCGTGGGACACGTTGCCGCGGATGGGGTACTCGCCCGTGCCGACGTACACCACATCGGGGTTCGACTCGCTCACGCCGATCGCCCCGATCGTGCCGCCGAAGTACTTGTCCGTCACCGGCAGCCAGGTGTTGCCGCCGTCTGTCGTCTTGAAGACCCCGCCGCCCGTGGTCCCCATCCAATACTCGTTGGGCCGCGACGCCGAGCCGGCGACGGCCACCGAGCGGCCACCGCGGAAGATGCCGATCTCGCGCCACTTGAGAGCGGCGAATACCGTCGAGTCGTACGGGGCGGCTTGAGCCCGCGCGGGGCGGGCGGGCGAGAGGCTGGCGGCCAAGGCGACGAGCGCGGTGATGCGGGCGAGCACGGGAAGCCTCCGAGGTCGGGCGACGAAGGCACCCACGTAGCACACCAACCGCGCGCCCCGCAAGGGGGGCGGTTGCTACGGCTTCGGCAGCATCATTCCCGGCATTTCCTGCGGCTTCTCGCTGATGGAGGACTTCGCGTCCGTTCCCTTGCCCGTCAGCATCAGCTCGCCGTTTTTCCCACTCGCCTTCACGATGCCGAACGGAACGTCGCGCGCCAGCCACGCCTCGCCATCGGCGTCCTGCAGGTGCAGCGCGCGAGTCTCGCCTCCCGGGGTCTTCACGGTCTCCCACCCGACTACCTTGGCGTGGCCGCAGCGCCGGGCGATGTCGAGCACGGGCGTATTCTGACCGGTTTGCTGGCCCATCATGGCCGCCATCTGCTCGGGCATTCGCATCGCGGGTTGGCCTTGCGTCTTCACGATCATGCCCCGGATCCCCGAGACGTCCGCGTCGAAGCCGGGGACGAGAATCTGGACGACCCCGCTCTGGCCGGTCCCGGCGCCGCTGATCTCGAACCAGTAGAGGGTGGTGTCGCCACGCCGCTCGGAGCCGACGATCGCGAACCGTACCTTCCCGCCTCCCTTGCTGCCGGTCGCGTCGTAGGAGGCCCACTGGCCAACGGTCACATGACCGATCGACTTGCAGACCTCGGCCGCCTCCTGCGCAGCGAGTGGGGCGACGAGCGACGCGAGCAAGGTGGCGGCGCCGAGCGCGCGGCACGGGGTGGGCATGGACGGGCTCCGGGGAAGGGGAGTGAAATAATACCCCGCCGTCGTGCAATGTTTACAGGCAGGCCGAGTGAAACTACGCCGCGATATGCGGGGGATGATTGAGTGACAGCCAGTACGTCGCGACATCGACCACGGCGCGCGCGAACCCGCCGGCGTCTACCGGCTTCACGACGTAGCTGTTGACGCCGAGCTGGTAGCTGTCCACCACGTCGCGTTCCTCCCGGGAGGAGGTGAACGCCACCACGGGAATGAGCTTGGTGCGGTGGTCGCTCTTCAAGCGCTGCAGCACCTCGAGGCCGCCGATCTTGGGAAGCTTCAGGTCCAGCAAGACGAGTTTCGGGCGCGCCGCGAGCTGCTCGCTCCCAGCACCCGACTCGGGGAAGACCAGGTCGAGCGCTTCCGCGCCGTCCCGTGCGAGGACGATGCGATGACCGAGGGGGATGTCGTGCTGCTTCAGAGCGCGGAACGCCAGATCGGCGTCGTCGAGACTGTCCTCAACGAGCAGCACGTCGATCTCTCGCGTGAGCGCGGTGACACCCATGATCAAAGTGTTGTCGGGTAGCCCGTGGGTTGCAAGTGTGGCGTGCGCGACGCAGTTTCCCGCCCATGCGGAGAGCCGCGCGAGCCCGCCTCATCGCCGCCGCCTTCGATCACGGCCAGATCCCCACGATCGCCTGCTTCAACAAGGCCAGCACGAGCCTGGGCGTGGACTTCGACCGCCTGATCGCGGCACTGCAGACGTTCCTGGACGACTACTTCGTCCCCGTCTGGGGCACGCCCGCGAAGCTCGTGAAGGTGACGACCTTCCGCAAAGGAGCCTGGGCGATGGCGTTCCTGGACGACGCCGACGTCGCCAATGCGCTCGGTTATCACGACCTCACGCCCGACGGCCTGCCGCTCTCGAAGGTGTTCGTGAAGAGCACCCGCGCGGTGGGTCAGAAAGTGAGCGTCACGGCGTGTCACGAGCTCGCCGAGATGCTGGTCGATCCCGCGATCAACCTGTGCGCCACGGGCCCCGGCAGCGTGTTTTACGCGTACGAAACCGCCGACGCGGTCGAGGAGGTGGAATTCACGATCCGCGGGATTCCCATGAGCGACTTCGTCTACCCGGCGTGGTTCGAAGGATTTCGCAAGCCCAACTCGGCGCAGTTCGATTACGCCAGGAAGGTGAAGCGACCGTTCCAGATCCTGCCGGGGGGCTACATGAGCGTCTTCAAGAACGGACGGTGGACGCAAGTGTTCGGGTCGGCCACGAAGGCGCGCCGGTTCCGCCGGGAAGACCGGCGGGGGCACCGCAGCACGTATCGGGGGAAGATGCCGCGGATGCGGCCATCGAGACCGGCCCGCTAGGGCAGCGGCGTAGCGCTCCCCGTACTCTTCTCGCACGCCGGCGCGCCTTCGCGCGTCGCGGGCGCGACCGACGTGGACCCGACGAAGACCGCGCACTGCTGCGTTGTGTTGGGGCTCGTGATCGACGCGGTCCAGCCATCGGTCGTCAGCGCGATGGTTGGCGTCCGGTTGCCTGGCGACACGTGGTATGCAGTACTCAGGTCGATCGTGTACTTCTGGTTTTCCGCGAGGTAGTTCTCTTCCATTGTTACGAGATTGCGCAGGTCGGACTTCATCGCGGCGAGTTGGGCCCGCTCCTTGGTGTTGGTCAGCCGGGGAATCGCGATGGTGGCGAGGAGGCCAATCAGCGCCATCACGATGAGCAGCTCGATGAGGGTGAATCCGTTGCGTTTCATGCCACCGGCCTCCCCGCCGCGCGTAGGGCGGCGGCCTTGGTCTATCATCTTGCCTGATACGCTCCCCGACTGCAAGCGGCGTACCAGGATGAAGCGGCGGGCCCGTTTACGGCCCCCTCTCCGTTCCGGAGAGGGAACGAGGGGCGAGCTCACTTGCCCGAGACCGCGGCATAGACGAGGCGCTGAAACCTGGCGTCGAGCGACCACATCTCCGTCACCGGCAGGTACTGCGTCCACACCATCGCGATGAGATCGGTCCTGGGATCGATCCAGAAGAAGGTCGTCCCGTACCCCGCCCAGCGGAACGTGCCCGGCGACCCCGCCACGTCGGTGCCCGAATCCACGCGTACGGCGCCGCCGTAGCCGAACCCCGAGCGTCCGGGCGGCCAGTCGGGAGCGATGGTGATCGGCGTCAGGCCGGCGGGCAGGTGATTCCGCATCATGAGCGCCACCGTCTCGCGCTTCAGGACGCGGTGCCCCTCCAGCTCGCCGCCGTTCAGAAGCATCTGCGCGAACCGCAGGTAGTCTCCCACCGTCGACAACAGCCCACCACCGCCGGACAAGAGCCGGCCGTCCGGGGTATACTCGGTCCAGAGCAACGGCGCCATCGCGTGCAGCTTGCCATCGGGGCCTCGCGAGTACGCCGGCATGATGTGCCCGTCCATGGCGGGCGTCGCGTGGAAGGCGGTCATGCGCATGCCGAGGGGCCGAAAGAACGCTCTGTCCAGGTAGCGATCGAGCGTCGTGCCCGACACGACTTCGACGACGCGACCGAGGACGTCGATGGCGTAGCTGTAATTCCACCTGGAGCCGGGTGAGAACACGAGCGGCAGGCGGGCCAGGGTGTCGGCGAGCTCGGCGTTGGTCCAGCGCGGGTTGTAGAGGTTCGCGCGCCGATAGATCGTGTCCACCGGCGTCTCTGCGAATGCGCCGTAGGTGAGGCCGGCTGTATGGGTGAGCAAGTCCGCTATCGTCACCGGCCGCTCGGGCGCGCGCAGATCTGGGCTCGCGGCGCTGCCGCCGGCGTACACTTTGACGCCGGCGAAGGCGGAGATGTACGTGGAGACCGGGTCGTCGAGACGGAGCTTGCCTTGCTCGTACAGCTGCATGACGGCCGCGCTGGTGATCGGCTTGGTCATGGAGAAGATGCGGAACACGGCGTCGGGGCTCATGGCGCGGTGCTGTGCCGCGTCCATCGGCCCGACGGCGGTGACGTACGCGAGCTTGCCGTGCCGCGCGACGACGGCCAGCAGGCCGGGTAGCCGGCCGGAGTCCACGTAGCTCTGGAGCGCGGCCGCGATCCGCTCGAGGGCGGCGCCCGAGAGGCCCACGTCGGCCGGGCGGGCGCGCGGGAGGCCCTGGGCGGGGGCGGCTCGGGCAAGAAGGCAGGCCGCCAGGCATGTGAGGAGAGCGCGTGTGGCGGGACGAGGGGTCGCCGGGTTCGGGAAGCGCATGCGGGCGTTGAGCCTCGGATGAGAGGGCGGGGCTTAAGGTGCCTGCGGGGGCGACGAGCGCAAGCCGGTCCTCACCCGCCGCGCGCGCGTTTGCGTTCCGGTTTGCGGTGGCGTCACGCAGGAGCGTGACGCCTTTTGCTCGACGTCCTGGCGCGACGTATTATGCTTGGCGTATTTGGTATTGCAGCGACCGTGGCGGAACTGGTAGACGCGCAGGACTTAGGATCCTGTGGGGCAACCCGTGGGGGTTCGAGTCCCTCCGGTCGCATCCCAAGAGCATTCGCATGGCGACTCTCAACGCGCGGCACCCCTTCGGCGCCTGCCTGCTGGGCGCAACGCTCGTGGCCTGCCACGCCCGCGTGAGCGAGGACGAGTTCCGCGCGACGCGCGTGCCGGTCGCCCGCCTCGACTCCGTGCTCCGGGCGGCCGACAGCGTGCGCCTCCCGCTCGCCGACGCCCGCCTGCTGCTGGAAGTGGCCCCGGACATCGGCCTGGCCTCGATGCCGCCGCACGACACGATGACCATCGCGGAGATCCTGTCCTGGGCCAGGGCCGAGCACGCGCGCAAACAGCGTGCGGCCGCGGAGACGACCGCCGCCGCCGCCGCGCGCCGCCGGGAGATCCAGCAGCAGCTCGACTCCCTGGTCGCCGTCATGGTGGTCGACAAGAGCTTCCTGCCGAAGAACCCGGACCTGGAGCGCTACCAGGACTTCATCTCCCTGACGTTCGCGTACCGCAACCGGGGGACGAAGAGCATCCAGGCGTTCCAGGGTGACGTGAGTTTCCTCGATGCGACGGGCGACACCATCTACAGCGCGCATCTCAAGGTGGACGGCCCCATCGCCCCGGGCAAGACCCGCCGGGAGCCGGGACGGATCATCCGGTACGACCCGTTCCGCCCCGGACACCAGCGCCTGCGCAGCACGCCGCTCGACAAACTGAAGGTGGTGTGGCAGCCGAGCGATGCGGTCTTCGCCGACGGCAGCCGGCTCACTCTTGCAGGCTCAGAACCCTAGCCATCAGCGAGGCTCGTCATGCGCTCCGCGCTGCCGTTCGCCGCCCTCGTGCTGTACACCCTCACCCGCGCCGGAGCCGCCGCCGCGCAGGAGACGCCCACCGAGCGCACCGCCGCCGCCGACGTGATTCGCCGTGTGAACGACCTGGAGCGCTCGCTCGCCTTGCCCCAGCTCGTCGCGCGGCTCACGGGTAAGGATCCCCGCCGCGACGCCGTCGTCGCGCGCGCCCGTGAGCTGATGGAGCGGGAGCTGCTCGCGGTGGCCGACGACATCACGCGGCATCCGGAGGTGGGCCACAAGGAAGAGCGCTCGGTGAAGATCCTCACCGAGTATCTCAAGGCCCACGACTTCGCCGTCGAGATGGGCGTGGCCGGCCTGGCGACCGCCTTCGTGGCCCGGTACAAGAACGGCACACCGGGCCCCAACCTGGGCGTCATCCTCGAGTACGACGCGCTGCGCGGCACCAGCCGCGACTTCCACGGCGACCAGCACAGCGCGCAGGGACCGGTCGGGATGGCCGCCGCCATCGCCGTCGCGGAATTCCTCACGCGATCCAAGACGCCCGGCACGGTGACGGTGTACGGCACCCCCGCTGAGGAGCTGGCCTCGCCGGCGGCGAAGACCGTCATGTACACGGCCGGCGTTTTCAAGGGCGCCGACGTGATGGTGCGCTCGCACTCCTCCACCGCGACGCAAACACCCGCGCCGGGCTTCGGCAGCTGCTGCATGAACATCGACGTGGTGCATTACACGTTCTCGGGCGCCCCGGCGCACCAGCTCCAGGCGTGGGACGGGCGCGATGCGCTGATGGGCGTGATCGAGCTGTTCAACCATATCGACGGCCTGCGCAAGACGCTGCGGCCGGAGACCAAGATTCAGGGGATCATCACGGAAGGCGGCAGGGCCCCGAACGTGGTCCCCGATCGCGCCGCCGCCGAGTTCTGGATCCGTTACCCGGACCCGATCTATCTCGCGCAGGTACTCGATCGCGTGAACGATGCGGCCCGCGGGGCGGCCCTCGCCACCGGAACCAAGGTCCACATCGACGTCGACTCGTCGTCTCGCAACGGCATCTCGGTCGCGGCACTCAACGACGTGGCGTTTGCCTATCTGCAACAGCTCGGTGCCACCAAGGTCGAGCCGGAGCCCGGGCGCCCCCTGCCCTACGAAGAGACGGGGACGGTCGCGACCCAGATTCCCGGCGTCGGCGTCACCGTTCATTCGTCGAACGGCGGCTACCACACGTTCGAGATGGAAGCGGACGCGCTCGGCGAGGTGGGCCATCACGGCTTCCTGCTCGACGCCCAGGCCATGGCCGCGCTGCTCTACCACTACGCGAGCGACGCCCCGTACCGCGCCGTCGTGCGGCGGGAATTCGAGGGGTTGCAGGGGCTGTACGCCGACTATCTCGCCGCGCTCCGCGGCGCATACCCCCTCCCCAAGGTGCTGGACCCGACCGGCAACTGAATGACCGCCTCGTGGCACACGCTGCTCGACGTGGCCATCCGCACGTCTGTCATCTACCTCGCCCTGCTCGTCGGCCTGCGGGTCACGGGCAAGCGGCAGCTCGGGCAGATGTCCACGTTCGACTTTGTGCTGCTCCTCATCATCGCGAACGCGGTCCAGAACGCCATGGTGGGGCCGGACACGAGCCTCGCCGGCGGCCTGGTCGCGGCCGCGGTGCTGCTCGCGTGGCATCAGGGGATCGATCGCCTGCGCCGCTCGAGTCGCCACCTCGGCCGCCTGCTCGGCGGCAGCGCGGATCTGCTCGTGTACCACGGCCGAGTGCTGCACCAGCACCTCGCGCGGGAGAACCTCACAGTCGACGAGCTGCGCCAGGCGTTGCGCGAGCACGGGGTCGCCTCGCTCGACGTCGTCCACATGGCGGTGCTCGAGCCGGACGGGGCGATCAGCGTGATCCGGAGCGACGAGATCGAGCCGGGCAGACCGCATCACCGCATCAAGGCAGTGCGCAGGACGCAGTAAGGAGCGGGGCGCCCCGCGTACCCTCCCCCCTATTAGATTTGTGTTGACATGCCCGTCATCCTGATCAAGAAGACCGCCGAAGAGCCGGGGGCCGCCTCGCTCGCGGTGACCGTGCCCGTGGAGCAGGTGCAGCAGGCCGAAGACCGCGCCACCAGCGCCTACCAGCGCCGCGCCCGGCTGCCGGGCTTCCGGAAGGGCAAGGCCCCGGCGGCGATCGTAAAGAAGCACTTCGCCGATGACATCCGGCAGGAGGCGCTGCAGGAACTGATCCGCGAGAGCTGGAAGGTCGCGGTCGAGCAGGAGTCCCTGAAGCCGATCGCCGACCCCCACGTCCACAATCTCAAGTGGGACGTCGGCACGCCGGTCACGTTCGAGTTTCACGTCGAGGTAAAGCCCGATATCCAGCTGGGCCGGCTGGGCAACTTCCAGTTGAAACGCACCGTGCGCCGCGTGACCGACGAGCAGGTCGCCGCCCAGCTGAATGAGGTGCGGGAGCAGAAAGCGCCGTGGACGCCCGTCGCGGGTGAGAAGCCGAAACTCAAGGACCTGGTGCACGTCACCATCGCGGCGCGCGAGGGTGCGCAGCTGAAGGACCCGCAGCCCTACCAGCTGGTGCTGGGCGAGGGCCGGGCGATTCCGGAGGTCGAGCAGCAGATCCTGGGGATGCTCCCGGGGGAGACGGTCGACGCGATCGTGCGATTCCCCGACGACTTCCCCGAAGAGGCGAAGCGCGGCCAGACGCGCGAGATCCGGCTCACGCTGCACGAAGTGAAGCGCCAGCACCTCCCCGAGCTGGACGACGCCTTCGCGCGCGAGGTCGGGGACTTCGATTCGCTCGACGCGCTGAAGCACGCGATCCGCGAGGATCTCGAGCGGGACGCCGAGCGCGAGGCGGACGCCAAGGTGCGGGCCGACCTGATCGAGCAGATCGTGGCGGCGAACCGCGTGGTCGCTCCCAAGCCCCTGGTGGAGCGCGCGTTGTGGGTGTTCGCCCAGGCGTACGGGATCCCGGAAGACCGCATGAGCCAGTTCGCCGCGGAGTTCCGCCCAGTGGCCGAGGCGCAGGTGCGCCGCGACCTGGTGCTCGATTACGTTGTGGAGCAGCAGGGGCTGCAGGCGACCGAGGCGGAGCTCGACCGCCGGATCCAGGAGCTGGCCGAGCGGCGCGGCATGCCGGCGGAGCAGCTGTACGCGTCGCTCGAGAAGGCGAAGCGGCTCCGTGACGTCGAGCGGAGCATCACCGAGGAGAAGGTGTTCGCGTTTCTCCTGTCGCAATCCACCGTGGAGCATGTGTGAAGACGACGAGCCAGATTTATCCGCCCTACATCATCGAGCGGTCGAGCCGCGGCGAGCGGACCTACGACATCTTCAGCCGCCTGCTGATGGACCGCATCGTGTTCCTGGGCACGCAGATCAACGACGAGGTTTCCAACATCATCATCGCCCAGCTCCTGTTCCTGGACGCGGACAACCCGGAGCGCGACATCTACCTCTACGTCAACTCCCCGGGCGGGCTGGTGTCGAGCGGCATGGCGATCTACGACACGATGCAATTCCTGCGGGCCCCCGTGAACACGATCTGCATGGGCATGGCGGCGTCGATGGGCTCGTTCCTGCTGGCCGCCGGCCGCAAGGGGAAGCGCTCCGCGCTGCCGCACGCCCGCATCATGATGCACCAGCCCTCGGGCGGCACGCAGGGCACCGCGGCGGACATCGAGATCCAGGCCCGCGAGATCCTCTACCTGCGCGGCAAGCTCAACGAGCTGTACGGCAAGCACACGGGCAAGACCGCCGAGCAGATCGAAAAGGACATGGACCGGGACCGCTTCATGTCCGCCGACGAGGCCAAGGATTACGGGCTAATCGACCACGTCATCGCCAACTTGCAGGACATGGGCGACGGCAAGAAGAAATGACGGCTTGCGCGCCCGGCCCCACCTTCCCATACTAGGGACCCATGTCGCACGACAAGCACCTCCGCTGCTCCTTCTGCGGCAAGTCGAAGGACTCGGTCCGGAAGTTCATCTCGGGACCGTCGGTCTACATTTGCAATGAGTGCATCGCCCTGTGTAACGAGATCCTGGCAGAGGACGAGGAGCGGGAAGTCTCCGAAGCGATCACCCAGGTCCCCACCCCGGCCGAGATCAAGGAGGTGCTGGACCAGTACGTGATCGGCCAGGAGAAGGCCAAGAAGACGCTCGCCGTCGCCGTCTACAACCACTACAAGCGCATCAACTCGCACGGCGCCCGCGACAACGAGGTCGAGCTCGACAAGAGCAACATCCTGCTGATCGGTCCGACCGGCGTGGGCAAGACGCTGCTGGCCCAGACGCTGGCGCGCATCCTCGACGTCCCCTTCACGATCGCCGACGCGACCACGCTCACCGAAGCGGGCTACGTCGGCGAAGACGTGGAGAACATCCTGGTGCGGCTGCTGCAGGCCGCCGATTTCAACGTCACCGAGGCCGAGCGCGGGATCGTCTACATCGACGAGATCGACAAGATCGCCCGCAAGTCCGAGAACCCGAGCATCACACGCGACGTCTCCGGCGAAGGCGTGCAGCAGGCGCTGCTGAAGATTCTCGAAGGCACGGTCGCGAGCGTGCCCCCCCAGGGCGGTCGCAAGCACCCGCAGCAGGAGTACATCCAGGTCAACACGAAGGACATTCTGTTCGTGTGCGGCGGCGCATTCGACGGCCTGGAGAAGATCATCGAGTCGCGCACCGGCCGGCGGCAGATCGGGTTCAGCAAGGAAGAGATCGCCCGCGGCACGCCCGAGAAGGTGATCAAGAACCCCTTCCTGGACGTGGAGCCCGACGACCTGCTGCGCTACGGGCTCATCCCCGAGCTGGTGGGCCGGCTGCCCGTGGCCGTGCCGCTGGACGCGCTCGATGAAGACGCCTTGACGCGTATCCTGATCGAGCCCAAGAACGCGCTCTCCAAGCAGTACCAGAAGCTGTTCGAGCTCGAGGACGTGCGGCTCACCATCGAGAAAGACGCCCTGAAGGCCATCGCCCAGAAGGCGATCAAGCGGGGCACGGGCGCCCGCGGTCTGCGCGCCATTCTCGAGGAGATGATGACCGACATCATGTTCGAGCTTCCCAGCCGGGACGACGTGCGCGAGGTGGCCATCACTGCCGAATGCGTGACCGAGGGCCGGGCCCCGCTGCTCGTGACCGAGCGCGTCCGCCAGAAGAAAGAAGCCTGACCCGGGGCGCAGCATGCTGCGCCCCTACTTCGTCGGCTGGTTTCCGTCGGCCGACATCCCGCTCGACCCGCCGCTTCCCGAAATCGCCCTGCTCGGCCGCTCCAACGTCGGCAAGTCGAGCCTCCTGAACGCCCTGGCCGGCCAGCGGCTCGCCAAGGTCTCCGGCACGCCCGGCAAGACCCGGGCGCTCACCGTCTATCACATGGGCGCCTACTACTTCCTCGACCTGCCGGGGTACGGATACGCCAAGGCGGGGCAAGCGCAGCGGCGCGAGTTCGGCACGCTCATCGCCCGGACGCTCGATCGCGTGCGCCTCGCCGGGGTCCTCTGGCTGCTCGACGTCCGGCGCGACCCAAGCCCCGAGGACCGTGTCATCCAGGACCTGTTCGCCGCGAAGGGGACCCGCGTCCTTGCCGCGGTCACGAAAGGCGACAAGCTTCCCCGAGGGCCGCGGGCGGGGCGCGAGCGAGAATTGCGCGAGACGCTGCGGCTCGACTCGGATCAGCTGATCATGACGAGCGCGCGCGCGCGAGAAGGGATTCCGGAGCTGAAAGAGGCAATCGGGGCGCTGGTGGGAGAGGCGTTGGAATGATGGAAGGTTGGCAGGTGAGACGGTGTGCCTGGACTCGCGCCGCGATGCTCGGCGCCGCGCTCCTTTCCAGCCTGCCAACCTTGCAACGTTCTGCCTCCGCCCAGGACACCCTCCCCGTCGGCTACGGCACCCTCAAGCGCGACGACATCGTGGTCCGGTTCGCCACCGATCAGCTCGAGATCCAGGTCCTGCCGCTCGCCGAGCAGGTGATCCGGTTGCTCGCCCCGGATACCTACCGGTCGCTCGCGCAGCTGCTCAAGACCAAAGGGCGCGACGTCGCGGACGCGGCGCAGCGCGCCGGGGTCGACCGCCCGACCCTCGTCATGGTGACGTTCTTCGGCCTGCTTCCCCAGGCGCGCTTCAGCCCCGAGGACGTGAACGTCACGAGCCGCGGGCGGCTGTTCCGCCCGGTCGGGATCGTGCCGCTGTCGCCGCGCTGGAGCTCGTACCAGCTGGACGCACACGAGCAGGCGGTCGCGATCTATCTCTTCGAAGAGGGCATCAGCTTTCACGAGGGCATGACGGTCAGCTACCAGGGGCTCTCCAACGACTCGTGGACGGGCGTGCTGCCCACGCTCGATCGCGAGCGGGCACGCGTGATGGCGCGGGCGAGCCTCCAGCCGAGGCCGTAGGGGGCAGCCACGCGCTACCTCGCGCTTGCCGCGCTGCTGGTCGCCGCCGCGCTCGCCTGGCGGTCGCTCCGCCTCACACGGCGGCTCCAGCGCAGCGAGCGGGACCGCCGGCGGGCGGCGGACGAGCTCAATCGACGCCTGTCGGAGCTGTTTTCCCTCCAGGAGCTCTCTTACATCCTCTCCGGCTCGCTCCAGCTCGATCGCATCGTAGAGCAGGTGGTCCGGTACGCCATGCGGTTCCTCGAAGCGAAAGGCGCCCTGGTGGCGTTGGCGGCGGACGGCGAGGCACCAGCCGACGCCGAGCGCCGCCCGCTCACGGTCGCAGCCGCGGAGGGCACGCTCGGCCGCCTGCGGGGCGAGACCATCGGCGCCAACGACCCGGGGTTGATCGCGCGCTCGCTCAACGGCGAGCGCGTCGAGCTGGTGGACCGCGCGGCCGGCGAGGCGACCCCGCTCGTGGCCGGCCTGGAAGTCGCGTCCGCTGCGGCCGTGCCGCTGCGGGCGCACGGCGTGCTCGTCGGCACGCTGGTGATCGCCGAGCCGCGGGACGGCGTGTTCGCCCCGGAGGACGTCCGCCTCCTGTCCACGGTCGCCACGCACGCTGCGATCGTCATCGCGAACGCGCGCTTCTTCGAGATGGTCCACCACGCCAAGGAGCAGTGGGAGACGGCGTTCGACGCGTTGAGCGAGGGCATCGCCGTCGTGGACGTGCAGGGCTCGATCCGCCGAGCCAACCGCTCGCTCGCGGCGATGCTCGGCAGCGCGATTCCCTCGGTAATCGGTCGCGATCTCGGTACGGCCTTGCTGGGGGAGTCGCCGGCGCTGGTCGAACTGCTCGCTGCGGCCCGGCGGGGCGACCGGGCTCAGCCGCTCGTGCTGCGTTCGGCACCGCTGGGCCGGACGTTGCGCGTGAACGCGGCCCGCATCCCGAGCCCCGAGCAGGAGGCGAGCGTGGTCGTGCTGGTGGAGGACGTCACCGACCAGCAGCATATGGAGTCGCAGCTCATCCAGAGCGAGAAGCTCGCCGCGGTGGGGCAGCTCGTGTCGGGCGTCGCCCACGAGCTCAACAATCCGCTCACCTCGATCGCGGGGCTGTCGGAGTTCCTGCTCGAACAGAAGGAGCTTGGGAGCAAGGACCGCGGCCACCTGCGCGTGATCCACGAGCAGGCGGAGCGCGCCGGGCGCATCGTGCGCAACCTCCTCACGTTCGCGCGCAAGGGACCGGCGGAACAGGGACGCGTGAATCTGAACGACGTGATCCAGCGCACCCTGCTGTTGATGGCCCACGATCTGAAGCTCAAAGACATCACCGTCGAGAAAGTGCTGCCGACCATCCCCGAGATCTTGGGCGACCGTCACGCACTCCAGCAGGCCGTGCTCAACCTGTTGAACAACGCGGCGCAGGCTGTGGCCGAGAACACGCCCGGCCGGCGGCGCCTCATCTGCGTGAACACGTGGTTCGATCAGCGGGTGCGGATGCGTGTCTCCGACTCAGGACCGGGCATCCCCGACGCCGTGGTGCCGCAGTTGTTCACGCCTTTCTTTACGACCAAGGAGCCCGGGCAGGGCACCGGCCTCGGCCTGTCCATCACCTATTCGATCGTGGAGGCGCACGGCGGGCGTATCAACCTGGAGCGGCCGCCGGACGGCGGCGCCGCATTCCTGGTGGACCTCCCCCCCGCCCCCCCCGCCCCCCTCACCCCTTCCCCCGCCTCGGCCGTCGAGGACGCCGCCGGGCGCAAGGCGCTCGACCCCTCCGCCCCCGTCGTGAAGCGCACGATCTTGCTGGTAGACGACGATCCGGCGGTGCGACGGATGGTGAAGGCGCTGTTCGGACGCGAAGGACACACGGTGGAGGTGGCGCGTACCCCACAGCACGCGCTCGATCTGGTGCGCACGCGCAGCTACGATCTCATCCTCGCCGATGCGCGGGCGACGGCGCGGGACCACCTGTTCGTGGAGCACCTCATCGCCGCGCACCCCGGCCTGAAAGAGCGCATCCTCGTGGCGACGGGGGACGTACGGGCGTCGACCGACGAAGCGCTGGCGCACCTGGGCTTACGCTACGTCCGCAAGCCTTTCAACCTGCGCGATTTGCGGGACGAAGCCGCGCGGGTGTGGGCGGCGGCCATCGGAACCATCGAGTAGTTTCGGGTGCCGCGGCGACGCCCGCGGCGCTGGCGCAACGTATGCATAAGGCCGCTCCTGCATCGGCCCGATGGGCCGATTCCCCCTTCAGGAACCGGTCATGCGACGCGTCAACCTCGCCGGCTTCACGCTCCTCGCTCTAGGGCTGGCAACAGGGCTGGTGGTGGTGTCGTGTCAGGACCAACGATCGGTCACAGAGGCTCCGCGTGCGCCCCGCGCCGACGCGATCGCCGGGTCGGCAACCGCCGTGATCAGTCCCAGCGGTGACACCTATCTGAACATCAATGCGGTAAACGCGGCAGGGGAGCCCACGCTCAATCTCTATACGTGGCCTGACAACAAGATCGCCAATGCCGTCGTGATGAAGTTCGATCTCGCGAGTATCCCCGCGGGATCGACCATCTCGAGTGCGACCCTGAATCTCAATCTGGTCGAGAGCGACGGCATGACGGAACCGACCTACACGGTCAGCGCGCACAAGATCGTCAGCAAGAACCCGGATTTGTCCAGGGCGACCGGGTACACGTATGACGGGGTCAATTCCTGGACGCCGAATGCGTGTTGCTACGGCAACATTCCCTTGGCACAGGCCGACATCAGTGCGCCGGTAGATACGAAGGACATCGACAAGACCCCGGGGTTCAAACAGTGGGACGTCACATCCATCGTTCAGGGATGGTTCAGCAGCCCCTCCACGAATTTCGGTCTCCTGCTGAACTCCGATCCGGCGAAGTTGCGGGACCGGTACCGCTCCTTCAGTAGCACTGAGGATCCCGTCGCGAGCACGCACCCTTATCTCACGGTCGTATACACTCCGCCGCCGGCGCAACCGCCGGCCGGCCAGGGCTCTCTAGTGTTCCCTCCCGCCGGCGACACGTATCTGAACATCAACGCGACCAACAGCGGGGCGGAGCCGACGCTCAATGTGTACACGTGGCCCGATGCCAAGATCGCCAACGCCATCGTGATGAAGTTCGATCTCGCGAGCATCCCCGCGGGATCGACCATCTCGAGTGCGACCCTGAATCTCAATCTGGTCGAGAGCGATGGCATGGCGGAGCCGACCTACACGGTCACCGCGCACCGAATCGTCAACAAGAATCCCGATCTGGCCAGAGCGACCGGCTATACGTATGACGGGGTCAATTCCTGGACGCCGAACACCTGTTGCGCCAACAACATTCCCCTGGCGCAGGCCGACATCAGTGCGCCGGTGGATACGAAGGCCGTCGACAAGACGCCGGGCTTCAAGCAGTGGAATGTCACGTCCATCGTGCAGGGATGGGTGAACGACCCCTCCAGGAATTTCGGCCTGCTCCTCAACTCCGATCCGTCCAAGTTGCGGGACCGGTACCGCTCCTTCAGTAGCAATGAGGATCCGGTTGCGAGCCACCGGCCCTATCTGACGGTCGTCACGGGCCCACCGGGCACCGCACCGCCGCCGCCGGAGGCGCGGCTCGGACAATGGTCGTCGGTGATCCCGGCGCCGATCGTGCAGCTGCATGTTCACCTGCTGCGCGACGGCAGGGTGCTGAGCTGGGGACGCAACGGCGACCCGCAAGTGTGGGATCCGAGCACGGGAACCTTTACGGCCGTACCGAGTCCCTCGTGGCTGTTCTGCGCCGGCCACGATTTCCTCCCCGACGGGCGACTCCTCGTCGCCGGTGGGCACATTACGGACGGGCTTGGCCTACCGAACACGAACCTGTTCGATCCCAGCACGGGTTCGTGGCAGACGGGGCCCCCGATGGCATACGGGCGATGGTATCCGACCAACACCACGCTGCCCAACGGCGAAGTGCTCACCGTCGCCGGCACCGACCAGAACGGTGCGGTCGTCACGATCCCGGAGATCTGGAACGGGACGAGCTGGCGCCAGCTCACGACGGCGAGCCTGTCGCTCGAGTACTATCCGCGGGACTTCGTGGCGCCGGACGGGCGCGTGTTCGACGCCGGTGAAGAGCAGCCGTCGCGCTGGCTCGACGTGACGGGCACGGGCCGCTGGACCGATGGGCCGAGTCGCAACGAACCTGGGTGGCGCAGCTACGGGTCGGCCGTCATGTACGAGCCCGGGAAGATCCTGTACGCGGGCGGTGGGGAAGACCCGCCGACGAACACCGCCGAGGTCATCGATCTGAATGACGCGAGTCCGGCATGGAGGTACACCGGCTCGATGGCGTACGCTCGTCGACACATGAACGCGACGATCTTGCCCACGGGCGACGTGTTGGTCACCGGCGGCACCAGCGCGCCCGGCTTCAACAACTTCGCGGGCGCCGTCCACGTCGCGGAGCTCTGGAATCCCACCACCGGGACCTGGACCACGCTGGCGAGTAACCAAGTCAACCGCCTGTACCACTCGACCTCGCTGCTCTTGCCCGACGGGCGCGTGCTCCATACCGGCAGCGGCGACGGCGCGAGCGCGCCGCGCGAATTGAGCTACGAGCTGTACTCCCCCCCGTATCTGTTCCAAGGCGCTCGCCCGGGCATCACCGGCGCAACGCCCGCGACGGTTGCGTACGGCCAGACCCTCGTTGTGGAAACGCCGGACGCGGCGAGCATTGCAAAGGTGACGTTCATCCGGACGGGCTCGGTCACGCATGCGTTCGATCAGGCCGGGCGTCTCGTGCCGCTGGCGTTTTCGCCGGTGAGCGGCGGCGTCTCGGTCACCCTCCCCGGGAGCCACACGACGGCGCCCCCGGGTCCCTACATGCTGTTCCTCGTGGACGGGAACGGCGTGCCGTCGATCGGGCAGATCATGGTGCTGCGGTGACGACGGGCTAGGTGCGCAGTCCTCTCGGCCTGCGCGACTTGCGGGACGAAGCCGCACGCGTGTGGGCGGCGGCCACGCTGTCGTAGGCCTCAGCCGGCCAGCCGAACGCTGCGAGGTTCACCGCACCGCCCGGGGCGAACTTCACGCCTTCCCGCAACAACAGAGCGCGTTGCACCACGGAGCCATGGTCGGCGCCGGACAGAGAAATACGCCCCGCCGCGTTGAGCACCCGCCACCAGGGGACGTCACTCTCTTCGGGGAGCGCGGAGAGCGCCCACCCGACGGTGCGTGCCGCGCCCGGGCGTCCCGCAAGGCGCGCCACCACACCGTAGGTCGCCACGCGACCCTTCGGGATATTGCGGACCACGCGGTAGATGCGGTGATAGAACGGGTTCACGGGCGGACCGAATAGCCCCGGCTCGCCAGGTAGGCGCGAGCCTCGGGGATCGACATGCCGCGATAGTGGAACAGGGTGGCGGCGAGCACGCCATGGGCGCCGGCGTCGAGCGCCGCGGCCAGGTGCTCGAGGGTTCCGGCCCCCCCGGACGCGATGACGGGAATCCGGACCGCGCGCGCGACGGCCCGCGTGAGGGGGAGGTCGTAGCCGTGCTGCGTGCCGTCGGTATCCATGGAGGTCAGCAGGATCTCCCCAGCTCCGAGCTCTTGCAGTCGCACCACCCATTCCACGGCTTCAAGTCCGGTGGGCTCGCGTCCCCCCCGAACCATGACTTCCCACCCTTCCCCCTTCCCCCTCCCCGCTTTCCGGCCGGTGGCGTCCACCGCGGCGACCACACACTGCCGGCCGAACTCATCGGCCAGCCGGGTGACGAGCGAAGGGTCGCGCACCGCCGCCGTGTTGACCGCCACCTTGTCAGCTCCGGCCCGCAGAACCTGCCGCGCGTCCGCCACGCTCCGGATCCCGCCTCCAACAGTAAACGGAACGAACAGCCTGTCAGCGACGCGGCTCACCAAATCGATGAGTGTCCCGCGCTCCTCGTGACTCGCGCCGATGTCGAGCAAGACGACTTCGTCCGCCCCGGCGGCGTCATAGCGCGCGGCCTGGTCCACCGGGTCGCCCGCGTCCCGCAGCTCCCGGAAGTGCACCCCCTTCACGACCCGCCCCCCGGCCACGTCCAGGCAGGGGATGAGCCGCCGCGCTAGCATACCCGCAGCACGTCATCCAGCAAGCCCGCGTCCCCACCCCCCAGTATTGACAAAATGTCTTCCAGTGCTCTGCGCTCCCGCGGCCAGGCGAGGCGCGCGGCGGCCGCGGCGGGCGCGAGCCATTCGGCGCGGTCGTGCTCCGCCGAGAGGCGCGGCTCGGCCGCGCGGTCCACGAATGCGACGAACACGGGACCGAGCGCCACTTCGTCGACGCGATGACGGTAGAACGATTCGACGCGGCTCGCATTGTACAGCCGGATGGGCTCGCACCCGGTTTCTTCACGCAACTCCCGTCGCGCCGCCGCGCCCGGGGGCTCGTCGGCCTCGACGGTGCCGTGTACCGTCTCCCACGATCCGGGAGAGCGACCGGCGGGGCTGCGGCGCAGCACCAGAACCTCGAGCCCGGGAGCCGCCTGCCGCAGCACGTACACGTCGACGAACGAGACGCGGACTAGGGTCACGGGGTCCAGCGCAGGAAGGCGCGCAACAGCGCGAGCCCCGCGGCCTGAGACTTCTCGGGGTGGAACTGCACGCCCACCACGTTGGCTGCGCCCACGATCGTGGGAAACGGCCCGCCATACTCGGCCTCGGCCAGCGCACCGGCGGCGTCCACGCCGACCGGGTGGTAGCTGTGCACGTGGTAGAAGAACGCCTCGTCACCGTCGAACGCCGCCGCGAGCGCGCCGTGAGCCCGGCCGCCCGCGGTGAGCCGCACGCGCGCCCAGCCGACGTGCGGCACCGGCAGCTCGGTCCGGAAGCGCGCCACGCGCCCGGGCAAGAGACCGAGCCCCGGGACGCCGGGAGCCTCCTCACTATCCGAGAGGAAGAGCTGCAGCCCGAGGCAGATGCCGAGCACCGGGCGACCGCTCTTGGCCACGTCCGTGATCGCGTCGCCCAGGCCGGTTTCGTCCAGTCGGCGCTTCGCGGCCGCGAAGTTGCCGACGCCCGGCAGCACTACCCGCTCGGCGCGCCGCAGCGTCGCGGCGTCGTCGGTGAGCGTGGGTGCCTCCGCGCCCGCCGCGAGCAGCGCCCGCAGCACGCTCCGCGTGTTGGATGCGCCGTAGTCCGCCAGCGCGATCATCTACAACGCGCCCTTGGTCGAGGGCACATCCGTCACGCGCGGATCGAGGCTGGTCGCCTCGCCGAGCGCCCGCGCCGCCGCCTTGAACACCGCCTCCACCACGTGATGCGCGTTTTGACCCCGCAGCAGGTCGACGTGCAGTGTGAGCCCGCCATGGGTCGCGAGCGCGCGAAAAAACTCGGGGGTGAGGGCGACGTCGTAGTCGCCGAGCTTCTGCCACGTCGGAGGATCGGCGTGATACGCCAGGTACGGGCGTCCGCTCACGTCGACCACCACGCGCGCGAGTGCGTCGTCCAACGGCACGGTCGCGTCCCCGTAGCGGCGGATGCCGCGCCGCTCACCCAGCGCCTGCGACAGCGCCTGGCCGAGCACGATGCCGACGTCCTCCACGGTGTGATGCTGGTCGACGTGCAGGTCGCCGGTCGCCCGAACTTGCAGATCGTACAGCGCGTGCCGCGCCAGCGCCTCGAGCATGTGATCGAAGAAGCCGATGCCCGTCGCCGGCGCCGCGCGCCCCGCCCCGTCGAGGTCGAGCGTCACGTGCACCTCGGTCTCCTTGGTCTTGCGCGTCACCGCGGCGCTGCGGCTCATGCGAGAATCGCGTGCAGGGCGCGCGCCACCGCATCCACGTCCTCAGCCGTGCCGGCGGTGATCCGCAGGCAGCCCTCCAGACCGACTGCGCCGGACACGTCGCGGACCAGGATGCCGTGCTCCTCCACCAGCCGGCGGAACACCTCCGCCGCCGGGCGCGCCACGCAACGGATGAGCACAAAGTTGGCGGCCGACGGAAAGGCGCGGAGACCCGGGATCCGGGCGAGCCGACCCGCCAGGGCGTCGCGATTGAGTCGCACGGCCCGCGCGCGCTCGGCCAGCACGTCGGCGGCATCGAGCGCCGCGTGAGCGGCGGCGAGCGTCACGCGATTCACATTGTAGGGCAGCCGCGCCTTCGCGATCTCCGCCGCCACGGCCGGATGGGCCAGCGCGTACCCGAAGCGCAGGCCGGCGAGCGACATGGCCTTGCTGAAGGTGCGCAGCACCACCAGCCGCGGCTCGTCTTTGAGGAGCGGCACGGCCGTCGGGCCGCCGAAATCCTGGTAGGCCTCGTCCATCACGATCAGCGCGGTCGTCTCGGCAAGCAGCCGCTGCACGGCGCCGTCGGGGAGCGGCGTTCCGGTCGGGTTGTTCGGCGAGTTGACGACGACGAGCGGCGCCTGCGTGTCGCGCGCCGCCCGGACCAGCGCATCCACGTCGAACTGGAAATCGGCGGTGAGCGCCACGGGCACGTGGCGGCCGCCGTACACCGCCGCGAGCAGGCGGTACAGGCTGAACGTGGGCGTGGGCGTTACGACGGCCGTTCCCTCACCCACCGTCACCGCGAGCGTCGCCTGGATCAGCTCGTTGGAGCCGTTGCCGACGAGTACGCCCGACGCGACCCAGGCGTGGCGCGCCGCGAGTCGCTCGAGCAGCTCCGTGGGCGTGAACGGGGGATAGCGGTTCCACGGCTCGTCCCGCATCGCGCGGATGACGGCCTGTTTGACCACCTCGGGAGCGTCGAACGGGCTCTCGTTCTGGTTCAGCTTGCGGGCCGCGCGGGGAGCATCGAGTGTGTAGGCCGTCTGGGCGCGCACCTCGGGCTTGATGAGCGCGAGCGCGGCATCGGCCGGGGAAACGGCGCCGGACATCGATGGAGGGCGGTGCGGATGCGACAGCCGCCGCTACCGGCGGCGGCCCAGGACGGCTTCGAGCCGGGCCGACAGGGCGCGGGCGCGGAACGGCTTCGTCAGGAAGTCGTCGGCGCCGAGCTCGAACACGCGCACTTCGTTATCCTCGTCTCCCTTGGCCGTGAGCACGATGACGGGGATCGACGCGGTCGCCGGACGCGACCGCAGGTGCGACAGCACGCCGTAGCCGTCGAGCCCCGGAAGATTCAGATCGAGGACGATGATATCCGGCCCCACGCGATCGATCTGGTCGAGCGCCTGCACCCCGTCGCGCGCCTCCGACACGTCGTAGCCGTCTCGCTCGAGCAGGTCGCGCATCACCTTCCGGAGGCTGTCCTCGTCGTCCACCAGCAGCACCTTCACCGCGGGGACGCCGTGCGGCCCCGACACCCGCAGCCTCGGCCCTTCTTCCAGGAGGTCGAAATGGGCGAGCGGCTCGGCCGTGGCGGCCGTCGGCGCGGCGAACGCGGCGGGCGGCTCGGCGGGGATGCGCGACCCCGGCACGCCCCCCGGCGGGCGGCGGCTGGCCTGCGCTGGGACCGGCTCCGGGACGTCCTCCTGCGGCACGTCCACCACCCGCATCAGCTCATCCACGGTCGACTCGCCCTTCAACACGTGCCCCAGCCCCGAGTCCCACAGCGACTTCATCCCGCCCCGGCGCGCCGCTACGGCGATCTGCTCGGCGGGCTCGCCGGCCGCGATCCGGCGCTCGACTTCCGGCGTCACCGTCAGCACCTCGATGATCGAGAATCGCCCCCGGTACCCGGTCATGGCGCAGTCGGGACAGCCCGCCGCCCGGTACAGCGGCGTCCCCTTGGGAATCCACGGCTTGAGCCGGTCGGGGGGCGCCTCCATCCACACTTCCTTGCAGGTGAGGCAGAGCCGGCGCATCAACCGCTGCGCCGCTACGCCGCGCAGCGCCGCCGCGATCTTGTACGCCTCGACCCCGATGTCCACCAGCCGCGTCACCGCGTTCGCGGCGTCGTTGGTGTGCAGCGTCGACAGCACGAGGTGCCCCGTGAGCGACGCCTGCACCGCGATCTGCGCCGTTTCGCGATCGCGGATCTCACCCACCAGCACCACGTTCGGGTCCTGCCGCAGGATCGAGCGCAGCGCCGAAGCGAACGTCAGCCCGGCCTTCTCCTGCACCTGCACCTGGACGATTCCCTGCATCCGGTACTCCACCGGGTCTTCGACCGTGACGATGTTCACCCCTTCGCTCTTGATCTGGTTGATGCAGGAGTAGAGCGTGGTGGTCTTGCCCGACCCCGTCGGTCCGGTGACGAGCAGAATCCCCTCGTGATTCTCGAGCAGGCGTCGCAGGGACTCGACCTCGTCCGGGTTCAGCCCCAGCGAGTCGAGCGTCTTGACGGTCGCGCGGGAGTCGAGGATCCGGATCACGACCTTCTCGCCCAGCGCCGCAGGGAGGGTGGAGACGCGCAGGTCGATCGGCTGGCCGTTCACGGCCACCCGCGCCCGGCCATCCTGGGGGCGCAGCCGGTCGGCGATGTCGAGCGAGGACATGATCTTGATGCGGGAGATGAGCGGCAGCCCGGCCTGGCGCGGGATTTTCATCTGCTGGCGCAGCACGCCGTCGATGCGGTAACGCACCGCTACGCCCCCCTCCTCGGGCTCGATGTGAATGTCGCTCGAGCGCGCCAGGATCGCCTCGGAAATGATGAGATCGACGAGCCGTACGATCGGGCGCTGGCTCGCCTGCTCCTCGGAGACGGCGATCTCGTCCGGGCCGGCTTCTTCCACGAGCTGGACGAGCTCGGGCGACCCTTCCATCTGCTGGAACATCTTGTCGAGAGCCTTCTCGGGCCGGTACACCTCATCGAGCTTCTCGCTGATCTTGGACGGGGCGAGCAGCTGCATGCGGATCTCCCGCGCCGTCGCGAACGCCAGCGCCTTCTCCGCGTCCAGGTCGAACGGGTTGGCGGTCGCGATTTCGAGGAAGGAATCGGTGACGCGGAGCGGCAGGATCTGATAGCGGCGCGCTAGCTGCTCCGGGACCTTCTCCTTGACCGTGAGATCTACCTCTTTGACGTCCGCCAGCTTCAGGCGGAACCGCGTCGAGAGCGCGGTGAGGATCTGCTCGTCGTTCACGACCTTTTGGGCGACCAGCGTCTCCCACAGCGTCTGCCCGGCCTGCGCCTTGGTGCGCAGCTCCACGAGCAGCTCGGGGGTCAGCACTCCCTCGAGGGAGTGCGCCAGCCATTCATCGGGGAAGTTGGTGTCGGCCATGGGTTAACCTGTCAAAGCTAGTCCGCGGCGCGGCCCCGTCCAGCCCGTTTCGCTCACAGGATGCCCCAGAAATCGCGCGTCACGTCGAACGCGAAGCCCGCGCGGTGCGTTTGGGCGCCCACGCCGGCCTCGAACCGGAACACGCCGAGCCACTCGAGCCCGGCGCCGAATGTCACGCGGGTCCCAGGGGTCGCTGCCCATGGCGCGCCCGGCACCGGCCGGTCGGCCCAGCCCGCGGCCACGTACGGCGCGACGGTGAGCTGGTGCGGCGTGCGGGCATACGGCCCGAGCCCGAGCGAGGGGAAGGGCAACGGGATGCGCCACTCGACGTGCGCGAGCGCCATGCGGCCGCCGCCCCACCGCCGAAAGTCGTCGCCGAGCAGCGTACCGCGGCCGCCCAGCACGAAGCTGCGATGGGCCGGGAGGTCGCGGGTCGCAGCGCCGCCGTGGGCGCGGACCAGCAGTCGCGTCGCGCCAGCGGGAAGCAGGAGGTGCCCGGTGCCGGACAGCCGCAGGTAGCCGGTCCGGGCGTCGGTGCGCCCCGCCTCCGCGACCAGCTCGTAGTGCACGTCGCGGCGCACGGCGAAGCCCTCGCTGCGCCGGCGCAGGGCGAGCTGCACGAGCGCCAGCCCGACGTCACCCAACGCGGGGTTGGGCCGAAAGCCGCCGCTCGCCGGTTGCGCGGTCACGGCGAGCGAGCGGATCCACTCGCGACCCAGCGCGGCGCTCCATTCGCCCCGCACGCCGCTGCCGTGGCGGTAGGTGAGTCGCGCGCCGTCGGCGCGGTAGTAGTCTCCATAGTCCGCCGCGAATTCCTGCGACGAGAACGAGTTGAGGAGCGGCGCGATCACCCGCTCGTCGCCCACATCGCGCACCTCACGGAACACCGTCGCCTCCAGCGCGCGCCGGCCCTCGCGGTCCGTCGCCGTGACGCTGCCTTTGGGCCGCCGATCGGAGAAGCCGTAGCTCCCCGTCAGCCGCAGCTCGCGCCGCTCGCCGCCGCCGCGCCACACCAGCCCCGCGCCGAGCGTGAGCCCTTCGACCCGGTTGGCGCGCACCAGGTCGGAGAGGCCGCGCACGCCGAGCCGGTGCGCCTTGAGCCCGGTGAGGGCGCGGCGGCCGGCGATCTGCTCGACCTCCGCGCGCACGCGCTCGAGGTCGTTCTGCCGTACCGGCTCCGCCACCGCGTGAATCGCCTGGGCGAGTGGCTCCCGCCACGGAAACGAGTCGCGCTCGGCCTTGGGGAGGAACGTGATTTCGTCCCCCTGGAACCAGCTTGCGGCGAGCCCGACGTTGAACACGTAGCCGTCGATCTCCCAGCGGGCTCGAATGATGCCGCGCGCAGGCATGTCGAGCCACGTGGCCCGCCGCCGGATCTCGAGCTCCTGGCGGTAGGGCAGCCAGAACCGGCCCTCCCAGAGCGCGTTGTCGAGCACGATGCTCACATCCTCGAGCTGCGCGTCGAGATACGCGTGGGGGGTGAAGTTGAAGGCGAGGCGGACCAGATCCGCGGTCGTCGCATCCATGTACAGCACCCCTACGATGCGCGGCGCGTCGAAGTCCTTGGGCCGCACCCGCAATGTCACGACTCGGACCTCGCGTGCGGGAAACGTGATGGTCGTGGTGTCGGCCAGCGCGTAATCGTACAGGTCGGGGCCGGCGGTGGAGAGCGGGTGCGGCACGTCCCGCACTTCGTCCCCTTCGCCGAGCCGGATGGCGGGCCCGAAGTTGTTTTGCACGATCCCGAGATGGTCGCGGTGATAGTAGATGTCGGTGGGAAGCTCGGCGCGGTCGCGCCAGCCCACCACGCGCTGCTTGCTGCTCGCCGGGGCCTTCCAGTACACTTCCAGCTCCAGCTGGTCCGCCTTGATGAGGCGCGGCGGATCGGCGAGCCCCTCGCCGAGCTGGCCCAGGAAGAACAGGAAGCCGTGGGCCTGGGCCTTGTAGTCGCGCAGGGTGGTGTCGGCGGCGGCCCGGGTGCGGCGCGCGATCGCCCGCTGCGCGAGGTCGAGCGCGGCGGGGGAATTCCAGGCCTGTGCCCCGATGGGGACGGCCGCGGGGAGCATCCCCAAAACGGCGAGGAGGAGGGCGCGGTGCCACTTCGCGGCGGAATCGCCACCGGGCTGCCGACCGGAGCAACGGTGCATACCCCGTCTACCCCACTCCCCAACAGATGAGCGACGCCCGCGCGGCGTTTCTCACCCGGTCCGAACGCGGCGGGATGGTCCCGCTCATGCGCCAAGTGGTGCTGGACGCCGACACGCCGCTCGCGGCGTTCGCGAAGGTCGCGCGATCTCCGTTCGCGTTCCTGCTCGAGTCGCTCGTCGGCGGCGAGCGCTGGGCCCGCTACACCTTCCTCGGCACCGAGCCGCGCGAGGTATGGCGGTACCGCGGCCGGGCCATCGACCGCTGGACACGGGAGACGGGCTGGCGCGGCGCCGGCGAGACCGACGACCCGATCGGGCATCTGGCGCAGCGCATGCGCGCGTTGCCCGCCGTTCCCGTGCCGGGGCTGCCCCGCTTCACCGGGGGGGCCGTGGGCTACCTCGGGTACGACCTGGTCCGCACGATCGAGCGCCTGCCCCGGCCGCCGGCGGACACGCTCGCCCTCCCCGACGCGGTCCTGATGATCGCCGACACCGTGGTGATCATCGACAACCTGTTCGGCCGCGCGATCGTCGTGGCGAACGTGGAGGTCCCCGTCGGCGCGGCCGCGGCGGAGCGGTTGCGGCTCCACGACGCCGCGGACGCGCGTCTCAGCGACGTCATCGCCCGGCTGGGCGGGCGCCACGAGCTCGCGCCCCTGGCGCTGCGCGATACGCCGCCCGCCGTCCCGACGGCGTCCCGCTACTCCCGCCCGGCGTTCGAGCGCGACGTCGCCCGCATCCTCGAATACATCCGGGCGGGCGACACGTTCCAGACCGTGCTGTCACGCCGCCAGGACGCGGCGGGCGCGGTCGACCCGTTCCTGCTGTATCGCTACCTGCGGGCGCTGAACCCGGCGCCCTACCTCTTCTATCTCGCGCTCGACGACCTCACGCTGGTCGGGAGCTCGCCCGAGGTGCTGGTACGGGTGGAGGAGGGGGAGGTGACGGTGCGCCCCATCGCGGGCACCCGGCCTCGCGGCCGGACGCCGGAAGAGGACGAGGCGCTCGGCCGCGCCCTGCTGGCGGACGAGAAGGAGCGGGCCGAGCACCTGATGCTCGTCGACCTGGGACGCAACGACGTCGGGCGCGTGGCGCAGTTCGGGAGCGTACGGGTCACGGATCTGCTCGCCATCGAGCGCTACTCGCACGTGCAACATCTCGTGAGCGAGGTGCGGGGGCGCCTGCGCGAGGGCTACGACGCGCTGGATGTGTTCAAGGCCTGTTTCCCCGCGGGCACGGTGACGGGGGCGCCCAAGGTGCGCGCCATGCAGATCATCGACGAGCTCGAGCCCGAGCGGCGCGGCCCCTACGCCGGCGCGGTGGGCTACGTCGGCTGGGGCGCCACGAACCTGGACACCGCCATCGCGATCCGCGCCGCCCTCGTCCTCAAGGACCGCGTCATCGTGCAGGCGGGCGCGGGCATCGTCGCCGACTCCGATCCGGCTCGCGAGTTCGCCGAAACGGAAGCCAAGGCGCAGGCCGTGTTGAAGGCCCTGGCGCTCGCGCAGGCCGCGGGCTGACGTATATCTTTCCCCTGTGTTCAAGCTGCTGAGCACGACGGGTGAGCAGGCGATCGATCTCCAGCCGGGCCGCACCGTCGTCGTGGGGCGGGCCGTCACGAGCGACGTCCCGATTTACGACCCGACCATCTCTCGGAAGCACGCCGAGCTCCGCCTCACCGACGGCGGCGTGGAGGTGAAGGACGTCGGCTCCTCCAACGGCACGTTCTTGAACGGCGCCCGCGTCACCGACGCCCTCGCCGCCGAAAACGACGTCATCACGTTCGGCAAGGTCGCGTTCCGCGTGAAGGCCGTGACGGCTCCGCCGCCGCGTCCGCAGGTCGTGGCGTCGCTGCCGTTCGAGTTCGGCGGCAAACCGGGCGGCGGCACGATCGTGCGGCAGCTGCCGGTGAAGCACTCGGGCGGCGTCCCCGCGATCGTGGTCGACCGTCCGTCGGGCACGTCGCACCTCAAGGTCACCGCTCCGACCCTCGAAGAGCGGCGTGAGAAAAAGCTGTCGCTGCTCCTGGAGATCTCCAAGGAGCTGTCGAGGCAGCAGGAGCTCGACCGGCTGCTCGACAAGGTCGTGGACTTCACCTTCCAGATCATGAACGTGGACCGCGTCTCCATTCTGCTGCTCGAGGACAAGTCGGGCGAGCTGGTGCCGCGGGTCTCGAAGGGAAAGACCGGCTCCGCCGCCGCGTCGAAGCACGTCCCGCAGTCGATCGCGCGCAAGGCCGTCGAGGAGCGCGTCGCGATCCTCTCCGACAACGCGGCCGCCGACGAGCGCTTCAAGGGCAAGTCGATCCTGATTCAGAGCGTGCGCAGCGCCATGTGCACGCCGCTCATGGGCACGGATCAGCAGGTGCTGGGCATCCTGTACGTCGACAATCTCACCGCCACCCACTCCTTCGCGGACGAGGACCTCGAGTTCCTGATCGCCTTCGGGTCGCTCGCCGCCGTCGGGATCGAGAACTCCCGGCGCTCCGAACGGCTGCAACGCGAGGCGCTCGTCCTGTCGAACTTTCAGCGCTACTTCTCACCCAACATCGCGCAGGTCATCGCGCAGCAGCAGGACGCCGGGCGGCTGCCGAGCGAAAAGCGGGCCGTCGTCATCTTCTTCTCCGATATCCGCGGCTTTACGCCGATGTCCGAGACCATGAGCCCCGAGGGGATCGCGACGCTCCTCACGGATTACTTCACCGAAATGGTGGAGATCGTGTTCGAAAACGGCGGCACGCTCGACAAGTTCATCGGCGACGCGATCATGGCCCTGTGGGGCGCGCCGATCGCCCACGAGGACGACGCCGACCGCGCCATGCAATCCGCCCTCGACCAGCTCACCGCCCTCGAGAGCCTGAACGCCAAGTGGAAGGAGGCGGGCCGGCCCGAGCTCGGGGTCGGGATCGGGATCAACTTCGGCGAGGTGTTCGCAGGCAATATCGGCTCGGACCGTCGGCTCGAGTACACCGTCATCGGCGACGCGGTGAACACCGCGAGCCGGCTGTGCCGCACGGCGGGGCCGAACGAGATCCTGATCTCAGAGCCGTTCTACCAGCGACTCAAGCGTCCCCCCACGGTCGAGGCTCTCGACCCGATCCAGGTGAAAGGAAAGTCGCAGAAGGTCCCGGTCTACCGCGTGAAGCGGTAGGGCAGGCCGAACCGCTCCAGCAGGTCGAGCGCGAGGCGCAGCGGCAGGCCCATGACGCTGAAGAAGTCGCCCCGGATCCCTTCCACCAGGGCCGCCCCTTTGCCCTGGATCGCGTACGCCCCCGCCTTGTCCATGGGCTCGCCCGTCGCTACGTACGCGGCGATCTGATCGGCCGACAGCGGCCGGAACGTCACCTCGGTGACGTCGAGCGCATGCTCGAGCCGCCCGTCGCGCGCGACGGCGACCGCCGTCATCACCTGGTGCGTACGACCCGCGAGCTGCGACAGCATCGCCGCCGCTTCCGCCGGCGTGTGCGGCTTCTCGAAAACGGCCCCGCGCAACACCACCGTCGTATCGGCCGCGAGCACCGTCTCCCCGCGCTCGCGCGTCGCCACGACGCGGGCCTTCTCGCGTGCCAGGCGCGTGACGTACCGCTCGGGCAACTCCGAGGTCGCCCGCGTCTCGTCCACGTCGGGGGGGACGACGCGAAACGTCAGGCCGAGCATCTCGAGCAGCTGGCGCCGCCGAGGCGAGCCGCTCGCCAGGATGAAGCTCACTTCTCGAGGAGCAGGGTCACGGGACCGTCGTTCACGAGCTCCACCTCCATCATCGCACCGAACTCACCCGTTGCGACGACCGTACCGCTCCCGGCTCCCCGCTCTTTCAAGAGAGCCACAAACCGTTCGTAGAGCGGAATCGCCACCTCGGGCGGCGCGGCATCGATGAAGCTCGGTCGCCGCCCCTTGCTGACGTCGCCGTACAGGGTGAATTGCGACACGACGAGCAACGCGCCGCCCACCTCGGCCAGCGCCAGGTTCATCTTCCCCGCGGCGTCGCCGAACACGCGCAGGCCCAACACTTTGTCGGCCATCCAGGTGAGATTGGCGTCGCCGTCGGATGGCACGAAGCCGGCGAGGACGAGAAACCCCGCCCCGATCTTCCCGGTCACTCTCCCGGCGACGCGCACTTCGGCGCGAGCAACCCGCTGGAGAACGACCCTCACTCCACCGTCACACTCTTCGCCAGATTGCGCGGCTGATCCACGTTGCAGCCGCGGCGCACCGCGATGTAGTACGCGAGCAGCTGCAGCGGCAGGACCGTGAGCACGGGGGTCAGCAAGTCGAGCGTCTCCGGCACCTCGACTTTGTGGTCGGCGAGCCGGGCGACGCCGGTGTCGCCCTCGGTGACGACCGCCATCACGCGCCCGCCGCGCGCCTTCACTTCCTCGATGTTGCTCACGACCTTCTGGTAGACCGCGTCTTTGGGCGCGATGAAGACGACCGGCATCAGGTCGTCGATCAGGGCGATCGGGCCGTGCTTCATCTCGGCCGCCGGGTAGCCCTCCGCGTGGATATAGGAGATCTCCTTCAGCTTGAGCGCGCCCTCGAGGGCCACGGGGAAGTTGTACCCCCGGCCCAGATAGAGCACGTTGGCGGCCCGCATCATCCGCTCGGCGATGCGCTCGACCTCGGACGCCTTCGCCAGCACTCGCTCGACCAGCTCGGGGAGCTTGGCCAGCGCCCGCACCACTTCCCGGCCCTGCAAAATGGAGAGCGACCGCAGTCGCCCCATCTTGAGCGTCAACACCGCGAGTGCGGCGATCTGGCTCGTGAACGCCTTGGTCGACGCGACGCCGATCTCCGGCCCGGCGTGGAGATAGATGCCGCCATCCACCTCCCGCGCGATGGTCGACCCCACCACGTTCACGAGACCGAGCGTGCGGGCGCCGCGCCGCTTCGCCTCGCGCAGCGCCGCCAGCGTGTCCGCCGTCTCCCCCGACTGGGAGATGCCGACCACCAACGTGCGCTCGTCCACGATGGGGTTGCGGTAGCGGAACTCCGAGGCGTATTCGACCTCTGAAGGGATACGGGCGAGCTCCTCCATCATGTATTCGCCGATCAGCGCCGAGTGCCACGACGTACCGCACGCGGTGAACACGATGCGGTTCACCTGGAGCAGCTGCTCGTCGGTGAGGTTGAGCCCGCCGAGCCGGGCCGTGCCCTCCTCTTCGAGCAGGTGCCCGCGCAGCGTGTTGCGCAGGCTCTCGGGCTGCTCCATGATCTCTTTCAGCATGAAGTGCGCGTGGCCACCGCGCTCGATGGTGGCGAGGTCCCAGTCGACGCGGGTCACGGCCTTTTCCTTTTCCACGGTGCGCAGATCGAGGATGCGGTATTCGGTCGGTCGCACCACGGCGATCTCCCCGTCGTCCAGGTAGACCACCGAGCGGGTGTGCGCCAGCACCGCCGAAGCGTCCGAGGCGACGAAGTTCTCTCCCGCGCCGATGGCGACGAGCAGCGGCGAGCCGTTGCGCGCCGCGACGATCGTGTCCGCCTCGCGGGTCGAGATCACCGCGATCCCGTAGGTCCCTTCGACCTGGTTCAGGGCCCCGGCCACCGCTTCGACCAGCGTGCCGCCCTTCGCGAGCAACTCCTCGATCAGGTGGACGAGCACCTCGGTGTCGGTCTCGGAGCGGAACACGTGCCCGCGCTGCGCCAGCGCCGTCCGGAGCACGCCGGCGTTCTCGATGATGCCGTTGTGCGCCAGCGCCAGCGTGCCCCCGCAGTCGGTGTGGGGGTGCGCGTTGACGGTGTTGGGCGCGCCGTGCGTGGCCCAGCGGGTGTGGGCGATGCCGGTCTGGCCGCGCGGGAGCGACGCCCCGAGCTGCTTTTCGAGGACGCTGATCTTCCCCGGCGCCTTGTGCACCTCGATGCGCCGGTCGTCGACCAGTGCCACGCCCGCCGAGTCGTAGCCGCGGTACTCGAGTCGCTTCAGCCCTTCGAGCAGCAGCGGGGCCGCCTGCCGGGGCCCGGTGTAACCTACGATGCCGCACATAACCGTCGTCCCTCGTCCACCAGGTCCCGCGCCAGCGCGCCGCTCGGCGCCTCGGCGATCAGCCGGATGATCGGTTCCGTGTTCGAGGGCCGCACATGCAGCCAGCGGTCGGGCCAGGCGAGCCGCAGCCCATCCTGGACGTCCGCTTGCGCGTCCGCGAACCGCCGCCGCAGCGCCGCGTACACCGGCTCGAGCGCGGGGCCGCGGGGCGCCTTTGCCTTCACAATCGTATAGCGCGGCGCCGCCGCCACCAACTCACTCACCCGCTTTCCGGTCCGCGCCAACAGCTGCAGGACGAGCGCGGCCGCCACGGGCGCGTCCCGTCCCGCGTGCAGCGCGGGGTACATGACCCCCCCATTCCCTTCCCCCCCGATCACAGCCCCAAGTCGCAAGATGGCGCGGGCGACGTGGACTTCGCCGACCGGCGTCCGCACGATCGTAGCCCCGTGCTCCCGTGCCGCGTCCTCGACGACGAGACTGGTGGACAGGTTGCAGACAACATTCTGCCCCTTCGCCCTTCCCCGTTCCCCCAAGACCGCCCGTACCGCAAACGCCAGCGTGTAGTCCTCCCCAATGGCCGTGCCGCTCTCGTCCACGATCGCCAACCGATCCACGTCCGGGTCCACGGCGATCCCGACGTCTGCGCCGGTGCGGCGCACCAGCGCGGACAGCTCGCCCAGGTTTTCGGGCACCGGCTCCGGCGCCCGGGGGAACCGACCGTCGGTCTCCAGGTTGATCCCGGTCACCGAGCAGCCGAGCCGCTCGAGCAGAGCGCGCATCACCGGTCCACCGGCGCCGCGGACCGCGTCCAGCGCGACCGCGAACTTTCGCTTGCGGACCCGCTCGACGTCGACCGCCGGCAGCTCGAGCACGGCGGCGAGGTGCCGCTCGACCGCGCGTTCGTCCGTAGAAACCTTCCCCGCCCGCCCCCGCCCTGCACCGCCCTCCACCATCAGGTTCTGGACCCGCGCTCCGTCGGCTCCGTCGAGGAAGATCCCGTCCGGCCCGATGAATTTGAGCGCGTTCCATTCAATCGGATTATGGCTCGCCGTGATAGCGATCCCGCCGCCGGCGGCGTGGTGCTCGACGGCCAGCTGGATCGTGGGGGTCGGAGCGAGTCCCACGGTGACCACGTCGCATCCGACCGATCCGAGACCGGCGGTCACCGCCCGCTCGAACGCCGGACCCGACGTGCGGGCATCCCGTCCCACCACGACGAGCGGCGCGTGCTCCGCGGCCCACATCCCGAACGCCCGGGCGTAGCGCATGACGACCTCATCGGTCAGGTCCTTCCCCACGATGCCGCGCACGCCGGACACGCCGACCATCAGGGTGTCGGTCATGGGTGCAACGCAGCAGGCAGCCGCTGGTGCCTCAATCGAACGCGCGTCAGGTGCGGCGGGCCTCGAGCGGTCGAGCGGGGAGGTGCAGCGGCCGCGCTTCCGGCGTGGTCACGGGGAGCGCCGCCCGGTCGGGGAAGGCCGCGAGGAACGCCGCCACGGCCCGCGGGTCGAACTGCACCCCTTGCATGTCTTCGAGCTCCTGCATCGCCATCTGGACGGAGAGCGCGGGGCGGTAGGGCCGCACGCTCGTCATCGCGTCGAACGAATCGGCGACCGTCACGACCCGCACTTCGAACGGAATCGCGTCTCCTCGCAGGCCTTCAGGGAAGCCCTTGCCGTCGAGCCGCTCATGGTGCGAGCGCACGATGGCGAGCGCGCCCGGTGCATCGCGCATCAGCGGCTCGAGGATGCGGGCGCCGATCACCGGGTGCTCCATGATGTGCCGGTACTCGGCGTCGCTGAGCTTGCCGGCCTTGTGGAGCACGGCCTCGCTCACGCCGATCTTGCCGATGTCGTGCAGCTCGGCGCCGAGCGCGATCAGGTCGATCACCTCCTGATCGAGCTGCAGCTGCCGGCCGATCCCTAGGGCGTAGTTGGCGACGCGCACCGAATGGCCGCGCGTGTAGGGGTCCTTTTCTTCGAGGAAATGCACCAGGGCCTGGAGCCGCTCGAGCGACAGCTCTTCGATGCGGTGCGCCTGCTCCTGGACGCGGTCCTCCAGCTGGTGCTGGTACATCCGGTTCTCGAGAATGAGGCGGCGTTTGTCGAGCGCCTGCATCACACGCGCCCGCACCTCGTCCAGGTGGAACGGCTTGGCAACGTAGTCCAAGGCGCCGAGCTGGAGGCAGGCGACCGCGCTCTCGACCTCGGCGACCGCGGTCACGACGATGACGGCGGTGTCGGGCCAGCGGGCGAGGATCTCGCGCAACAACGTGACCCCGTCCATCTGCGGCATCCGCAGGTCGGAGATGACGAGCGGGACCGGGTCGTGGTGCATCATCTCGAGCGCTTCGGTGCCGGACCCGGCCTCGGAGCAGGTGAACCCCTCGCTCTCGAGCAGACGCACGAGCACGCGACGCAGGCGTGGCTCGTCGTCCACCACGAGGCATTTCACGGCATTCGGTTGCGGCATCGGTTGCGTAACGTAAAGGTCGCTTGCTCGGCGCGGAAGGCGCCCTTACGTTCCCGCCATGACCAAGGTAGCGGGGGAGGACCTGATCCGGCGCCTGGCGACCCGCGCCGTGCACGCCGGACACATTGCCGACCCCCTCGCCGGCGCCGTCATGGCGCCGATCTATCAGACCTCGACCTACGTCCAGCAGGGCCTCGGGAAGCACAAAGGCTACGAGTACGCCCGCACCAGCAACCCGACCCGCGAAGCGCTCGAGCGCAACATCGCGGCGCTCGAGGGCGGCCGTCACGGGTTTGCGTTCGCGTCCGGGCTCGCGGCCGTGGACGCGGTGCTCAAGCTGCTGTCGCAGGGTGACCACGTCGTGAGCGGCGAGAACGTGTACGGCGGGACCCACCGGCAGATGACCCACATCTGGGCGCGGCACGGCCTCGAGTTCAGCTTCGTCGACGCGGCCGACGCCGCCAACGTCGCGGCTGCCGTGACGCCGCGCACCCGCATGGTGTACGCCGAGACCCCCACCAACCCGATGATGCGGCTGTGCGACCTGCAGGCCGTGGCGGCGATCGCCCGCGGCGCCGGGGCGCTGTGCGTCGTGGACAACACCTTCGCGACACCCTGCTTCCAACGGCCCCTCGAGCTCGGCGCCGACGTCGTGCTGCACTCCACCACCAAGTACTTGAACGGCCACAGCGACATGGTCGGCGGCATGCTGGTCGTGAACGCGGACGACTTGGCCGAGCAGATCGGTTTCATCCAGAACGCATCGGGCGCGGTGCCGGGACCGTTCGACTGCTGGCTCGCGCTGCGCGGCACCAAGACGCTCGCCCTGCGGATGCGGCAGCACGACGCCAACGGCCGCCGCATCGCCGATTGGCTGACCCGGCATCCCAAGGTCAGCCAGGTCTACTACCCCGGTCTCCCCTCCCACCCGCAACACGATCTCGCCTGCCGCCAGATGAGCGGGTTCGGCGGCATGATCTCGATCGAGCTGGGATCCGTGGAGCGTGCGCGACACCTGGTCGAGCGCACCAAGATCTTCGCCCTGGCAGAGTCGCTGGGCGGCGTCGAGAGCCTGATCGGACACCCGGCGTCGATGACGCACGCCAGCGTGCCGCCCGAGATGCGGCGCGCGATGGGCCTCACCGACAGCCTGGTGCGGCTGTCGGTCGGCATCGAGGACGTGGACGACCTGATCGCGGACCTGGACCAGGCGCTGGAGGCGGCGGGATGAGGGCCGGCTTCAGCATGGGAACACGACGCGAAACAGATCCCGTTACACCGCGTAAGGAGTGTCTACTCCACAACAGCAGGAGCATCACATGACTGGCCCCACGTCGCTCCCCGCCGCGCGCCCCCGCAAGATTCTCACGCAGATCGCGCCCGTCGCGTGGGAGCACCCGGCGGACCGCGCGGCGCTGCAGACCCTGCGCTCCGTGCCCGGCTTCGATGAAGTCGTGCGGAAGATCTACGGCTTCTTTGGCGAGCGGGGGATCCGGCTCTTGTTCCAGGCCGACGCGGTCCGGGTCGGCCCGACCCAGTTTCCCCGCTTGAACCAGCTGTACGTCGACGTGGTCACTTCGATGGACTGGCCCGAGCGGCCCGAGCTGTTCGTGTCGCAGACGCCGTTCGCGAACGCGGGGGCGTTCGGCATGGACAAGCCGTTCATCGTGATCAATTCGGGGACCCTCAAGCTGCTCGACGACGACGAGCTCAGGAACGTGCTGGGGCACGAGCTGGGCCACGTCATGAGCGGGCACGCGCTGTACCACACCATCCTCGTCCTGATCCTGAACGTGAGCCTCGGCGCGCTGCCGTTCCTCGCCGGGATCGCGATCCTGCCGATCCAGCTCGCGCTGCTCGAGTGGTTCCGCAAGAGCGAGCTGTCGTCGGACCGCGCCGGTCTGCTCGCGTGCCAGGACCCGACCGCTTCGCTGCGCGTGAATCTCAAGTTCGCCGGCGGCGGCGACATGGCGCAGATGGACCTGAACGCGTTTCTCGAGCAGGCGAAGGAGTATGAAGAGGCGGGCGGCGCGCTCGACCGGGTCTTCAAGATCCTGGGCGTGCTGGGGCGCTCGCATCCCTTCAACACCGTGCGCGCCGCCGAGCTGCAGCGCTGGATCGCGCAGGGCCACTACGAGCGGATCCTGGGGGGCGACTACACCAGGCGCGGCCCCGAGGCCGAGCGGCGGCCCATCGACAAGGACATCGACGAGGCGCGGGACCACTACATGAAGGAAGCCAAGGCCGTCGTGGAGGATGTGGTGGACACCGCGAAGCGCGCCGCCCAGGCGTTCGCGGAGGCGCTCAAGAAGAAGTGAGAATTCTGGTCGTCGGCGGAGGCGGCCGCGAGCACGCGCTCTGCTGGGCGCTGAAGCGCGACACCCCCGACGCGACCCTGTTCGCCACGCCCGGCAACCCGGGCACCGCCCAGCTCGGCACCAATCTGAAAATCGAGGCGATGGAGGTTGTGAAGGTGGTGGAGGCGGTGCAGGAACACCACATCGACCTCACCATCGTCGGGCCCGAGGCCCCGCTCGCCACGGGGCTCGTCGATCGCTTGCGCGCAGCGGGCCGCCCGGTCTTCGGGCCCACGCAGGCGGCGGCCCGAATCGAATCCTCGAAAGTCTTCGCCAAAGAGGTGATGCGACGCGCCAGCGTGCCGACCGCCGCGAGCGGCACGTTCGACGCGCTCGACCCCGCCCTCCGCTGCATCCGCCGGCACGCCGAGCCGCTCGTCGTCAAGGCGTCCGGGCTCGCCGGGGGTAAAGGAGCCGTGGTGTGCACCACCCGTGACGAGGCGGCCCGCACCGCCCGCGCCATGCTCGCCGAGGACGCGTTCGGGAAGGCGGGGCACGAGATCGTGGTGGAGCAGTTCCTCGAGGGAGAAGAGCTGTCGGTCTTGGCACTTACCGACGGCGAGCGTATTGTCGTGCTGCCGGCGGCGCAGGACCACAAGCGCCTGGGCGAGGGAGACGCCGGGCCGAACACCGGCGGTATGGGAGCGTACTGCCCGGTGAGTATCGCCACCCCGGCCTTGCTCGAGCGGGTACGGCGCGAGGTGCTCGAACCCACCTTGCGCGAACTCGCGGCGCGCGGGGCGCGGTACACAGGGGTGCTGTATGCCGGATTGATGCTGGCGGACGACGGCACCCCGTACGTGCTGGAGTTCAACTGCCGCTTCGGCGATCCGGAAACGCAGGCCCTGCTCCCGGCCCTCCCCGGGCTGACGCGGCACCTGGTGGAGATCGCGACGGGCAGCTGGCGACCCGAGCGCACCGCGCTCGATGCCACGCGCGCGGCCGTCGCGACGGTGCTCGCGGCCGCGGGCTATCCGGACAAGCCAGAGCTCGGCGCGGCGATCATCGTGCCGCGCGACGTGGAGCCCGGGACGCTGGTGTTCCACGCGGGGACGTACCGCGACCCCGAGGGCACGCTGCGGGTGCACGGCGGGCGCGTGCTCGCGGTCACGGGGTTGGGCGACACGGTGGCCGAGGCGGCGCGGCGCAGCGCCGCCGCGTGTGAGTTGATCGTGTTCCAGGGCAAGACCTACCGGCGGGACATCGGGTGGCGGGAGATCAGGAGGAGCGGTGCCGGAGCTGCCAGAGGTTGAGACGATCGTCCGGGAGCTCGCCCCGCGGCTCGAGGGCTACCGGATCGCGCGCGCAAAACTCGCCAAAACGGACGTGCTGCGCCGGGTCTCCAAACCTCGCCTGCTGCGCACGCTCAAGGGCAACACCATCGAGGAAGTGATTCGCCGCGCCAAGCACGCCGTGTTCCGGCTGTCGAGCGGCCACCGGCTGATCGTGCAGCCGCGCATGACGGGCTCGCTGGTGGTGTACGATCGCGCCCTCACACGCGACGAAACGAAGTATGCGGTGCTCACCTGCACCATCGACGATGGCCGGCTGCTCGTGTACCGCGACGTGCGCCGGCTCGGCACCGTGTGGCTGGTGGACGAAAAGGGGTGGGACGCCTACACCAGCCGGATCGGTCCCGAGCCGCTCGAAGACACGTTCACCCCGTTCGTGTTCGCCGAGCGGCTCAAGGGCACGCGGGCGGCGATCAAGAAGGCGATCATGGATCAGCGCCGCGTGGCGGGGGTCGGCAACATCTACGCGAATGAGGCGCTGTTCGAGGCGGGGATCGACCCGTCCAAGCCCACTGACAAGCTGTCATTGGACGAGTTCGCCCGCCTGCATGCCGCTGTCACCGACGTCCTGCTGCGCGCCGTCCAGTCCTCAGGGACGACGGTCCGGGATTACCGCACCGGCACGGGCGAGTCGGGACGGTTTCAGTTCGAGCTGAAGGTGTACGGGCGCGGTGGCGAGCCGTGCGTCACGTGCGGCAAGAAGCTCGTCACGACGCACACGATCGACCTGCGGGCGACGACGTTCTGCCCGAACTGCCAGCGCTAAGGGACGCTCACGGGACTACTTGTACCGGCTCCATAGTGCGCCCCGTCGTGGTGTTGCCCCAGCAATAGAGGGCTCCGTCCGTCGTCACGCCGCAGGTCCATTGCCTCCCAGCACCGATCGCCTTCCAGCTGTGCCCGCCCACCACCTGAGCGCTCCCTCCCAAAAAGTGCCCCAGCTCGCCGGCGGTGCTCTCGCCCCAGCAGTACCCGTCGCCGCTCGTGGCCACGCCGCACGCGTGGGTCCATCCGGTACTGATCGACGTGAAGTTGACGCCGCTGCTGAGGAGAGACGGCGTCGCCCCCCAGTCGTAGCCCCAGCAGTACCCCGCGCCGCTCGTGGTCACACCACACGTGTTGTTGTAGCTGCCAGCGCTTACCGTGCTGAAGCTCAGCCCGCCGGTGACCGCCACCCACCATGGCGGCGCTTGGGGAGTGTGATAGGTCCCGTCGCCGAGTGCGCCAAACGAATTTACGCCCTTGCAGTAGGCCGCGTGTGCCGTGGTGACACCGCACGAGTGGCTCCCCATACTCAGCACCGTGAAGTCGTGTCCCTCTGTGTCGAGCGGGCTCTCCGCCGCCTCGTTCCAGCAATACCACACGCCCTCGGTGGTCAGGCCGCAGCCGTTCGTGATCGCGGTGAAGCGGTAATCGCTCGCGACCTGTTGCGGCGTCAACCCCCAGCAGTAGACAGCGCCGCTCGTGGATAGCCCGCACGTTCTGGAGCTGGCCGTAAGGGCGGTCCAGCGGAACCCTCCCTCCACCGGCACCGGAGTCGGCCGGAAGGTAGTGGTGCCGTCCCCGTTATTTCCCCCCTCCCCCCAGCAGTAGGCCGCGCCACCGTCGGTCAGGGCGCACGCATTGACGCCCACGCTCACCGTCGTGAAGGTGGGCGGCGGGGGCCCCGAAGGACCGCAGCCGATCCGCTGCGTGGCCACCACGATGTTGTCCCAGTAGCGCTCTTCGGGCTGGGGAGCCGTGGCGCTCCAGTAGTTCTCGAAGAAGATCGCATTGATGCCAAACGCGCTGTACGACCCCAAAAAGTTGAGGCCCGTGCGCTGGGCGTCGAGCGTGCCGTTGATCCAGTACTCAAGAATGCCGTTGGACTGACCGGCGTCATTCAACCGCATGTGCGCCTCGATGCAGTACCATTGGCCGACCGCAGCCTCGCCAAAAATTGGGGTCGCGCCCGTGGCATTCCCCAGCCACGTGAAGTGGTCGAAATCATTGTATCCGGTAGTCAAGAGATTGCCGTCCGCGTCCGTCCCACTCACCGGATCGAGCCGGAGCGCGTCACCAAAACCGGGCGCGACGACGTAACCGACGGCGGCTTGAGCCCAGTCAGGTGACGCCAGCACCATCGCTTTGGTGAACGCCCCCGCGCCCCCGCCGGTCCAGCCGGCTTGGTTCTTCAAGTAGGCGCGCCAATAGATGTCGCGATAATCGCTCGTGCCGCCATCCACCGGCGTCACGTACGCGGGATCGGGGGAGCGGCCGAACGCCACCTTCAAGTCCCCGGCCTGCGCCACGCCCGGCGTGTAGACGGCCTTCATACCGGACGAGCCGTCCAACCCGACGCCCGCGGTCCGCGCGAAGCTGCTCGGGCTGAGGTGCTCGAAGTAGCTGCTCAGCCGGTCGACCTCGAAATCGTCACACCAGATCGTCCCGGGTGGGGGGTTGGCGCATTCGGAGCCAGCGGCCGCCTGCGCCCTCGGCCGAGGCAGCTGTGGCGCCGTCGCCTCATCACGTTGACACGCCTGGGGAACGAGCGCCAGGAGGACGAGCGCTGCCGGAACGATGCGACGCATGGAGGGGACCTCGAGCGTGGGGGCCAACCGCGGCGGCGTCGCAAATCGAATGCCCCGCCCCACACGTCATAATCGCACGCTGTGGCAGCAGTGCCCCAGCCGGCCATCTGTTGCACCCCCGCTGCTGCTGGCGCCACCGGGCCACACGCCTCCACTACAACGTGACCTGCTGTTCTCCCAGTGCATTACCGCGCGATCAGCTCCAGCGCGGCGTCGATGATGCGCTTGAACCCCTGCGCCGATTCCGCATCGCGCGCGTCGTTCGTGGTGTTGAACGCGGCGATCACGGCCGCGGAGGTCTTGGGATTGACGTAGAAAAACGATCGGAACCCCGCCTGTTGCCCCGTGTGCCCGATGAACCGCACGCCGTCCCGCCACAGCACGAAGAACGACAATCCCACCGAGTCTCCCGGCGCGTCGCCCTCGGTCGCGAACAGCGTGCGCCACATCTCGTCTAGGGTCGTGCGCGCCAGCACGGTGTCGTTCCCCGCCGCACCGGAGAGGAACCCGACCCACCGCGCCAGATCGCCGAGTGGCGCGTTCCAGCCGCCGTTCGGGATGGTGATCCCGGGGTCGAAGTCCCGGCCGTTCGCCACGACCGCTTCGTGGCCGGCTGAGTCCCGCACTACGTCGTAGTTGTTGGATCGCTGATCCGCGAGGTGATACGGCGTGGCGCCGAAGTAGCTGTGCGTAATGCCGAGCGGCGCCCACAGGTTCTTGTACACGTAGCTCTGGTAGGGATCGCCGGTGAGCTGCTCGATGATGCGCGCCAGGTAGATGAACCCGGGGTTCGAATAGCTGTAACGCGACCCCGGCGCAAAGGCGACCTCCTGGTACGGCATCATCGCCACCAGCTGCTCCCAGCGCGTCGGCTCGAACGGCTCCCACGATTTCCCCGCCTTGTACGGCCAGGTGGGATTTTGAAACCCGGCGGAGTGCGACAGTAGCATCCGGATGGTAACGTCGTCCATGGAGCCGAACGGGTCGTGCACCTGGCGCAGCTCGGGGATGTACTGCGTCACGCGTTCGTCGAGCGAGACCCGCTTCCGGTCGCGCAGCTGCATCACCGCCACCGCGGTGAGCGTCTTGGTGATCGATCCCCAGTGAAAGATGGTGCGCTCGTCCACGCGCCGGCCCAGCGCGCGATCGGCGAAGCCGTACTCGTGGTGCGCCAGCACCCGGCCGTCGCGCATCATCAGCACGCTCGCGCCCACGACGCTGTCGCCCGTGGCGTAGGCGTCGAAGGCGCGGGTGAACGGCTGCCATCCCGGGCGTTGCCCGTGCGCCGCCGGCGTCGCGAGCAGTGCGAGCAGCGCCAAGCCTCGAGCCCAGCGGGTCATAGCGGCACCAGCCGCCCCCTGGGCGGGATCCCCGGCTCAAGCTCGATGATCCCCACCGACGGCTTGAGGTCGAACCGCGGCTGCCCCGCCGCACCGGGATTCATCACCGTCACGGTCTTGTCCACCAGCTCGAGCAGCGGCTTGTGAGTGTGCCCGTACACGATGATCTCGGCCCGGGGAAACGCGGCGTGCAGCTTTTCAGGCGTGGGATGGCCAAACTGGTCGCCGTGCGTCACCACGATCTCGAACCCATCCAGCTCGGCGCTCGCGACCTGGGGCAGACGGGACCGGATCTCGGGAGGGTCTACGTTGCCGTACACCGCGGTGACCGGCGCGATAGCCTGGAGATCGATCATGACCTCCCACTTGCCCACGTCACCGCCGTGCAGGATGTGATCGACCTGGCGGAATACGTCGAATACCTCCGGCCGCAGGAGGCCGTGCGTGTCGGAGATGATCCCGAGCCTCACGTCCGGGAGCTACTTCCCTTCCCAGCGGCGCACCAGATTGACGTGCACCTCCAAGTGATCCACCACGCGCTGCACCACGAAGTCCACCAGCTCCGACACCTTCTGTGGCTTGTGATAGAAGCCGGGGGCCGCCGGCAGCACGATCGCCCCCGCTTCGGTCACAAGTGTGAGGTTCCGCAGGTGTACCAGGGACAGCGGCGTCTCGCGCGGCACGAGAATCAGCTTGCGGCGCTCTTTGAGCGTCACGTCTGCCGCCCGCTCGACGAGCGAGCGGCTCGTGCCGTGCGCGATGGCCGCGACGGTGCCCATCGAGCACGGACAGATCACCATCCCGGCGGTCCGGGCCGAGCCCGACGCCGGCTCCGCGCCGCGATCCTTGTCGTCGAACACGCGCACGCTCCTCCACTCGCCTCCCGTGGCCGTGCGGAGCTCGCGGTCGTCCTTGATGCCGCACTCCTCGGTGAGCAGGCGCCACCCGTGGCTCGAGATCATCAGCCACGTCGGCACGTGATGCAGCGCGAGCACCTCGAGCAGGCGGACGCCGTAGGGCGCGCCCGAGGCTCCCGTGATGGCGAGGATGACCGGGAGCTGGTCCATCAGCGCCCGCGCCGATTCGGCGCGGCGTTGCCGCCCGTCACCACCACGATGACCCGGTCCGGCTCGTCCGCGCTTGCGGGCGGCAACGCGAGGGTCACGCCCGCCGCCGTCTCGACGTCGGGCACCGCACCCCTGCCACGCAGCTGATAGGCGCTGCGTACCCGCGCCCCGAGCGGCGGCAGCGGCAGCAGCGGGTCGGGCCAGTCGAGCACGTGGACGAACACCGTGTCGCCGCGGCGCGTGGTCGCGCCCCAGCTGCGGGGCGGCACCGGCCCTGCGCGCGTGCCGTAGATCGCCGTTCCGTTCGCGTTCAGCCACGCGCCCAGGGAGTCGAGCCGGGCCGTGAACTCGGGGCTGATGGTGCCGTCGGGACGCGGGCCGACATTCAAGAGCAGATTGGCGCCGTTCCCGGCCGCGCGTACCAGGTAGCCCACCAGCGTCCGCACCGACTTGAAGTCCTTGTCGGTGATATTGAAGCCCCAGGAGCCGTTCATGGTGAGCGACGTCTCGAGCGGCACGTCGCCGCTCACGTAGCTCGTGTTGAACCCGGCGCTGTTGGCGCCGGGCAGGTCCTGCTCGAACGTCTGCACGTCTTCGCCGGGGCGGGGGCGTTGGTGGTGATTGGGAACGACGAGCGCCGCGGGTTGGAGGCGGTGGATCAACCCGTAGGTCGAATCCAGCTGCCACGGCGCGTCCGGCTTGTCCCACATGCCGTCGAACCAGATCCCGCCGACGTCGCCGTAGCGCGTGAGCAGCTCGGCGAGCTGTGAGTTCATGAACGCAACGTAATGGCTCCAGTCGCCGCGGTCGGGGCGGCCGTTGTCCCACGCCGTCCGCCCGCGGGGCCAATAATCGGGGTGGTGCCAGTCGAGCTGCGAATAGTAGAAGAAGAGCTTGATCCCGGCCGCGTGGCAGGCGTCCGCGAGCTCACGCAGCGGGTCGCGCCGGAACGGCGTCCAGTCGACGATGTTGTACGGCGTCTGCGCCGTCTTGAACATCGAGAAGCCGTCGTGATGGCGCGACGTGATCGTGATGTACCGGACCCCGGCGCGCTGGGCGAGCGCCACCCAGGCCGCGGCGTCGAACTTGGTCGGGTTGAAAGTCGTCGCGAGCCATTCGTAGTCCGCCACGCCGATCTTGCGGTTGTGCATCACCCACTCGCCCGCGCCGAGCTGGCTGTACACGCCCCAGTGGATGAACAGGCCGAACTTCGCGTCGCTGAACCAGCGGCGGGCGGCGAGCCGCTCGCCGGGGACGGAATCGCCCGCCTGCGCCGCCGCGGGAGCACCGCCCGCGGTGAGCAGCGTTCCGGCGGCGAGCGCCACGCGCAGACGGGTCAGCGTCCCCTCCGGTTCGGCGTCGGCGAGCGCTTGGGGTGCGCCGGGGGTCTCGGGGGTGAAACCGGGGAAGGGGGAACGGGGAAGGGGTCCGGCCCCGCCCGGGTGCGATTACGCTTTCCCTTTCCCCCTTTCCCCTTCGCCGGCATTATCCCCCGCCTCATAGGACCCGATCCATTAAAGCGCCCAGAAACACGACGACGCTCACCAGCCCGTTGGCGCCGAAGAAAGCCGCGTCGAGCCGCGACAGATCCCCCGGCTGCACGAGCCGGTGCTCCCAGGCGATGAGCGTGGCGCCGAGGGCCACCCCCGCGTAGTAGGCCACACCGAGCCCGGCGCCGATCCCGAAGAGGACGAGCGCGCCGAGCGCGAGGCCGTGCAGCAGTTTGGCCGCGAGGATCGCGCGCCGCCGGCCCAGCCGCACCACCAGCGACTCGAGCCGTGCCGCCCGGTCGAACTCTTCGTCCTGCAGCGCGTAGAACACGTCGAACCCTCCCACCCAGAACGTCACGGCGAGCGCACCGACGACAAGCAGCCACCATGGCTCGCTCCATCGGCCGGTGACGGCGAGGTAGCCCGCCGGCGTCGCGATCCCGTCCGCCAGGCCCAGCCACAAGTGCGACCAGTGCGTGAAGCGCTTGGCGTAACTGTATGTCGAGATGAACACCAGGGCGACGGGAGCGAGCACGAGGCAGAGGGGATTGAGCGCCCACGCGGCCCAGAGAAACAGCGCGACCGCGACCAGGACGGCGGCCCACGCTTGCGCGAGCGTGAGCCGCCCTGCCGGCAGCTCGCGCGCCCGGGTGCGCGGGTTCTTCGCATCCAGGTCCCGGTCGGCGATGCGGTTGAACCCGAGCGCCACGAAGCGCGCGCAGGTGAACGCGAGCACGACGAGCGCGAGCGTCCGCCACGTGATGGGACGTTGCCGCGACGCGACCAACAGACCGAGCAGCGCGAACGGCAACGCGAACACGGTGTGCGGGAGCTTCACGAAGTTCACGTACCGGACGAGCAGACTCTCACCGGCAAGCGTCTGCCCCTCACGGAGCACAGCTCCTCCGCCCTCCACCGCCCTCCCCCGCCCTCCCCCGCTTTCAGAGCTCAATCCCCAGCTCCCTCCACATGGAATCGACTTTCTGTCTCGTGGCCTGGTCCATCACGATCTTGTTCGGCCACTCCCGCGTGAACCCCTCTTCCTTCCATTTCCGGGTGGCGTCGATCCCCATCTTCGAGCCGAAGGTGAACGCGCGGCTCGAGTGGTCGAGCACGTCGATCGGCCCCATCGTGAAGCGTACGTCGCGCTCGGGATCGATGTGGTTCAGCGCCACCCACCACGCCTCCCGTGGATCCTGCACGTTCACGTCCTGGTCGAAGACGATGATCACCTTGGCGAGCGACATCAGCCCCTGCCCCCACAGGCCGTTCATCACCTTGTACGCCTGGCCGGGATACTGCTTGTCGATGCTCACGAACACCAGGTTGTGGAAGATCCCCGCCGCGGGCATGTGGATGTCGACGATTTCCGGGATCGTGAGCTTCAGGAGCGGCAGAAAGATCCGCTCGGTCGCGTGCCCTAGCCAGTAATCCTCCATCGGCGGCTGCCCCACGATCGTGTGCGGCCAGATCGGGTCGGCGCGCATCGTCACCGCAGTGACGTGCACCTTCGGGTAGTAATCCGCCAGCGAATAGAAGCCGGTGTGGTCCCCAAACGGGCCTTCGAGCACCAGCTCCTCGCGCGGATCGACGTAGCCTTCGATCACGATCTCCGCTTCGGCCGGCACCTCGAGGTCCGACGTGACGGCCTTGGCGAGGCGCACCGGCTCCTTCCTCAGGAAACCCGCGAACAGGAACTCGTCGATCGTGGGCGGGAGCGGCGCCGACGCCGCGTAGATCGAGGCGGGATCGCCGCCCAGCGCGATCGCGACCGGCATCCGCTCGCCCCGCGCCGCCATGGCGCGCCAGTGCGCCGCGCCCACCTTGTGGCGCTGCCAGTGCATCGCCAGCTCGTTCGGCCCGAGGACCTGGACTCGGTACATCCCCACGTTCCGGACCCCGGACCCCGGATCCCGAGTGATGACCCCCGCCAGCGTGATATACGGCCCGCCGTCTTCGGGCCAACACACCGGGATGGGAAGCTCGGCCAGGTCGACGTCCCGGTCGCGTCGCACCACCTCCTGGGAGGGCGCCCGGCCGCCGGCGGTCCGGGGCGGGAACTTCGCCACCTCCGCGAGCTGCGGCAGCATCGCGAGCTTGCCGAGCAGAGTGTCGGGAATCTTCAGGTTCAAGAGCGTCGCGATCCGCTTTCCGATGTCGTCGAGACACTCCACCCCCAGCGCCAACGCCATGCGCCGCGCCGACCCGAACAGGTTCACGGCGACCGGATAGCGCGAGGGGCCGCCGTGCAGCAGCGTCGGGTGACGAAACAGCAGCGCCGGTCCGCCGCCGGGGGACTTCATGCAGCGATCCGCAATCTCCGTCACCTCCTTGTCCACGGAGACCGGTCGCTCCACGCGCGCCAGCTCCCCGGCGGCGGAGATCGCGTCGACGAACGCGCGCAGGTTATCGAGTGGCATGGTGGAGGGCGCAGATACCGCCGCTCAGTAGCTCGTAGCGGACTGCGCGGAATCCGGCATCCCCGAGCCGCCGGGCGAGGGCGTCCGGATCGGGAAATTCGAGCACCGACTCTGGCAGGTAGGTATAGGCGTCCCTATGTTTCGACACCGCGCGGCCGATGGCCGGGAGGACGCGCCGAAAGTAGAAGAGGTACGCGGCGCGCAGCGGGGCGAAGCGCGGGGTCGTGAACTCGAGCACCACAAAGCCGGCCCCCGGGCGCAGCACCCGGTACGTCTCCCTGAGCCCGGCGTCCAGGTCCGCCAGGTTGCGGACCCCGAACGCGACCATCGCGCCGTCGAACCGGCGATCCGCGAACGGGAGCACGAGCGCGTCGGCGGCGACGGGGCGGGTGCGCGGCGACTTGCCCTTCCCCCGCTCGAGCATCGGCACCACGAAGTCCGCGCCGATCACGCGGCCGGTGAAACGCGGCTCGCGCGCCAGCGTTTCCGCGAGCTCGAGGGTGCCGGCGCAGAGATCGAGATAGACGCCGTCCGGTCGTCGCTCCCAGCCGAGCCGTCGCACCGCGGCCCGGCGCCAGCGGCGATCCACGTTGAGGCTGAGGAGATGGTTGAGGAAGTCGTAGCGCGGCGCAATAGCGGTGAACATGCGGCGCACGTACGCCCGCTTCGCGTCACCGCCCGCACGCACGGCCACCTCGAACGCCGGAGACGGGGGAGGCGTCATAGCCGCAAAAGATAGGCCGGGCAACCTGACGGGCGCCAGCGACCAGCAGGTCGTGGCGTGGGCGAAACAGGGCTACGAGACGGCGTTCCGCGAGCTGGTACGCCGCTACGAGCGGCCGCTGTTTTCCCTGCTGTACCGCATGGTGCGCGACCGGGCGCTCGCCGAGGACCTGGCCCAGGAGACCTTCATCAAGGTCCTGAACGGAATCGGTTCGTACAACCCGCAGTTCAAGTTCTCGTCATGGATCTTCAAGATCGCGAACAACGCCGCGATCGATCACCTGCGCAAGCGCGATCTCGATACGCTGTCGCTCGACGGCTCACCCCATGCCGCGACGCCGCAGGAGATGCAGGCCACCGCCCTGCAGCTTGGCGACCGCGCGGAGTCCCCGCTCCAGGAGCTGGAAGCGCGCGAGCTGGGCGGCGCGATCGAGCGGGCCATCGCGCGGTTGCGCCCCGAGTATCGGGCATGCATCCTGCTCCGCCATGTCGAAGGGTTCAGCTACGAAGAAATCGCCCAGACGCTGGACTTGCCCTTGGGCACCGTGAAAACGTATATCCACCGGGCCCGCAACGAATTGCGAGGCTACCTCGGGGACCGGCGGGAGTGAAACCTCCGCCCCGGCGGCCGCGTAGGACGGACCAATGAGCGACTTCGTCGTGCAGCACCTCACTCCCGATGAGACCGAGCGGTGGGCTCAGGGTCTCCTCCCCGCCGCGCGGGAATTGCACCTCGCGCAGTGCGGGGAATGCCGTGCGGTGGCCGACCGCGAGCGCAAGCTGTACCGTGAGCTGGCGCAGCTGCCGCGCTTCGTGCCAGAGTTTGGCTTCGCCGAGCGGGTGATGGCGAAGGTGAAGATCCCGACGCCCTCAGGCTCGCACCTCGGCCCCGACGCCGA
>Ga0209376_1000058_pt1 | contig 108737 bp, 94 predicted proteins | sample GraSoiAngelo_134_FD_185891 | JGI IMG/M metagenome (GOLD analysis project Ga0209376, IMG submission 185891) | Grasslands soil microbial communities from the Angelo Coastal Reserve, California, USA - 14_0929_05_30cm (SPAdes) (version 2) | ecosystem: Environmental > Terrestrial > Soil > Grasslands... | reverse complement strand
GTCCCCCCCACGCGCGACATCGCGCGGCGCCTCCTCGATCGCTACGTCTATCGCACGCGCGCGAATTACCAGCGTACGGTGCGCGAGGCGAGCAAGATGCTGACCCGCGTGCTGGACCTCAAGCGCCTGCTGCCGTTCATCAGCAAGACGGTGGTCGAGGCGACGGGAGTCGAGGGCGTTGTCATCTATCTCCAGGACGAGGACGGATTCCGGCGGGCGATGGCCCAGCGGCGGAACGAGGCGAGCGACTTCCAGGCGCCCGAGGCAGCGCCGGCGTCGGCGATCGCGGCGCTGGCGCGGGTGCAGGAGCCCCTGGTCGCCGATGAAGTGGCGCGGCAGATCGTGACCGACGCGGATCGGATGCTGAATGACGATCTCGCGGCCACCAACTGGGCGCTGCTGCTGCCCGTCATCTCGGACGATGGCCTGATCGCGTTCATCGCGGTGGGATCGAAGCTTTCCGGGGATCCCTTCTACTCGCAGGATCTCGACCTTCTGATGACGCTGGCGAACCAGGCAGGCATCGCCATCAAGAACGCGCGGCTGTACGCGCAGGTCGTGCTGGCCAACGAGTACATCGAGAACATCGTGGCCACGATCGAGAGCGGCGTGGTCGCGATCAACTCCGCCGGGCGCATCGCGATGTTCAACCGGGCGGCCGAGCGGCTTACCGGGCTGGCCGCTGACGAGATCAAGGGCCAGACGGCGGCGCGGCTGGCGTCCTGCCTGAGTGAGCCGCTGCTGGCCAGCGCGGGCGACGGCGCGGCGCGCACGCTGCCGGAGATCGAGCTGCCCGGCGCCGACCGCGCGCGGCCGGTGATGTGCACGACCTCGGCCCTTCGCGATCCGGACGGGATCGTGCTGGGCGCCGTCGCGGTGTTCAGCGACCTCACGCCGCTGAAGGAGCTGGAGGTCGAGCGGCGACGCGCGGAGCGGTTGGCCTACTTCGAGGTCCTGGCGTCGGGCATCGCCCATGAGATCAAGAATCCGCTGGTGGCGATCAAGACGTTCACGCAGCTCCTGCCACGACGCTCGAGCGAGCCGCAATTCGTCGGCGAGTTCGGACGCATCGTCGGGCGCGAGATCCACAGGATGGAGCGGGTCGTCGACCGGCTGCGCACGCTGGCGCACCCCGGCCGGCGTCCGGAGCACGTCGTGGACGTGCGGGCGCCGCTCGCCGAGGCCCTGGAATTCATGCAGGCGACCTTCGACGAGAAGGGCGTGACGATCGGCGCCAGTCTCGGTGACGCGCCGTACCGGGTGCTCGGCGATCACCAGAACCTCGAGCAGCTCTTCCTCAACCTGCTCATGAACGCCCACGAGGCCACCGCTCCCGGGGGCGCGCTCAGCGTCGGGGTGACGCGCGACGGGGAGCACGTCACGGTGACCGTCGCCGACACCGGGCCCGGCATCGCGCCCGAGCTGCTCGAGAAGATCTTCGAGCCGTTCTTCACCACCAAGCAGCGTGGCTCGGGCCTCGGCCTCGCCATCTCGGCGGGCGTCGCGCAGGCGCACGGCGCGCGGTTGCGGGCGGCCAACCGTCCTGGTGGCGGCGCCATCTTCTCCGTGGAGTTTCCGCTCGCGCCCGTCGCGGCCTCGGTGATCGTGTGAACACCGTCCTGGTCGTGACGCCGGACGACGCGCTCCGCACGCGGCTGCTGCGGGGGCTCGGCGGCTTCACGATCTTCGAGGCGCCCTCGGACAACGAGGCCATCAAGACGCTGCGCCTGGTCGAGATCGACCTCGTCCTGCGCGACAGCGCCGGCCCCGCCGGCGCCCTCAGCACCTTCGTGAGCGGCGCCCGCGACGTCGCGCCCGCCGCCCTGGTGGTGGCCGTCGGCGCCGCCGGCGAGGAAGAGGCGACGGCGGACTTCATGGTGCCCGACGGGTTCACCACGCGAGAGCTGGATGCCGTCCTGCGGCACGCCCTGGACAAGCAGCGGCTCGTCCGCGAGATCAAGATGCTGCGCGCGCCGTCCATCCCCTTCGCGCCCGCGCGCGCCGTCGTCTCCGACGAGACGTCCTGGGACAACGCCGCCCTCGCCCGCGTGCTCAAGGCCTTCAGCCGCGTCTTCGCGGCCGGCTTCGACCTGCGCCGGGTGCTCGACACGTTCCTCGAGGCCATCGGCGACGTCGTGCGGCCGACGCGCGTTGCCGTGCTCCTGCCCGAGGTGGACGGCCGCGAGTTCCGCATCGCCGCCCACCGAGGCCTCGCCCCGCAGATCGTGCAGTCGGTGCGGCTGCCCGCCGCCGAAGGCCTGCCGCGCTGGCTGGCTGCCCAGGGCCGCCCGATCGCGCTCCACGACGTCACCGACCCCGAGCTCGTGCGCGAGCTGAAGCTCCTGCAGGGCGTGGTGGCCACGCCGCTGCTGGCGCACGGTGACCTCGTCGCCATTCTCGTGCTGGGCCAGCCCGTGTTCGGCACCGGCTACTCGCGGGCGGAGATCGAGACGCTCTTCGACCTCGTCACCCAGCTCGCGACCGTCATCCGCGACATCGCGCTGCACCAGCAGCTCGAGCGGGAGAAGGAGTTCACCGAGCGGATCCTCTCGCACATGTCGAGCGGCGTGGTCACGATCGGCCGCGACCAGCGGGTGGGCATGATGAACCGGCGCGCCGAGGAGATCCTCGGCCTCTCCGCGCACGCCGTCGTCCACCAGGACCTGCGCGTGCTCCCCTCGCCGCTGGGCGACCTCCTGTTCGACACGCTGTCGTCGGGGCGGGCGATGCCACGGACGGAAATCCAGCTGGCACTGCGGCGCCTGTGGATCGAGGTGACCACCTACGTGATCCGCGACGAGGAGAGCGCGCCCCTCGGGGCCGTGCTCGTCTTCGAGGACCTCACCGCCCAGAAGGAGCTGGCGGCCCAGAAGCGCGAGGCGGACCAGTTCCAGCTCCTCACCCGCGTGGTGGCGCGCATCGCCGACGAGATCAAGAACCCGCTGGTCTCCATCAACACCTTCATCGAGCTGATCGGTGAGCGCTACGACGATCCGGATTTCCGCCGCCACTTCTCCTCGGTGGTCCGCCGCGACGTCCGCCGGCTGGTGGAGGTCTTCGAAAAATTGGCCGGGCTCGTCACCGAGGGTGAGTTAAACTTTGCCATCGTGGATGCGTATGAGGCCGTGACGCAGCTCGTCGAGGCGATCGACCTCGCCGAAGGCGGCCTGGGCAAGCATCTGCAGCTCGATGTGGCGCCGACCTCCGAGCCCTTCCCCGTGAAGGTGGATGCCACGCAATTGCGCAAGGCGCTCTCGTACCTGATCCGCTACCTGACCCACAACTCGCCGAACGACCTCGCGAAGATCTCTCTCTCCGTCGGACGGCACGCCGAGCCCGACGGCGGCCACGACGTGCGGATCCTCGTCGGCTCCCGCACCGCCGCCGTGTCGGCCGAGAAGCTGGAGCGGCTCTTCGACCCCGTGCAGATGGTGCAGGAGAGCCTCATCGACGTCGGGCCCGCCGTGAGCCAGCGCCTGGTAGAGGCGCTCGGCGGCCGGCTCGGGGTGCGGCAGACGCGGCACGAGCTGTCCTTCGTCGTCTCGCTGCCGCCGGCGATCGCATGAGGGTCAGCGCCGCCCCCGCGGGCGCCGCGCGTATCCTCGTCGTCGACGACGAGCTGGGGCCGCGCGAGTCCCTGCGCATGCTGCTCAAGCCCGCCTACCAGATCACCACCGCCGACAGCGGACGCGCGGCCCTGGAGATTCTGTCCCAGATCCGGCCCGACGTCGTGATCCTCGACATCAAGATGCCGGAGATGGACGGCCTCGAGGTCCTCCGCCGCGTGAAGCGGGCCGATCCGACCATCGAGGTCGTGATGATCACCGCCTACGCGTCGCTGGAGACGGTCAAGCTCGCCCTCACCCACGGCGCCTTCGAGTACCTGATCAAGCCGTTCTCGCGGCAGGACCTGGAGGACGTCGTGCGGCGCGCGCTCGTGCGGCGCCAGGCCGACCTCGGCGCGCGCGGCGAGGTGGCCACCCTCGTCGAGGAGATGCGGCGCCTCTCGGCCAAGACGCGCGAGCTGGAGGAAGTGGCGCGGCGCGAGACCACCGAGCAGTCGCTGCGCGTCACCCAGCTCTCGATCGTGCGCGAGATCTCCCGCGCGATCGTCGGCAATCTGGCCGTGGACGACGTGATGGCCGCGGTGTCGGCGCAGCTCCGCGCGGCGCTCGGCTACGATAGCGTCAACCTGACGCCCAGCGAGCCGGCCGCGCGTCCCGACGACGCCGGCTGCCTCGTCGTGTGCCCCATCCGCGACGCGGAGGGGCCGCTCGGCTACCTCGTCGCCGACAACCGCGCCTCCGGACGCCCGGTGGATCCGTGCGAGCGCGAGCTGCTCGAGATGCTCTCGGAGTACCTGGCCATTGCGCTCCGCAACTCGCACCTCTACGGCGAGATCGCCGACACCAAGCGCTCGCTCGAGCAGCTCATCGCCTCCGCCGGCGATGCCATCATCTCCGTGGACGCCGGCGACCGCATCGACGGCTGGAACCCGGCCGCCGAGCGGGTGTTCGGCCGCGCCGCCGCCGAGGTCACCGGACGGCGCATCACCGAGCTGCTGCCCGAGCGCGAGTACCGCACAGCGCGCGAGCGGCTCGCGCGCGGCGCCGCCATGGAGGTCTTCGAGACGACGCTGACGGCCGACCGCGAGACCCCCGCCGCCCTGGCCGTGACCCTGTCGGGCCTGCGCAACCGCCAGGGTGGCCTCGACGGCCTCATCGCGATCGCGCGCGACATCACGGCTCAGCGCGAGGTCGAGAACCAGCTCCAGCAGTCGGAGAAGCTGACGGCGCTCGGCCAGCTCGCCGGCGGGATCGCGCACGACTTCAACAACCTGCTGCAGGCGATCCTCGGCTACGCGCAGCTCATGAAGGCGAACCCCACGGACCCCGCCCTGCTGCAGCGCTCGCTCGCCGTGGTGGAGTCGGCGGCCCTCGACGGGTCGGAGACGGTGCGCCGCATCCAGCAGTTCGCGCGGCTGCGGCCCGACGAGCGCTTCATGCCGGTGGACGTCAACCAGATCGTGCAGGACGCCGTCGCCATCACGCGGCCGCGCTGGGAGGAGAAGATCGCCCACGACAGGCGTCCGATGGACTTGCGCCTCGACCTGCGCGCGAAGCAGCACATCCACGGCCGCTCGGCGGCGCTCACCGAGGTCATGACGAACCTCGTGCTCAACGCGATGGACGCCATGCCCGACGGTGGGACGCTGAGCATCGCGACCAAGGACGCTGCCGACGCGGTGGTGGTCGTCGTGACCGACACCGGCATCGGCATGCCGGAGCACGTGCGGCGCCGCGTGTTCGAGCCGTTCTTCTCGACCAAGGGCGAGTCGGGCTCGGGGCTCGGCCTGTCCATGGCCTACTCGATCATCCGCCGCCACGGCGGCGACATCCGCGTGGAGAGCGAGCCGAGCCGCGGCACGACGTTCACGCTCGTGGTGCCCTGCGCCAGCGAGGCGCCCGAGCCGCCGTCCACGCCCTCGACGACGGCCCCCCGGCGCTCCGGGCGCGTCCTCCTCGTGGACGACGAACCTCAAGTTCTGTCGGCGCTGGCCGAGCTGCTGCAGGCGGCCGGTCACGAGGTGAGCGCGGCGGCGAGCGGGGCCGCCGCGCTGAAGATCTACATCCCGGGTCGCTACGACGTCGTGCTGACCAACATCGGCATGGCCGGTATGAACGGCTGGGAAGTGGCCGAGCGGATCCGCGCCGTGGACGTGAAGGTGCCCGTCGTGTTCATCACGGGCTGGGGGCTCCGCGAGGAGGAGCGCGCGCGCCTGTCCGCGCTGCGCGTGCAGCGCTGCCTGTTCAAGCCCGTCCGTCCCGATGAGCTCGACGCCGCCGTCCAGGCGGCCGTCGCCTCCGTCTGATCCCTGGCCCGCGATCCGACTCAGCGCGTGGCGATCCGCAGCACGCGCACCTCCGCCCGGTCGCCGACCCAGTCCGTGTACGCGAACCGGCCCCCGTCGAGGAAGGTGACGGCCGTGCGCGTGTAGCGCGGCAGGAACCGCCGGAAGACCTCCCCGCCGTCGGCGGCGCGCAGCACGACCACCGCGTCGCGCACGCCGCCGATCGAGAGGGTGCCGGACACGCTGAGCGCGATGAGGGTACCGGCGGCGTCGACGTCCACGCCCACGATGCTGCGTCCCTTCGGCACGCGGTACACGCCGCGTCCCGCCGGCAGCCCCCACGCGACGCGGTAGGGCGCGTCGTCGCGATACCCGTCCCAGGCGATCCAGCCGTTGCCGCCGACGCGACGGAACGTCATCGACAGCGGCTCGACGTCGCGCGGGCGCAGCGGGCCCCAGCGCACGCGGCCGTCCAGGCCGAGCGTCGCGAACGTGCGCTCGTTCAGCGCGACCGTCACCTCGCCGGCGCGCGCGTCGAATTCGACCGGCACGATCGAGCCGGGCGGCAGCGCGGCGAGGGACACGCGGCGCTCGTCCGTGCCCACCAGCGCGCGCACCAGCAGGGCCTGGGGCGGCGGCACGCCGGGGCCGTCGCTCACCACCCACACGACCCTCTCGCCGTCGCGCGAGAGCCGCGGCGCGGGCGAGGCCGGCGAGCGCGCGGCCGGCACCGCCAGCGCGACGGCGGGCTGCCCCGGGTCGGCCCACGACCATTCCTGCGTGCCGTCCCGCGCCGTGCGCGTGAGCAGCAAGCGTCCCGACGTCGCCCGGGAGACCGGCGTCGCCCCTGCAGCGTTGGCGATCGGCGGCAGCGGCTCGACCGTGCAGCCGATCAGGCGCGCGCGCTCGCCGCCGGAATCCATCGCCCACACCGCGCCCGGCACGCCGCCGTTGAAGAGCACGCGATCCGGGATCCGGCACTCGATCGGCCACGCCATCTGCTCGACCGCCGTCTCGGGCTCGATGAGGAAGCGCGTCGGGATCGCGACGAGGTAGAGCCACTCCGTCAGCGCGACGAGCGTGGGGACCACGACGAGGAGCGCGACGACGGGACGCGCCGAGCGCGGCCGGCGCGCCACCCAGTAAGCGACCAGTCCTGCCGCCAGCTGGAGCGCCGCCGCTGCCGCGAGGTCCGTGGCCAGCCAGGCGGGGTCCAGGCCCTCCCGCCGAATCGTCTTGATCAGCGCCTCGCCGAGGAGCCACACCGCGTGCGGCCCCACGAGCGGCACCGCATAGACCGCGAAGGATGCGACGACGGCGACCACGGCGGCCCGGGCGCGGCTCACGAGGCCATGCTAGCCGTGTCCGAGGCGTTGGGGAGGCGACACTGTGTCCCGTCAGGCTGGCAACACGCGGCTAGCTTCTAACCAGTCGACGAACGACGTGGCGTTTCCATGCTGGCACGGAATGCGGCCTAAGCTCGCAATAAACATCGGGGGTGGAATTACTTCTACATCTGTGGCACCTCCCTTGCTCTATGAGTCCCCGCCGGGGGGCCGACGCGCACGGTGATGCCCTCGGAATCATTGGGGGCACTGTCATGCGTCTCGGTCACCGCAGCACCCGTGTAGTGCTGGCGTCGGCGATCGCGACGTTGGCCATCGCCTCACTCGCGTCGGCTCAGGAGCGCGCCGGCGTCGTCACCACGCTCAAAGGCAAGGTCACGGTGGTTCGGGCCTCGTCCTCGGAGCTGACTCCCCTGAAATTCCGCGACGCCGTCTTCGTCCGTGACCGCATCACGACCGGCAAGGACTCGTTCGCGCGCGTCCTGCTCGGCGGCAAGGCCGTCGTCACGATCCGCGAGTTCTCCGCGGTGACGATCACCGAGGTGCCCGGCGTGGCCACGGTGGACGTCGGCGGCGGCCGCGTGGCCGTCGCCGTCGCGCGCGAGCGCATGCGGCCGGGTGACCTCGTGGAGGTGCGCACGCCCAACGCGGTGGCCGGCATCCGTGGCACCGTCATCGTCGCCGAGGTGTTCGACGCGCAGCGGTCCGTCATCACCGTGCTCAAGGGCGTGATCGACGTGACGCGTCTGGACGCCGGCCGCGCCGCCGGGCCCGCGACGATCCTCAACGCGCTCCAGCAGGTCACGATCACCGGCGCCAATCCGGTGCCGACGCCACAACCGATCCCGAGCGACGCCGCGCAGCGCATGGGCGCCGAGTTCCGGTCGGCGCCGCCGCGCGGAGCGCAGAGCGCGACCACGGCCGCCGTGAGCCAGGGTGAGATGGAGCGCGCGGCGAAGGACGTGGGCATCGCGCCCAGGCCGGCGACGACCGTCGCCCTCGCCGACAGTTCTTCCGGCAAGGGCAAGACCGCGCAGAGCGATCAGTCGGGCGACTCCGACAAGGGGAAGGGCACCAGCAGCGCAGGCTCCGGCTCGAGCACGACCGCCGTGGGCGGTGGCGCGGCGAGCATCGCGAGCAATCCGCAGCTCCTGAAGTCGTTCGACAGCTTCAGAGACACGATCAGGGACCTCAGAGAGGCCCAGCGGGAAGCGCAGCGCGAGCAACGTCGCAACACCCGCGACCGCTAGCCGGCTCGCGCGAGCACCACGATTCCGAGGATCACCAGCGCCGCCGCACCCACGTGCGGCGGCGTGATCGTCTCACCGAGCGCCAGGTGTGAGAGCGCCAGCGCGCTCACCGGCAGCGCCCCCGTGAAGACCGAGGCCGCGCTGGCCGGCACGCGCGCCACGCCGCGGGCCCAGAGCAGGAACGCCACCACCGTCACCACCACGCCGTAGTAGCCGACCAGCGCCCAGTCCGCGAGCGCCAGCCGGCTCAGCGGGAACGCGCGCATCTCCAGCAGCGCGGCGGGCAGGAACATCGCGAAGCCGAGCGCGCTGATGGCCGTCGCCACCACGAGCGGGGGCAGGCGCTGCGAGGCGACGCGGCTGCACACCACGAAGACCGCCTCGCCGACGACCGCGCCGAAGACGAGCAGGTTGCCGAGGAGCGGCCACGGACCGCGCGCCCCGAGCCCGCCGGCCGTGTTGAGCGCCAGGATCCCCGCGACGGCGAGGGCGACGCCGAGCGTGCGCGGACGGCTCCAGCGCTCGCCGAGCGCGACGACGGCGAGCGCCGCCGCCACCGCCGGCGTCGTGCTCGTCACGATGCCGCCCTCGGCCGCGCTCGTGAACCTCAGGCCTTCGAGCAGGAGCACGTTGAACGCGAAGATGCCCGCGAACGATTGCAGCGCCAGCACCGCGACGTCGCGCCGCGCCAGGCGGGGCAGCGGCCGCTCGACGAGCAGGACGAGGACCCCGAGGATCGCCGCTGCCACCGCGAAGCGGAGGCCGGACAGCAAGAACACGGGCAGCCGGGCGACCGCGACCTTGCCGACGACGATCGAGCTGCCGACGATCGCCATGGCGGCCGTCAGCTCGAGGCAGGCGCGGAGCGGAAGCGCTATTGCTCGGGGGCGGGCGGCACGTCGGCGGCCGCGCGCTTCACCTGGTCGGCGAGCTTGCAGAACGCGCACACCGTCCCCGTCGTGACCTGGCCGCAGCGCGCGCACTCGTTCAGCTGCACCGCCTCGGCCCGCTCGAACGCGGGGCGCGCCTTCTCGAGAAAGCCGAACAGGAAGTTGTGCTTGGCCCCGGGCGACGCCTCCTCCATGCGGTTGAGGATCTCCTTGTGCGCGATGGAGGTGGCGCCCTTGGCGAACGGGCACTCCTCGACGATGTAGTCGATGCGGCGCAGGAACGCGTAGGCCGCCGCCTCGCGCTCGGACAGGCGGTAGAGCGGCTTCACGCGCCGGACCAGCTTGGGGTGCGTGGAGGCCAGCGCCGGCGACTGGCGCGGCAGCGCGTCCGTCTGCCAGTGCATCACCGAGCCGAACAGCGTCGCGGCCTCGTCGTCGAGGTTGTGGCCGGTGGCCACCACCGCCATGCCGTGCTCGAGGGCCGCACGGTTCATGAGGTAGCGCTTGGAGAGCCCGCAGCCCGAGCACGGCGGCCGTCGCGTCACCTGCTTGATCACCGGCACGGGCCCGCCGACCTCGTCGGCCACGCGCGTGATGATCAGCGGCGCGCCGCGCCGCGCGGCGAACGCCTCGCACTTCGCCTTCGACTCCACCGAGTAGTCGAAGATGCCGAGGTCGAGATAGAGGCCGGTGGCGTCGTAACCCTCGTCGAGCAGGACGTCCCAGAGGGCCAGCGAGTCCTTGCCGCCCGAGACGGCCACCAGCACGCGCTCGTCCCGCGTGAACATCTTGTGGCGCCGGATCGCCTCGCGCACCTGGTTGCGGAAGAACTCCAGGAAGTCCGGCGCGCAGAAGGCGGCGTTGTGCCGCCGCAGCTCGAGGGCGGCCGCGCCGCCGCACTTGCGGCACTTCATCGCACGCCTCCCGACATCACCGGGCGCAGCTCGATCACGTCGTCGTCGCGCAGCATCTGGTCGGCCGTCACGAGGTCGTCCCCGCGGATCACCAGCACGGTCTCGGGCAGGATGTCGAGCTCGCGCAGGACGTCCTTGACGCGCCGGTTGCCGGCGACCTCGACCTCGCGCCGGGGATTGCGCAGCACCACCTTCATGCTCAAGCGGCGGGGAACCCCGGCGCCCGCTTGACGTCGCGCACCTGGCCGAGGTGCACGCGGTCGTGCTCCGCGGCGAGCCGCCACCACTGCGCCAGGTCCAGCTCGCCCAGACGGAAGTGCTTGAAGCGGAGCGCGCGCGGGTCGCAGGCGGCGAGCCGGTCGAAGGACTGCCGGCTGCGCTCGCGCGTCGCCTTCAGCGTCGAGAGCAGCTCGGGCAGCGACTTGCCGTGGGTCGGCCACACGCTCTCGGGCGCGTTGGCCGCCTCGGAGACCGACACGGGCAGCGCCGCGAACTCGGCGAGGTCGGCCGGGAAGCCCGTGGGCGCGACCTCTTTGGTGAGCTTGGTCGTCAGCTTGCCGGTCGCGATCTCGGCGATCGTGAGGTGGTCGATCACCTCGCCGACCGACCAGTCGCGCGGCGTCGGCCGCCACTCGGCCTGGCGTTGCGAGAGCCCCTCGACCTCGCGCAGGAGCTCGGCGCGCACGCTCTCGAGATCGCGCCACAGCGCGTCGACGGGCTTGGGCCACGACATGCGCTGGAGTATACATGAAGGCGTCACCATGCCCGACCCGCCGAACGACCGGGCGCGCGCCGCGTGGCGCACGCTGACCTCACGTCCCGTGTACGCGAACCCGTGGATCCGCGTTCGCGAGGACGTCGCCGAGCTGCCGGATGGGCGGACGACGCTCTACGGCGTCGTCGAGTGCCCGCCGTGCATCGGCGTGCTGCCGTTCCTCGACACGCGCACCGTCGTCCTCGTCGGGCAGTACCGCTACGTCGCGCGCGCCTTCGCGTGGGAGATGCCGACGGGCGCCATGCGGCCGGGTGAATCCGAGGAGGCCGCCGTGCAGCGCGAGCTCGGCGAGGAGGCCGGCTACGCGGCGGCGCGGCTGGTGAAGCTCGCGTCCATCGCGACATCCAAGAGCGTGATGGACGAGACGGCCCACCTGTACCTCGCCGAAGGGCTGCGCCCGGCGCCGCGCGAGCCCGACCACACGGAGTTCATCGAGGTGCGTGCGTTTCCCTTCGACGAGGTGCTGCGCATGGTCGAGCGCTCGGAGATCACCGACGCGATGACGGTGGTCGCGATGCTGCACGCCGCGCGGCGCCGATCGAGTCCGTGAGAGGTAGCCTCAGGGGGCCACGTAGACCATCCACGACACTCCGAAGCGGTCAGCGACCATACCGAAGCGCGGTGAAAAGAACGTCTTGGTCAACGGCATCTGCACCTGGCCGCCGTTGCCGAGGGAAGCGAAGCGTCGCTCGGCCTCGGCCTCGTTCGGCACCGTCAACGACAGCGCAAACCCTTGGAAGCTCGGCCGGCCTTCGGCTCGACCGTCGGAGGCCAGAACCGTGGTGTCGCCGATGCGCAAGCTCGCATGCATCACCTTGTTTTCGGCACCCGGCTGGACCATGGCGGGATCAGGGCTGTCCTTGTAACGCAAGAGCATCGTGACCTCGGCGCCGAGCGCTCCACGGTAGAACTCGACAGCCTCCTCACAGCGACCATCGAAGAACACGTATGGCTGGACTTGCATTGCGGCTCCTTGTGGTTTCGGGTTTCAGAGCCTGGCCTCCGGACGGTGTGGGCCGGATGTGAGCGGTGGCTCTCCTCAATGGTCGAACGAGGGAGCCCCAAATCGACAGGTCCCCGCGCTACGACTTCGGCAGACCCGGTATCTCGATGACCGGCCGGACTTCGACGGTGCCCAGGCGTGCCATTGGAATCCGAGTCGCGATGTCGATCGCCTCGTCGATGTTCTTGGCCTCGACCAGGAAGTACCCGCCCAGCTGCTCGCGAGTCTCCGCAAATGGGCCGTCGGTCACGAGCCTCTTGCTCTCACGCACGCGAACGCTCATCGCGCTCGACGTGGGGTGCAACGGGGCCGCAGCGAGATACTGGCCCGCCGAATGCAAGTCGTGCGCGAGCTCCGTAGACTTCACGTAACATTGCTCCCGCTCGATATCGTCGAGGGCCTTCTCGTCTCCGTAGATCAGCAACATGTATTTCACGAGGTTGCCTCCCCTAGCCCACGATCGCCACTGACTTGACCCGTTCGTCGCCGAAGCATCGTTCTTCAGATGCCGCGTCCCCGGAAGGGATTCCGGCCATCGCGGTTTGACAGGGTCGGGAGCGGTTCCTACACTAGCCCCCGCCATGGCCCTGGAGGCTCACGTCCTCGGACTCCAATGCCTCCGCTGCCACACGCGCTTCCAGGAGCCGCGCCTGTTCACGGGCTGCCCGCACTGTCGCGCTCAGGGCGTCGCCGTGAACCTCACCGTGGAATACGATCTCTCCCCGCTCGCCGGCGTGACGCCCGACACGTTCGGCACGGCCACGCGCGGGCTCTGGCGCTTCCGCCACTTGCTCCCGGTGCGCGCGGCGAGTCCGGTCACGCTCGGTGAGGGCGCCACGCCGCTCGTCCACCTCGAGCGCCTCGGCCGGCGGCTCGGGCTGCCGCGGCTCTACGCGAAAGACGAGAGCCAGAATCCGACGTGGTCGTACAAGGACCGGCTGTGCGCGACGGCCGTCACGCACGCCGTCGAGACGGGCGCGCGGGTGATCACCATCTCGTCCACGGGCAACCACGGCGCGTCCACGGCGGCCTACGCCGCGCGCGCCGGCGTGCCGTGCGTCATCTTCACCCTCGCCTCGGTCCCCGAGACGATGAAGACGCTGATGCAGGCGTACGGCGCGGCCGTCGTCGCCTGCCCGACGTCGGAGTCGCGCTGGGAGCTGATGCGCCAGGGCATCGAGCGCTTCGGCTGGTATCCGACGAGCGGCTTCGTCACGCCGCCCGTCGGCTCCAATCCGTGGGGCGTCGAGGGCTACAAGACGATCGCCTACGAAGTCGCCGAGGACCTCGGCTGGACGGCGCCGGACGTCGTCGTCGTGCCGAGCGCCTACAGCGACGGGCTCTACGGGATCTGGAAGGGGTGGACGGAGCTGCAGGCGCTCGGCCTCGTGAAGCACGCGCCGCGCATGATCGCCGCCGAACCCTTCGGTCCCCTCGCCCACGCGCTCGAGCGCGGCCTTCCGGCTCCGGAGCCGGTCGACGCGCCGGCGCCGTCCGTCGCCTTTTCCATCGCCTCACGCTACGGGACGTGGCAGGGACTCGCCGCGTTGCGCGAGTCGGGCGGCGCCGGTGTGCGATTGACCGACGAGGGCGTGCTGGAGGCTCAGCGCGCTCTCGCGCGCGAGGAAGGCCTCTACGTCGAGCCCTCGGCCGCGGCATCGCTGACCGCCGTCATACAGCTCGCCGCGCGTGGCGCGCTCGACGCCGAGCAGACGATCGTCGTCGTCCTGACCTCCGGCGGCTTGAAAGATCCGGGCGCCAGCCGCGCGTGGCTGCCGCCGGTGCCGGCCGCCGACGGCGACTTCGGTCGCCTCCTCACCGTCCTCCGCGAGGCCTATGGACTGGCGCTGGACCGATAGCCTCGGCGTCGCGCTCAGGGGACGCGGCCTTGCCGGTCGCACCACCGATCTGGCGCGCGCCGCCGAGCGCGCAGGGGTCGGCAGCCTCTGGATCATCGAGGACTACTTCGATCCTGGCGCGTATGCGCTCGCGGCCGCGGCGGCGGCGGTGACCGAGCGCATCGTGATCGGTCTCGGCGTGGTCAACCCGTACACGCGCCATCCGGCGCTCATCGCCATGGAAACCGCGGCGCTGGCGGGGATCGCCCCGGGCCGCGTCGTCCTCGGCCTGGGCAGCAGCAACCGGAAATGGATCGAGGAGCAGATGTCGATCCCGTTCAAGACGCCGCTGCGCGGCCTGCGCGAGGGCGTCGAGATCGTGCGCCGGCTGCTCGACGGCCAGCGCGTCACGTATGCCGGCGAGGTGTTCGCGGCGCACGACGTGGCGCTCGAGGCCCCGCCGCCGGCGCCGGTGCCCATCCTGCTCGGCGTCAAGGGGCCGCGCGCGCTCGCGCTCGCCGCAGAAGTGGCGGACGGCGTGCATTGCTCCGTCCTCGCCTCGCCGGCTCACGTGCGACGCGTCCGCGCGACGACCGCGTCGCGCGCGCGCGGTGACTTCGCGGTCATCGCCTATCTTCCCGTCGCCGTCTCCGACGACCGCGCTCAGGCGCGCGCCTCGGTGCGCCCGCTCATCGCACACTACCTCGGCGTGCTCCACGGCCAGTCGATCCTCGCGGACGCCGGGCTCGATCCGGCGCGCACGCAGCCGTTTCGCGACGCGCTCGCGGCGGGCCGCGCGGCCACCGACTTGGTCACCGACGATCTCGCGGACACCTTCGCCGTCGCCGGAACGCCGACGGACTGCCGCGCGGCTCTCGCCCGATGGGCGGAAGCCGGCCTCGATGCCGCGATCGCGGTGGTGCCCGAGCGGGCCGACCTCGCGCGCCAGCTCGAGCGCCTGGGTCGGGAGCTCGCGCCCGCGTGGAAGGAGATGCGATGCCGCTGAGATTCGGCGTCCACATCCCGACCTGCATCGAGGGCATGATGTACCCCGTGCCGTTCGCGAGACCTCAAGATATCCTGCCGGTAGCACTTCTGGCCGAGCGCGTCGGCTTCGATTCGGTGTGGGGCAACGACCACATGACCACGCAGCGCTACGTGCAGCGCGAGTGGCCGGAGCCGCCGAACTTCTACGAGCCGCTCATCACGTTCACGTACGTGGCCGCGCGCACCGAGCGGATCCGGCTGGCCACCGGCATCATCGTCCTGCCGATGCGCACGATGCCGGTCCTCGCCAAGCAGGTGGCCACGCTCGATCAGCTCTCCGGCGGCCGCGTGATCCTCGGCGTGGGCACGGGGGCCTACCGCGAGGAGTACGAGGCCCTGCACCCGGACGCACGCGACGCACGCCGTGGCGAGATCGTCGACGAGGGCATGCGCGCGCTGCGCCTGCTCTTCACCGAGCGCAAGGCGACCTTCCACGGCAAGCACGTGCGCTTCCAGGACGTGGAGTGCTTTCCCAAGCCGCGGCAGGCGCCGCTGCCGATGTACGCGGGAGGCAACCACGCCGAGGTCCGGCGCCGCGCCGGCGAGTACGGCGAGGGCTGGATGCCGGCGGTGCTCTCGCCGGAGGAGCTCGCGCGGGGCGTGGCGGACGTTCGCCGGGCCGCGACCAAGGCCGGGCGCGACGACTCCGCGATCGACATCGCGCCGCAGTTCGCCTGCTCGATCGGCCGCACCCACGAGGAGGCCGTGAAGCGCTTCCACGCCTCGCAGCTCTACAAGCACCTGGAGTCGCTGAAGCGATCCACGTTGCGCGAGCAGACGGGCGGCTTCGAGCAGCGCAACCTCATCGGCAGCCCGGCGGAGATCTGCGAGCGGATTCGCGTCTACCAGCAGGCGGGCGTCACCACGCTCTCGGGCCTGCTCTTCGTGGCGAACACCGTGCCCGAGATGCAGGAGGCGATCGACCTCTTCGGGCGCGAGGTCATCCCGAACTTCAGGTGAGACGATGGACGCACACCGACGGCAGCGCCTGACCGCCGTGCTGGAGGCCGAGGGCCTCGACGCGCTGGTGGCCACCACGACCGAGAACGTCTACTACGTGAGCGGCCTCCGCTCCATCTCCCACGCGCTCTTCCGCGGCCTCGAGCTCTACGCCGTCTTCACACGCCGCGGGACCGCGCTGGTCGTCCCCTTCATCGACACGACCGGCGTGGCCGCTGACCGGATCGAGGTCGACCACGTTGCGTGCTACGGCAAGTTTTTCTTCGAGTACGCCGACGACCCCGGCGAGATCGGCCGCAAGATCCGCGAGTGGACGCGCGCGCCCGCGCCGAGCCCCGCCGACGCGCTGGCCGGCGTCCTCGGCGAGCTCGGCGTGCTCGGCCGGCGCGTGGGCCTCGACGAGGGCAACCTGTTCGCGCCCACGTGGAAGCGCGTCGAGGAGCGGCTGGCGGGAACGACGCTGGTGCCGGCCTACCAGATGTTCCGCCAGGCGCGCATGGTGAAAGGGCCGGACGAGGTGGCGGCGCTGGAGCGCGCGGCGCTCGTTGCCGAGGACGGCATTGCCGCGGTCCTGGCGATGCTCAAGCCCGGCGTCACCGAGCGCGAGGCCGCGCGCGTGTACGAGCAGGAGGTGCTGCGCCGCGGCGCCCAGCCCTTCTTCACCGTGGTCACCATCGGCGAGCGGGCGGCGCTGGCCGACGTCTATCCCTCGGAGCGGGCGCTCCGCCCCGGCGATCTCGTGCGCTTCGACCTCGGCTGCCTCTGGGGCGCCTATCGCTCGGACATCTCGCGCACGGCCGTGCTGGGCAAGCCCGGCGACAAACAGGCGCGCTACTACGCGGCGATCCTCGCCGGTGAGCGCGCCGCCATCGCCGCCATGAAGCCCGGCGTGCCGGTGAGCCGGCTCTTCGACCTCGCCGTCCGCGTCACGCGCGAGAGCGGCCTGGCCCACTACCAGCGACACCACGTCGGCCACGGGATCGGGCTCGAGCCCTACGACCCGCCGACGATCAACGCGACGACGAACACCGCGCTCGAGGCCGGCATGGTGTTCTGCGTCGAGACGCCCTACTACGAGCACGGCTGGGGCGGCGTGCAGGTCGAGGACGCCGTCGAGGTGACGCCGACCGGAGCGCGGACGCTGACCCGGTCCAGCCAGGAGCTCGCCGTTGTTGGATGAGCGTCATCGGGATAACGAGGAGGCGATCATGCGACTCGCACTGGCGCTCGTCACCCTGCTGCTCGCGGCGCTTTCCGGCGGAGCATTGTCCGCCGGAGCGCAGGCCCCGCCCATCCGCATCGGCTTCGCCTCCGCGATGAGCGGTCCCGCCGCGATCACGGGCGAGGGCGTCCGCTGGGGCGCCACGCTCGCCGTCGAGGAGATCAACGCGAGGGGCGGCATCATGGGCCACAAGATCGAGGCCTCCTTCGCCGACAACAAGGCGCAGCCGGGCGAGGCGGTGAGCGCGGTGCGCAAGCTGGCCGACGTCGACCAGGTCGACGTCATCATCGGCCAGACCCACAGCGGCGCTTGCCTGGGAGCCATGCCGGTCGTGAAGGAGATCGGCGTGCCGATGGTGATCGAGGCCTGCTCGCACCCGAAGATCCGCGAGCTCAGCGGCAAGGGCGGCAACGAGTGGACCTTCCGCGTCGCCCTCGACGACGAAATCATGGCCTACACCTTCGCGCGGTACATGGCGCGCAATGGGGTGAAGACCTCGTCGGTGCTGGCGATGAACAACGACTTCGGCCGCGGCGCCGCCGGCGCCTACGAGGCCGCCTTCAAAAAGGCCGGCATCACGCTCGTCTCCACCGAGTTCTTCGACCCCGGTCAGCCGGACTACCGGCCCGTGCTGACGCGGCTGAAGCGCGCCAATCCCGAGACGATCCTCGCCGTCATTCTGGCCAGCGACGGCGCGCCCTTCATGCGGCAGTTCCGCGAGCTGGGGTTGACGCAGAGGATCTTCTCGCGCGGCAGCCTCGCCTCCGCCGAGTTCCTGCACCAGGTGCGCGACAACCCGAAGGTCGGGGACGGCGTCGTCGAGGCCAGCTACTGGGTCACCGGCCTCGATCCGGACTGGGACAGGAAGTGGACGGAACGCTACAAGGTGCCGCCGCGCATCCACGGCAGCCTGGCGGCCATCACGCTCAAGTGGGCGGTCGTGCCCGCGATCGAGATCGCGCTGAAGAAGCACGGCAAGGCCGATCGCCAGACCATCCGCGCCGCGCTGAAGGAGGTCGACGTCAAGGACTCGCCGCTCGGCCCGATCAAGTTCGACGACAACCACCAGGCGTGGATCAACATGATCCTGCTCGAGATGCGCGACGGCCAGCTGCGCATCCTCGAGAAGCTCCAGACGAGCCCGGCGCTGCTGAATTGAACGAGTCGTGTCTTCGAGGAGCGCCACGGCTCCGCCGGGGTGCTCCGAGCGTTTGCCGGGGAGTCCGAGGGGGCGTAGCTCCCTCGCTTGAAGAACCTGGGGGCCATTTCGGGGCCCCCATCTGATAGACGTTCTCGAGCAGGTGCTGCACGGGCTCACCCTCGGCTCCATGTACGCCATGGTGGCCGCGGGGCTGGCGCTCATGCTGGGCGTGGCGCGCCTCATCAACTTCGCCCACGGCGAGTTCTTCATGCTCGGCGCCTACGCGTTCTGGCTCGGCTACAGCGAGCTCGGCCTGCCCTACCCCGTCGCAGCGCTCCTGGCGCCGGCGGTCATGGTGCTCTTCGGCATCGCGTATCAGCGCACCGTGATCCGCGCGATCCTGCCGCGCTCCTGGCACGTGCAGCTGATCGCCACGCTGGCGACGTCGATCGTGCTGACGAACCTCGCCATCATCGTGCTTGGCACCCAGCCCAAGGAGGTGCCGACGGCGCTCTCCTCGCGCATCCTCGACGTGGGCGGCTTCCGCATGGCGTGGCAGCGGCTCCTCGTGCTGCTCGCCGCGCTCGTGATCTTCTGGGGGCTCCACCGCTTCGTCGCACGCACCCGCACGGGCCGCGCGATGCGCGCGATGTCGCAGAACCGTGAGGCGTGCGCGGTGGTGGGCGTGGACGTCCAGCGCGTGACGATGGTGACCTTCGCGCTCTCGGCGGCCCTCGCGGCCCTCGCCGCCGCGCTCGTCTCACCGCTCTTCAACATCTTCCCCGACATGGGGACCGTGCTGACGCTCAAGGCGTTCGCGGCGGTGGTGGCGGGAGGCTTCGGCTACGTCAACGGCGCGATCGCCGCCAGCTTCCTGATCGGCCTCACGGAGGCGCTGGCCGGCAGCTACGTCTCCTACGCCTACAAGGACGCGATCGCCTTCCTGATGATGATCGCGGTTCTGCTCTGGCGGCCGCAGGGCCTCTTCGGCCGCCGGATCGGGATCTGAGGTGCGGCGGGCGAGCGCGCTGGCCTTCATCGTCATGGTAGTGGCCGCGCCCTGGCTGGTGGCGGCGGCGGTGCCGCGCCAGCAGCGCTACGTGCTGCACGTGCTCATCTTCACCGCGCTCTTCGCGGCGCTGGCGCTGTCCTACGACCTCGTCGTCGGCCACGTCGGCAGCCTCTCGCTCGCTCATCCGGCGTTCTTCGGCGTCGGCGCTTACGCGGCGGCGATCCTCGCCACGCGCGCGCGATGGCCGTTCCTCGCCGACCTCCTCGCCGCGGTGCTGGCCGCCGCCGTCGTCGCCGCGCTCGTCGGTGTGCCGCTCTTCCGGCTGACCGAGCACGCCTTCGCCGTCGGCACGCTCGGCCTGGCGCTCGTCGCGTCGATCGTCGCGAACAACTGGGTCGAGGTCACGCGCGGGCCGCTCTGCATCACCGGCATCCCGAAGCCCGTCCTCGGCCTGCCCGGCGGGCCGACGCTGGCCGTCACGACGCTGCCCGGCTACTACTGGCTCGCCCTGGCCGCCCTCGCCGCGGTCGTGCTCCTCTACCGGCGCCTGACCACGTTCCGGCTGGGACGCGCGTTTCACGCCGTGCGCGACAACGAGCCGCTGGCCGGCGCCGCCGGCATCGACCCGCTCAAGTACCGCCTGCTCGCCTTCACCATCGGCGCCGCGCTCGCCGGCGGCGTCGGGGCGCTCTACGTGCACTACCTCTCCGTCATGTGCCCCGAGGAGATGACCGTCGCCCTCACCGTGAACTTGCTGGTCATCGTCTTCCTGGGCGGGGTGGGCAGCCTGCGAGGCGTGCTGGTGGGCGCCGTCCTCTTCACCGCGCTCCCCGAGGTCCTGCGCCTGGCGCCGACGTGGCGCCTCGTGATCTACGGCGGCCTCCTGCTCCTCGTCGTCGTCCGCTCGCCCGAGGGGATCGAGAGCCTGCTGCGCCGGGCGTCCGGCGCGCGCGCCGGGCGCTGATGGCGCTGCTGGAGGTCCGCGGCCTCGTCAAGCGCTTCCTCGGCGTCACCGCCGTCGATCAAGTCGATCTCGCCGTCGAGCCCGGCGAGCTGGTGAGCCTGATCGGCCCGAACGGCTCGGGCAAGACCACGCTCTTCAACTGCGTCACCGGCTACCTCGCCGCCGACCACGGCCGCGTGCTCTTCCGTGGCCGCGACCTGACCCACGTCGCGCCCCATCGCGTGGCGCGCCTGGGCGTCGCCCGCACGTTCCAGCAGGTGAGCGTCTTCCCGCGCCTGAGCGCGCTCGAGAACCTCCTCGTCTTCCTCCAGCAGCACCAGGAAGAGCACACGCTCGCGCGTCTGATTCGCACCCCACGCCTGCGGCGGCTCGAGGTCGAGGCCGTGGAGCGCGCGCGCCGGCTGCTCGACCTCGTCGGCCTCACGGACAAGGCCGACGCCGCCGCCGGCAGCCTCTCCTACGGGCAGCGCAAGCTGCTCGCCTTCGCCGCCGCGCTCATGCCCGATCCCGACCTGCTCCTGCTCGACGAGCCCGCCGCCGCGGTGAATCCCACGATGATCAATCAGATGAAGAGCCACATCCTCGCGCTCCATCGCCAGGGCAAGACCGTGCTCCTGGTCGAGCACAACATGGAGGTGGTCATGGACATCTCCCAGCGCGTCGTCGTGCTCGACCACGGCCAGAAGATCGCCGAGGGCTCGCCGGACGCCATCCGCCGGGACGCGCGCGTCATCGAGGCGTACTTTGGCCGCTGACGGCGACGGCGCGCTGCTCGAGCTGAGCGAGGTCGTCGCCGGCTACGAGGAAGTCGAGGTGCTGCGCGGCGTGTCGCTCGCGGTGCGCGCGGGCGAGATCGTGTGCATCATCGGCGCCAACGGCGCCGGCAAGTCGACGCTGCTTCGCACCGTGTTCGGCATGGTGCAGCCCCGCGAAGGCGCGATCAGATTCGCCGGCGAGGACATCGCGCGTCGGTCATCGCTGGAGGTTCTCAGGCGGGGCATCGGCTACGTCCCGCAGGGGCGCTGCAACTTCCCGGCGATGAGCGTCGAGGAGAACCTCGAGATGGGCGCTTACCTGCGCCGCGACGCCCGCGTGCGCGGCGACATCGAGACGCTCCTCGCGCGCTTCCCGATGCTCGCAACGAAGCGCCGCGACCCGGCCGGCACGCTTTCCGGCGGCCAGCAGCAAATCTTAGAGATGGCGATCGCGCTGCTACTGCATCCGCGACTGTTGATGGTCGACGAGCCGTCGCTAGGCCTCGATCCCCGCATGGTCGAGATCGTGTTCGACACGCTCCTGGCCATCAACCGCGAGGGCACGACCATCCTCATGGTCGAGCAGAACGCGAAGAAGGCGCTGTCCGTGTCCCACCGCGGCTTCGTCCTGGAGCTCGGCCGCAACCGCTTCGAGGGCAGCGGGCGCGAGCTGCTCGACAACCCCGACGTGCGCCAGCACTACCTGGGAGGGTAACGAGAGGGCGTCAGAAGAGATGCGAAAATATTTACGTTGAGAATGTCTGAGTCTTTCGGGTCCCGACGATGTATTAGTCGTGTGTGGGATACGAACTTCCGACCACAGCACACCATCATACTTAAACGTCTCATAGGTGTCGGAGGCTTGAGGCGGGCGACGCGCCAGCGCGTGATGATGGATGTAACCGACAACGAACACGACGACGGCGCAGGCGAGACAGAGTGCTCCGACGATACGTGCCCAGTGACTCGGCACGAGCAGGGGCAGCCCAACCCCCGTCGGGCACAACATAATGGGAAGTAACAACGGAAACGTGGACTGTCTCGCACGCTACCCGTCGCGCCTTTTGTTCAGCAATTGCTTTCGGTGCCACTCGATCCAGAAGCTCAACCCCGCGTGCCCCCCGTCGGTATTCGTCCTCGCGGCTAGCGGCGGGGCCGCCGCCCACGGCGGCATCGGAACCGAGGGGCTGGCCCCGGGATCGCCATTGTGGAAGTCCATAGCGACCCGCCCGAAGTCGTCGGCCTGCCGTATGAGAGCGTCGTACTGCCGATTGGTTAGTTGCTTCATCGACTCGCGCCGTATGCGACCTAGCCAGTCCAGCAGGCGAGCAATCTGCCGGTTGCGCTGTGCGTCCCTGCTGAACCAGCCCACAATCGCCCACCCCCAAGCCCGGACGTGCTCGATCAGGAAAGCGCCGATTTTGTAGGCGGGTTCGGGGATAGCCATCGTGCCTGATACCTTGTATCAGGTATACTATCTCCCGCGTTCGATCGCCGTTGAGAAACTCGCCAAACTCCGCCGGATCCATCGTCCATCGCTGCGGCACAACGGCAGTTGGTCAAGCGCCTTGACCAGCGCCTGCCGCGACACCGCCGTTACCGGGGCCCCGGCGAGGTGAACCCAGCCTTCGCGTTTGATCGACCCTCGACGCCCGCGTATGCTTCGCGAGGCCTATGACGATGACCGACCGCCTGCTCGATGCGCTCGCGCACTCGGCCTCCCGTCGTTACGGCGGCGAGCCGGTCTCGGAGTTGGCTCACTCACTGCAGTGCGCCGAGCGGGCGGAGGCGGGCGGCGCGGACCCCGATCTTGTTCTGGCCGCTCTCCTCCACGACGTCGGCCGCTATGCAGTGGACCCTGCGCTGGTGCTCGACAGCACGGAGCGAGAATCCGCAGCCGGTCCGACGGCGCGGGGTCACCACGAGGTAGGCGCCGACCTCATCGCGCCCTACGTGCCCGTGCGCGTCGCCTGGCTCGTGCGCATGCACGCCGACGCCAAGCGCTACCTCTGCGCGACCGAGCCCGGCTACCATGAGGTCCTCACGCCGGCCTCCAGGCACACGCTCACCCTGCAGGGCGGCACGATGACTCCGGAGGAAGTCGCGCGATGGTCCGCGCACCCCTGGCTGGCCGATGCCCTTCGCCTCCGCAAGTGGGACGACCAGGCCAAGGTCGTGGGCCAGGTGACGCGACCGCTCTCCGCCTGGGAGCCCCTGTTGAGAACGCGCTTCGGCTGAGGCCCTGATATCGCGTGATGCCGAACGCGCTGCACGCCGATCTCGTGCTCAAGGGCGCCACCATCCTCACCATGGATGCGAAGGACTCGGTCGCGCAGACCGTCGCGGTCAAGCACGGCCGCATCGTCGGAGTCGGAACCGATGCCGACGTGGAAGGCCTCATCGGACGCGGCACCCACGTGCTCGATTGCCGCGGCAAGACGATCGTGCCCGGCTTCATCGATTCCCACACGCACAACACGCTCGTCGGCGAGTTTCGCTACAGCTTCGACCAGCTCAACACGGCCGCGGAGTTGAATCCCACGCTCGACGGCCTGCTTGCGAAGATCAAAGAGCGCGCCGCGGGCGTCTCGCCGGGCGAATGGATCGGCGGGCGCAACTACGATCCCAACGCCATGCGCGAAGGCCGCTGGCCAACGAGGCACGAGCTCGATGCAGTCGCACCGCTCAATCCGGTCCTCATCACGATCCGAGGCGGGCACGCGTGTGTCGCGAACACGCGCGCGCTCGAGCTCGCCGGCATCACGCGCGACACGCCCGATCCCGAGGGCGGTGTGATCGATCGAGACGAGGCGGGCGACCTCACCGGCGTCCTGCGCGACGTCCACGACATCGCCGCGAAGCCGTCTTGGGCGATGTGGACGTTGTCCTGAGCTGCCATAGTGTCCCTCCGTGCGTTCCGAAGCGTTACTTCAGGTGCGCGATTGCGACTCCGCCCTCTGCCCCAGTAGGTCGTGCCCATTTCGCGCAGCATTCTCAGTGCAGTCATGCGCACGGGCTGCCGCGCGGTTTCAGTTGATCAGGCGGCCGTTAGACGAAGGACTTCTGTTTCCCTTGCGCACGCGTATCAGCGCGCGACCGACTGGCATGCGCGCCGCCCCCCGGCTGAGTGCGCGCCAAGCCCGGCCGCTCGGCACCGGCCGCTTATCTCCCGCCGATGAGGAAGCGGATCGTCCTTTTCCCCGGCATGAAGAAGTAGGCACCGCCCCGCACGGTGACGAAATTGCCCATGCGTTTAAGGCGCAGCGGCCCCCGCTCCGTGGGGATGGTCAGCACGTCGCTCAACCCCGGGCGACGGGCGAGCGAATCGACCTCGTTCTCGAGCCCGTGAAAGCTCGACCCGAGCATGTAGGTCTGCTGCACAAACTCGAACTGTCGCTCGATGTCCGCGTTCACGCACATGAACAGCAGACCCGGATGCCGCAACCCGTTCTGCGGGGAGTAGCGGCGGCCGACGCGGAAGATGCGGTGCCGGTTGGAGATCGTCAGTTGGTCCTCGGATCCCGGCTCGAAACTGTCGCGCGGGTTGACGCGGCGGATGTGGGCGCCGAACGGGCAGCGCAGGCCGTCCGGGTCTTCGGTGCCGAACAGGAAATCGTTGTCGGGCAGCGTGCCCGGCCTGCTCACCGATCCTGGCTGATCCGGATGCCTGACCAGCGACGTGCCATCCGCCCAGCGGCCGAGCATCTTCGCGCCGATCCAGGCAGCCAGCGACCGGGCATCGCCCGGGGGGACCCGCGGGTTGCCAACCAGGCCTGCCGACGTGTCGGCGAGAAATGCATCGAATGCGGTTTTGTTCTGTTCGAGCTGGCGCACCACGAGGTAGGTGCCGTTGTACCCCAGGTCGAAGTCGCCGGCGGCGGATGGTGAAGGCGGAATGTGGCCGCGGTTGTCCGAGTAGCCGAGGATCATCTCCCCCGGCTCGACGACGTGAATCCGGTTCCTTGCGATGACCCATTTTCGCGCGCCGCGCACGATCGGCTGCGAGACGCCGTCGGCGAAGCCGAACGGTTCTCCGATCGGAGTGTTTTTCGGCGGCATCTCGTCCAGCAGGATCTCGTAGATGACCTCGATCCCGAATCTCAGGAGCTGCGCCTTCCGCTGGGCAGTCTGTTGTTGCAGGATATCGTCGGACAGAGCGTACAGGTTCAGGATTGCATCGGCCTCTTTCCCGGGGCCGCCCCAGCACCAGCCCTCCGGAGCGTTGATCCCGACGTCGCCGAGTGCGCGCGCCCGCCACGGCGCGGCCATGCCATGCTGAAACGCCGTGGGAAAGGTCGAAAGCGCCTGCTCATCGAGCCCGAGTTTTCGCAGGCCGCTTGCCGACAGCCCCAGCACGAGCGTCGGTCCATCGGGCTTCCTTTCTCCGTAACCAATGGCCAACTCGATTTCTGCGAGCCAAGCCCGGGTTTGGCCCGGTACGTCCGAAAGCCGCAGCACGAGGCTCCGGGCCCAGTGCAGGCCGGGGAGCGCGCCGAACACGAGAGTTGGAATGTGGTCGGATTCAACCGTGGAGACCTTGGGCGGCGCAAACCGGAAATGGACCAGCCAGCGCGCGGCGTCGGCCTCCGTCGAGGCTGTAGCGAATCCGTCTCGGATCGCCGCATTGGTGCGCACGCGAAGGGTCGTCAGCGCCGGGTAGGCCGCGTACCAGAAGCGGGTCGGGTGCTGCTGTCGCCGCGCCCAGCGCTTGAAACGGTCGCCGTCCTTCGCGCCATCCTGCACCAGATTCTTCGTCCTCGGGAAACCCTGCGTATTGCTCCAGATGCCGGTCAGCCCTTCGTGCGCCCGCAAGATGAAGTCTTCCAGGTAGCTCTCCCAGCTTCCGGTGTAGTTGGAGAAGAACAGCAGCTTGTCCGTCCCGGGAAGCAGGATCCAGCGCGCGAAATGGATCGTGCCGATGTTGGACAGGAATCCCGGGCGGGAGCGGTACGGAGCGAGCGCGACCACCCAGAGGGCAAGGCGCAGCGTCAGACGCCGCAGCCACCCGGACTTCATCGTGAAAACGGCCGCGAGGTGGTTCTGCGCACACTTGTTCTCGCGCTCCATGATCTCGCCCACCACTTGCGCCGACGGGTCCCTGTCGTCTGGGACGTCCATGCGCTCCTTGTGCCGGAACCACGCGTAGGCAATCACCGGCGCGATTCCGGCAAGCACGAGTTCGGCGCCGAGCGCCAGGGTGGCCGCCCAGAGGCCCTGCCACACCAGAACCAGCAGAACCAGCGCCGGGAGGACGAACAGCGGCCAGAGGAACGTGCGCAGTGCCGACCACACCACGGGGCCAACGAAGCTCCAACCCTTCGGGGCGTCCGCCAGCAGCGGCATCGGCTCGGCGACAAACGCCCATTTGTAGACGGCTTCGCCGAAAAGGTGCGCGCGGAGGCGCTCGAGGGTCGCCAGGGCGGAGCCTTGCGCAGGAAGATCGTCGAGGATTTGCTGTATCCGGGCGGCGAGTTCCGCCTCGCGGCGAATGCGCCCTACGGTCATGCCGGGCGTGCCGGTGAACACCACGCCCGAGACCGCGAACCACCCCTGGCCGACCTGGCGGTCGTGTCGCACGAGGAACTCGCCCAGTTGCGACTCAGGGACGTGAACGCCGGCCAAGGCGAGAACACGGCACAGCTCGGGGCCGATCTCTCGCGCCAGCCGGTTGAGGACGCCGCCAGGATAGCCGTCGGCGGAAGCCTCGAGCACGAGGTACGCCGATCCGCCGGATGAATCGCGCACGACGGTGAGGCTCATGAAGTGCACGAACGCGCTCGCGTTCAGCGTCTCGGAGAGCGGCGGCCGTGCAAGATTGCCCAGCGCGTCCAGGTGCGCATTGACGGCCACCGACCGGCTGTCATCGAACGGAACAACGACGGTTACGAACGCATGGGCCATGGTGTTTCTTCCTCGACTAGGGGTCGAATTCGACGCTCAGGTGTGCGGGCATCAGGCCGATCGTCTGCATCTGGCCGTCCCGACCCGGGGCGCGGCGGAGCCCGCGTTTTTTCAACAACGGCTTGAGGGTCTGCGTGATCTGCGCTCCCGCAAGAAACGCCCCGATGCACCAGTGCAGCCCGTAGCCGAATAGCATGTACTCGTGGTTCCGGCGATCCGGACGGAATTTCTTCGGTTCGACGACCCTGCGCTCGTCGAACATGGCCGACTGCGTACTCACCAGCAGCCGGGTGCCGGCCCGGATCCGTTTCGCCTTGGAACTACCATCGGCGATCGTGTAGTCCTTCGCGCATTCACGGAACGGGCCCGGATTGATGGGTTTGAAGCGCATCGTCTCGAACAGGCACCGCCAGAGCAGTTCGTCGTCGTCGGTGCGCGCCGCCTCTTGGGCGCTCGCCATGAATTCTGGTCGGCGCAGCAGCATCTCGAGCACGTTGCCCGATGCGATCGTATTGGTAGGCACGAAGCCGGCCAGCATGCCGAACAGTTCGGCGCGAATCATGTCGTCGCTGGGATCTCCGGCGCTTTGCTTCTGCATCGCGACCAGGCGGGCGACGATGGTGGGGGAGGGGTTCACTCCCTGTTTCGCATTGCGGATCGCTTGGTCGATGAGCGGGCGCATGCCGTTCGCCGCCGCGCGCGCTGTGGCCACCTTGGGGCCGGGTTTGTCCGATGGGGGCCCGAACACATACGTGCTCACCGCGATCGTCCATTGCGCGAAGAGCTTCGGGTCTGGAACATCGATGCCGTAATAGTCTCGACAGAGCAGGGTCGGGACGCGCGTCAGCAGATCTTCGATCGCATCGATCCGGCCGCTGCACCCCGCGACGATCTGCTCGGCCAGCTCGGCGGAGCGGGGCGCGATAGTCGCAGCGACGTCCTCGAGCCTGAACGCCTGCATGATCTGCAGGCGCTGGCGCCCGTATTCGGGGCTGTCCTGCATCGCCAGCACGAACTTCGGCCCCTCCATCAGTTCCATCATCCGGCGGTCGAACGGCACCTGAAACACCTGTTCCTGGGCGAGCACTTCCCGCACGTGCTCGAAGCGCGTCACCATGGCCCACCGGGTGAACGGGACGTGGGGAATCGGCCAGTATCTTCGCAGGAAGCCCATCCACCACTGAGGCCGATCGAGCAGCCGCTTGATGACCGCGCTGCCCGGCCAGCGCCATTGCATATCGTCGATGTCGAAGCTGCTGCACGGTGGTGACGCATTCATCTCGAACTCCCCTGTGACCGAAGCTGTTCGCGCAGCGTTTCGGCTTCCTTCCAGGCCGGCAGGCTCCGTCCTTCGGTCAGTCCATCGCAGCACGTCCCGAGCAGGTCGGCGGCTTGCCCGGACTTGCCCTGCTCCGCCCACAACCGCGCCAGGCTGATCGCGGCGTAAAACTCCCAGGTCTTCGCGTGCTGCTCGCGGGCGAGCGACAGGGCACTGAGATAGGCCGCCTCGGCCTCGGCCGGTTTGCCGCCAGGGCACAGGCGAAGGTAATCGCCGAGCAGCCGCTGGCACTCCGGCCAGTAGTACCGTTCTGATCCCGACGTCAGCTCCGTCCGCACCATCGCCGCGTAGCGCCCCGCTTCGTCGAAGCGGCCGAGCGAAGCCAGCGCGCGGGCGTGAACCGCGTAGTGAACAGGAACCGAATGGCCGGTCTGAGTTCTCGCCAGCCAGGCGAATCCGTCTTCCATCACGCGAATCGATCCCTCCGCGTCCCCGTTCAGCGACAAGGCGTGAGCGTGGATGATCGAACCGTAGCCCTTCCACATTTCGAGCTGATGCCGGCTGGCAAAGTCGATGGTCTCGGCGCTCAGAGCAAGCGCCTCGTCCACGCTGCGATTGAAGGCAGCGATGACCGACGAATATGCGAGCGCGTGGCAGAGGGTGTGCACATGTCCTAGGACGCGCGCCGAGGCGAGCGCTTCGGCAACGACACTTCGCGCCGCGTCGATACGGCCGAGACACCAAAGGGCGAGCCCCAGGTGAAACCCGGTCGCAATGTCTGGCTCGGTGGAGAACCGGTCCGCGAGCGCAATCCGCTCTTCGCGCGAACGCTGCCGCAGGGAACCTGACAGCGCCAGCGCACGGTCGAAGGACTGGATCGCGAGCGCCGGCGCGCCCGTGATCACCTGGGACATGGCGAGCGACCGGAGCGCGGTGATCATGTGCGAGGTGCTGCTGTCGCGTTCCGCCTCCCGCACCATGCTGCCCGCGGCTTCGAGCGCCCTGTCATGCTCCCCGCGGATATACAGCGCGACCCACACCGCATAGAACACGGAAAAGCGGTGCGGCGCGTCGCTCATCGCGCCAACCAGCTCCTGGGCGCGCGTGAACGCGGCGACCGTCTGCGAGTGACTGTATCCGCGCAACGGAATCGACGCCTGGCCGAGCGCCAGCAGGATCAGTAGGCGGCGCTCGAGCCACGCCCGGGTCTCTCCCATCTGCTCGGCCAGGCGCAACGCCTGGCTCAAGTGGGCGAGGGCCTCCTTGTAGGCGGGACGCGCGATCGCCTGCGCACCGGCCTTCTGCCAGCTGGCGATGGCTTTTTCGTTGAGGCCCGCCTGCATCGCATGGAACGCCAGGATCTCCGGCGGCGTGTCGGGCAACGCTTCCAGGGCATTCACCAGCCGTTCGTGAATCTGCTGGCGCTTGGCCTTGAGCAGGCTTTCGTACGCGGCATCGCGCACCAGCGCGTGCTTGAAAGCGTATTGTCCTTCCTGCGGGGTTCCCCGGCTGAAGATCAGCTCCGCCTCGACCAGGCGGGCGAGGGCTTGGTCCGGCGCATTGTCCGGCGGCGGCATGATCGCCGTGAGCAAACGGTGGCTGAATTCGCGGCCGATGCAGGCTGCGGTCTGGGCCACCTCCTTGACCGGCCGTAACCGGTCGAGCCGGGCCATCAGGCTGTCGTGTAACGACGCGGGAATCGCGAGGTTCGGCAGCGGGTCATCGACGACAAACGCATCCTGCGTCTCGTGCAGGACACCCGACTCCAGCAGGGTCTTGGTCAGCTCCTCGATGAACAGCGGGACTCCGTCCGATTTGGCCGCGATTTCGTTCAGCAACTCTTCGGGCAAGGCCTTGCCGCGCGTCACGCCTCTCACCATCGCAGCAATCTGGGTCCGCCCCAGGCGGAAGAGCGGCAGCCGGGTCAGGTTCGGCCGGCTGCCGAAGGCGTCGTGGAAATCCGGCCGCGCGCTCGCGAGGATCAACACGGGCAGGTTCGCGATCCGCTCGAGACACAGGTCGATGAGTTCCAGCGTCGTCGGATCAATCCACTGCACGTCCTCGATCGTCCAGAGCAGCGGCCGGATGCGCGCAACGTCGCCCAGCAGGCCCGTCAGCGCCTTGAACGTGCCCAGGCGCTGCTGCTGTGGCGTGAGCGTGAGCGGCCCGTAGCGCTGAACTCCGTCGATGCCGAGCAGCGCGGCGATCAGCCCCATGTCACGCACGCTGCGGGCCCCGAACTCCTTGAGCAGCGTCTCCAGCCGGTCGAGCCGTCTGTCTGGCGTGTCCGCCGGTTCGAAACGGGCGGCGCGGGCAAGATGCTGAATGACAGGAAACAGCGCGCTGTCCGAGTGGTACGGCGAGCACTGGTAGTCCAGGCGCGCAGGCCGCTCGGCCGCGAGGGCGTCCTGCAGCGCACGGATGATGCGCGACTTGCCGATGCCGGCGTCGCCCGTGATGAGTGTCAACCGTCCTTGACCCGACTGCACACCGCGCCAGTTCTCGATCAGGAGCGTCAGTTCGTTGTCTCGGCCGACCATCGCCGCGAGCAGTTCCCCGCGACGCGCCTCGAAGCGGCTTCCCGACGAGCGTTCGCCAGTGATCGCGTAGGCCGAGACCGGCGCGGCGAAGCCCTTGAGATGCTGCGGGCCGAGATCCCGGAACTCGAAGAGGTGCTCGACCAAGTGATGCGTGTTCGCGCTGACGACCACTTCCCCAGGTGCTGCGACGCCTTGAAGCCGCGCCGCAAGATTGGGGGTCTCGCCCACCACCGCATGCTCACGGGCGGCGCCTTCACCGAGCAGGTCGCCGGCGACGACGATGCCCGTCGCGATGCCGATTCGCACCGAGAGATTTTCGACACCCAGCGATCCCATGGCGGTGAGGGCGCCAACGGTCGCAAGCGCCGCGCGCACGCCGCGCTCCGCGTCGTCCTCGTGCGCCAGCGGAAAGCCGAAATGCGCGAGCATGCCATCGCCCAGGTACTGGGCGACGTGGCCGTCGTAGCGCGTCACTGCGCCGACGACCGCATCCTGGTATTTGCGGATCACGTTGCGCAGGTCTTCCGGATCGAGCCGGTTCGAAAGCGCGGTCGAGCCTACGAGGTCCACGAACATGACCGTTAGGTGCCGGCGTTCCGGCGTGGCCGTGGCCTCGGGCGCCGTGCCGGCGGTTCTAACTCCGGGCGATCTACCGGGTCCGGCGGCTGGGCTCGGAGAAGAACCCGGGGACAGCCCCGCGATCGCCTTGAGGAGCTTCGCCCGGCGACTGAGCGGAATGCCGAGCTCCTTCAGGTGCTCGCCGGTCAGCGCGCGAAGCGCTTCGCCATCGATCTCGTTGGCTTCGAACAAATCGGCATACTGGCCGAAGCCGCCCGCTTCCAGCCAGGTGCGGATGTTCAGGCTCATCGGCTTGCGCCCTCCCTTCGGGCGCCGAGTGGCAGGCCCAGCTCCCGCAAGTCCCCTTCGGAGAGACTTCGCAGGCTACCGAGGTCGACTCCGTTATCGAGAAACACAGAGGCGTACTTGCTGAGCCCTAGACGATCCAGTGGACGGATCGAGCCGGGAAACGGAATCTGAACGAGCAGTCTCGCGGTGAGCGTCGGCAAGACGGAGCCGAGCGATTTCAGGCCCAACTGCCAGAACGACGGCCTTAGGAGGCTTTCGACGAAGCTGATTCGACACCAGTCCCTACCCTCTGGGTCAGGAACGGTTGCCTTCCTTGGACGCCTGGATGGCAGCAGCCTTATCACACAGGACCTGCAACTGTGCAAGCCATAAGTATCAGCGGCCGTGGGCTTCATTCCTAAGAGTGTGCGACGCATGCTGACTGACGGCGGCCCTACTTATCCGTCTCGATCTTATAGGCGTTACCGTCCGCTCGAACCACTACACTCCCATCGTGGTCTGTTCGATAGATCTTGGCGTTCACCACGCCGAGCCGCTGCAAGACCGGCTTCGTCGGGTGCCCATACTGATTGCCAGCGCCGGCGGAGATCACTGCAAGCTCCGGTTTCACCCTCCCCAAAAAGTCTAGCGACGACGATGCGTTTGATCCATGATGCCCCGGGTTGAGGATCGTCGCTTTCCCAGCCCGCGGAGTTGCTTGACAACGTCGTCGACGCCGTGCGGCCGGAGAGCCGTCAGCTTCTCCGAGAGTTGCTGGTGCACGGTACCACTTCGCGCGAGAGGAGTCTCACGGCTGCGGGGTGATCGTCACGCCGTAGTGGCGGAGCGCGTATTCCGGCGTGATCTTTTCCTCCATCACGTCGCGCCGCACCAGTTCGGGGTCGCGCGCGCGCGGGTCGCCCCACCCCCCGGCGCCGCCCAGCACGTGCCGGAACACGTCGCCGTGCTGCACGCTGATCGTGCACTTCGCCGGCAGCACGCGCTCGTCGGGGGTGCCCGGGTTCAGCAGGTTCGCCGACGGCGTTCCCGGGTGCCCGCCCGCGAGCCCGTACGGCAGGTGCGAGCGGCGGTCGGTGCGGAGCTGTAACGTCGCCTCCCGCGCGAGGAACCGATATTGCCGCACGAGCGCGAGGCCACCCCGGAACGTGCCCGGCCCCCCCGAGTCGGGCACGTAGCCGTAACGCTCGATGAGGATCGGGTACTCCGACTCGATGACCTCGATGGGATTGTTGGAGAAGTTGACGACCGCGCTGCTGCACGCGTCGACGCCGTCGCGGGTCGGCCGCCCGCCCCACGACCCGAACAGGAACTCCAGGAAGACGAACGGCCGCCGCTCGGCGTCGTAGCCCCCGAAGCTCACGCCCGTGTCGCCGCCCATCTCGCAGGCGAAGACACGATCCGGCGCGATCTGGGCGAGGGCCCCGAACATCGTGTTGGCCATGCGGAAGCCGGTGAGTCCGCGGGCGGCCACCGCGGCGGGCGGCACGGGATTCACCACGGTGCCCGCGGGCGCGATCACCTCGATGGGACGGAAGTAGCCCTCGTTGTTCGGCGGCTCGCCTCCGATGAGGTGGCGCACGCACGCGTACACGGCGGACTTCGTGAACGGCAGCGGTGAATTGATGGCGCCCTTCACCTGCGGCGCCGAGCCGGTGAAGTCCGCCACCATGCGGTCGCCGGCCACGGTGATGGTCACGGTGATCGGGATCGGATCCGGGTCGATGCCGTCGTCGTCCATCCAGTCCGTGAACGTGTAGGCCCCGTCCGGCATCGCGCTGATCGCGTGGCGCGCGAGGCGCTCGGCCTGATCGAGGAGCGCCGTGGTACACGCGGCCAGGCGCTCCACCCCGTGACGCGCGATCAAGCCGAGATAGCCCCGCTCGCCCGTGAGGCACGCGGCGACCTGCGAGCGCACGTCGCCCAGCACCTGCCGCGGCACCCGCACGTTGCGGTCGATCAACTCGAAGATCGCGTCGACCGGCCTCCCGGCGTCATAGAGCTTCAACGGCGGGATGCGAAGCCCCTCCTGGAAGATCTCCGTCGCGTCGCAGCCGTTGCCGCCCGGCGTCTTGCCGCCGACGTCGAGCTGGTGGCCGATGCTCGCCGACCACCCCACCAGCCCGCCGTCGAGGAAGATCGGCTTGAAGATGTAGAAGTCCGGCAGGTGCGTGCCGCCCTCGAACGGGTCGTTGAGAATGAAGACGTCGCCGGGCTCGATCCGGCCGACGAACTTGCGGCGCACCTGGGCCATCGCGTCGGGGATGGAGCCGAGGTGGAGCGGCAGCGTGAGGCCCTGGGCGATGAGGCGGCCCTCCGCGTCGCACAGGGCGCACGACATGTCCATCGCGTTCTTCAAATTGTTCGAGTAGGCGGTTCGCACGAGCGCGATGGCCATCTCGTCCACGATGGCGTCGAGCGCATTCTTGATGAGCTCGAGGAGGATGGGATCACCGACGTCACGCGGGGGCATGGCGCTACCCTCCCGTCCGAATGACGATGTCGTCGTGCTCGTCACGCCGCGCGGCGCAGCCCGGCGGAACGAGCGTGGTCGCGTCGTACTCGTCCACGAGCAGCGGGCCGGGCCGCCACACGGCGCCGAGGTCGCCGCGCGCGAGCACCGGGGTGCGGAGGGCACCGTGCGCAGCCCCGAAGTACGCGAGGCGCTCACCGCCGGCGCCGGCGCGGCCGGCGCCCGCCCGGACCGCCGCGGCGCCACCCTGTCGCGGCATCCGCGCCGTGACGCGAAGATTGACGAGCTGGATGGGATCGGCGTCCGCCCGATGGCCGTACGTCCGCTCGTGCTCGCGCCCGAAGGTCTCCGCCAGCTCGCGCGCCGTCGACCCGTCGAGCCGCCCGGGGAGCGGCACCGTCAGCTCGAAGGACTGCCCCTGGTACTTGCAGTCCGCCGAGCGCGTGATCTCGGGCCGGGCGGCGTAGCCCTCGTCGCGCAGCAGGCCCTCCGCCTCGCGCTCCAGCGCCGCCACCGCCGCCGCGATCTCCGCCGGAGGGGTCGCCTGCAAGGTTCTCAAGAACGTGCGCACGAGATGGTGCTCCACCTCGGCCTCGAGCAGGCCGACGGCGCTGAACACGCCGGGCGCCGGAGGGACGACGATCGTGCCGATCTCCAGCGAGCGCGCCATCTCGGCGGCGAAGAGCGGGCCGTTCCCGCCGAAGGCGACGAGGACGAAATCGCGCGGATCGCGGCCGCGCTCGATCGTCACCGCCCGCACGGCGCGCGCCATGCCCGCGCACCCCAGCAGATAGACGCCGTACGCGGCGTCCTCGAGCGAGAGCCCGAGCCGCGACGCGACCTGGTCCGCCACGGCGCGCCGCGACTTCTCCGCGTTCAGCCTGAGCCCGCTCGGCAAGCGCTCGGGATGGAGATAGCCGAGGCACACGTTGGCGTCCGTGAGGGTGACGTCGGTGCCGCCGGCGTCGTAGCAGACGGGGCCCGGCGTGGCGCCGGCGCTGCGAGGACCCACATGGATCGCGCCGGCGTCGTCGATCGTCACGATGCTGCCGCCGCCCGCGCCGACCTCGGCGATGTCGATGGCGGGCACGCGGAGCAGGAAGCCCGAGCCCTTGTTGAGCCGGCTCCCCTGCGACACGACGCCGCCGATCTCGAACTCTCCCGCCCGCGTGATCGCGCCGGCCTCGATCACCGAGGCCTTGGCCGTCGTGCCGCCCATGTCGATGCTGATGGCGTTGGGGGCGCCGACGCGGCGCGCCAGCGCCGCCGTCGCGATGACGCCCGCGGCCGGGCCGGACTCGATCACGTGCACGGGACGCCGGCGCCCGCTCTCCGCCGTCATCACCCCGCCGTTGGACTGCATCACGAGCACGGGGGCGCGGGTCCCGAGGGCGCGAATCTCGTGCTCGAGCCGTCCGAGGTAACGGTCCAACACGGGCATCACGTACGCATTCGTGACGGCCGTGCTCGTGCGCTCGAACTCGCGCATCTCGGGAAGGATCTCCGACGACAGCGTCACGCCCACGCCGGGCGCGCGCTCCCGGACGATGGCGCCGATCGCCCGCTCGTGCTCGCCGTTCGCCCACGCGTGGAGGAGACAGACGGCGATGGATTCCACGCCCTCGGCCAGCAGACGATCGACGGCCTCCACGACGCTCTCGCGATCCAGCGGCGTCACCACCTCGCCGCGGTGGTTCATCCGCTCACGCACCTCTCGACGCCATCGCCGCGGCACGAGGGGCGCCGGGCGCTCGAAATTCAGGTCGTAGAGCCGGGCGAGGCGGAGCCGGCCGATCTCCAGGAGATCGCGAAAGCCCTCGGTCGTGATGAGACCCGTGCGCGCGCCCCGGCGCTCGAGGATGGCGTTGGTGGCCACGGTCGTACCGTGGATGATCTCGCGCACGTCGGCGGCCGGCGCCCCGGCGTCGAGGAGCAGCGCCCGCGCGCCCGCGATGATGGCGTCGGCGTAGTTGCCGGTGGTGGAGAGCAGCTTGCGCGTTCGCGCTGCGCCGGTGGCGTCGACCAGCACGAGATCGGTGAAGGTCCCGCCCACGTCCACGCCGAGCCGGTACGTCATGCCGTTCGCCTGCCTCCGGCGAGCCCGCGCGGGACGAACACCACGAAGATCATGATCACGAGCCCGACCGCGATGAGATTGTAGACCACGCCGATGAAGCGCAAGCCCTCGCTGAGACCGAAGAGCAGGAGGGCCCCGAGGACGGGGCCCCAGACGGTGCCGAGTCCGCCGAAGACCGCCATGCCGATCACGAAGGACGTCGTCGCCGCCGAAGCGACCGACGGACTCACGAGCTGCACGTCGTAGGCATACAGCGCTCCCGCGAGCCCGGCGAAGGCCGAGCTCACCACGAACGCGAGCAGCTTGTAGACGGTGGTGCGGATGCCCAGCATCTCCGCAAGGACCTCGTCCTCGCGGATCGCGCGGAACGCCTTGCCCGCCGGCGTGCGCTCGCACAGCGCGCGCATCGCGACGACGGAGGCCGCGACGATGGCGACCACGATCACGTAGCGCGCCTGGCGATGCGCCAGGGGCGCTGCGGGCAACCCGGGGAACGTGCGGTAGTCGTGGATGCCGAACGGGCCTCCGGTGAGCTCGAGCCAGTTCTGGGCGACGAGGCGCACGATCTCCGCCAGGCCGAGGGTGACCAGCGCCAGGTAGTGACCGCGCAGCCGCAACGCCGGAAATCCTGCCAGGCCTCCGACGAGCGCCGCGACCAGCGCGGCGAAGACGAGACCGAGCCAGGGCGAGAGATCGGCGTGCTTGGTGGCCGTGGCGGCGGCATAGGCGCCGAGGGCGAAGAAGCCGGCGTGCCCGAACGAGACCTGGCCCGTGTAGCCGCTCAGCAGGTCCCAGCTCGCGGCGAGCAACGCCCACACCATCGCTTGCGTCGCGAGCGTGAGGACGAACGGATGGGGGATCAGCGCGGGCAGGAGCGCCGCGACGACCAGCGCCGCCGGCACCGCGATCACGCGCACCCGTGCGATCATCGCCGGCCCCCACCGCCGAGCAGGCCCGAGGGCCGCAGGAGCAGCATGACGATCATCACGGCGAAGGCGATGGCGTTCTGCCACTCGGAGGGGATGAGCATCACCGAGAACGCCTCGGCGAGGCTGATGAGGAAGCTCGCGACGAGCGCGCCCGCGAGGTTGCCCATGCCCCCGAGGATCGTGATGGCGAACGCCTTGATGGTGAGCGGGAAGCCGACGGTGGGATAGACGTTGAACAGCGGCGCCATGAGCGCTCCGCCCGCGCCGGCCAGCCCCACCCCCAGGGCAAGCGTCAGCGCGAACACGCGCGGGAGATTGATCCCCATCGCCTGCGCGGCGTCGGGGTTCTGCGCCACCGCGCGGACCGCGAGCCCTTCACGGTGGAAGCGCAGGAAGAGGAACAGCCCGCCGAGAAGCACGATCGACACGACGAGCACGAGCAGACGCTGATGGCTCACGGCCGTGAATGACAGGTCCAGCACCCCGCCCGCGTACGGCGGCACGCGCAGGTAGTCCCCACCGGCGGCGGCGAGGAGGCTCGACTGGAGAAACGTCGACAGTCCGAGCGTCAGCACCAGGTAGAGCGGACCGCGCGGGCGCGCGCCGAGACGGCGCTTCAGCGGCGCCAGGAGGAGCGGATAGACGCCGAGCCCGAGCAGGAAGGTTCCGACGGCCGCGCCCGCCACGCCGGCGGCGCCGGGCCAGTGGAGGACCACGATGGCGGCGAACGCCAGGTAGCCGCCGATGGCGAAGAACTCGCCGTGGGCAACGTTGATGACGTCGAGGACGCCGAAGATCAGCGTGAGGCCCACGGCGAAGAGCGCGTAGAGCCCGCCCAGCACGATCCCCTGGATGGCGAACTCGGCCAGCGACTCGAGCACCGCCCTACCCTTCGTCCTCGCCGAGATACAGACGGCGGATGCGGTCGCTCGCGCGCAGCTCGGCCGGCGTGCCGTCGAAGGCGTTCCGGCCGAGGTCGAGCACGAACACGCGGTGAGCCACGGCGAGAATCGCCTCCACGTTTTGCTCGACGATGAGCATGGCGATGCCCCCGCCGTTCAGCGCACGGATGGTGTCGTACACGTCGGCGATGAAGCGGGGCGCGAGCGCGGCCGAGGGCTCGTCGAGGAGGAGGAGTCGCGGGCGCACGGCGAGCGCGCGGGCGACGGCGAGGATGCGCTGCTCGCCGCCGGAGAGGCTGCCCGCGGGCTGCCGCCGGCGGGCCGCGAAGAGCGGGAAGCGCGCGTAGAGATCGTCCACGGCCGCGCGCGCCTCGCGGGACGAGCGCAGCGCGTAGCCGCCGAGCAGGAGGTTCTCGTGCACGGTCATGTCCGCGAACAGCCCCCCCGCCTGCGCGACGTAGCCGACGCCGAGGCGCACGACTTGATCGGGCCGGAGCCCGACCAGAGGCCGTCCCTCGAGGGCGACCTCACCCGCGAACGGCGCCAGATAGCCGAACGCGGTCTTGAGCAGGGTCGACTTGCCCGCGCCGTTGGGGCCGATGAGGCCCACGATCTCGCCCTCGCCCACCGCCAGCGAGACGGACTGGAGGATCTCGAGCTTGCCGTAGCCGGAGCGGACGTCGGCCACGCGCAGCATCACGCGTCGTCGCGCGCGCGGCCCTGGCCCAGGAGCGCTGCGATGACCCGCTCGTCGGCGCGGATGGCCGCGGGCGGTCCCTCGGCGATCTTCTCGCCATGATCCATGACCACGATCTTGTCGCAGAGGCTCATGACGAATGGCATGTGGTGCTCGATGATGAGGAACGTGCGGCCCCGGCCGCGGAGCTCGCGGATGGTCTCGGCGATCTGGCGGCGGACGACCGGATGTACACCGGCGAGCGGCTCGTCGAGCAGGAGCAGGGTGGGCTCGATCACGAGGTTCATCGCAAGCTCGAGCAGGCGCTGCTGGCCGACGGAGAGACTGCCCGCGGACGCATCGACGAGCCCCATGAGCCCGAGGCGCTCGAGCCAGGCGTCGGCACGTCCCTCCCAGTCGCGCACGCCGCGGCCCATGGCGGCGATGGCGAGGTTCTCGCGCACGGGCAGCGCGCGGAAGAGTCTCACCGCCTGGAACGTCCGCCCGATGCCCCGTCGGGCGATCTCGTGCGTCGACAGGTCGTCGATGCGCTCACCGTCGTGACGCACGCGCCCGCCGTCGGCCCGGAGCAGGCGCGTGATGAGATCGAAGACCGTGGTCTTGCCGGAGCCGTTGGGCCCGATGAGGCCGACGACACTGCCCGCCTCGACCTCGAACGAGCAGCCGCTGACGGCGCGGAGGCCGCCGAAGCGCTTCGTGAGCTCGGAGACGGCGAGCCGCGCCGGCTGGGTTACTTCTTTTCCCACGCGTACGGCGGCACGGGCACGAACTTGCCGCCGCCGGCCGAGGCGACCGAATCCGGATAGATCGGCACTTTTTTGCCGCCCTGGATCTGCACGATCACGGTCTGGATGGGCATGCGATGGCCCTCGGCGAGCGGCGTGAACTTGCGCGTGCCCCAGGCGGTGACGAACGTGCCGTTCTCGAGTCCAGCCGCGACCTTCTGGGGATCGACGCTGCCGGCCTTCCGGATCGCCTCCAGGACGACGAGGGCCGCGTCGTGCCCCTGCACCGCGAAGTTGGTGGCGTCGGTGCCCGTCTTCTTCCGGTAGGCGGCGAGCATCGGCTCGGACACCTCGGAGTACCTGGCCGGCCACCAGCGGTTGTTGACGATCGCGCCATCCATCTGCCGAGCGTGCTGATCCACGAACGTCTGCGCGGACACCGTGGCTCCCATGTGCGCGACCACCGCGGGCACGCGCAGCTCGAACCACTGGGTGAACAGCACGGGGCCGCTCGAGCCGTAGATCTCGCCGATGATGGCCTGCGCCCCGAGGCGCTTCACCTTGGCCAGCTGCGGGGTGAGGTCGGTCACGCCACGGTCGACGAACTCGTCCGCCACGACCTCCACACCCCGGGCGTTGGCGGCGAGCCACTCGCGCGAGATGCGGGAGAAGTCACGGCCCGCGTCGGTGTTCTCGTTGAGCATCACGACCTTCTTGGGCTTCACGTGCGCCACCACGGCGGCGTTGAGCGAGCGCGCGATGTCGTTGACGGTGGGGCTGAGCTGGAAGACGTACTGCGCCTTCGTCTGTGTGATCTTGTCGCCGATCTTCAGCGACGCCGCGCAGCAGGCCACCACAGGCGTGGACGCCTTCTGGAACTCGTCCATCACCCGGATGAAGACGTCGCTGGAGAGAAAGCCGATGCCCGCGTGGATCTTGTCCACGGTGAGCGCGCGCGTGACCACATTCAGGCCGACGTCGCCCTTGCCTTCCGTGTCGTACCAGATCACACGGACCCTGGCGGGCTTGCCGCCGAGCGGAACGCTCTCCGTGCGCTCCACCGCGACCTCGATGCCCGCCTTGATCTGGGCCGCGACGTCGGCGCTGATGCCGGAGATGGGGGCGAAGGCGCCGAGCCGGACTTCGTCCTGCGCCCCCGCCGGGGAGGCGAGGAAGGCGGGTCCGAGCAGCCACAGCGCGACGAGGATTGCGTTCCGCGTGCGGGTCATGGGACCTCCAGAGTCGAGAGTCCGCCGGTGATAGCACATCGCTCCCGTGCGATCAAGCGACGCGCGGTTGCCGCGCAGAGCCGGTGACGGCGCGCGGTAACGTCGGTCGCGGACCGCCTACTGCCGGGCGAGGAAGGCGTCGCGGAGGACGTTCGCCTCCGTCTCGAGCTCGTCCAGCCGGTGCTTGACGACGTCACCGATGCTCACGATGCCCTGCAAGCGCCCGCCGACCACCACGGGCAGGTGACGGAGCCGCCGCCGGGTCATCTGGCTCATCACGGTCTGGATGTCGTCGTCGGGCGTGCAGGTGACCGGCGCACGCGTCATCACGAGCGAGACCGGCAGGTCCAGCAGCGACGGCCCGCGGTCCGCGAGTCCATGGACGATGTCGCGCTCGGTGATGATGCCGAGCACGCCGGTGCCATCCTCGCTCACGACCAGCGCGCCGATGTGCTTGTCCCGGAGCAGACGCGCGCTCGTGGCGATGCTCGTGCGCGGGGGCGTGGTCTCGACGGTCGTACCCTTGACCTTGAGGATCGAGGCGACTTTCATGGAGCACCTCTACTTGTCCAGCCAGACCTTCTTGTAGAGGACCTTGAACTCGGCCTGGTAGACGTAGTCCTTCATCCACGGCTGCGCCACCTGGTAGAACGGCGAGCCGGAGATCGTGTTCCAGTAGAGCTTGTCGGCGCTGAACTCCTGGAACTCCCTGGCGATGGCCTTGCGCTTCACCGGGTCCATCTCGCGGCCGTAGCGGGCGTAGTACTCGTCGACCTTGGGGTCGGTGTGGCGCGTGCTGTTCCAGGACGCCGTGCTGGCCGACAGGAACGAGTTCTGGTCCACGGTCATGAGGGACGCGAGATCCTCGACGTACATGTCGAACGGCCCGTCCTGGGTGGCCACGTTCATCCAGCTCACCTTGTCGGTGAGCCGGATGTTCGTGGTCACGCCGATGCGCGCCATCTGCTCCTTGATCACGGTGACGATCACGTGGAAGACGGACTTCTCGGTGTTGGTCATCAGCTCGAAGGTCAACGGCTTCTGCGGGCCGTAGCCGGCGTCCGCCAGCAGCGCTTTCGCCCTCGCGGGGTCATAGGGGCACATGTGGGTCACGTCAACGGTGTCCTGGGTACCCGGCGGGATGATCCCGAGCCACGGAGTGGCCTGACCCTTGAACGCGATCTTGACGATCTCCTTGCGATCGATCCCGTAGCACCCCACCGCCTTGCGGACCCGGATGTCGTTGAAGATCGGATGCGGCCCGCGATCCTTCGACATGGGCTTGCCGTCCGCGGGCACGGTGACCTTCATCATCGCGACCATCGGCGTCGTCTCTTTGCCGGTCATGATCTGGGCGCGTGGGTTCTGGGCCCGGAGGGTGTCGACGTGATCGGCGGACAAATCGGCGATGAAGTCGATCTCACCGGCCTTGAATGCGGCCATCTGCGTGACGGGGTCCCTGATCACGCGGATCACGACGCGATCGAGATACGGCAGACCCGGCTCGAAGTACTTGTCGAACCGGTCCATCACCAGATGGCTCCCCTTCACCCACTCGACGAGCTTGAACGGCCCGCATCCGGGGACGGCCTCCGGCTTGCCGGCCTTTCGATCTTCGATCGTGTATTTCTGCGTGGCCGCCGGCGAGTAGAACATGAGGCCCATGCGATACGCGGCCAGCATGTGCATCATGAACGCGTAAGGATGCTTGAGTCGGATCTGCACGGTGTACGGATCGAGCACCTCGACCGAGTGCACCGGCTCGTAGAACGTCCGCATGCTGGACCGCGTCGCGGGGTCCATGATGCGATCGACGTTGAACTTGACCACGGAGGCGTCGAGCCTGGTGCCGTCGTGGAACAGCACGTTCTTCTTGAGCTTGAACGTGTAGAGGAGACCGTCGGGCGAGATCTGCCACGATTCGGCGGCGTCCGGCACGAACTTGCCGTCGGGCGTCATGCTGATGAGCCCACAGTTCATGTTCAGCACCGCCCACACCAGCTCGTAGCCGGGCGCGGTGTGGAAGTCCAGATTCGAGATCTCGTTGCCGTAGGCGACGCGGAGCGTGCCGCCGCGTTTCTGCGCCCCGGCCGTCGTGACGTCGGAGAGGAGGATCGCCATGACCAGGGCCGCCGCCGTCCCGAACACGAGACGTCTCGAGCGCATGGTGCGACTCCTTTACCCGCCGGCCAGTTCGCTCACTCGGGGGTGAGCCTCGCGATCACGTGGGGTCCTTTCTCGAAAAACGTAAACGCCCCGCCAGCATGACCTGCGCGGGGCGTTCTCACATCCACCACCTCCCCCGAACGAACCGATGGGGGTTCGACTCAGTATGGGGACCTTAGGTGCGCTCCTCGCAGGTTGTCAATAGGAATGTTGCTTTGAGCGCCGCGAGGCTGACGAACCCACCGATGCGCACGTTCGCCCAAGCGCCTAGCCCTGCTTGACGAGGAAGTGCGCGCGCCGATTCTTCGCCCAGCACGCCTCATTGTGGTCCGTGCACTGCGGGCGCTCCTCTCCGTAACTGATGATCGTGATACGCCGAGCGGCGACACCCTGGGCCACGAGGTAGTTCATCGCCGCCTTCGCGCGACGCTCACCCAGTGCCAGGTTGTATTCATTGGTTCCCCGCTCGTCACAGTGCCCCTCGATCAAGAGAAGGTCCTTCTCGTTGGCCTTGAGCCAACGTGCATTCTGATCGAGGAGGTCCGCGTCTGTCGGACGGATCGTGTACTTGTCGAAGTCGAAGTGGATGTCCGCGAGGTCGCGCACGGCGACAAAATCACTCGGAGCCGGCCGGCCCCCCGTCGACGTCGAAGACCCCGGCTGACCGGTCGAACCCGGAGCCCCCGGGTTGGCGGTCGCCTGTCTCGAAGCCGTATTGCTCATCGGGGAAACTCCCGTCGGTGGCGGAGCGGACGTGAGCATAGTCGCCGGTTGCTTGGCACAGCCGGACACGAGCACTGCTGCGATGAGCACCAGGGTTGTGAGCCCGTATCGAGTCATCGCCTAGCCTTTCTCGTCCCGTTCCGGGACAGGATCCTACGTCGGGTTGATTGGATGACGAGTCGGTTCAGGGACGCCACGAGCGACGGACCTTCGATGGTCAGTTCGGCGACCGAATAACTGGCGAGTCGTTTGAGAACCTTCTCCCCCGCCGGACGCAGGCACACGAGCACCTCACGTCGATCACGACCATGTCGGCGCCGCTCGACCATGCCTTGCCTCACCAGCCGATCCACCAGCTGAACGGCGGCGTGGTGGCGGATCTGCAGACGGTCCGCGAGCACGCTCATCGTCGCCGCCTCGTGCCCCTCGAGGCCCTTGATCTGCAGCAGAACGAGGTATTGCTGGGGCTCCACACCGGCGTCTCGGGCGGCGACTTCCCGGACCCGCAGGAATCGTCGAATCTGATAGCGCAGATCGGCGAGCGTTCGGTAATCGAGGCGGCGGGCGGCGGCGCGCGGAGTGAGGAGCGCCATCACCCCGGGAGTATATATCACTTTGTGATAGAGTTCTATTCCTCGTCCGTCAAGGCACGGAGTAATGCAAGGTCTCGCGTGCCGTCAGTGCCCCAGGCGGCGAGGGATCATGGGCTCGACGCCGATCCCGAACCAACGATGCGCGTATCGCTGGAGGGCACCGCTGAGGCCGAACGGCATGAAGATGATCGTGACGACCATGATCAGCCCGTAGACGAGCGCCTGCCAGACGTCCAGCCCCGCCAGCAGCTCGGGCAGGACGATCAGGAAGCACGCGCCGAGCACCGACCCGAGCAGCGAGGCGAGCCCCCCCAGGATGATGATGGTGATGAACTGGATGGAGAGGAAGAAGCTGAACTCCTGCGGATCGAGGAAGCCGACGATGAACGCGCTCAGCGCGCCGGCGAGGCCGGTGTAGAGCGCGCTGATGGCGAAGGCGATCGTCTTGTACCGGGCGATGTTCACACCCATGGCGGCGGCCGCGCGCTCGTTGTCGCGGATCGCGAGGAACGCCCGCCCCGCCCGTCCCTTCACGAGATTCCGGGCGAACAGCAGCATGGCGACCGTGACCACGAAGAGCAGGTAGTACTTCCGGTAATCGGTATGGAAGGTCAGCCCCAGGAACGAGGCCGGTTGCACCTTCATCCCTTCCGAGCCGTGCGTGATCACCGAGAGCTGCAGGAGCATCTCCTGCACGATGAGGGTGAAGCCGAGCGTCGCCATGGCGAGGTAGAGGCCGCTCAGTCGCAAGCACGGCAGCCCCAGGAGGTAGCCGACGGCGGCGCTGACGAGCGCCGCCCCGACCAGGCAGAGGACGGACGGCCAGTGCCACCGTTCGGCGAGGACGGCCGCCGTGTACGCGCCGATGGCGAAGAACGCCGCATGGCCGAGGGAGACCTGGCCGGTGTAGCCGGTCAACAGATTGAGCCCGAGCGCCACCAGCACGTAGACGAAGAGACGCGACATGACGTAGATGACGTAGTTGTCCGCCACGTTCGGCAGCACCAACAAGATTGCCGCCACCGCGACCAGCGCCGCCCCGCCGAGCCGCGAGCGCCGGGGCATGCGGTCACACCTTCCGGACCGGCGCGGCGCCGAACAGCCCGCTCGGTCGCACGACGAGCACGAGGATGAGCAGGATGTAGGTGGAGACTTGCTTGATGCCGGCGTTGAAGAAGTACCCGGAGAGGTTCTCGAGGATCCCCAGCAGCATCCCACCGACGATCGCCCCCGGGATGCTGCCGAACCCGCCCAGGATCGCGCCGGCGAAGGCCTTCACGCCGATGAAGCCGAGGTTGGGGTCGAGATAGATGATGGGCGCGATCAGCACGCCGGCCACGCCGCCGATGCCGGCGCTGATCGCCCACGTCAGCGAGAAGATCCGCGGCACGCTGACGCCCATGAGGCGGGCCGCCGTCTGGCTCTGGGCGGTGGCCCGCATGGCCGTCCCCGTCTTCGTCAGCTTGAAGAAGAGGTAGAGGGCCGCCATGATCACGAGCGAAAACCCGATCACCCCGGCGTCCATGGCGGTGAAGCTCACGATGCCGAGCCGAATGGGGTCCTTCGAGAAGATGGTCGGCAGCGGCAGCACGTCGTACCCGTAGAGGATGCCGGCGGAGGAGCGCAGCACGATCGAGGCGCCGATGGTGGCGATGACGATGCTGAAGATCGGGGCGTTCATGATGGGCCGCACGACCACCCGCTCGAGCAGCACGCCCATGAAGCCCGACACGACGATGGTCAAGACCAGAACCAGCCAGTAGGGGATCCCGAACCGGATCAACAGCGTGTAGCTGATGAACCCGCTGACCATCACGAACTCGCCCTGCGCGAAGTTCACCACGTCGGTCGCCTTGAAGATCAGGACGAAGCCGAGCGCGATGAGCGCATACACGCAGCCGGTGGCGAGCCCGCTGACGACCTGGCTGGTCAGGATCTCGACCATGCGTCGTGCGGCCCCGAGGCTCCTAGCGCCGGCCGACTTCCTTGAGCTCCGTCCACTCGCTCGCCTTCGTCCACTTACCGTCCTTCACGACGACGAGCCGGCCCGCGTTGCTCATGCCGCGGCGATTGTCGCCGCCGTACGTGTACTTCAGGCCCCAGCCCGGATCCCAGTCCTTGATCGACTCGATCGCCCTGAGCACCGAGTCGCGGGTGAGGCTTCGCCCGGTGCGCTGCAGGGCCTCGGCGAACAGCGCCGCCTTCTGATAGCCGTACAGGTTCGTGGTGTCGATCGGAAGCGAGGGAGCGTACTTGGCCATGTCCGCCCGGTACTGATCGAGGAAGGGGCCGGGATCCGTCGGCAGCGGATAGACCTCGACGCCCATGAGCCCTTCCACGTGCTTGCCTCCCAGCTCGATCGTCTTGGCCAGCACGATGGGCGAGGGACCGATGAACAGCGGCTTGTAGCCGATAGCCGCGCACTGCTCGGCGAGCCGAGGCGGCTCACGGTACACCGCCTGGAGAATGACCGCGTCGGCGCCCGACTCCTTCAGCTTCGCGGCCTGCGAGCTGAAGTCGATGTCGGCGCGCTTGTAGTCCACCTCGGCCACGTAGGCGAGGTCGTACTGATGCTTGAGCCGCGACTTTCCCGCCAGGTGGCCGTCGAGCCCGTACTCGTCATCCTGATAGAAGCTGGCGATCTTGCGGATCTTCCGCTCCTTCACCAGGTAGTCGATGATCAGGCCCGTCTGGTCGGCGTAGGTCGCGAGGTCGCCGACGTGCCACTTGCCCGAGGTGGTCCAGATGCTGGCCAACGTCGCCGGGAAGATGTTCGGGACGCGCTTTTCCTCCACGTAGTCCTTGATGGCCTTGGTCGTCGGCGTCCCCAGGTGGCCCATCATGACGAAGACGTGGTCACGCTCGACGAGACGCTTGGCGTTCGTCACCGCCTTGGGAGGCTGGTAGACGTGGTCGTAGGCGATCAGCCGGATCTTCCGCCCGTGGATCCCGCCGGCTTCGTTGACGCGGTTGAACAGGGCCTCCATGCCGGCCTTGATGTTCACTCCCCAGTTCGCGACGGCACCGGTGAGGTCCAGCCCGGCGCCGACGACGACTTCCTTGTCGGTGACGCCTTCCTCCGCGCGGACGGGTCCGCTTGCGAAGAGGACGAGGAGACCGACGAGCACGCTGATGAGTACGGCACCGCCGCGAAGCCCTTTCATGGCACCTCTCCTTTCGTGTCGGTCATCGATGCCCGAGATACGACCGGCGCACGCGGTCGTCGCGCAGGAGCTGCTGACTGTCCCCGGCGAGGGAGATCGTGCCCGTCTCGAGGACGTAGCCGTAGTCCGCGATGGACAGGGCCTTGTTGGCGTTCTGCTCGACGAGCAGGACCGTCGTGCCGCCGGCGTGGATGTCGCGGATGATGCCGAAGATCTCCTCGACGAGCATGGGGGCGAGGCCCAGCGACGGCTCGTCGAGCAGCATCAGGATCGGCTCGGCCATGAGCGCGCGGCCGATCGCCAGCATCTGCTGCTCGCCGCCGCTGAGCGTCCCCGCCAGCTGCGATCGCCGCTCGGCCAGGATGGGGAAGCACGCGTGCACGCGCTCGAGCGCCCGCTGGATCGCGCGCTTGTCGGTCCGCGCGTACGCCCCCATCTTGAGGTTCTCGAGGACGGTCAGCTCCGGGAAGAGCTCGCGGCCCTCGGGAACGTGCGAGATCCCGAGGCGCACGATTTTCTCGGAGGGCAGGCCCTCGATCCTGCGCCCCCGGAAGCTGACCGTTCCGCGCGCGGGTCGGGCGAGCCCGGAGATGCTCTTGAGGGTCGTGGACTTGCCCGCTCCGTTGGCGCCGAGCAGGGTGACGATGGAGCCTTCGAGCACCTTGAACGAGATGCCCTTGAGCGCCTGGATACTGCCGTAGAACGTCTCGATTCCGTCGAGGGTCAGGAGCGGCTCAACCGCCGGCGACATTGACCGTCTCCCCGAGATAGGCCTTGATCACCTCTGGATCGTGCTGCACGTCGCGCGGAGTGCCCTCGGCGATCTTGCGACCGAAGTTCAGCACGGTGATGGTGTCGGTGAGGTTCATCACGAACCCCATATCGTGCTCGACGAGCAGAATGGTCAGCGTGAAGCGCTCGCGTACGCGAAGCAGCACGTCGGAGAGGGTCTGCGTCTCCGACGTGTTGAGTCCCGACGCCGGCTCGTCGAGAAGAAGCAGCCGCGGCTCCAGGGCCAGCGCGCGCGCCAGCTCCAGGCGCTTCTGCGAGCCGAGCGGGAGACCTCCCGCCGGCTGCCGTTGAGCCTCCGTGAGCCCGAGGAACGCCAGCAGCGCTTCGGCCTTCTCGCGGACGGCACGCTCCTGCGCGCGGACGAAGGGCAGGTCGAGGCCTTCGGCCACGAGACCCGTCCGCATGTGGCTGTGCTTCGCCACCAGGACGTTGTCGAGGACGCTCAGACTCGGAAACAGCTGCACGCTCTGAAACGTGCGCGCGATCCCGAGTCGCGCGATCTGATCGGGGCGCAGGCCCGTGATGTCGTGATCGAGGAAGCGGATGCTGCCGCTCGCGGGCCGGTAGAAGCCGGTCACGCAGTTGAAGATCGTGGTCTTGCCGGCGCCGTTGGGTCCGATCAGCCCGTGGATGCGGCCCGTCTCGACCGTGAAGCTGACGCCGTCCACGGCGCGCAACCCGCCGAAGTTCAGCGACAGGTCGTTGACAGACAACATAGGGCCCTTCTTTATCTCGGCGCGCGACGCCGAGCGCTCGATCGGGCCGGCAAAGCTCTCACTCCGCGTGCCAGACACTGCTCGGCACGAGAGGGGCCCGATGCTACAGCGCCGGCAGAGAAGCGGTCAAGGCGAAAGGCGGCGACCGATCTGCGAGTGTTAAGCTGCTGCGCGCACGAAGGAGGTCGCCATGCCGAGCCCACGCGTGTCCCGCCGGAACTTCCTCACGGGTGCCACGGTCCTGGTCGCGACGTCGCTGATCGGCAAAGCGCTCGACCGATCCACGGCGGAGGCCAGCACCGACCTGCTCGAGCTTTCGGCGACGGAGGCGGTCGCGATGCTGCGTCGCGGGGATGTGAAGGCCGAGGACTACGCGGCGGCCCTGCTGGCCCGGTGCGACGCGGGCAAGCAGCTCAATGCCTTCATCTCCATCGCTCCCGACCAGGTCAAGGAGGCCGCTCGGGCCGCCGACCGTCGCCGCGCCGCCGGCGCCTTCCTCGGTCCCTTGCACGGGCTGCCCATCCCGATCAAGGACAGCGTGAACACGCGAGATTACCCCACCACGTCGGGAACCGCGGCGCTCCGTAGCTTCCGTCCGAAGGACGACGCGCCGGTCGTGCGCGCCCTCCGCGATGCCGGCGGCATCGTGCTCGGCAAGACGAATCTGCACGAGCTGTCGTTCGGCTGGACCAGCACGAATCTCAGCTTCGGCGCCGTGAAGAACCCGTACGACCCGACACGGATTCCCGGCGGCAGCAGCGGCGGAACGGCGGTGGCCGTCGCCACTCGCATGGCGCCGCTGGGCGTCGCCGAAGACACCGCGGGCTCGATCCGCGTTCCGGCCGCCATGTGCGCGATTGCGGGGTTCCGTCCGACGACGTTCCGCTATTCTCCGCGCGGGGTGATGCCGCTCACCTCCGTCTTCGACACGATCGGACCACACGCGCGCACGGTGGGCGACCTCGCGCTCTTCGACTCGGTGGTCACCAGTGACGGGAGCCCGCTGCGGCCGGTGGCCCTGCGCGGCGTGCGCCTCGGCGTCTCGCGTTTGCATTACTTCGCCGACCTCGATCCGGAGGTCGCGCGGGTGGCCGAGGAGGCGCTCAAGAAGCTCCGCGACGCCGGCGTGGTGTTGGTCGAGGCGGACGTTCCCGACGTCGCCAGGCTCGTCACCGCGGCAAACTCGCCGATCATCCTGCACGAGGCCCGTCCGATGATCCAGCGGTATCTGGAGGAGTTCGAGACGGGTGTGACCTGGGATCAGCTCTTCGCAAGCGTCGGTGAAAACGTCAAGCGCCCCTTCGCCGCTTCGGCGCTCCCCGGTGGACAGTTCCGGCCGCCGGACGAGGCGTACGTCCAGGCGCGCGACGTCCATCGACCGGCTCTGCAGCAGGCGTTTCGCGACTACTTCTGCAAGACCGCTGTCGCCGCGATCGTGTATCCCACGACGCTGGTCCCGGCGACGCCGATCGGCCAGGACCAGGAGGTCGAGATCGGCGGCAAGAAGATGCCGTTCCGCGTGGCGATGTCTCGAAACATCGCTCCGGGAAGCTGCGCAGGGATCCCGGGTGTCGTGCTGTGCGCGGGACTGACGAGCGGTGGTCTTCCAGTCGGCGTCGAGTTCGACGGGCCCGCCGGCTCCGACCGCGACCTGCTCGCGCTTGGACAAGCGCTGGAGGCCGTCCTCGGGAGGCCGCCCGCGCCGCGGATCTGAGGGCCGATCAGCGACAGGTCAGCCGCTACGCGGAACTTCGCTCGCACTCCCCTTCCCAGATTCGGTGGCAGCGGCCGTGAAATCTGAGGATCCGGCCGTCCGGGAAGCGATAGGCGACTTGCGCGCCCAGCTCGTCGCAGGCCGCGCACCTGACCACGGCGATGCCGGTATCCGCCTTGATGTGCCCGGTGGGCGTAGTGGGTCGTCCTGGCTCCGTGGTGAGTGGTGGGATCGCGCGAGGCAGGGTGCCGGCATCGAGCCGTTCGCGGATCCTCTGTGTGACGGTGTTCTTATCCACGTGTCGTCCCCTCCATGCCCTGTCCGTCGCGCCTGTTCATCTTGCGCACGACCTCGTTGATGCGACGGATGGCGGCGCGAACGCTCGCGGCGGCCTCACTATTCGTCCCGGCTATCGCCGGGCGATCGGCGCCGCTGAGGATCGACCCGAGCACCTTGTTGACGGTGTCGCCGAGATGATCGCTCAGCTCCTTCAACCGATTCAGCTCCATCGCCTGCACCGTGACCTCGGTGTGGTCGGCGAGCGCGTGGCGTTCGGCATCGAGCCGCGTGAGGATATCGTCGAGGGCGTCCACGTTGGACGAGATGGTGTCGCGCACGCCCGCGTGCCCTCCCGCACCGAGCGATGACAGCACGACCTGGTGGTAGCGACGGGCGAACTCCAGCTCATCACGCAGCTGCGCGAGGGTCTCCCGGTACTCGGTCCCCACGACGCGATTCACGAGCGCGTCGATCTCCTTGGCGATCTGGTCGGGCGGCACGTGCTTGGCGTCGAGATACGCCGTGGCTCCGAGATCCATGCCCAGCTCTTGCGCCCGATTGCCGATGAAGATGCTGCTGTAGAAGATGAAGGGCAGGCGCGCCCAGCGCCCGTCGCAGCGGAGCGCGCGACACAACTGGAACCCATCCATCCTCGGCATCTTGACGTCCGACACGACGGCCTCGACGGCCTGGCCCGCCAGGACCTCGAGGGCGGCCGCGCCATTGGGCGCCGTGACGACGTCGTGGCCGGCCTGGCCGAGCAGGGCGGTCAGCAGACGTCTGCGGGGCGGAGAATCATCGACGACCAGAACGCGCATTGATTTCGCCGACCTCCGGCCGCGTTGGGAGCACGTCCTGTGCCAGGCTGCTCGGGCATATAACCCGACGATTTGTCACGTCTCTCGCGGAGGCTCGAGCCGCCATCTTGGCCACCTATATGCGGCCGGCCGCGTCCTTCTGGCACGGTCGTCTTGTAGCGTGTGGCAAACTTATTGAGTTGTCCGTGCCCCCACAGCGCGCCATGGAGACGTCCGAACTCCTGAGAGAGCTTCGCATCGACCGTGACGGGCGGCCGCCGCGCCTCCGCCGGCGGCGACTCCTGCTCGCGGCGGCCGCGCTCGTCGTCCTCGCCGCCGGCCTGTGGCTCGCCTCGGCCCGGACGAGCACGCCGGCCGTGCGCACCGTCGTCGCGCGCGCGGCGACCCCGGCCGGCGGCGCCGGCTCCGTGCTCGACGCGAGCGGCTACGTCACCGCGCGTCGGCAGGCCACCGTCTCGGCCAAGATCACGGGCAAGGTCACCGAGGTCCTGATCGAAGAAGGCATGCGCGTGCGCGAGGGCGCGGTGCTGGCCCGCCTCGACGACACGGAGGCGAAGGCGCAGCTCGCTCTCGCGCGGGCTCAGCTCGGCGCCGCCCGCGCGCAGGACGGCGAGATCCGCGCCCAGCTCGAGCAGGCCGAGCGTGACTACGCGCGCTCGCAGGAGCTGTTCAACCGGAAGCTCGTGGCCGAGCAGGCGATGGACGCCGCGCGCGCCCAGCGCGACACGCTGCGCGCGAAGCTGACCGCCAACCAGGAGCAGATCCGGGTGGCGACCGAGTCGGTGACGGTGGCGCAGGTGCAGCTCGACAATACCGTGATCCGGGCGCCGTTCACCGGCATCGTGATCGCCAAAGCTGCGCAGCCGGGCGAGATGATCTCGCCGATCTCCGCGGGCGGCGGCTTCACGCGCACCGGCATCGGCACCATCGTGGACATGGATTCGCTGGAGATCCAGGTCGACGTCAATGAATCGTTCATCAACCGGGTGGCATCGGAACAGCCGGTGGAAGCGACGCTCAACGCATATCCCGACTGGAAGATCCCGGGCTCGGTGATCGCGATCATACCGACGGCGGACCGCAGCAAGGCCACCGTCAAGGTGCGCATCGCGATCCCCTCGAAGGATCCGCGCATCGTCCCCGACATGGGCGTGCGCGTCGCGTTCCTCGGCGCCGCGTCCACCACCCCCGCGGCGCCGGTCGCGTCGGGCGTCCTCGTTCCCGTCGACGCGGTGCGGAGCGACGGCAGCGTCTTCGTGTATGTGGACGGCAAGGTCGAGCGCCGCAGCGTCACTCCGGGCCAGACCGTCGGCGCCGAGCGCGAGATCACCAAGGGCCTGCGCGCGGGCGAGCGCGTGGTGGTGGCGCCGCCGCCGTCGCTCAAGGACGGCGCGGCGGTGCGAGTCGTCGAGAAATGACCGTGCTCGTCGAGATCCGCGGCGTCACCAAGACGTACCGCCGCGGCGGCGAGACGATCGAGGTCCTGCACGGCATCGATCTCGACATCCCGCGCGGCGACTTCGTCGCGCTCATGGGGCCCTCGGGATCCGGCAAGACCACGCTGCTGAATCTCATCGGCGGGCTGGACACGCCGACGGCGGGGACCGTCGCCGTCGACGGCCGCCGGATCGACCGCCTCTCGAGCGGCGACCTCTCGCGCTGGCGTGCCGCCAACGTCGGCTTCGTGTTCCAGTTCTACAACCTGCTGCCGGTGCTCTCGGCGCAGCGGAACGTGGAGCTGCCGCTGCTGCTCACCGGGCTCAGCGCCGCCGAGCGCCGGCGCCACGCCGAGATCGCGCTGACGCTGGTCGGCCTGCGCGACCGTGCTGCGCACAAGCCCAGGGAGCTGTCGGGCGGCCAGGAGCAGCGCGTCGCGATCGCGCGCGCGATCGTCTCCGATCCGACGCTGCTCGTCTGCGACGAGCCCACGGGCGACCTCGACCGCGCCACCGCCCACGAGATCCTGCTGCTGCTCCAGATGCTCAACGACGACCACGGCAAGACCATCGTGATGGTCACCCACGACCCGAAGGCCGCCGAGTACGCGCGCCGCCGCCTGCGCCTGGACAAGGGAACGCTCGCGGCCACCAACGGCCACGCCCCGTCGTGAGATACCTGCCGCTGCTCTGGGCCCAGCTCTTCCGCAAGAAGACGCGCACGGTGCTCACGGTGCTCTCCGTGCTCGTCGCCTTCCTGCTCTTCGGGCTGCTCGAGGCCGTGCAGGTGGCGTTCGAGTCGGGCGCCGACAGCGCGGACGCCAAGCGGCTGCTCACCACCGCGCGCTACTCCATCATCGAGCCGCTGCCGATGTCGTACGCGCCGCGGATCGAGCGCGTGGCGGGTGTGGTGGGCGTGGCGTACGCGGACTGGTTCGGCGCCAAGTACCAGAACGAGAGCAACGCCTTCGCCGTCTTCGTGGTCGATCCCGCCCGCTACCTCGACATGTACCCCGAGTTCGAGATCACGCCGGCGCAGCGCGAGGCGTTCGTCAAGACGCGTACGGGCGCCGTCGCCGGCAAGCGGCTGGCCGACCGCTATGGCTGGAAGGTCGGCCAGCGGCTGCCGATCGCCTCGGAGATCCACGCGAAGTCCGACGGCAGCCTCAACTGGGAGTTCGACCTGGTCGGCATCTTCGACGCCGAGGACCCGGCCGTCCGCGCCAACACCGAGGTCGTGCTGATCAACGTGGCCCAGTTCGACGAGGCGCGCCAGTTCGGGAAGGGCAAGACCGGCTGGTACATCATCCGCATCGCGGACGTCAACCAGGCCAAGGCCGTCTCGGCGGACATCGACCGGACGTTCATGAACTCCCCCGACGAGACGAAGACGGCGCCGGAGAAGGAGTTCGCGCTCGGCTTCGCCAAGCAGATCGGCGACATGGGCGCGCTGGTGACGCGCATCCTGCTCGCCGTTTTCTTCACCATCCTCATCCTGACCGGCAACACGATGGCGCAATCGATCCGCGAGCGGATCCCGGAGCTGGCCATCCTCAAGACGCTCGGCTTCTCCAACACCGCAGTGACGGCGCTGGTGCTCGGCGAGGCGGCGCTCCTGTTCGTCATCGGCGCCGGCCTCGGCATGCTCGCCGCCGTCAGCCTGCTCCCCGCGCTCAACGGCGCCACCGGCGGCCGCTTCCCGCCCCTCTTCGTGGAGGCCGCCACCTGGGCGTGGGCGGCCGGCGTCGCGCTCGCGCTGGCGCTGGCCGTCGGGCTGCCGCCCGCGCTGCGCGTGCACCGGCTGCGCATCGTGGACGCGCTCGCGGGCCGCTGACGCGATGTCCTGGCTGAACCAGGTCGTCCACGTCACGCTCATCAATCTGCGAAACATCCCGAGCCGGCTCGGCACGTCGCTGGTCGTCGTGGTCGGCATCGCCGGCGTCGTCGGCGTCCTCGTCTCGGTCCTGGCCATGGGCGAGGGCTTCCGCCACACGCTCGCCAGCACGGGCCGGCCCACCCGCGTGATCATGCTGCGCGCCGGCTCGGACGCGGAGATGTCGAGCGGCGTGGCCCGCGAGCAGGCCACGGTGCTCGGCAACCTGCCCGCCGTCGCGCGCGACGGCGCCGGACAGCCGCTCGTGTCGGCGGAGCTGTTCGTGATGGTGGAGCTGCCGCGTCACGGCCAGACCGATCCCAACAACGTGCCGTTCCGGGGCGTGCAGCCGGCCGCCTTCGCCATCCGCAACGAGGTCCGCATCGTCGAGGGCCGCCGCTACGAGCGCGGCCGGCGCGAGGTGATCGCGGGCCGCAAGGCGATGCACCAGTTCGCGGGCCTCAGCGTCGGCTCGCGCATCGCGTTCCGCGACAGCGACTGGACGGTGGTGGGGACGTTCGAGAGCGGCGGCGATGTCCACGAGTCCGAGATCTGGGCGGACGCGGAGGTCGCGATGTCCGCGTTCCGGCGTACGGGCTTCCAGTCGGTCACGGCCGCGCTTGCCGATCCCTCGGAGGCCGGCCTCGCCGCCCTCAAGGACGCCATCGCTCGCGATCGCCGACTGTCCATCAACGTGCTGCGCGAGCCCGAGTACTACGCCAAGCAGGCCTCGATCCTGTCCAGGCTCATCGGGGTGCTCGGCTACAGCGTGGCCACCTTCATGGCGATCGGCGCCACGTTCGGCGCGCTCAACTGCATGTACTCCGCGATCGCCAGCCGCCAGACGGAGATCGCGACGCTACGCGCGATCGGCTTCGGCGGCGCGCCCGTGGTGGTCTCGGTGATGATCGAGGCGCTCGTGCTGGCCCTCGTGGGCGGCGCCGTCGGCGGCGGCCTCGCCTACGTCTACTGCGATGGGGCCTCGCTCGCCACGCTGAACTTCAACACGTTCTCTCAAGTCGCCTTCGACTTCCGCGTGACCCGCGACCTCCTGGTCCAGGGGCTCGCGTGGGCGCTGGCCATCGGCGCCGCCGGTGGCCTGCTGCCGGCCGTCCGCGCCGCGCGGCTGCCGGTGACCGTCGCCCTGCGCACGCTCTAGGTCACCGCTCGCCTCGCAGCATTCCCGGGCCGCGTTGACACGTGTCGGCCTTTGGCCGACGATGGCCGCCGATCATGGAGCGTGACGCGGACGTCGTCGTCGTGGGGGCCGGCATCGTCGGCTGCGCCACCGCGTACTTCCTCGCCCGTCGTGGCGCGCGTGTCGTCGTCCTGGAGCGCGGGCCCGCACCCGGCGAGCAGTCGCGAAAGAACTGGGGCTTCGTCCGCCAGCAGGGGCGCGATCCGCTCGAGATGCCGCTGGTGATGGAGGCGAACCGCCTCTGGCGCGGTCTGCAGCGCGAGCTGGGCGCCGACATCGAATGGGTCCAGGGCGGCAACCTCGCGCTCGCCGCCGACGACACGCGGATGGCGCGCCTCGAGACGTGGCTGCCGGTCGCGCGCGAGTTCGGGCTCGAGACACGCCTGCTTCGCGCGCGTGAGCTCGACGCCGTCGTCCCCGGCCTCGCGGGCGGCTGGGTCGGCGGCATGCACACGCCCGGGGACGGCCACGCCGATCCCGAGAAGACCACCGACGCGTTCGCGCGCGCCGCCCTCGCGCATGGCGCGAGCCTCCACCTCGAGTGCGCGCTGCAGGGCGTGAGCACGCGGGCGGGCGCCGTCAGCGGCGTCGTCACCGAGCACGGGGAGATCCGCACGCCGACGGTGGTGTGCGCGGCCGGCGCCTGGTCCGCGCGGCTGGCGCGCACGCTCGGCCTCGACCTCCCGCAGCGCTGGGTGCGCGGCACGGTCGCGCAAACGACGCCCGCGCCGGCGGTGACCGCGTGCGCGGTCTGGGGACCCGGCGTGGCGTTCCGCCAGCGTCGCGACGGGAGCTTCACCATCGCCGCCGGCGGCGCCCTCGACCACGACGTCACCCTCGACTCGCTGCGCCAGCTGCGCTTCTTCCTGCCGAACTTCTGGAAGAACAAGGCGCTGTTCCGCTTCCACGTGGGCCGGCCGTTGCTGGCGAGCCTGACGGCGGCGCTGCCCGGCTCGGCGGCCCGCCGGCGGCCGCTCGTCTGGGACCGCGGGCTCGAGCCACAGCCCAATCCCGCGAAGGTGCGGCGCAGCCTGGCCGAGCTGCAGCGCGTGCTGCCCTCGCTGCCGCCGCTCGGCATCGCCAGGCGCTGGGCCGGCTACATCGACGCCGCGCCGGATCTCATTCCGGTGCTCGGCGAGGTTCCCCAGCTCGGCGGCTTCGTGCTCGCGACCGGCTTCAGCGGTCACGGCTTCGCGATGGGGCCTATCGCCGGCCGCCTCGTCTCCGAGCTGATCATGGACGGCAAGCCCTCGCTCGACATCACCGGATTCCGCTTCTCGCGCTTCGCCGAAGGCGCTGTGGGCCGGCCGCGCAGCGTGCTGTAACCCTCGTGGTATGATCCGCGCCACTCGCTGGCGCCCGCGAAATTGGGGAATTTCTGGAGGTCGCACATGACCGACCGCCGTTCGTGGCTCAGTCTCGTCCTCGCCCTCGTGATGCTGGCGGCGATCCCGTCGGCGCCGGCCACCGCGCAGACGCGGTTCGTGTTCGCGAACGAGAGCCCCTACGACACGATGGACCCGCACGCGGCCTTCGACGTCGGGCGCGTGGCGGTGCGCCTCAACCTGTACGACGGACTCTACCGCTGGCTCGACAACCCTCCGAAGCTCGAGCCGTGGCTGGCCGAGAGCCATACCGTGTCCCCCGACGGCCTCGCGTACACCTTCAAGCTGCGCCGCGGCGCCAGGTTCCACGACGGCGCCGAGATCACCGCGGAGGACGTGCGCTACAGCATCGAGCGCATCCTCGCCCTCAAGAAGGGCGCGGCCGCGCTCCTCGGCGCGATGGTCGCGCCCGGCACGACCAGGGCGCTCGATCGCCACACCGTCCAGTTCACGCTCATGAAGCCCGCGGCGATCTTCCTGGCCGTCGTGCCCGAGGTGCACGTGGTGAACTCCGCCCTCCTCAAGAAGAACGAGAAGGACGGCGACTGGGGCGCGGCGTGGCTGACGAGCAACGACGCCGGCTCGGGCTCCTACATGCTCACGCGCTACGACCCGGCCATCGGCTTCATCGCGAAGCGGTTCGCCGGCCACTTCCTGCCGTGGGGCCCCAGGTACATCGACGAGATCGAGTTCCGGCTGGTCAAGGAAGACAACACGCGGGTGCTCGGCATGATCAAGGGGGATTACCAGGGCACCGGCGGCTACCTGCCCAACGACCAGGTGAAGCGCCTGCGGGAGGCGCCGAACGTCAAGATCGTCGAGCAGGAGTCGATGCGCATCATGATGTTCCAGATCAACAACCAGCGGCCGCCGCTCAACGACGTGCACGTGCGCCGCGCGATCAGCTACGCGTTCGACTACGACGGCTTCAACAAGGACATCCTGGGCGGATCGGTCGAGCGCAACCCGGTGCCGATCCCGAACAACCTGTGGGGCGTGCCGCGCGACGTGAAGGGCTACAGCTACAACATCGACCGCGCCAAGCAGGAGCTGGCGCAGGCGAGCGTGAAGGTGGACCGCCCGCTCACCGTCGGCTATCTCCAGGGATTCAGCCAGACCGAGCAGGCGGCCACGGTGATGGCGAACGGCCTGCGCAAGGCGGGGCTCGACACCAAGCTCACCAGCGAGCTCTGGCCGGCGATGGTCGAGCGGATGAAGAAGCCGGAGACATCGCCGGATCTCGTCGTCTACTGGATCAGCACGTACTACGCCGATCCGAACAACTGGATCGGCGAGATGTTCCACTCCGGCCAGTGGGGCACGTTCAAGGCGTCGAGCTTCTACAAGAACCCGAAGGTCGACGAGCTGCTCGACGTGGCGCTGAGGTCCACCGACCGGAAGGTGCGCGAGAAGGCATATCAGGACGCCGCGCGCATCGTGGTGGACGAGGCGGCCGGTGTCTGGGTCTACAACACCAAGTACTTCGGCCCGTGGGCCAAGAACCTCGAGGGCATCCGCTTCAGCCCCATCGGCAACGGCCAGGAGATGCGCTGGATTTACTATCGCTAGCTCGGAGGGGGGCTTCGCCCCCCTTCCGACGGTCGTCGCGCGCCTGCCGGCGCACTCCTCCCTGCCTCCCCCCAGAACGGATTGCGCCGGCGAAGCCGGCGCTCGAACCTCTGCCTAAATTGGTTGGGTCATGAGGCTTCTGGCGCTCGCGCTGTATCGGTTGGTGTGGTTCGTGCCGACGCTGCTGGGGCTGCTCGTGGTCACGTTCGTCATCTCGCGGGTCATTCCGGCGGATCCGGTGGCGCTGGTGGCGGGGGAGACGGCCACGCCGGCGCAGGTCGAGGCGCTGCGACGCGAGCTCGGGTACGACCGGCCGCTGCCCGTGCAGTTCGTCGATTACGTCGCGCGGCTGGTGCGTGGCGACATGGGCACCAGCATCTTCACCCGGCGGCCGATCGCGGAGGATCTCGCGCACCGCCTGCCCGCCACCATCGAGCTGACCGTGGTGGCCATGGTCGTCTCCGTCCTCGTCGGCATTCCGCTCGGCGTCCTCTCCGCGCTCTGGCGCAACTCGCTGCTCGACCACGCCCTGCGCGTCGTGACCGTGTCCGGCCTCGCCATCGCGAGCTTCTGGCTCGGCATCATGCTGCAGCTCCTCTTCGCGATGCGGCTCGGCTGGACGCCGCTCAACGGCCGCCTGCAAGGGTTCCCGCCCCGCACGATCACGGGCTTCTACCTCCTGGACGCTGCCCTCACGGGCGATTGGCCGACGTTCGGCATGGCGCTGCTGCACCTGGCGCTGCCCGCGGCGACCCTCGCCTTCCCGGCGCTGGCCACGCTCGTGCGCTTCACGCGGGCCGGCGTGCTGGACGTGATGCAGTCGAACTTCGTCCTCTACGAGCGCGCGATGGGGCTGCCGCGTTCCGTCATCGTCTGGAAGTACATGCTCCGCTCGGCGCTCACCTCGACGGTGACCCAGATCGGGCTCCTCTTCGGCATCCTGCTCGCGGGCGCGGTGGTGACGGAAGCGGTGTTCGACTGGCCCGGGATCGGCACCTACGCGGTGAACTCCATCCTCCGGTCCGACTACAACGCCGTGATGGGCTTCACGGTCTGGGCGGGGACGATCTTCATCGTCGTGAACCTGCTCGTCGACGTCGCCCACACCCTCGTCGATCCCCGGGAGCGTACCCTATGACTCGGAGGGGGGCTTTGCCTCGGAGGGGGGCTTTGCCCCCCTTCCGACGGTCGTCGCGCGCCTTTCGGCGCGCTCCTCCCTGCCTCCCCCCAGGACTCGATTGCGCCGGCGAAGCCGGCGCTCGAAAGAGGCAAGTCTGAACGCGGCGTGGTTCGTTCCGACGAGGCTCGCGCGCGATCGGTCGGCGCTACTTGGGCTAGTCCTGATCGGGCTGCTGGTCGTGTCGGCGGTGCTCGCGCCGGTGCTGGCCACGCATCCCGATGACGTGTTCGAGCTGCACCCTGCCGAGCGTCTCAGGGCGCCGGGCCCCGCGCACTGGCTGGGCACCGACCGGATGGGCGCCGACGTCTACAGCCGGCTCCTGTTCGGCGCGCGCATCACGATCCTCATCGGCGTGATCGCGGTGGGCGCCTCCCTGCTCGTCGGCGTGCCGATCGGCCTCGTGGCCGGCTACTACCACGGCTGGTTCAGCGATTTGTTGATGCGCGTGTCCGACGTCTTCCTCGCCGTGCCGCAGGTGGTGCTCGCGATCGCGATCGCTCAGACGCTCGGCCCGTCGCTGCCCAACGTCATCCTCGCGCTGTCGGCCACGTACTGGCCGTGGTTCGCCCGCGTCGTCTACGCGGAGACGCGCACGCTGCAGAAGGAGGTCTTCGTGGAGAGCACGGCGGCGCTCGGGGCCTCACCGTGGCGCCTGACCGCGCTGCACGTGCTGCCGAACATCGCCTCCCCGATCATCGTGCGCGCGTCGATCGGCATGGGGTTCACGATCCTGACCGCCGCCGCGCTGGGCTTCCTCGGGCTCGGGCCGCCGCCGCCCACGCCCGAGTGGGGCCGGACGATCGCGGAGTCGCGCGAGTTCCTCCCGGACGCGTGGTGGTACGCGACGGCGCCGGGCCTCGCCATCTTCCTCACCGTCATGGGCTTCAACCTGCTCGGCGATGGGCTGCGCGACGTCCTCGACCCGCGGCTGCGCCGGAGCCGTACCGCGCGATGACCGAGCTCCTGTCCGTGCGCGGGCTCAGCGTCGACTTCGTCACCGACGGGGGCGTGGCGCAGGTGCTCGACGGCATCAACCTCGACGTCGGCCCCGGCGAGGTCGTCGGTCTCGTCGGCGAGAGCGGCTGCGGCAAGACGACCCTCGCGCGCGCCATCCTCGGGATCCTGCCCACCGGGGCCGCGCGCATCCGCGGCGGCGAGGTGCGCTTCAAGGGCGTGGACCTGCTGCGAGAGGACCCCGCCGCGGTCAACGACCGCGTGCGCGGGCGCGCGATCACCTTCATCCCTCAAGATCCTTACACGTCGTTCAGCCCGGTGTTCCCCGTCCAGACGCAGATCATGGACCTGATGAAGTGGAAGTCGCCGCGCGCGGACAACGGCGGCGGCGCGCGGTCGCCGTTCCGGCGCTACCCGCGCGAGCGCTGGCGCGCCGATCGCGAAGCCGTGCTCGAGACGCTGCGCGCGGTGCAGATCCCCGAGCCCACCCGCGCGCTCCGCCGGCTGCCGCACGAATTCTCCGGCGGGCAGCGACAGCGGCTCATGATCGCGATGGCGCTGCTCCCGCAGCCCGATCTGATCATCGCCGACGAGCCGACCACCTCCCTCGACGTGACGATCCAGGCCCAGATCCTCCGGCTCCTGCGCGCGCTGGTGAAGCAACGCGGCGTCTCCGTGCTCTTCACCACCCACGACCTCGGCACCGCGCACGAGATCTGCGACCGCGTCGTCGTGATGTATGCCGGCCAGGAGATGGAGGCGGCGCCTGCCACGGCGTTCTTCGCGCGGGCGGCGCACCCGTATACGCGCCGGCTGCTCGCGAGCGTGCCGAGCCCCGGCGGCGAGATTCGCGACATCCCGGGCGAGGTCCCGAGCCTCATCGCCCCACCCTCGGGCTGCCGCTTCCATCCGCGCTGCGACTACGCCACCGCGGAGTGCCGCGAGGGCCGGCCGGCGCCCCGCACGCTCGCCCCGGAGCATGGCGTGCGCTGCTACCATCCCGTCGATGCGCCGATCGGGGCCGACGGGTGAGCGTCACCGCGGCCCCGCTCCTCGAGATCGTCGACCTCGTCCGACATTTTCCCGTGCGCAACGCCTTCGGCCGGCGCACCGGCTGGATCCGCGCCGTCGACGGCGTCTCGCTCGCGGTGTGGCCGGGCGAGACGCTGGGCCTCGTCGGCGAGAGCGGCTGCGGCAAGTCGACGCTCGGTAAGACGGTGATGGGCATCTACACGCCGACGGCCGGCGACATCCGTTTCGCCGGCCGCGAGATCGGACACCTGCCGGCGCGCGAGCGGCGCGCGGTCGCCGGAGACCTCCAGTATGTCTATCAGGACCCCGGCGCGTCGCTCGACCCGCGCTGGAAGGTCGTCCACTCGCTGCACGAGCCGCTCAAGATCCACGCGCGGCTCTCGCGCGCGGAGCGGGAGCGCGAGGTGGGAGCGATTCTCTCGGCCGTCGGTCTCCCGGACGCCCACCTCGACCTCTATCCGCACGAGCTGAGCGGCGGCCAGCAGCGGCGGGTGGCGCTCGCACGCATCCTGACGCTGCGGCCGCGGATGGTGATCCTCGACGAGCCGACGTCCGGGCTCGACGTGTCCGTCCAGGCCAGCGTGCTGAAGCTCTTCCGGAATCTTCAGGAAGCCTTCGCGCTCACCTACGTCTTCATCTCCCACGACCTCGCCGTCGTGCGAGCGATGTGCGCGCGCATCGCCGTGATGTACCTCGGCACCATCGTCGAGCTGGGCGAGACGGCGGCGATCTTCGAGCAGCCGCGCCACCCGTACACACGCTCGCTGCTGGCCGCCGTGCCGCGCATCGGCGGCCGGCGTGTCACGCTCGACTTCGCGCTCGAAGGCGAGCCGCCCAACCCGCGCGACGTGCCGAGCGGCTGCCGCTTCCGCACCCGCTGCCCGCTCGCCCAGGACGTCTGCGCGGTGGAGGAGCCGCGGCTCCGCGAGGTCGACGGCCGCCGCGTCGCCTGCCACTTCGCGTGAGCTACTATCGCGCGGAAAGGAATAGCCGATGAGCGCTCTCGAGACCGGCGGGTTCAAATGGGTGCGAACCGACGACCTTCCCTGGCGGGCATCGAGGATGGCGGCCGGGGTGCTCGTGAAAGATGTCGCGGTGACGGATGGATGGGAGATGCAAATCGTCCGCTTTGAACCGGGCGCGCGTTTTCCGATCCACACTCACGAGAGTCCGGAGTTCCTGTTCATTCTCGAAGGCGAGCTCGTCCAGGCCGGCCGGCGTCTGGGCCCGGGCTGGGCGAGTGTCGCCAGCGCCGGGACCATCGACGAAGACGTGTATTCGGAGACGGGCTGCGTCTTCGTGCTCGTGGACAGAGCAAGCTGATCCTATGCCGCTGGTGTCGTTCCACGACGTGCAGAAGACCTACCGGTCGCTGCAGGGCGTCGACTACATGGCGGTGGAGCACTTCAGCGTCGAGATCGAGGCCGGGGAGTTCTTCTGCCTGCTCGGCCCCAGCGGGTGCGGCAAGACGACCGTGCTCAAGATGCTTGCGGGCTTCGAGGCGCCGACGGCGGGACAGATCCTCATGGACGGTCGGCCCGTGACGGGCGCCAGTCGCGACCGCGGTGTGGTGTTCCAGGGGGACGACTCGCTCTACGGTTGGCTCACCGCGGTCGAGAACGTCGAGTTCGGGTTGCGCATGCAGCACGTGCGCAAGACCGAGCGGCGCGAGCGCGCTATGCGCTACCTGGAGCTGGTCGGTCTCAACGGCCAGGAGCAGAAGTATCCTGCCGAGCTGTCCGGGGGGATGAAGCAGCGCATCCAGATCGCCCGGGCGCTGGTGAACGAGCCGAAGATGCTGCTCATGGATGAGCCGTTCGCCGCGCTGGATGCCCAGACACGTTCGCTGATGCAGATCGAGCTGGCCAGCATCTGGCAAACGACGCGCACGACCGTCCTGTTCATCACGCACGACATCGACGAGGCGGTCACGCTGGGCAAACGCATCGGCGTGATGCGCGCCGGACCCCGCTCGCAGGTGAAGGGCATGGTCGAGGTGGCCCTCGACGGGGCGCGCAGCCGCACGGACGATGTGTTCCTCCGATACTACAAGCAGGTCTATGAGATGATCCGCGACGAAGTCGCCAAATCCATCGCCCGCGCGGAATAGCGAATGCACTCACGGAGACTGCGACGCCTGTGGAGCGTGTACGGAGGCTACGCGCTGGGGTTTGTCAGCCTGTTCCTGATCTGGCAGCTGGCCTCCCTCTACGTGGTCAGCTCCGTGCTGTTCCCGCCGCCGACGGTGGTGTTCCGAAAAGGCGTGCTGCTGGTGCGCAACGGCGTCTTGCTGGAGCACCTTTCCGCCAGCCTCCAGCGCATCATGGCCGGGTTCATCGCCGGCTCCCTGCTGGGTATTCCCATCGGACTGGCGATGGGCTCGTTCCGGCCCGTCCGAAAGCTGCTGGAGCCTTACACGGAGTTCTTGCGCTTCATCCCGTCGGTGGCGATGATCACCGTGGCGGTGATCTGGTTCGGCATCGGCGAAGCCTCGAAGATCTTCCTGATCATCTACACGACGATCTTCATCGTCATCCTGAACACGGCGGCGGGTGTCTCCGCCATCGCGCCCAACAAGATCCGGGCCGCCCAGGCCCTGGGAGCGACGCGGGCGCAGATCTTCGTTCACGTCGCGTTGCCGGCGACCCTGCCCTACATCCTCACCGGGATGCGCCTGGCCATGGCGAATTCCTTCACCACCATCGTGGCGGCCGAGCTGATCGCGGCCAACGAAGGGCTCGGCAAGATGCTGTGGGACGGGCGCTTGTTCATGCTGGTGGACGATATCTTCGTGTCCCTGGTCACCCTGGGGCTGCTCGGGTTCGCCGTGGATCGCATGTTCCGCTGGAGCATCTACGCCTTCGCGGGCAAATATTCGCCGGCGACGTAGTCGGTCGCCAGGGAGGGCAACGCTCATGCTGACTCGCGGTGCACGATGCCTGCTCGTACTGAGCCTGCTGGCATGGAGCGGAACGGCCTGGGCGCAGACCAAGATGACCATCGCCACCGGCGTGGACCCCGTGTTCTCCGCCTACTACGTGGCCCAGCAGGAGGGGCTGTTCAAGAAGCACGGGCTCGACGTGCGAATCAACACGGGCCCGTCGGGCTCGGCCATGGTCTCGTTCCTCGTCAACGGCCAGATCGAGTCCGCCTTCGGCTCCGAGATCGCGGGCGTCAGCAACCACAACCTCGATCCCAACGTGGTGGTGGTCGCGCAGGCCACGCGCTTGGTGCGCTGGATCGCGGTGGTCGGCCGCAACATCGACAACCTGGATCAGCTCAAGGGCAAGAAGGTGGGCGTGGCCCGCGGCTCCGGCGGCGAGGTCTTCTGGCTGGCCATGATCGACAAGCTCAAGCTCAACCCGGCGGACTACACGGTGGTCAACGTGGAGGCGCCGGAGATGGTGGCGGCCCTGGAGCGCGGCAACATCGACGCCTACGCCGTGTGGGAGCCCTGGGTGACGCGCGGCCTGGCCGCCGTCAAGAACACGAAGGTGCTGAAGGATCAGGAGGGCATCCTCGAGCAAGGCGTGTACATCTACATGAACCTCGGGTGGATCCGGAAGAACCCGGCGCCGGCCGAGTCGTTCATGCGCGCGCTGGTGGAGGCCACGGACATCATCAACAAGGACCGCAAGCGCGCGGCCAGGGACGTGTCCGACTTCCTCAAGAATCTCGACCCGCCGCTGGTGGAGCAGCTCATGACCAAGCTGCGCTTCGAGGTGGTGCTGGACGACTTCACGATCAGTCTCTTCCGGCTGGCCGAGGCGCAGCTCAAGCAGCAGGGCAAGCTCACCAAACCGCTCGACTATCGCGAATTCGTCTACCCGGACGTGTTGCGCAAGGTGCAGCCCGCGAAGGTCAACTACAAGCCGTGACTCGCCGGCCAGCGTCAGCGCGTGGGGACCTCGTGGAGGGCAGGGCCAGGGCGAGGTAACGATCCAGCACGTCGTCGGTGCTCCAGAAGGTCGCGCACGGCCGTATGGTACCCTGAGCCTCCCCGAAGGAGGACCACGGTGCAGATCGGCGTCGACATCGGCGGCACCTTCACCGACATCGTCGCCCTGGACCGTGCGGGTCGGCTCTCGCTGACGAAGGTGCCGAGCACGCCGAAAGACCTGCTCGACGGCATCGGCGCCGCCGTGACCAGAGTTCTGGCGCTCGCGGGCGGCCAGCCCGGCGACGTCGAGCGCTTCATCCACGGCACGACCATCGCCACCAACGCGATCCTCGAGCAGAAGGGCGCGGTCACCGCTGTCCTCACCACCGACGGCTTCGAGGACGTGCTCGAGCTGGGGCGGATGAAGCGCTCCCGCATGTACGACCTGGCCATGGATCCGGAGGTGCCGACGTTCCTCGCCCCGCGCCGGCGCCGCGTCGGGATCCGCGAGCGGCTCGATGCGAAGGGCCGCGTCCTCGTCCCGCTGAACGAGACCGACGTGCGCACGGCGGCGCTGGGGCTCCGCGCGCAGGGCGTGCAGGCCATCGCGGTGTGCTACCTGTTCTCGTTCGTCAACCCCGCCCACGAGCGCCGCACCCGCGAGATCATCGCGGAGCTGGCGCCCGAGATCAGCGTGTCGCTCTCCTCGGACGTCGATCCGACCTTCCGCGAGTACGAGCGCCTCTGCGTGACCGCCTTCGACGCGTACCTCGGCCCCGTCGTGAAGCGCTACCTCGCGGGCCTCGCCGACACGCTGCGCGGGCTCGGCGTGCCCGCCGTGCCGCTGATCATGCGCTCGCGCGGCGGCATCGTCTCGGCGGCGCTCGCCGCGCGGCAGCCGGTGACGCTGTTCCTCTCCGGGCCCGCCGGCGGCGTGATCGGCGCCGGCTTCGCGGCCGAGCGCTCCGGCGTGCGCGATTTCGTCTCGCTCGACATGGGCGGCACGAGCAACGACGTGGCGCTGGCGCGGGAGGGCAAGCCGCTGCTCGCGAGCGAGGGCTCGATCGGCCCCTACCCCGTGCGCACGCCGATGGTGGACGTCAACACGATCGGCGCCGGCGGCGGGAGCATCGCGTGGATCGACGCCGGCGGTGGGCTGCGCGTCGGGCCGCGCAGCGCCGGCGCCGAGCCCGGCCCCGCGTGCTACGGCCGCGGCGGCGATGACGCCACCGTGACGGACGCGAGCGTGGTGCTCGGCTATCTCAACCCCGCGCGATTCGCGGGCGGCGCGATGGCCCTCGACGTGCGCGCGGCCGAGCGGGCCGTGGCCGCGATCGGCCAGCGCCTCGGCGTCGACACCGTCGCCGCCGCCGCCGGAATCCACCGCGTGATCAACGCGCGCATGGCCGACCAGATCCGGCTCGTCACGATCAAGCGCGGCTACGACCCGCGGCAGTTCTCGCTGGTGGTCCTCGGCGGCGCGGGGCCGGTGCACGGCGCGGCGCTCGCCGAGGAGATGGGGATGGCGGAGGTGCTCGTGCCCGAGGCGCCCGGCGTCCTGGCCGCCTTCGGTCTGCTCGCCGCCGCCATCGAGCACCACCACGCGCGGACGCTGCAGGCGCGCACGGACGTCGCCGATCTCTCCGACGTCAACCGTTGCCTCGGCGAGCTCGACGCCGCCGGACGCGCGCGGATGCGCGAGGAAGGCGTGCCGGCGCCCGAGGTGCGGGTGGCCTACACGGCCGACATGCGCTACGTCGGGCAGGCCTACGAGCTGGAGGTGCCGATCGCGGCGCCCGTCACGCCGGAGCGCGTGCCCGAGATCGTCGCGGCGTTTCACGCCGTGCACGAGCGCGTGTACGGCTACGCGCGCACGCAGCAGCCGGTGGAGTTCGTGAATTTCCGCGCGGTGCACACGTACCCGCTGCCGCGGCCGGCGCTGACGCCGGCGGCGCGATCGAACGGGAGCCTGGCGGAGGCGCGCCTGGGCGAGCGCCGCGCGTACTTCGAGAGCTTCGTGCCGACGGCGATCTACGAGCGCGCGCGGCTGCCGCTGGGCGCGCGCCTGGCCGGACCGGCCATCGTCGAGCAGAGCGACACGACCACCGTGATCCCGCCCGGCGTGACCGCGCTCGTGGACGACGCCGGGAACCTGCGCCTCCGGAGGGTCTGATGGCCATCGACCCGATCCTCCTCGAGGTGCTGCGCAACCGGCTCGACGCCATCGCCGACGAGATGGAGCTGACGCTCCTCAAGAGCGCGGCGTCGCCGATCGTGAAGGAGGGCCTCGACGCCTCCGCCGCCCTGTTCAACACCCACGGCGAGACCATCGCTCAAGCCGCCGCGATTCCCATTCACCTCGGTGCCCTGCAGTTCGCGGCGCAGCGGCTCGTGCGCGCGTTCCCGCCCGAGCGCATGCGCGACGGCGACGCCTTCCTGTTGAACGACCCGTACGACGGCGGCACGCATCTGCCCGACATCACGCTGGCGGTGCCGGTCTTCGCCGACGGGCGCGCGGTGGCGCTGGCGTGCACGATGTGCCACCACCAGGACGTCGGCGGCCGCACGCCGGGCAGCGTGCCGACGGACGCCACCGAGCTCTACCAGGAGGGCGTCATCATCCCGCCCACCCAGCTCTTCCGTGCGGGCGAGCTGGACGAGAACCTCTTCCGGTTCCTCACGCGCAACGTGCGCCTGCCCGACGTGTTCACCGGCGATCTCATGGCGCAGGTGGCGGCGGGGCGGCTCGGTGGGGTCCGGCTGCAGGCGCTGTTCGCCGCGCACGGTGCCCCGACGGTCATGACGTACATCGAGGAGCTGCTCTCGCGGGCCGAGCGCCTCACGCGCGCCCAGATCGCCGACATCCCCGACGGCGACTACGCCTTCGAGGACTGGCTGGACGACGACGGCGTGAGCATCGGGCAGCCCGTGAAGATCGCGGTGACGCTGCGGGTGCGCGGCTCGGCGATGACGTTCGACTTCACGGGCAGCGACCGCCAGGTACGCGGCCCCTTCAACTCGGTGCCGGCCTCGACGATGTCGGCCGTGTACTACGCGGTGCGCGCGATCTCGGACGCGTCGATCCCGAACAACGGCGGCTGCTTCCGCGCCGTGGACGCCATCCTCCCCGAGGGCACGATCGTCAATCCAACGGCGCCGGCGCCGGTGAGCTGCCGGACGGCGACGATCAAGCGCATCGCCGACACGATCCTCGGCGCGCTGGTGCGCGCGCTCCCCGGCAGGATACCGGCGGCGAGCTCGGGCACCCTGCTGGTGATGGCGTTCGGCGGCCGCGACCCCGACACCGGGCAGCCCTTCGTGGCGAGCGAGCTGGCCGCCGGCGGTATGGGCGCGCGCCCCGACAAGGACGGCATCGACGTCATCGAGACCGACGTGTCGAACTGCATGAACATCCCGGTCGAGTCGGTGGAGATGAACTTCCCGCTCCGGATCCCGCGCGCGCGGCTGTGGCTCGACTCCGGCGGCGCCGGGCGCTTCCGGGGCGGCCTCGGGCTCGAGAAAGTCTTCGAGGCGACGACGACGGAGGTGATGGTCTCCCACCGCGGCGAGCGCTTCGCGTCGTCGCCGTGGGGCCTCGAGGGCGGCGCCCCGGGCGCCCGCGCGCACGCGTATATCCTGAGAAAGGACGGCGCGCGCGAGGAGCTGCCGTCCAAGAAGATGATCGTCCTCCACCCCGGCGATCAGCTCTGGGAGTACATCGCCGGCGGCGCGGGCTACGGCGACCCGCTCGACCGCGACCCCGTCGCGGTGTTCGCCGACGTGCTGGACGGCAAGGTCTCGGCCGCGCTGGCGATCACCGAGTACGGCGTCGTGCTGACGCCGGACGGCGCCGCTGTGGACGAGGTGAAGACGAAGGAGTGCCGGGAGCGGCTGCGCAGGACGCGGGGCGTCCGTTGATGACGGGTGATCGGACCGCTCGCCGTGTGTATCTGATTTTCCACTCTTGACAGCGGTCAACACGGGCGCCTGCGGCGCGTCAGCAGCCGCCAACGGATCTCGCTCCAGCGGCCCGTGGCGGCGCCGGGGCACGCCCGGACACGCGTTGCTTGAAAAAATCGGGATCGGCGCGCGATCGTGCGTCTGGCGGCGCTGGTGACGGCCGAAAATCGGAGTGTAAGGTCGGCGCAGAGCCATGGAGGACTCGCCGATGAACCTCAGCACTCCCAACATTCTTCCGACCCCCGCGCACCTCGTGGAGCTCGAGCGGCTCGGCGACGCGATCGCCGAGCTGTCCGCCCACCTCGACGCAGCCACCGCGTGCCTGCTCGATCTCATCCGTGAGTTCGACGCTCGCGGCGGCTGGGGCAACGGCTTCGCCTCGTGCGCCGCGTGGCTGACCTGGCGCATCGGGCTGGACCGGGGCGCCGCCCGCGAGCGCGTGCGCGTGGCACGGGCTCTCGGCTCCCTGCCGCGGCTGGCCCAGGCGCTCGCGCGTGGCGAGCTGTCCTACTCAAAGGTTCGAGCGCTGACCCGGGTCGCGACACCCGAGACCGAAGAGCGGCTGCTCAAGGTCGGCGGGGCGGGCACCGCTGAGCACGTCGAGCGCATCGTCCGGGGCTGGCGCCGGGTCGACCGCATCGCCGAGGCGCAGGAGAGCACTCGGCGCCACCAGCGCCGTGCACTTCACGTGTATCAAGACGAAGACGGCATGGTCGTCGTTCGCGGGCGTCTGGAGCCGGAAGCGGGGGCCGTCCTCATGAAGGCGGTGGAGGCAGGCCGGGAGGCGCTGTATCGGCGCAGAGACGACGTCTCCGCGGAAACGCGGCCCGACGGGCTACCTCCGGCCCGTCTTGACAGCGTCTCCGTCGCCGGCGCAGTATCGCGCCGGTGTTTCGGCTTCGTTTCTGACAACGCGATGCGACCGGACAACTCCTGAAGGCTAGGGGGCACGCATGGCGACCGCGGCCGGATCCGAGCTCAGAGTTGACGTCCACAGCATCGAACCCATCCCCGAGGCGGACAAGGACTCCACCGGACTGCAGCAGATGTGGATCTGGGCCGGGGCGAACATCGCGCCGATCAACTGGGCCCTGGGCGCGCTCGGCATCGTCCTCAAGCTCGGGCTCTGGGAGACGATCGCCGTCATCGTGCTGGGCAACATCGTGGGATGCGGAATCTTCGCGGCCTTCACCGTGATGGGCCACAAGACGGGCGTCAATCAGATGGTGCTCCAGCGCTCCGCGTTCGGGCGCCGAGGCGCCTACCTGCCGAGCGCGCTGATGTTCCTCATGACCCTCGGGTGGATCGGGGTCAACACCTATTTCCCGGTCAAGATCGCCGTCGCGATCCTCGGCCAGTTCGGGATCGGCGACACGTGGCTGACCAATTTCGTCGTCGTGACCGTGGTGATGGTGATCCAGGTGCTGATCGGCATCTACGGGTTCTACGCCATCCGGACGTTCGAGAAGTACACGGTCCCCGTGACCGCCGCCATCATGGTGCTGATGAGCATCCTCGCGTGGACCCGGCCGGGCGTGGTCAACTGGCAGCTCACCAGCACGCTCCCGCCGGCGGCCCACCTGGCGATGATCACCCTCCTCATGACCGCGATCGGGGTGGGCTGGGGGATCTCCTGGGTCACCTGGGCTTCGGACTATTCCCGGTTCGTTCCGCGAAAGGTGTCCTCGACATCTGTCTTCTGGTACAGCTACCTGGGGATGTTCGTTCCCACGGTGTGGCTGGCCATCCTCGGCGCGACCGTGGCCAGCGTGACCAAGGACACCGATCCTGCCAAGATGGTGAGCGCCGTCTTCGGCGGAATCATGAGCATCCTGGTCCTCTTGATGGTGCTGCACGGCCCGATCGCCACCAATATCCTGAACGTCTACTCGGCGGCTCTGGCCGCGCTCAGCATGGGCCTTCGCCTCTCCCGAACCGCCATGGCGCTGATCGCAGGCGTGGTCGGTTATCTCGTCACGATTTACTTCGTCTTCCAGCCCTCGTTCGCCCAGGCCTTCGACAACTGGATGATCAGCCTCCTGCTGTGGATGAGCCCTTGGGCCGGCGTCGTCCTGACCGACTTCTTCATCGTGCGGCACGGCCGCATCGACGTCGGCGAGCTCTACCGCGAGCCGGAGCGGAGCGCCTACGGCGACATCAACTGGGGAGCGATCGTGGCGTTCGTCGTGGGTCTGGTCGCCGGCTGGTCGGTTGAAGACGGTCTGGTTCCGGCACTCAAAGGTCCCATCTCGATCAAGCTGCTCAGCGGCGCCGACCTGAGCTGGCTGGTCGGAATCGTCGTCGCGGGTGGGGCCTACCTGCTCCTCGGCCGGCGTGTCGTGTCCGTTCCCGTCGCGCGACCGATGCGCGGGGCGCGCTGAGACATTCGGCGATGGCGATCGAGGTCGCGAAGGTCATTCTCAAACACGTGCAGGACGCCTCCGGCCTGGAGGAGCGGATCCTCGCCGGCCAGTTCAGCGCTGACGACGTGGTGGCCGTCATCGGCAAGACCGAGGGCAACGGCGGCGTCAACGACTTCACGCGCATCCTGGCCGATAACGCGTTCCGCGCCGCGCTTGCCAAGCACGGGAAACGCAGCGCCGAGGCGATCCGCGGGGTCCCGATGGTGTGGTCCGGCGGCTGCGACGGCGTGATCACGCCCCACGCCACCGTCTTCGCCCGGAACGGCAAGCAGGGGCCGACGACCAAGCAGCGCCTCGTGATCGGCACGGCTGTGAGCCCGAAGATCCTGCCCGAAGACATCGGCCGGCCCGCGATGGTGGAGAAGGTGGCCGAGGGCGTTCGCCGGGCGATGCGCGACGCCGGGATCGACACGACGGCGGACGTGCACTACGTCCAGACCAAGACGCCGCTGCTCACGATCGAGGCGGTGCGAGACGCCGCGAGCCGCGGCCACAGCGTCGCCTGCGAGGTCCACGACTCGATGGGCGTCTCGAACGGTACGACCGCCCTGGGGATCGCCGTCGCCCTCGGCGAGGTCTCGATGCCCAAGTCCGAGCAGATCTGTAAGGACCTCAGCCTGTACTCATCCGTCGCATCCTGTTCGTCGGGCGTGGAGCTGGACGCGGCGCAGATCGTGCTCCTCGGCAACAAGGCGGGCGCCGGCGGGCGCTATCGCATCGGCCACAGCGTGATGAAGGACGCGCTCGACATCGACGGCATCTACGCGGCGATCACCGATGCCGGAGTCGCGCTCCCCACGCGACCTCGTGCCGAGGATCTCCGGGGCCGGCTGGTCAACTGCTTCATCAAGTGCGAGGCGGATCCGCGCGGCGAGCTGCGGGGTCGCCGCCAGATCATGCTCGACGACTCCGACGTTCACCACCACCGCCACAGCAAGGCCGCCGTCGGTGGCGTCGCCGCGGCGGCGATCGGCGACCCGGCCGTGTTCGTGTCCGTCGACGCGATGCACCAGGGCCCGCAGGGCGGCGGACCCGTCATCGCGATCGTCGACGTCGGAGAGTAGACCTCGCGCATCGGGGCTGCGATCCGGCGCAACGAGGATCCTCGCCTGCTGCGCGGGCTCGGCTGCTTCGTCGCCGACGTGGTGCCGGCGGGCCTGCTGCACGCGGCCGGCGTACGGAGCCCGCACGCGCGCGCGCGGATCCGGTCGATCGACGCCTCGCGCGCACGCGCGCAGCGGGGCGTTCACCTCGTGCTCACGGCCGCCGAGCTCGGCCCGCTCAACCAGCCCACGCCGCTGCTCATCCCCCATCCCGAGCTCACGCATCCGCGGACGCCGTGTCCTCTCGCGGTGGACGAGGTCCGTTACGTGGGCGAGCTGGTCGCGCTCGTGGTGGCCGACGATCGATATCTCGCCGAGGACGCCGCGCGGCTGATCGACGTCGACTACGAGGCGCTGCCCGCCGTGGTCGAGCTCGAGGCGGCCGGCGCCGATGGCAGCCCACGCGTGCACGCGGACGTCCCCGGGAACCGCGCCGCCCGGGTCGCGCAGCATGTGGGCGATCCGGACGCGGCGTTCGCGCGCGCCGCCCACGTGTTCCGCGAGCGCCTCGCGATCGAACGCAGCTGTGGCAGCCCGCTGGAGACGCGTGGCGTCGTCGCCGACTACGACGCGCGGACCACGACGCTCCGCGCATGGATCTCCACCCAGGCGCCGCTGCCGATCAAGAACGGCCTGGCCCGCCTGTTCGGCCTGCCCGAGTTCAAGGTCGACGTGATCGCACCCGACGTCGGCGGCGGCTTCGGGACGAAGATCATGCTGTTCTATCCCGAAGAGATCCTGATCCCCGCGGCGGCGATCCGGCTGGGCCGCGCGGTCAAGTGGATCGAAGACCGCTCGGAGCACCTCACGAGCTCGAGCCAGGAGCGCGGACAGCTCCACGAGGTCGAGGTGGCGACCGACGAGGACGGCCGGATCCTCGCCCTGCGCGACCGGTTCCTCCACGACGCCGGCGCGTACACGCCGTACGGCATCATCGTCCCCCTCATCACCTCGACGCAGCTCCCTGGGCCGTACAGGCTTCGCCACTACGCCGTCGAATTCGAGGTCCGCTACACGAACAAGGTGATGGTGACGCCCTACCGTGGCGCGGGGCGGCCGCACGGCGCCTTCGTCATGGAACGCATGATCGGGCGGATCGCGCGCGAGCTCGGCCTTCAGCCGAGCGAAGTCCGGCGGCGCAACTTCATCCAGCCCGACGAGTTTCCGTGGGACGTGGGGCTGACCTTCCAGGACGGCGGTCCGACGCGATACGACAGCGGTGACTACCCGTCGGGACTCGAGATGGCGCTCGAGCGCATCGGCTTTCCAAAGTTCCGCGCACGGCAGCGGGCGGCGCGCGCCGAGGGGCGTTACCTCGGGCTCGGCGTCGCGTGCTACGTCGAGGGGACCGGCATCGGTCCCTACGAGGGCGCTCACGTGCGGGTCGAGCCGAGCGGCAGCGTCTACGTCGCGACCGGCCTCACCACCCAGGGGCAGGGACACCAGACGACGTTCGCCCAGATCGCGGCGGAGGCGCTCGGGTGCGACCCGCGGAACGTCACCGTCGTGACCGGCGACACGAGCCGCTTCAACTGGGGGGCCGGCACGTTCGCGAGCCGCGCCCTCGTGACGGCCGGCAACGCCGTCGCGACCGCCGCCGGCAAGGTGCGGGACAAAGCCCTCCGCCTCGCCGCCGATCTGCTGGAAGTTGCGCCGCACGACCTCGAGGTCCGCGACGGCGCGGTCAGCGTCAAGGGCGTCCCCGACCGGAGACTCGCGCTCGGCGCCCTCGCGACGGTCGCCAACCCGATCCGCTACGCGTACGGCAAGGAGGCCGCCGAGGCGGCGCTGCGCCTGGTCAAGCCGCGCCAGGGCGCCGTGCTCCGCGACGGCGAAGAGCCGGGCCTCGAAGCCCGCGGCTACTACGCGCCCCCTCACGCGACGTTCGCGAGCGGCTGCCACGCCGCCGTGGTCGAGGTCGACGTCGAGACCGGGGTCGTGCGCTTCCTCGAATACGTCGTCCAGCACGACTGCGGCAGGATCGTGAACCCGATGATCGTGGAAGGGCAGATCCACGGCGGCGTGGCACAGGGGATCGGGGGCGCGCTCTACGAGAAGTTATGTTTCGACGCGACCGGACAGCCGCTCACGCGGACGTTCATGGAGTTCCACATCCCGACGGCGACCGAGGTGCCATCCATCGACGTCGTGCACCTCGAGACCCTCTCACCGCTCAATCCTCTCGGCGTCAAGGGCGTGGGCGAGGCGGGCGCGATTCCGGTGCCGGCCCTCGTCGCCGAGGCGGTCGAGGACGCGCTCGCGCCCTTCGGCGTGCGGGTGAGCGAGATGCCGCTGAGTCCCGAGCGCATCCGCGAGCTGATCCGCGGTGCTTGACCTCGTCGTGCGCAACGCCGTCCTGCCGGACGGCCGCGACGGTATGACGATCGGCTGCGAGAACGGTCGGATCGTCGCGCTTACACGCGAGGCCGTGACAGACGCGCGGCGGGCCATCGACGCTCGCGGCTGCCTCGCGTCGCCACCATTCGTGGACGCGCACTTTCACATGGACTCGACCCTCACCTACGGGCGCCCCCGCGTGAACCGCTCGGGTACCCTCCTCGAGGGGATCGAGCTGTGGGGCGAGCTCAAGCCGTCGCTCACCCACGACGAGATCCGCGCGCGCGCGGTCGAGCTGTGCCGTTGGGCCGTGGCGCGCGGCACCCTCGCGATCCGCAGTCACGTGGACGTCTGCGATCCATCGCTGCGGGCGGTGAAGGCGCTGCTCGAGGTCCGCGAGCTCGTCAAGGGAGAGATCGATCTGCAGCTCGTCGCGTTCCCGCAGGACGGCTTCCTGCGCTCCCCTGTCGGCGAGACGGGGCTCACGGCGGCGCTCGACCTCGGCGTCGACGTCGTCGGTGGCATTCCGCACTTCGAGCGGACGATGGCGGACGGGGCGGCCTCCGTCGAGCGTCTCTGTCGGATCGCCGCCGACCGCGGTCTCCTGGTGGACATGCACTGCGACGAGACCGACGACCCGCTCTCGCGCAACGTCGAGGTCCTGGCCCGCGAGGCGATCCGCCACGGCCTGCAAGGCCGCGTCGTCGGCTCGCACCTCACCGCGATGCACTCCATGGACAACTATTACGTCTCCAAGCTCATCCCGCTCATGCACGAGGCGGCGATGACGGCGGTCGCGAACCCGCTCATCAACATCACGCTCCAGGGCCGGCACGACAGTTACCCCAAGCGCCGAGGCATGACGCGGGTCAAGGAGCTGCTCGCGGCCGGCGTCAACGTCGCCTGCGGCCACGACTGCGTGATGGATCCGTGGTATCCCCTCGGCAGCCACGACATGCTCGACGTGGCGCACATGGGCCTGCACGTCGGGCACATGACGGGAGACGCCGAGATGCGAGCGATGTTCGACTGCGTGACGGTCAACGCCGCTCGCGCGCTGCACCTCGACGGGTACGGGCTCGCGCCCGGATGCTGGGCGGACATGGTGCTGCTTCAGGCCGAGAGCGCCGTCGACGCCATCCGCCTTCGGCCGGCCCGGCTCGCGGTGATTCGCCGCGGCCGGGTGATCGCCGAGACGCCCAGGGCTGTCCCCACGGTTCAGCTGGCGGGCGAGACGGCCGAGGTGACGTTCCACATCAAGCGGCGCTCCACGCGGTCGGGTTAGCTCGCCAGGCGCTGGAGCAGCGGCCAGAGCGCCGCGGGATCCTCGACGTGGGCGTTGTGGCCGAGCCCGGGAAGGATGACGGGATCCGGGACCAGCGCACGCAGCTCCCGCGCTGCGCTCATGGGATCGCGCTCGCCGGCCGCGAGCACCACGGGCGCACGCGACGCGGCGATGAGGCCGGTCATGTCCGGAGCGCCGACCGCGAAGGCGGCCGGATCGAAGGCGACCGTCCACCCGCCCTCGCCCTCGGCAATCGCGGCAGCCGCCACGGCGTCGGGCGCCACCAGGCCGGTCAGCCCCGCGAGCTTGAGATGCCGCTCCGCCGCTTCGCGTCGGCTCGCATACTTCGGATTCGGGCGCGTCGACAGCGCCCGCGCGCGGGCCAGCTCCTCCTCGGTCCAGGCGACCTTGATGCCCAACCCGCACACCGCGGAGACGCGCACACCGAACCGTCCGCTCGCGAGGGTGAGCGCCACGACGCCGCCGAGCGAGTGGCCGAGCGCGACGACGCGGTCCGCCGGCGGCACCGCGGGAGCCACCGCGGCAGCCAGACGGCCGAAGGAGTACGACGCGAGCGCTTCCGAGCCGCCATGCCCCGGCAGATCAGGGGCCACCCACCGTCCGGGCCACCGATCATTCAGGAGGTCAAGCAATCCACGCCACACGTCACCCGTCGCACCGAGCCCGTGCAGCAGCAACAACACCGGCCCGCCGTCGCCGCCCTGCTGGACGCGCAACCGCTCGCTCATCGTCCGACGTGGGGGGCCCCGACATGGCCCCCCACACCCCCCGACCCTCGGACGCGCCCCGGCAAAGCCGTGGCGCGCCTCGACGTCGACACAGGATCGCTCATCGGCGCGATTCTATGGCCCCCTTCTTGACACGAGTAGCGTCCAATGCTTTCATCCCGCCACCGTCGGACCGGCTGGCGCTGGGGCCAGGAGGAAGCCATGGCACACCAGGAGAGCTCGCAGGTTGGGAGTCGTCGGGCATTTCTCAAGATGGTGGCGGGCGCGGCGACGGGGGCCGCCGTCGCGGGCGGGATCCCGGCCATCGTCGCGGCGCAGAAGGCTCCGAGCTTTCCGAAGGGGACGAGGCTCAACGTTCTGGAATGGGTGAGCTTCGTCCCGGCCTCCGACGTCGAGTTCAAGCGTCTCGCGGCCGAGTTCGGGAAGCTGGCGGGGGTCGAGGTCACCGTCGACCAGATCAACATGAACGACCTGAATCCCCGGATCGCGTCGGCCATCGAGACCAAGTCCGGGCCCGACATCATCATGATGATCTCCAACTGGCCGCACCTCTACGCGGACGGCCTGGCCGACGTGGACGACGTGGCCGAGGAGATCGCCAAGCGGGACGGCGCCTACTACGAGCACAGCAAGAAGGTCAGCGTCGTCGATGGCCGCTGGAAGGCGGTGCCGCTCTGCTCGGTCCCCTCGACCTGGGCGTATCGCGACGACTGGTTCAAGGAAGCCGGTGCCAGCAAGTTCCCTGACACCTGGGACGAGCTGCGCAAGGTCGGGATCGAGCTCAAGAAGAAGGACCGCCCGCTGGGTCAGGCCTTTGGCCACAGCCTCGGCGATCCGAACAACTGGGCCTACTCGGTGACCTGGGGCTTCGGTGGCGCCGAGATCGACGACAAAGGCAAGGTCGTCATCAACAGCAAGGCGACGATCGAGGCCGTGAAGTTCACCGTCGGCTTCTGGAAGGATTGCCTCGACGAAGGCGGGCTGGCGTGGGACGACTCCAGCAACAACCGCGCGTATCTCGCCGGAACGATCTCCGGGACGATCAATGGCGCGAGCATCTACTTCGTCGCCAAGCGGCAGTTTCCCGAAATCGCCAAGGTCACGAACCACGGCCACATGCCCAAGGGCCCGGGGGGACGCTTCTACAATATCGGCGGTCAGGGTCGCTCGGTCATGAAGTATTCCAAGAACCAGCAGGTCGCCAAGGAGTTCCTGCGCTGGTTCATGGACCGGCCGCAGTACGACAAGTGGATGGCGGCGAACGACGGTTATGTCGTGGGCCCGACGCCCTACTGGGAGAAGCACACCCTGTGGGAGCGCGATCCCAAGCTCGTCCCCTTCAAGGAGGCGTCAAAGTACGGCCGCTGGCCGGGATATCCTGGGCCGCCGAGCCGGAAAGCCTCCGAGGCCCTCGTGAAGTACATCCTCGTGGACATGTACGCTCAGGCCATCAAGGGCATGAAGCCCGAGGACGCGGCGAGGTGGGCTGAGGGCGAGCTGAAGAAGGCGTACGCGTAGGAGCAACGCAGATGGCGGAACACGCCAGTCCGGCGTCCGCCGTTCCCGTCTCCATCGTGGTGGCGGTGCCGGCGGCTCGCCGCCCGAGCCGGCTCGGCCGCCTCCTCGAGCGCGAGCACATCCTGGCGGGTGTGCTCCTCGCGCCCGCCCTCGTGATCCTGACCCTCTTCATCGCCTACCCGTTCGTCCTCGGCATCTGGCTGGCGATCAGCGACAAGGTGGTCGGACGGCCCGGCGCCTTCGTCGGCCTCCACAACTTCCGGGTGAACCTGAACGACGCGATCTTCCTGCGCGCCTTCCAGAACACGTTCGTCTACACGTTCATCGCGACCTTCTTCAAGCTGCTCCTGGGAATGCTGGCGGCGCTGCTGCTGAACCACCATTTCCGGTTCAAGCGGATCGTGCGCGCGTCCATGCTCCTGCCCTGGATCGTGCCCACGGTCCTGAGCACCCTGGCGTGGCAGTGGATGTTCGACGCGACGTTCAGCGTGTTCAACTGGATGCTCATGAACGTCGGCCTGATCTCCAGCCGGATCCTGTGGCTGGGCGACGGGACGATGGCCATGGGCTGCCTGATCGCGGTCAACGTGTGGCGCGGCATGCCCTTCTTCGCCATCACGCTGCTGGCCGGCCTGCAGACCGTCAACCCGGATCTGCACGAGGCGGCGGAGATCGACGGGGCCAACGCCTGGCAGCGGTTCTGGCGGGTGACGCTTCCCCTGATCAAGCCGATCATGCTCGTGGTCGTCCTGTTCTCGATGATCGCGACGTTCGCCGACTTCCAGCTCATCTACGTGCTGACCCGGGGTGGGCCCTACAGCAGCACGCACGTCTTCGGCACCTACGCCTACGAGATCGCCATGCGGGCGGCCAAGCTCGGTCAGGGCGCCTCCATCTCGCTCTCTCTTTTCCCGTTCCTCCTCGCCGTCATCGTGTTCCAGCTCTGGTACATCCGGCGGAGCGACTGACCGATGGCCGTACGGTACGGAAGCCCACTGAAGCGCGCGTTCACGTTCCACATCCCCCTGGCCTTGATGGTCGGAGCGACCCTGTTTCCGTTCTACTGGATGGTGGTCACGTCCATCCGTCCCGATGTCGAGCTGTACAACGTCAAGATGAATCCGTTCTTCACGCTGCACCCCACGTTCAAGCACTTCGAGGATCTGTTCGAGCTGACCTACTTTCTGCGGTGGGCGTGGAACACGCTGTTCATCGCGATCGTCTCGACCGCGATCTCGCTCTTCTGCGGGCTGCTCGCCGGCTACGCGCTGGCGCGCCTGCAGTTCCGGTGGGCGCCGCCGCTGGGAACGATGATCTTCATCACCTACCTGGTGCCGCCGACCCTGCTGTTCATTCCGCTCGGTGACGTCGTCAAGGCCTTCGGGATCGGCGACACGCCGTGGGCCGTGATCCTCACGTACCCCACCTTCCTGATCCCGTTCTGCACCTGGCTCTTGATGGGATACTTCAAGACCATTCCGCGCGAGATCGAGGAGTGCGCCCGGATCGACGGGGCGAGTCGGATCCAGGCCATGGTCCGCATCAGCTTTCCGCTCGCCGTCCCCGGGATCCTCTCGGCCGGGATCTTCGCGTTCACCCTGTCCTGGAACGAGTTCCTCTACGCCCTCGTCTTCCTCTCGTCACCCCAACAGAAGACGATCCCGATCGGCGTCTTCACCGAGCTCGTCCGCGGCGACGTCTTCTACTGGGGCCCGCTCATGGCCGGCGCCCTCCTGGGCTCGATCCCGGTCGCCCTCGTCTACTCCTTCTTCGTCGAGCATTACGTCACCGCCCTCACCGGCGCGGTCAAGGGGTAGTCAGGACACCTTGCAGGAGGTCGGCGTGATTGATCGCCAGCCTTCCCCGACCCGGCTCCGATGGTCCGCGCCGGCACTCATCGTGGGGACCGCGCTGCTCGTCGTCCTGCCGGCCCTTCCCGCCGCGGCGCAGTTCACCGTCGCGGGCCGAAAGGTCTCGCCTCAGGAAGTCAACTTCGCCGGTCTCCGCTACACGTCGCCGCGCTACGGCCTGGTCGTGCAGATCAACCACGACGCGAAGCTCGCCGGCGATTTCGAGCTGAATCTCGTGGACGAGGCCTACGCCACCCTGCTCGGCACACACCAGAGCGCCCAGGTGCCGGCGGACCTGCTGCCGCTCGTATTCGTCAGCGACACCAAGATGGCTCGCTTCGGTGAGGGCGGGCGGCGCCGCATCTTCCGCTGGCTCGAGCCGACCATGCAGCTGCATCCCGACATCCACCTCTCGCCGGCGGCCATCTTCATCTCCGACGAGAACTTCAAGGACCGCGAGCGGCTTCGCTCCGCGCTCACCCGGGCGCTCTCGTTCCTGTTCGACCGGCGCTTCCGCGAGGCACTCGACTCGATGGAACGCCCGATCCCCGACAAGTAGGCGGCCCGCGATGCGCGAGGCTCTCCGCCGCCCTCCGACGATCGCGCTGGTGGCGAGCCTCTGCATGTTCGCCGTCGGAGCCTCCACCGGAGGGCTCCTCGTTCGCTTCCAGGACAGGCTGGGCGACGCCGCGCGGCGCGAGGTGGTCAAGCACCCCGACGTCCATGGCTTCGCCGGCGCCGAAGTCATCGACGAGGCGCGGATCGCCGAGATCGTCGAGCAGTCCAACAACGCGCTCCGCATGCTCCACGTCCACGGACTCGGCCTCGGCATGCTGATCCTGCTCGTCTCGCTCGCCATCGTGAACCTCCCGATCGCCGAGGGCCTCAAGCAGTCGCTGTGCGTCCTGGTGTCGCTCGGCGCGCTCTATCCGCCGGGGTGGCTCGCGTTGGCCTGGCTGATTCCGACCTGGGGGCTCGCGCGGCTCCGCGTGCCCGTCGAGTGGATCTTCTTCGTCCCGTTCGGCGGGGCGGCCATCCTCGCCATCTGGGCGACGCTCGTCTGCTATCTCGTCGCGCTCGTGCGCGGGCGCCGACTGGAGCGTCCATGAGGCAACGCGCGCGGATCGTGGTCCTCCTGCTGGCAACGGCGGTGCTCGCCCTTGTACCCTGCGCCGCGCGCGCGCACCTCTTCCACAAGACCTACGAGCCGCCCGAGAACCAGATGACGCGCGACACGCGCCTGCTCCAGCTGCTCCTGGACGATCCGCGCGAGCGCTTCGAGCTGGCGCGCCGGGTGTGGGACGGCACGACGCGCGTGCGGATCAAGCCGGGGGGCTTTCGCCGGTGGCTGGTCCGGCCGAACGAGCCGGGCATGGTCTTCAAGGCCGACTACCAGCTGCACCGCTGGTCGGCGAGCCTCAAGGCCGAGGCCGGGCGGATCGACGGGCAGTACGGGACAGCGCTCGTGGCGCGGATCGAACACGGCCTGGCGGCGCGTCACCGCGACGCGGTGAAGACGGCGCTGCTGGAGATGTACGTGGTGCTGCTCCGCGAGCTGCTGGAGACGCTCTGGCAGCACCTGGACCGGCCGGAGGCCACGGCGGCGCTCTACCCGTTCGTGCTGCGGTACTACTCCGTCAATCTCGAGGGCCACCTGAATACGTCGCGTCCGCTGGCGGCGACGACGGCGCGCGCGGCGCTGGACGCGATGGCGCGTGCGTTCGGCGATCCCGAGACGGGGGCGCCGCCGGCGCCGGAGGGGTTCGACCGGCAGCGCCGGCGTCTGCTCCGGGTCCTCGGCGAGGCGGTGGCGCGGCCGTGAGGCGGTGGCGTGGCCCGCTCGCGGTGGCGCTGGCCGCCGGCCTCGTGGCGATCGCCGTGCCGGACACGGCCGCGGCGAACGGCAGCACGCAGCGCGAGATTCAGGGCCGCGTCGCCTCGGTGGACGCCGCCGCCGGCGTGCTCGTGGTCACCCACGAGTTCCGCGGGCGCACGACGCGGGTGACACTCAAAACCGCCCCGGCCATCCGGGTCTTCTCGTGCGCAGAGGAACAGAGAGGGCTCGGCCACCTGAAAGCGGGCATGGAGGTGAGCGCGTTCTACGAGGCGGTCGGCGCCGACGGGATCGTCAACCTCATCGTGATCGAGCCACGGCCATGAGCGCGGGCCGGGCGGCGCTCGCGCTGCTCGCCGCGCTCGGACTCTGGACCGCGCCCGCGGCGGGGCACGAGGAGCGCTTGCTCGTCGGCCGGGTGGAGACGATCGACCCGGCGCGTCGGCTGATGGTGGTGAGCAAGGCGGATGGCGAGCGACGCCGCCTGGAGGTCAATCCCGAGACGGAAGTGATCGCGTGCCGCACGAGAGCGGGCTTGACGGTCGTCCGTGCCGGCGAGCTCGTCCGCGTGAAATATCTCGAGAAGCCCGGGAACGCGACGGAGGCCCAGTCGATCCTGCTGCTGGGCGGGCTCGACGGAAGAGCGAGGTGACACAGCGACGGTGACAGGTCCACGGCCGAGACGAAACGCCCCGTCGAAGCGGCGGGAGCACGGGAGGATCACGCGATGAGACGACCATTCGTGTTCGCGGCGGCGACGCTGCTGGCCGCGTGTCTGCTATGGCCCGGATGGGTGGGCGCGTTCCAGAGCGAGGGGACGGTCAGGATCGGCGGCATGTGGCCGCTGAGCGGCCCGGCGGCCTTCTTCGGCAAGGCGGCGCACGGCCTCGCCAGCCTCGCCGTCGACGAGATCAACGAGGCCGGCGGGCTCGTCGTGGAGGGCAAGCGCGTGAAGCTCGCGCTCCACGCGCAGGACGAAGCCTGCAACGCCGAGCAGGGGCTGGCGGTGGTGAAGCGCCTGGCCACCGTGGACAAGGTGATCTTCTCCCTCGGCCCCGGCTGCTCGTCGGTCGCCGAGCCGGTCTTCGGAACGCTCCAGAAGAAACTCGGAGACGCCTCGGACAGCGGGCTCCAGCTCCTCTTCTTCACCGACATCGCGACCAAGTTCGGGCTGGCCAAGCTGTCGCCCTGGGTGTTTCGCAACACGCCCGACGAGCCGGCCATGTACGACTTCGTCGTGAAGTACCTCAAGGAGAAGCACCCCGACCTCAAGACCGTCATGGTCTCCTACGAGTCCGATTTCGCGCACTCCGCGGCGACCTGGAACCTGGCGGTCAAGCCGGCGCTCGAGCGCCACAAGCACCATCAGATCGTCGAGGTGGTGGACTGGCGATGGCTCGACAACGAATTCGGCGCCCAGGTCACCCGGCTCCGCAAGGCCAACGCCGACGTCTACTTCAGCCTGACCCACACGCCGAGCACGTGCCCGTCGATGCTCGAGCTCAAGCGTCAGCGGGTCAAGCCGAAGATGGTCATCGGCATCACGAGTCTCGCCGGCACCGAGGTGCTGCAGCAGTGTCCGGACGTGGCCGCCGGCATCATCGCCCCGTCCAACTTCGCGCCGATCACGCCCCGGGCCAAGCAGGTGGCCGACAAGGCCTGGGAGCGGTACAAGGCCGACAGCAACATCCACAGCGTCCCGGCCTACGAGAACGTGCACCTGATGAAGGGGCTCATCGAGAAGGCCGCCATCAAGAACACCGAGGACACCCTGCTCGCGGATCGGCGGAAGCTGCGCGATCAGCTGGCCAAGGTGGGCACGTTCCAGGGCGTGGTGGGCAAGATCACCATGCGGCCGGAGGACGATCCCGTGAAGCCGCGGGACGTGGACAAGGACATGATCCTCGTGCAGATCAAGGCGGCCAAGTGGGACGTGTTCTGGGCGCCCGAGCACCTGAAGCGGAACTGACCTGACCGAGCGCTCCCGGGCCCGCCCGAGCCGGCGGGTCCGGGAGCGTGTGCGGAGAGCCGACGCGTGGGGACCGCTCTCTTGGACGGCACGGAGCAGCTCATCAACGGCCTGATGTACGGCTGCTTCTACGCGCTCGTCGGCGGCGGCTTCACGCTGCTCTTCGGGGTCCTGCGTCGCTTCAACCTCGCCTACGGCTCCACCATCATGGCCGGCGCCTACGCCGGCCTCATTCCCGTCTACCTGTTCAAAGCGCCGGTGCTCGTGCTGTTCGTCACCACCATCGTCGTGTCCGTGCTCGTCGGGCTGCTGGTGGAGTTCTGCTGCTTCCGCTTCCTCCGCAAGGGTCACGAGCTGGCGCCGCTCATGACGACCATCGGGATGCTGATCGTCATCGACGAGACGATCGTCCACCTCACCGACGCCGTCGGGCTGAAGTACCCGGCGCCCTTCGGCGACGAGTCGCTCGCCCTCGGCCCGTTCCTGATTCGCCCCGACTACCTGGCCATCCTCGTCGTGAGCATCGCGTGCTTTTCGGCGATCTTCTGGCTGATGCACCGGACGCGCTTCGGACGCGCCATGCGCGCGGTGGCCGAGCGGCCGGAGGCGGCGCAGATCCTCGGGGTGAGCGTCCGCCGCGTCAACGTGCTCACCTTCGTGCTGACCTCGGCGATGGCGGGCATCATCGGGTTCTTCGCCGCGGTCAGCGTCGGCTCGGCCCGGCCGGAGATGGCCGCGTGGCTGACCGGCAAGGGCCTCGTGGTGATGGTGCTCGGCGGGCTCGGGAGCTTTCCCGGCGCGATTCTCGGGGGCCTCGCGCTCGGCGTGCTCGAGTTCGAGGCCGTGTGGTTCCTCGGCTCGTCCTACCGGGATATCCTGGCGTTCTCGATCCTGTTCCTGATCCTGATGGTTCGCCCCGGCGGGCTCCTCGGCAGCCGGCCCGCCTGACTCCATGGAGTACTACATCGCCATCGCCTCCATCATCGGCATTCACGCCATGCTCGGCCTCAGCGTCTACCTCGTGGCCATCAGCGGCCAGATGTCGTTCGGCCAGCAGGGCTTCTTCGCCCTCGGCGCCTACCTCGCGGGCATGTCCACCGCGCTCTGGGGCCTGCACCTGCTGCCCGCGCTCGCGCTCGGCGTGGTCGTCGCCGCGGTCGTCGGCCTGCTCGTGGGCTTTCCCGCGCTGCGCGTGCGGGGACTCTATCTCGCCATCGCCACCTTCGGGTTCGGCGAGATCGTGCGCCTGGCGTTCCTCAACGTCCGCTATACGCGTCGGATCGGCGACCGCGTGGTGGGCCCGAACGCCTCCGAGGGCTTCCGCCACGTGCGCTACATCTACGACCGGGGCATCACCCCGCTCGAGTATCTCGGCATCATCCTGCTCGCCCTCGCCGTCGTCGTCGTCCTCTTCTTCGTGCTCGAGCGCTCGAAGCTCGGCGCCACGCTGCGCGCGGTGGAGGAGGACGAGGTGGCGGCCTCGATGGTCGGGATCAACGTCACCCGGGCGAAGGTCTTCGGCTTCACCGCCGCGGCGGGCGTGGCGGGGCTCGCGGGCGGGCTCTTCGTCCACTACTCGAGCTACATCGACCACGACATGGTGGCGCTGCCGCTGGCCATCGCCTCGGTGACCTATCCGATCTTCGGCGGCCTCGGGAGCTTCGTGGGGCCGCTCCTCGGGGCGGTGGTGCTCGTGGGCCTCACGGAGAGCTTGCGGGCGCTGCACGACGCGCGCGAGATCATCTACGGCGCGCTCATCATCCTCACCATGCTCTTCCGCCCCCGTGGACTCGTGGACGAGGCGCTCGTCCTCAGGGTCAAGGGATGGCTGCGGCCGCGCGCGGTGCGCCGCCCGGCCCCGGCCCCGTGAGCGACGCGCCGATCCTCGCCATCCGGAACCTCTCGCGGAACTTCGGCGGGCTCAGGGCCCTCGACGACGTGAGCCTGGAGGTGCCGCGCGGCGCCGTCTTCGCGCTCATCGGACCCAACGGCTCCGGCAAGACGACGTTGTTCAACGTCGTCACCGGCACGCTGGCCCCGACCTCGGGTACGATCCTGTTCCAGGGCGAGCCGATCGCCGGGGCCAAGACCCACGAGATCGTGCGTCGCGGGATCGGGCGGACCTTCCAGAACATCAGGCTGTTCACGCGCATGAGCGTCTTCGACAACGTGTGGGTCGCCGTGCGCACCCCGCGCGGCGGCGACCGCGCGCGCAGCGAGACCGAGCGCGCGGAGGCGCTCCTCGAGCTGACGGGGCTCACCGCCAAGCGGAACGAGCTGGTGGAGAACCTGAATTTCGGCGAGCGGCGGCGCCTGGAGATGGCCCGCGCCCTGGCCACCGAGCCGCGGCTGCTGCTCCTGGACGAGCCGGCCGCGGGCATGGGCGCGCTGGAGCTCGAGCGGCTCACGCAGGACATCCGGCGCCTGCGCGAGCTCGGCGCGACGATCTTCCTCATCGAGCACACGATGGACCTCGTGATGGGCGTCGCCGATCGGATCGCCGTCCTGAACTTCGGGCAGAAGATCGCCGAAGGCGCGCCCGGCGAGATCCAGGCCAACCAGCGTGTCATCGAAGCCTACCTCGGACGGGAGGGCAGTCGTGCTTAGCGTCGAAGGACTCGAGACGCGGTACGGCGGCGTGGCCGCCGTCAGAGGCGTCTCGCTCGAGGTTCGCGAGCGCGAGATCGTCGGCGTGCTCGGTCCCAACGGCGCGGGCAAGACCACGACGCTCTCGTCGGTGATCGGGTTGCTCCGACCCGCGGCCGGATGCATCCGATTCCTCGGCCGGAACCTCACGGGGCTCACGCCCGATCGCGTGGTGGCGGCCGGCATCGGCCTCGTTCCCGAAGGACGGTGGGTGCTGGCGTCGATGTCCGTGCGCGAGAATCTCTTGATGGGCGCCTACCTCCGGCGCGACGGCGACGGGGCCATCGCCCGGGAGATCGATCGGGTGTGCGAGATCTTCCCCGGGCTCCGCGACCGTCACCAGCAGCCTGCGGGCACCCTCTCCGGCGGCGAGCAGCAGATGCTCAGCATCGCGCGCGCGCTGATGGCCCGCCCCCGGCTGCTCATGCTCGACGAGCCGACCTGGGGGCTGGCGCCCCTCGTCGTCGAGGAGATCATGCGGGTGATCAAGCGACTCAACGAGGAGGGCACGACCATCTTGCTGGTGGAGCAGAATGCACGACAGGCGCTCGCCGTCGTGCAGCGGTGCTACGTGCTGGCCGTCGGCCAGGTGATCTTCGACGGCACCCCGGCCCAGCTCGAGCGTGAGCACGTCCTCAAGACCGCCTACCTCGGCGGCGTCAGCTCCCGCGTGCCCTGAGACCACAGCGGGGACAAGCGCGTCGCGACCACGTCGTCGTAGCGGACCGGCGTGGCCAGCAGTCCGATCGCCTGCGCGAAGCCGTTCATCGTCTCCACCGCGGCTTGGGAGATGACGGGATCGTAGAAGGGAAGATCGCGCTCGACGATCGCGGCGATGATCTCCGCGGCCGCCGGCGGAAACCGCCGCCGGCCGACCTCGCTCGCGCGAGCAGGCTCCTTCCTCAGCATGCGCTGGGTTCGCACGATCGCGCGCACGGCCGCCGCCACGCGCTCGGGCTCGCGGGTGATCAGCGTCTCGGTCGTGGCCAGCGCGGCGAACGTGTACTGGCCCGCCCCCGGCGGGCCGTCGCCGCGCCGGACGTCGGCGATGACCTTCCCGACGCCGCGCCGCACGGCGGTCTCGCTGCCGAGGGCGTTGGCCCAGAATCCGTCGACGAGGCGGCGTTCGAGCGCGTCGGCGGCGACGACGCCGAACGACGCGCCCGGGTCGAGGGCGCCGGGCACCGGACCGATCGTGACGCCGTCGCGTGCGGGATCGATCCCGACCTCGGCCAGCAGGTGCAGGAACGCGCGATCCGGTCCGGGGGCGGCGCCGATGCGGAGCCCCTTGACGGCGCCGATGTCGCCGCGACGCGCCGGCAGATCCGCGCGCACGACCAGCAGCCACGGCGTTCCCTGCGACAGCGTGACGACGAGCTTCACGCCTTTCCACTGGGGAAAGGCGAGCAGCGTCGTGTGAGCGCCGCCGGCCACGAAATCCACCGCGCCGTCCCGCAGGGCGTTCACCGCCTCGAGCGACGGCAGCAACTGGACGTGCGCGTCGAGGCCCTCCTCGCGGAAGACGCCAAGCTCCTCCGCGGCAAGCGCCGGAAAATAGGAGTTCGTCACCAGGTCGGGCGTCGCGATCCGCATCCCGCACCTCCTTCAGCGCCGTCGCCGCCGCTCAGGGTACCGCGGGCTTGACAGGGGATGCAGTCCCCACTACATAGTCGGCAACCGCTGCAGCTCTAACCCGAGTAGCGCCGCGGAGGGAGGCCCCAATGAGCAAGCAGGGCTTTCGTGTCCTCGACAGCGACCTCCACGTCATCGAGCCTCAGGACCTCTACGAGCGATACCTGGATCGGCGCTACGCGCGCCGCGCTCCCCGCCCGCTCGAGGCGCGGCAGGCCTACGTGAGCAACTGGATCGTGGATGGCTGGGTTTTCCCCCGGCCGATCGGCCGCGGAAGGCCTGACGCCGAGTCGCGCGCCAACGTGGTGTTGAAGGAGTACGCCGCGGCCCACTTCGACTCCGCCTCGCAGCTCCGCGCGATGGAGGTGGAGGGTCTCGACCTCGCCGTGCTCTTTCGCACCCTGCCGGTCGTGTGCGTCGACGCCTTCGACCCGGAATTCGCCGTAGGGCTCTGCCACGCCTGGAACGACTGGGCGGCCGACTTCGTCCGGCCGGCGCCGGAGCGCATGAAAGCGGCGGCGCTCCTCACGCTGCACGACGCGACCCTTGCCGCCAACGAGCTGCGCCGCGCGGTCACCGACCTCGGATTCATCGCCGCCCAGATGATGCCGAACCCCGTGAACGGCGTGAACCTCCACGATCCGAGAATGGACCCGCTCTGGGCCGAAGCCGAGCGGCTCGGCGTGCCCATCTGCTTCCATCCGGCGCCCAACAACTACTCGGACACGCATTTCGTCAACCGCTTCCTCACGCGGCCCTCGGCGACCATCACCGGCGGGCTCAACAATCCGATCGAGCTCATGTCGGCCATCGCGTCCATGACCGTGGGCGGGGTGCTGGAGCGCTTTCCACGGCTTCGCGTCGGATTCCTGGAGGGCAACTGCAGCTGGCTGCCCTGGCTCCTCTGGCGGCTCGACGAGTACTGGAAGATGTCGAAGAGCGGGGAGGCGGCGCAACTCCAGGCGCTGCCGAGCGAGTACTTCCGCCGCCAGTGCTTCATCAGCGTCGACGTCGACGAGGACCAGGTCGAGTACGTGATCGAGAAGCTCGGCAACGACAACCTCGTCTTCTCGACGGACTACCCGCATTCGGACTCGCACTTCCCCGAGGCGACGGACCTCTTCCTGAAGCTGCCGCTCTCGCAAGAGAGCAAGCGCAAGATTCTCTGGGACAACTGCGCGAGGCTGTACGGCGTCAACTGAGACCGCTGCCGCACGGGAGGGTCGCCATGGCGAAGACCACGCGTCACATCGCATGCGTGTTGGCGGTTATGCTCCTCGTCGCTCCCGCCGCTGTGGAGGCGGCCGACGTCGGCGGCACGCTGACGGTTGCCTACGCCACGCTCTTCGACGAGAACATGAATCCGCTCCTCGGTCCGGCGCCGTCCAAGGTCTTCTACGACGTGATGTACGAGTACCTCGTCTACAACGATCCCCTGACGTTGAAGGCCGAGCCCGGGCTGGCCGAGCGATGGTCGATGTCCGACGACGGCAAACGCTGGGTGTTCTTTCTCCGGAAAGGCGTCACGTTCACCGACGGGACGGAGCTGACGGCGGAGGACGTGAAGTTCTCGCTCGAGCTGCTCGTCCGGAAGGAATCGCGCTGGCCCTTCCGCTCGACCTTCCTCCGGACCGAGCCAAAGGTGCTGGACCGACACACCATCGCGTTCGACGCGCGCGAAGGAAGTCTCGCGGATCTCGACCAGTCGTTCGCCTACTTCCTCGGCCTGCCGATCGTCTCCAAGGCCCATTACGACAAGGTCGGGGACAAGGGCTACGACGAGCGGCCCATCGGGAGCGGGCCCTACAAGCTCAAGGCGAAGCGCGCAGGAGACGCGGTGACGTTCGAGGCACGCGCGGACTGGAGACAGCACTGGCGCGTCGGGGCGGAGTGGGCCAGGCACGGAGCGTTCAAAGAGATCATCTTTAGAAAAATCCCCGAGGTGGCGACGCGCGTCGCGGTGCTGCGTACGGGAGGGGCGGACATCGCGGAGCTCACGCCCGAGGTCATGCGTGAGGTCGAGCGGGCAAAGTTCCAGATTGTTCGCTCTCCCGACAGCTACGTGCCGCTGGTGACGTTTCACGGCATCTGGCTTCCATCCAAGCCCGGCTACGACGCGAGCCTGCCATGGCTCAAGAAGGACGTCCGACAGGCGCTGAGCCTCGCGCTGAACCGGAAAGAGATCGGCGACAAGTTCTACTTCGGCGCGGCGGCCCCGACGGCCGGGCCGCACTGGTTTCACCCGGGTACCCTCGGATGGAATCCGGCGTGGAAGCCGGACGCGTACGATCCGGCGCGCGCGAAGAAGCTGCTCGCGGATGCGGGCTATCCGAACGGCTTCACCATTCCGGTCCGGCTCTTCACGATGCCGGGCACGACCGAGCTGCCCGCCCTCGGCGAAGCGGTCGCGGGGTACTGGGAGAAAATCGGAGTGCGGGCCGATCTCATCCGGACGGAGTGGGTTGTTCATCGTCCCGACCTCGTCAAGCGCGCCTTCAAGGGCGCGACGATCTACCGCGGCTTCCCCCAAGTCGAGCCGGTCACCGTGTGGCGACTCGCCTACCACTCGAAGGGCGACTTCGGGGAGCGCGAGGACCCGTTCGTCGACTCGGTGCTCGACACGCTCGCCGCGACCGTCAACGCGAAGGAACGGGAGGCGCTGGCCAAGAAGCTCGGTGACTTCCTGGTGACCGACTTCGCGACGCTGCCGATGGTCTCCGCGAGCTATCTCTACGGCACGAATCCGAAGACGGTCAAGGCGTGGCAGCCGACCCGGGGAAAGTACCCGGATCGTTTCGAGTGGGTCGTGCCGGCGCGGTGAGCTGAGGCGGCGGGTCGCGCGTGCGACGCTTTCTTCTCTCGCGCATTCTCCAGGCGCTGGTGACGCTGTGGCTGCTGACGATGGTCGCGTTCGTCATGACGCGGCTCACCGGGGACCCGCTCGACGTCCTGCTCGACGCACGGGCCACCGAGGACGACCGCAAGGCGATGGCGAGCGTCCTCGGGCTCGATCGACCGCTCCCTGTGCAGTACGCGATCTATCTCGGCCACGCCGTGCTCGGTAACTTCGGGGATTCGTTCAAGACGCGCCGGCCGGCGTTGACGATGGTGATGGAGCGTCTGCCGCTGACGCTCGAGCTCGGCACGACCGCCTTTCTGGTGAGCCTCGTGATCGCGGTCCCGATCGGCGTGATCAGCGCCGTCCGTCGGGATACCTCGGTCGACGTGCTCGGCAAGGTCATCGCGCTGCTCGGGCAGTCCTTTCCGACCTTCTGGCTCGGTCTCATGCTCATCCTTCTGTTCGCGGTGACGCTCGAGTGGTTGCCCGCCAGTGGCGCCGGCGGACCCGCGCACCTCGTGCTGCCCTCGATCACGCTCGGATGGTTCACCGTGGCGGGGATCATGCGGCTCGTGCGCTCGGCGATGCTCGACACCCTCGGCCAGGAGTACGTCGTCACCGCGCGGGCGAAGGGTCTCCGCGAGTCTGGCGTCGTCTGGAAGCACGCCCTGCGAAACGCGCTCATCCCGCCGCTGACATACGCGGGTCTCATCTTCGTGGGGCTTCTGGCGGGGGCCGTCGTCACCGAAACGGTGTACGCCTGGCCCGGCGTTGGCCAGCTCGTGATCGAGTCGGTCGCGTTCCGCGACTTTCCCGTCATCCAGGTCATCCTGCTGCTCTTCGGAGTGATGTACGTCGGCATGAACCTCGTCATCGATCTTCTGTACATCTGGATCGATCCGCGCATCGGCCTCGCGGAGACGACGGTCCGTCGCGGATGACGCCCGTCGGCTCCCGAGACACCAGCACCGTCATCGCCGTCGACGCGATGTCGCGCTCCGCCGAGGCCTCGTCGGTCGCGAGCGGAGACATCGACGCGCTGCGCTTCCTGAGGCGGCGGAAGGTCCTCGTCCTTCCGCTCGCGATCCTCGCCGCGTTCGTGGGCGTCGGGGTGCTCGCGCCCTACCTGGCGCCGCAGTCGCCGACGGCGACCGACCTCGGACTCAAGCTCACGCCGCCGGCGTGGCTCGCCGATGGCGTGGCCGAACGTCCGCTCGGCTCCGACCAGCTCGGACGCGACATTCTGAGCCGGATCATCCATGGCACGCGGATCTCGCTCATCACGTCGCTCCTCGGAATCGTGCTCGCGGGCGCGCTCGGAACCGCCCTCGGCGTCATCGCAGGGTACTGCCGTGGCTGGGTGGACTCGCTCATCATGCGGGTCGCCGATATGACGCTGGCGATCCACATCTACATCCTCGCGATCGTCCTCGCCGTGGTGTGGGGTCCGGGCCTCCGCAACGTGCTCGTCGTCATCGTGTTTCTCCTCTGGAGCCGGTATGCGCGACAGGCACGCGCCGAGGTGCTCGTGCTGCGCGAGCGCGACTTCGTCACCGCCGCGCGCGCGCTCGGCTGCCCGGGCCTCTGGATCATGGCGCGCCATCTCCTGCCCAACATCGTGCCCAGCTTGATCGTGCTGTCGACGCTGCAGGTCGGCTTCGTCATCGTTCTCGAGGCGACGCTGTCGTTTCTGGGCGCGGGCATTCCGCCGCCGGCGCCGTCGTGGGGCGTCATGGTGGCCGACGGGCGCGCGCTGATCGCCTCGGCCTGGTGGGTCTCCACCCTGCCCGGTCTCGCCATTCTGATCGTGGTGCTGTCGGTCAACCTGGTGGGCGATGCGATTCGCGACCTGCTGGATCCACGGTCGCGGAAGCTGTGATGCCGGCAAGCAGGCGACATTGCGTCGCGATCCTCAGGGCCAGATGTCCTTCTCCCCGAGATAGTCACGGCGGTAGAGATCGGTGATCGACGCCCAGCGGAGCATGCAGGCCTGTTCCGCCACCTCGCGCGCGCGCGCGCTCACCGCGTCGGTGTCGAGATACCGGGCGCACAGCTCCGCCTGGCGGCGGCTGTGCTCGACGTCCGCTTCGGCGTGCTCGGTGAAGAACTCGATCTCGGCAGAGCGGGGCGGATAGCCGTAGTGCCGGGCGAGCGCGGGCAGCACGACCTCACTGTTGAGTGCGGGCTGCTGGCCCTCTTGCGTGGCCTGCATCGCGAGGACGACGCCGATCGGCTCCTGCAGCGCCGTCTGGTAGTAGTGGAGCGAGCGGCCCCACCACGCGGGCGTCATCTTCATGGCGCGCACCTCGGGCTCGGAGAGACCCGCGGCCCTGCAGAACCGGAAGATGAGCTCGCCGTGATCGTGGGGGACGTGGCCCTCGCGCGGGATCGCCTTCAGCCCCTCCTCTTCCGCCAGATTCTCGACGATCATCTTGCGCACGTCCTCCTGCGAGAACGTGCGGGTGAAGAGGATGCCGAAGCTCGCGAGCGCGCGCTGCACGAACTGCCAGTGCATCGCCATGTAGATGCCGAGCACGCGCAACGGCAGCTTGCCCTCGCCGAGGGCGCCGAAGAAGGGATGACGCTTGGTGTGCCAGCGCTCGCGGATCGCGAGGATATCGTCGACGACCATGGGCGCCTCCCTGAATGCTTACAGCGCGAAGCCGTAGAGCCTGGCGACGTTGCCGCGCGTGATCTTGAACCGGTCGTCCGGGCTCGCGTCCTTGAAGTCTCGCCCGACCACGTCCTGTGAGTGCGGCCACGAGGAGGCCTGGTGGGGATAGTCGGAGGACCACATCATCCGATCCACCCCGACGAAGTGGCGGTTGGCGACGCCGACGTAGTCGTCGATGTAGGTGCAGTGCATCTGGCGCCGGAAGTACTCGCTGGGCTTCAACTGGATCTTGAACCCTGCGGCGTAGCGCCCCCGCTCGAAGGTGCGGTCCATACGCTGCAGGTAATATGGCAGCCAGCCGCAGTTGTTTTCCGCCGAGACGACCTGGAGCTCCGGGAAGCGGTCGAGCACCCCGGAGAAGATGAGCACGCTGAACGAGCGCTCGACCTCGTGCGAGAGGACCGTGGCCCGCATGTAGCGATCACCGAAATCCCACTGGCTCTCCCGTCCCATCCCGGTGATGGAGTGGAGGCTGACGGGCATCCGCATTTCCTCGGCGGCCGCCCAGAACGGATCGTAGACGGCCGAGCTGTACGGCTGCTCCGCGGGCGGCGAGCACCAGATCATCGCGCCTTTGAGGCCCAGCTTCACGCAACGCTCGAGCTCCTGGGCGCCGGCCTTCGGGTCGTACAGGCAGATCATCGCCAGCCCTGCCATCCGCCTGGGCGCGTAGCTGCAATACGCCGCCAGCCAATCGTTGTAGACACGGAAGCAGTCCTGCTGCAGCCCGGCGTCCTTCAGCCAGAAAATCCGAAAGCCGAGGGTCGTGTAGAGCACGTCCGCCTCGACCCCATCGAGCTCGTTGTCTTTCAAGCGCTCGGCCGGATCCCAGCCGCCGGGCCGCGCGTCGGCGTACGTGCCCCGGGTGAGGAACTGGGCCAGCTCCTCCGGGCTCTTGCCCGCCCCCAGACCGATCCCGATCGGATGGAGCGGATGGCCTTCATAGTAGAAGTAAGCGCCCTTCGGGTCGGCGGGGTTCGCCGCGAGACGGGGCGCGCGGTCACGATACTTCTTGTCGACGCGCTCGACCCACAGGTCGGTCGGCTCGCTCACGTGAGAATCGGCGGAGATCAGCTTGTAGCCCGTCATCCCGCACCTCCCTCGGCCCCGTGGCTGCCGCACAAGGTACCGCGAAAACTCGGTCCTTGAAACGCCGCGAACGGGTCGTCTAGGATGCCGGCACACCCGCCCATCCTGGAGGAACAGCGATGAAGACGATGCCCTGCGTCCTGCTGCTCACCCTCGTGGTCACCCTGGGGTCGACCGTCGTGTGCGCAGCCGCCGGGCCTCAGTTCAACGTCGGTGCCGTCAACAACACGGGAGGCCTGGTCGTCTTCGTCGCCGTGGACAAGGGCATCTTCGCCAAGCACGGCATCGACGGCAAGGTGGTCGTTCGCAACACGGGGCCCGAGCTGAGCAAGGCCCTCGACGCGGGGGAGATCGACTTCGGCGCCGCGAACGTGAGCAACATCCCCGTCGCGCTCGAGCGCGGCCTGAACGTGCGGGCCATCGTCGGCTACGTGGGTGGGTCCTTCGCAAAGGCCACCGACGACAACATGCTGGGCATCATTGCCCATCCGGACTCGGGGATCACGTCGATCGCCGACCTCAAGGGGAAGAAAGTCGGGACCACGTTCGGCTCGATGAACGACATGTACCTCGTGGAGGTCTCGAGAAAGAACGGCCTGTCGGAGTCGGCCATCAACCGGATCAACTCCACGCCCGCCGCCATGACTGCCCTCTTCGACACCGGCAACGTCGACGCGATGGCGGTCTGGGAACCGTATCTGACCCGGATGCTCGAGAAAGTGAAGGGCGCCAGGCTCCTGGTTCGTGGCGGCGACCTCGTCTGCTTCTGCGCCGCCATGCACGCCAAGCCGGAGACGGTCTACCGGGACCGCGACGCGACCCAGCGGCTCGTGAACGCGATGGCCGAGGCGGCGCGCTTCGTCCGCGACCCGAAGAACCTGGATGAGGTGGGCGCGATCGGCGCCCGCTACATCCCGGGCATGGACGCGGAGCTCATCAAGCGCACGCACAAGTACTGGGTCTACGACATGCGGCTCGGGAAGAACAGCGCGAAGGCGTTCAACGACGCGGTCCAGGTGCTCATCGCGCAGAAGAAGATGAAGCAGCCGTTCGATCCTGCGAAGTACTACGACACGTCCTTCATCGAGCGGGCGATGAAAGAGCATCCCGAGTGGTTCAACGACCTCCCGGGCGAGCGTTAAACCACTGCAGCCGAAACTCGTCGTCCGAGACCTGACGCATCACTACCCCGACGAGTACACGGGCGAGGACGTTCACGCGCTCGAGCGCCTGAGCCTCGACGTGTACGACGGGGAGTTCGCCGCTGTCGTCGGCCCGAGCGGCTGCGGCAAGACCACGCTCCTCAACATCCTCGCGGGGCTGCTTCCCTACCGGCACGGCACGGTCCAGGTGGACGGGGTGCCGGTCAAGGGACCCGGATCCGATCGCGGCGTCGTGTTCCAGGAGCATGCGATCCTGCCCTGGCGCACGGTGGCGCGCAACATCGGGCACGGCCTCGAGCTCCAGGGCGTGCCGCGGCAGGAGCGCCGCCGGAGGGTTCGAGAATTCGTCGAGCTGGTCGGGCTCGCGGGCTTCGAGGAGCGCTACCCCCACGAGCTGTCGGGCGGCATGAAACAACGCGTCGCACTCGCGCGCACGCTCTGCGCGAACCCGGTCATCATGCTGATGGACGAGCCGTTCGCCGCAGTGGACGCGCAGACGCGGATCACGCTCCAGGAAGAGCTGAATCGCATCGCGATCGCCACCCGGAAGACCATCCTCCTGGTCACCCACAACGTGGACGAGGCCGCGTTTCTCGGAGACCGTTGCTTCGTCTTCACGAGGCGTCCCGGTCGCCTCAAGGCCACCGTCACGATCCACATTCCCCGAGATCGCCGCATCTGGAAGGAGGTCGTGGCCGACCCGGCGTTCACGGCGCGGCGGGACGAGATCCTGGAACTCGTGCGCGCCGAGGTGCGCGTTGAGTAGCATCTCGGTCGCGCGGCCGGACCTCCTCCGCTCCGCGCGCGCGCGGCGCTTCTGGAGGCACGGTGGGCTCGAGCTCGCGCTCGTGACCCTCCTCGCCCTGGCGCTCTGGACCGCCATCTCGGCCAGCATCGCTCGGCCGGATCGCTATCTGCCCTCTCCCGTGTCCGTGCTGGACTCTTCGCGCGACCTGCTCTGGAAGGGCATCCTGCCGAACTACCTCGGACAGACGCTCTGGCGCCTCGTCACGGGAAGCCTCATCGGCATCGCGCTCGGCATCCCCTTCGGGATCCTCGTCGGCCTGAACCGGACGGTGTCGGAGATGTGCTATCCGATCCTCAACTTCTTCCAGTCGATCTCGGGCATCGCCCTCCTCCCGATCGTGATGATCTGGTGGGGGACGACCGAGAAGACCGTCTTTGTCGTCGTCCTCTACACGTGCTTCTTCCCGATCGCGTTCAACGTGCTGACCGGGGTGCGGAGCACGCCGCGCATCTACGTGAACGCGCTCCGCACGCTGGGCGCCTCCCGCCTCCGGATCGTGCGGGACGTCCTGCTGCCCGGCGCGATGCCGTCGATCGCCACCGGCGCGAGGCTCAGCATCGGATACGCGTGGCGCGCGGTCATCGCCGGCGAGATGCTGGCCGGCCGGCGCGGGATCGGCTGGATGATCTTCTCGGCGCAACAGGTGGATCGCACGGCGCAGGTGGTCCTCGGCATGGCGCTGATCGGCGTCCTCTGGATCCTGCTCGACCGCTACGTGCTGCGGCCGATCGAGTCAGACACCATCCAGCGCTGGGGGCTCGTCCAGCGATGACGCGATTCGGGCGCGGGCGGCTCAGACGAATCCTGCTCGGCGCGATCCCGTTCCTCGTGCTGGGCACGCTCTGGCAGATGAACGCCGTCTACCGCTGGCTGGCGCCGATCCACATGCCGCCGCCGGCCTCGGTGTGGAGCGCGATCTTCACCTTGCAGGAGGGCTGTCCCGGCCTGCTCGACGCGCTCCGACAGGGCTCCGGCTGCCTGCTCACCAACCACATTCTCTCGAGCATGGGCCGGGTGGCCCTGAGTCTCGTCGTCGGTCTCCCGCTCGGCATCGCGTTCGGCGTGCTCGCCGGAATCCACCGCCGTCTCGGGAACGCGCTCGAGCCGGTCGGCGTCTTCGCCAACGCGATCTCGGGCATCGCCTGGGTCCCGCTCGCGATCGTCTGGTTCGGGGTCGGCTGGCGCACGACCCTCTTCATCCTGCTGAACACCGTCTTCTGGCTCGTCTTCTTCAACACGCTGCTGGGTGTGCGCGGGGTGCCTCGGGTCTACGAGCACGGCGTGCTCGCCCTGGGCGCGACGCGGTGGAAGGTGATCACACAGGTCTACGTCCCCGGGGCTCTGCCGAGCATCGTGACCGGCATCCGCATGAGCATGGGCTTCGGCTGGCGAGCCCTCATCGCGGCGGAGATGATCGGCGGGGATCGCGGCCTCGGGTTCATGCTCTTTGTTTCGGCGCAGGAGTACAAGACCGAGGAGGTCTTCCTCGGCGTCCTTGTGATCGCCGTCATCTGGATGCTCACGGACCGCGCCTGCCTGGTTCCGCTCGAGCGCTGGACGATCGAGCGCTGGGGTCTCGTCTGGAGGCCCTCGTAGATGCCCGCGGCGAAGACGCTCGAGCGCTGGCGCCGTCATCCGACAGTCCGATTTCTCGCGCTGGCGCTCGCGGTGCTCGCCGTCTACCACGGCTACCTGTATCTCGCCGGTCCCTCGCGGATGACCGACCGCCTGCGCGCGCGCCTCACGGAAGGACCGTCGGCCGTCGATGTCCTCGTCACCGCGAAGTTCCCGCCCGAAGAGTTTCACATCCGGCTCCTCCAGCAGGTGGGCATCATGCGCGGCGTGCAGGACAGCACGGCGAAGCTCTACGGGGTGACGCCCGCGAACGTGCGGTACGTCTCCCGCCACTACTGGGTCCGGCGGATCGATCTCGCTCCGAACTGATCGTGGCTGAATTCATCGGCGCGCCTCGGCCGGCGGGGCCCCAGCCCCGCGACGGCCTGCAGCGCGCACGACCGACGATGAGGTGACGCATGGCCGAGCACGCCGGAACGGTTCGCCGCCGCGAGGACCCGCGGCTCATCACGGGGAGAGGCGAGTTCGTCGACGACCTGCGCATTCGCGGCTGCCTCCACGCGGCGATGGTGCGCTCGCCCCACGCGCATGCGCGCATCCGCGCGATCGACGTGTCGGCGGCTCGCCGCGCGCCGGGTGTCGTCGGCGTCTTCACCGCCGCCGACCTCGGTGGGGCCGGCGAGCCGATGCCGATCTACGCGCCGCATCCGGCCCTCCCGGTGCCGTGCCGCATCCGGCCGCTCGCCACCGATCGCGCGCGCTTCGTCGGCGAGGCGGTCGTCGCGGTCATCGCCGACAGCGTCTATCGCGCGCACGACGCCCTCGACCTGGTCCGCGTCGACTACGAGCCGCTGCCCGCCGTCGTCGACGTCGAAGCCGCGCTGGCGCCCGGCGCGCCGCGCCTCCACGACGAGCTCGCCACGAACGTCGCCGCCGAGTGGCGACAGCGGGTCGGCGACGTGGAGGCAGCGTTCCCGACCGCGGACGTCCGCGTGCGCACGCGCATCCGACTCGCCCGTGGCGGCGCGCATCCGCTCGAGCCGCGCGGCCTCGTCGTCCGCTGGGACGACGACCGGCTCACGGTGTGGGGCGCGGTCCAGATGGTGCACCGTCATCGCGATGTCATCGCGGGACAGCTCGGCGTCCCCGCGGAGCACGTCCGCGTCATCGCGCCGCCCGACGTCGGCGGCGGGTTCGGCACCAAGGGGATGTACTACCCCGAGTACATCGTCGTCGCGGCCCTGGCCCGGTCACTCGGCCGGCCGATCAAGTGGATCGAGACGCGACGCGAGCACACGCTGGTCGCGTGCGTGGAGCGCGACCAGATCCACGACGTCGAGATCGCGGCGACCCGCGACGGGAAGATCGTCGCTCTGCGCGACGACTTTCTGCACGACATGGGCGCCTACACGATCTCCGGGCTGAACCTGCCGCAGAACGCGATGATCCACTCGGTCGGGCCCTATGTGATCCCACACCTCGACCTCCGCTTCCGCGGCGTGGTGACGACCACGACGCCGGTGGGCGCGTATCGCGGCGCCGGGCGACCGTACGGCACCGCCGTGATCGAGCGCGCGATGGACGCGCTGGCGCGCGAGCTCGCGATGGATCCCATCCAGGTGCGTCGCCGCAATCTCATCCCTGCCGACCGCCACCCGTATGCGACCGGATTGACGACCGCCGGGCGCGGTCCTGTCGACTACGACAGCGGCGACTACGCTCGCTGCATGGACCTGGCGCTCGAGACGCTCGGCCTTGCCGCCGTGCGCCGCGAGCAGGCGCGACTTCGCGCCGAGGGACGCTATCTCGGCGTCGGCGTCGTGAACTACGTCGAGGCGACCGCGACGGTACCGCTCGAGAGCGCGATCGTGCGCGTCCGTCCCGACGGCGGTGTCACGGTCGTGAGCGGCGCCGCGCCTCAGGGGCAGGGGCACGTGACGCTGTTCTCTCACCTGATCGGTGACGTGCTCGGCGTGGATCCGGAGACCATCGACGTGCTGACCGGCGACAGCGCGCTCGTCGCCACGGGCGGCGGCACGTACGGCAGTCGCACGGCCGCGATCGGCGGCAGCGCGGCGCTCCTGGCCGGCCGCGTGGTGCGGGACAAGGCCATCCGGATCGCCGCCCATCTCCTCGAGGCGGCGCCGGTGGACGTCGTCTGCGCGGGCGGCAAGTTCTCGGTGCGCGGGCTCCCCAGCCGCGCGCTCGGCTGGGCCGACGTGGCCGCCGCCGCGCACGCCGGGCAGGTGCCCGGCGAGACGGCGGGGCTCGAACACCTCGAGGTCTTCAACGTCGCGCAGTCGAGCTTCGCCAACGGCACGCACGCGGTCGTGCTGGAGGTGGATCCCGAGACGGGCGCCGTGAGCCTGCTGCGCTGGGTCGTGGCGCACGACTGCGGCCGCGTGCTGCAGCCCATGATCGTCGACGGGCAGATCCACGGCGGGGTCGTCCAGGGCATCGCCGATGCGCTGAACGTTCAACTCGCGTACGACGAGACCGGCCAGCGGCTCACCGCGACGCTGATGGACTACGCGCTCGCCACGGCCGCCGACGCGCCGCGCTCGTTCGAGCTTCGCCACCTCGAGTCGCCGACGCCGCTCAATCCACTGGGCGCCAAGGGCGCGGGCGAAGGGGGCATCATGCCGGTCCATCCCCTGATCGCGCAGGCGATCGAGGACGCGCTGGCGCCGTTCGGTGCTCGCGTCGAGCGCGTGCCCGTCACGCGAGCCGAGATCGCCGCGATGGCTCGTCACGGGCGCGCGGGGCCCGCTTGATTTGAGTGTTCTCACCGATCTCGATCATCCGGCGAGGCCGTAGTATCGGGCGCAGTTGTCCCAGAGAATCGCTCGCTTCGCGACCTCGGGCAGTGGCAGCTCGAGGAATCGCTCCACGGCGCCCGGGTACTTGCAGTCCGGGTGTGGAAAATCGGTCGAGAACACGACGTTTCCCGTTCCGACCAGGTCGAGCAGCGCCTTGACGGGCTCCTCGTCGCACTCGACCGACACGAAGCACTGCCGCTTGAAGTACGCGCTCGGCTCCATCGACAGGTCGCGCGCGAAGACGTCACCGAGCCACTCGTAGTGCTCGTCCATCCGCCACAGGAGGAACGGCACCCAGCTCGCGTTGCCCTCCAGGAAGGCGACACGCAGTCGCGGATGCCGCGCCAGAATCCCGCCGCCGCAGAAGCTCACGGCGGCGAGCATCTGCTCGCCCGGATGACAGACGGTGTGGCGCAGCATCACATTGCCGCCGAACCGCTCGCCCACTTGCGGCAGGTGCGCACCGAGGCCTTCGTGAAAGCCCAGCGGAACATCGAGCGCTTCGAGCTCGCTCCAGAGTGGCTCGTAGTACGGATCGTGCCAGTTGCGGCCGTTGACGGGATTGGGGCGAAGGAAGATGCCTTTGAAGCCGAGCTGTCTCACGACTCGGCGTGCCTCCGTGACGGCGTCCTCGATATCGAACGGGGAGATCATTCCGGCGCCGATCAGGCGTTCGGGATTGACTGCGCAGAAGTCATGCAGCCAGTCGTTGTAGGCGCGGGCGACCGCCGCCGCGAACTTCGGCTCCATCCCGTCGATCCCCTGCGCGAACAGCCCACGGGTCGGATAGACGACGCCGACATCGATGCCCTCCACGTCCATCGCGTCGAGCTGCGCCTCGGCGCTCCAGCCGCGCTCGTGGAACGGCCGGAACCGTTCGCGGTTGTGTTGCGTGGATCGCCCGCGCGCACCAGCGGAGTAGTCGACGTTGGCGGGCATCAGCTTGCCGTCGACCTCGATCCGGAGGTCGAGCACCCACTCGGCAAACCCGCGGGGCGCCTGATGCTTGAACGGCGCGTCGATGTAGCGTTCCCACAGATCCGGCGGCTCGATGATGTGGATGTCGCTGTCGAGCACGCGAAATCCGGTGTGCGCCATGATGTGGCTCTCCTCTCGATCCCGGTTCGCCACCTCGAGGCGCCGACGCCGCTCAATCCGCCGGGCGCCAAGGGCGCGGGCGAAGGGGGCATCACGATCGAGGACGCGCGGGCGCCGTTCGGTGCTCGCGCCGAGCGATCGCCGGCACGAAGGCTTACATCAACTCGTTGACGAGAGCTTGCGCGATGTCCGGGGCGACGCCCAGCGGACGGTGCGCCAGCGGGCCACCTTCACCGAGGACCGGTTCCAGCTGATCCAGCGCCGGCAGATCCGGGTACCTCCAGAAGAGGCCGATCGGGATGACCTCGCCCCACAGACAACCCTTCTCCATGGCGTCATGAAAGTCGGTCGGGTCATGACCCATCTCTTCGAGCTTGCGGGTCCGCTGCTTGAAAAATTCATGGGTGTTGTCGTGGTTGTACGTCACGCAGGGACTGAACGTGTCGATCAGGGCAAAGCCTCTGTGCTGCATGCCGCCTTTGATCAGCTCGACCAGCTGCTTCTGCTGGCCGGTGAATCCCCGGGCGACGTACGTCGCCCCGGCCGCAATGGCCAGGGGGATCGGGTTGATGGGGTTTTCGACGCTGCCGAAGGGTGTGCTCTTGGTGTTCATCCCCTTGATGCTGGTGGGCGAGAGCTGACCGGTCGTCAGTCCATAGACCTGGTTGTTCATGACGATATAGGTCAGATCGACGTTGCGGCGCATGGCGTGGACGAAGTGATTGCCGCCGATGCCGTAGCCGTCGCCGTCGCCGCCCGTCACGACGATCTTCAAGTGGTGATTGGCCAGCTGGGCGCCGGTGGCCACGGCCACCGCGCGGCCATGCAGGGTGTGCATGCCGTACGTGTTGAGATAGCCGGGCAGGTTCGACGAGCAGCCGATCCCGCTGACGGTCAGCACCTCATGGGGCTGCAGCCCCAGCTCGGCGATCGCTTGCTTCAGGGCCGCGAGCACGCCAAAGTCGCCACACCCCGGGCACCAATCGGGATCGACCTTGCCCTTGAGATCCTTGACCGTCACCTTGACGCGCTCGGCCTGAACCACGGTGGCCATCTCCGTCTCCTTCAAACCTGGATCTCGTGCACGGGCACGTAGAGTTTGGTCGAGCCTGCCAGAATGGCTTTGACGCCGTCCACGATGTGGTGCGGCATGAACGGCTCGCCGTCGTATTTTCGGATGTGACCGTCGGCGGCGATCCCCGTCTCCGATCTCAAGTAGCGCGCGAACTGCCCGCTGTAGTTGTTCTCGACGATGACGACCTTTCGGCACGTGGACAGGATCGAAACGATCGCGTCGGCATGCAGCGGGACGAGCCATCGGACTTGGAGATTACTGGCCACGATGCCGGCGCCGGCCAGCTGTTGCATGGCCTCGCGAATGACGCCCTCGGTCGAGCCCCAGCCCACCAGCGTGACTTGAGCGTCCGTGGCCCCATGGAGCTCGGGCGCCGGGAGGAGCGGAAGGACGCCGTCCATTTTGCGCATCCGCTTCTCGTGGATGGCCTGACGCTTGTGAGGGTCTGTGAATTCGTCGCTGATCAGAACGCCATCCTCGTCGTGCTCGTCGGTGGCCACGACGTGGACGTATCCGGGGGTTCCCGGCAACGCCCGGGGCGAGATGCCACTGTCGGTGACGAGGTAGCGCTTGAAGCCGCCGTTCACGGGCGGCCCGTCACCGTTGAGGCCGATGACGTCGCCGCGGTCGATGGGCACGCTGAAATCCAGCTCGTCAGGATCGATGCTGGACCGGCCTTCGGACAGGAGCAGATCGGACAGGATGATGCCGGGACACTGGAATTTGTCGACCAGGTTGAAGAGCGTGGGGACGAGCGTGAAGCAATCGACGATGTTCGTCGGCGCGACGATGATCCGGGGATAGTCTCCCTGACCGGCGCCCAGCACCTGCCAGAGATCGCCCTGCTCGGTCTTGGTCGGCACGCCCGTGGCCGGTCCCGCCCGCTGGACGTTGATGCAGACGACGGGGATTTCCATCATGGCCGCCGCGCCCAGGGCTTCGCTCATGAGGGCAAAGCCTCCGCCGGACGTCGCGCACATGGCGCGGCAGCCCGTGTGCGCCGCCCCGATCGCCATGTTGATCACCCCGATCTCGTCCTCGACCTGTCGAACCATGATGCCGAGCTGGCGCGCGTGCCGCGCCATCCAGTGCAGCACTCCCGACGACGGGCTCATGGGATAGGCACAGTAAAAGCGCACGCCGGCGGCCGCGCCGCCCATGGCCAGGGCCTGGTTGCCCTCGAAGAACGCCAGCCGTTTGCCGGTGTCGGGCAGCGAGAACGGGAAGGACGTGAAATGCGTCGCGGCATAGTCGTAGCCCGCTCGAGCGACGCCCACGTTCTCGGCCACGGCCGCCGTGCCCTTCCGCTTGAACTGGAGCGTCAGGATCTCCTCGAGGATCTCGAAGTCGACCTTGATCAACCTCAAGATTGCCGCCAGCGCGATGGTGTTCTGGACGAGGTCGCCCTTGATCGTCGGCGCCAGTGTTTTGACGGAAAACGGGCACAGTTGTACGCCCTCGGGAACGACACCAGGCTTGACCGTGTCGCTGTTGAACAGCACCGCAGAGCCTGCTCGCATCAGCTTCAGGTGTCGATTCATCGTGTCTTGATTCAACGGCATGAGAGCGTCGATCTTGTCGCCGTGACTCAGGACCGGCTGCTCACTCGTGCGGAGGGTCAGGAAGATGTGCCCACCGCGAATGATGGACTGGTAGGCGTTGTAGGCGTTCACGTGGAGCCCGCGGCGGACGAAGATCCGGGCCAGAATGTCGCCGGGAGTGGCGATCCCCTGGCCCGCCGCGCCGCCGATACCGATGGCGAGGTCGATTCTGCGCACAGCCGATCTCCTGTCGGAGCGCCTAGGTACTTCTGACGGCGGTCCCGTCGCGCACTCCGTGCGGCGGGAACCGAGCTCTCAGCGCCAAACCCGCGACAGCCGGGCCAATCCTGCGCCGAACACGCGGCGCGGTCAAGCGGAGACGCCCTTGGGCGGATCGATGTTGTAGAGGCGCGCGCAGTTGTCCCAGAGGATCTTGCGGCGGACCTCCTTGTCGAACGGCAGCCCGAAGAACTGCGCCATCGCCTCGGGGAACGCGCCGTCGGAATGCGGATAGTCGGTCGAGACCACGAAGTAGTCTGCGCCGACCTTCTCGACGACGTCGACGGCCGGCTCCTCGTCCACGTCGAGCGCGATGTAGCACTGCCGCTTGAAGTACTCGCTCGGCGGCATCGACAGCTGATGCTCGCAGCCCGGCCCGAACTTCTCCCACTGGTCGTCCAGCCGCCACAGCCACCAGTAGAGCCAGCCGGCGGTGCCTTCGAGAAACGCGCAGCGCAGCCGCGGGTGGCGCTCGAGGATGGCGCCGGTGGTCATGCTCGCGATGGCGCCCATCAGCTCGACCGGATTGCGGATCGCGTGCGCGATCGGGTGGAAGTTGGCGTGGCCGACGTAGCGCCGGCCCGCGTCGTCCTTGAGCGACGTGTTGCCGGTCGGATGGAACCCGATCGGCACGCCGAGCTCCTCCAGAGCACTCCACAACGGATCGCAGGCCTCGTCGTGCAGATGCTGGCCGTTGACCGGGTTCGGGGTGCCGATGATGGCGACGGCGCCCAGCTCTCGGACACACCGGTGCGCTTCTTCGATCGCCGCCGGGATGCTGTGCATGGCCACCTGGGCGGCAAACTTCAGCCGCGTCGGGTGGCTCTGGCAATAGTCGTGCGCCCAGTTGTTGTAGGCGCGCGCGAGCGCCGCCGCGTAGTCCGGCGCGAGGTCGTCGTGGCACAGGATCTGCCGCCCGCGCGTGCCGTACATGACCGCGACGTCGACGCCCTCGATGTCCATCGCGGTCAGCGTCGACTTCGCGTCGAAGCCGGACTCACGCGCGATCTGGAAGTGGGGATGCCGCGCGCGGCTCCGGCGCCGCAGCTCTCGGCTGGACGCGGTGGCGGCGGCCGCCTTGCCGTGGGCGGGGATCGCCAGTCCCGCCACCTCCATGCCCATGATCGAATCGGCGTTGCCCTTGTCCTCGGAACTCGCTTCGAGCTTCCGCTGCTGCCCGGCGAAGAACCGTGGCAGGTTCCCTCGATGAGGTCCTTCGAGGTAGCGAGCCCAGAGGTCGTCGGGCTCCATCATGTGAAGGTCGCTGTCGAGGATCAGAAAGCCGTCGCGTGCCATGTCACACCTCCAGCGCTATCCCTTCAGTTGACGTGCGATGAACGCCTTGACCATCTCGCGGGCGCGGTCCGTTTGCGGTCCCGGCTTCGCGACCCATTCGTGCTCGCTCCCCTCGAAGACGGTCAGCTCGCACACGCCGCCGGCGGCCCTGTAGGTCGCGGCGAACTTCTCCTGGACGGCCGGCAACACGTTGTCGTCGAGCGCGCCCTGCATGATCAGCATCGGCACCAGCGTGACCGGCTCGCGACGCTCGAGGATTTCTTGTGGGTTGCCTTCGTGGATCGTGTCCCACGGGTTGAAGTAGATCCGATTGTTCTCGATCATCCCCTCGCGCTTCATCCGCTCGGCCTGCTGGAAGCGCGCGTACGTGTCGCTGATCGGCGAGCGGGTGGCGACGTAGGCCAGCGTCGCGTCGAGGTGCGGGGCCGCGGGCAAGGCAATCGCGGTGTACCGCGCATCGCGTGGCCGCATCGCCAGCAGCTGGGCGACGTGGCCGCCGCTGGAGCTGCCGTACACGCCGATCTTCGCCGGGTCTCCGTTCCATTCGGCGGCTTTCGACTTGACCCAGCGCACGCCGTAGTTCGCGTCCTGCACGGACGCCGGGTACGGCGCCTCCTCCGAGAGCCTCAGATCGACCGCCACCACCAGGACGCCGCTGGCCGCGATGGCGCGGTCCATCGGTTCCTCGGCGAGACGGTCCTTGCGGCGCCAGGCGCCGCCGTGCAGATCGAGCACCGTCGGAAACGGCCCGGCGCCCTGCGGCTGATAGATGCGGGCCATCAGCTGTCGCCCGGCCGGCGTGCGCCGGAACTCCACCTCGCTGACCTTGAGCTCGAACTTGGCCGCGGGATCGTAGGATGTCTTCATTCCAGATCTCCCCTGCGCCTCGCCCGCCCCGGCGAGCGCCGGCCGCGCGCCCGTGACGGCTGCGGCGAATGCAGTCATCTGCTTCAGAAAGTCACGGCGGTCAGTGCCACGCTCGTCCACGGTGATCTCCTCAGGCGCCGACGGGGCGCTTCCAGCCGAGCCAGTCGACGATGGCGCCACCCATCACCCGCTCGAGGTCGCGGCCCCGGAGCCACGGCAGCTCCTCGGTGAACATCGTGACGCACTGCCGAT
>Ga0209376_1000045_pt1 | contig 119509 bp, 109 predicted proteins | sample GraSoiAngelo_134_FD_185891 | JGI IMG/M metagenome (GOLD analysis project Ga0209376, IMG submission 185891) | Grasslands soil microbial communities from the Angelo Coastal Reserve, California, USA - 14_0929_05_30cm (SPAdes) (version 2) | ecosystem: Environmental > Terrestrial > Soil >... | reverse complement strand
TCACGGCGAGCCGCGGATCGGCGAAGGGCTGAAACGGAGTGGCCGGCGCGGGCACGCTGAGGACGCGGTCGCTCACGATCGCGCTCGCCTGCGCGAGCACCGAGTCGCGCAGTCGCCAGGCGGCGAGCACATCGCGAGCCGTCACCGGGGCGCCGTCCCAGAAGCGTGCGTCGTCGCGCAGTGTGAACGTCCAGCGGTCTCGCGCCCCTTGCTCCCACGACTTGGCGAGCCCCGCCAGGACGCGGCCCTGGCAATCCACTCGCATCAGGGTCTCGTACAGCTGGCCGAATACCCACCGCTCGGCGTCGTTGCGGGGAACGGGGGCGTGGGACGCGTCGACTGGTTCGGTGAGCGCGATCGTCACCGTGTCGCGACCGGCCGCTCGACCGGCCGTGATGGTGCACGCTGTGTCAGACGCCGCAACACCAGGCGCAGGGGGGGCGGGGGGGGCAGGCAAGGGCACTCCGGGACCCGGCGCGTGGCAGGCCGCCACGAGCAGGCCGAAGAAAAGGGCCTGGCGGTGTAGAGGAATCACGGGTGGGCTCGGGCTCCAGGGGCTGTATCGAAGGATACAGAGGGCCGGAAGCCCGAGCCAGGACGGCGTGCTAGGCGCGCGGTTTGCGCATCATCAACGCGAGCACGTTCCCCTCTGTATCTCGGAAATCAGCCAGCCACAGCTCGTAGTCCGCCGCCCGGTGCACCAAGTGCGGTTCGGTGATGAACTCGACGCCGCGGCCGCGCAACGTGGTGTGCGCGGCTGCGATGTCCGGGACGAGGTAGTAGACGAGCGACGCCGGGTGATCGAGTTCGGGGGCTTCGGGGACGCCGAGCAGGACGGTCGTCGCGCCGCACTGGAAGAACGCCATCTTGGGAGGCGCCTGGAAGAGAAACTGCATGCCAAGCGTGTCGCGGTAGAAGCGGACGGCTCGGTCGAGATCGCGGGCGCGGATGAAGATCTGGCCGATGGCCGAGAGACCGAACTGCTGGGTCGTGGCGGTCATAGATAGAAGTTGCAGGTCGTAAGCCGCAAGCCGCAAGCCGCAATAATGCGCGCCGAGAGCCGCGCAATTGGTGAGACGCCGCGGGAACGCTGCTCTACGTTTCCGTCATGGGCGATTACAAGAACCTCAGGGCCTGGCAGCTCGCCCGCGACTTAGCAGTCCTGTCGAAATCCGTCATAACCCGGCTCCCTAGAGAAGAGCGATATGCGCTCTCGGACCAGTGGAGGCGAGACGTGTACAGTGTGGCGTTGAACATTGCCGAAGGCGCGTCTCGGCGAGGCGTGAAGGACTTTCGCAGGCACCTCGACATCGCGCGGGCCTCCCTCCATGAAGTCGAGGCGATCATCGAACTCGTCTTGGCGCTTGAGTACGTTCCTCCGGAGGAACTCAAGAAGGTACGGGCGACGCGCGACGAATGTGCTAGGACTGTGTACGGGTTGCTGCGAACGCTACCGAATGGCCCGAAGGAGCCTGGACGGTAGAACGGGTGGACTTACGGCTTACGGCTTACGGCCTACAGCTGGCTCCTGCTGAGTCAAGCAGTGCAGCGTCCCCAGCCCCCACACCAGATCGACAGCATGGACCCCAACGACTGGGCGATCGCTGATCAGTTCGGCGAGCAGCCCGAGCGCAGTACGGTCGTTCGGATCATTGAACGTAGGCACGAGAACCACGTCGTTGGCGATGTAGAAATTCGCATAGCTCGCCGGGAGCCGCTGGCCCTCGAAGGAAAGCGCTGCAGGCATCGGCAGGGCGACGACTTCGATTTTCGAGCCGTCCTCGAGCCGCATCCCCTCGAGCCGCTCGCGATTCTCCCGCAGCGCCCGGTAGTTCGCGTCGCGGGTATCCGGCTCGCTGCACAGCACCACGGTTCGCGCATCGACGAAGCGGCACAGGTCGTCCACATGGCCGTGGGTATCGTCGCCGGCGATCCCCCGCCCGAGCCACAGCACGTTCGTCACGCCGAGGTGGTCGCGCAGCGCGCGCTCCAGCTCCGCGCGCGGCAGGCCGGGGTTCCGCACCTGGACCGCGGGGTCGAGCAGACACTGTTCGGTGGTGAGGAGCGTGCCCCGGCCGTTGACGTCGATGCTCCCACCCTCCAGCACGACATCGCGGTCCCCGGCCCGAGCACGCAACAGCCGCAGGCCGAGCCGTTTCGCAACCCGTTCCGGCACCTGGTCGTCCCGTTTCCAGTCGGGGTATTTCGCCCAGGCGTTGAAGCGGAAGCGGGCGATGGCGACCTCGGGGCGCGGGCGCTCACGCCGCACGAACAGGGGGCCGTAATCGCGCGTCCACCCGCGGTTGGTCGGGAGGCGGAAGAATTCGATGCGCGCGGAGTCGACACCGACCCGTTCGAGTACGCGCCGGGCCTGGCGCTCGTGCGCGGCCGAATTCACGAGAATACGTACGACCTCGCCCGGCACGAGCTTGCGAACGATCTCGCCGTATACCCACGGGATCGGTGCGAACTTGCCCGGCCAATCGCCCGCGTTGTGCGGCCACCCGATCCAGGTGGCGTGGTGCGGCTCCCACTCGGCGGGCATGCGGAAGCCCAGGGCGGCTGGTGAGGCGCTATCAGCCATCGGCTGTCAGCAATCAGCGTCTACCGGGATCTTGCTGACGGCCGACGGCTGACGGCGCATTATCGAGGAACCTGCTGCTGAGGCCTTCGTACGCATCTATGCGTCGATCCCGCAGGAACGGCCACCCGCGGCGCACCTCCTCGATGCGTCCGAGGTCGATCTCCCCGATCAGGATCGCCTCCCGATCCTGCGGCGCCTCGGTGACGATCGCCCCAAGCGGATCGGCGAGGAACGACGAGCCCCAGAAGTCGATCCCGTCTCCCCCTCCCGATCGCTCGTGGCCCACCCGGTTCACGGCCGCGACGTAACAGCCGTTGGCGATCGCGTGGCTTCGCTGGATCGTTCGCCAGGCGTCGAGTTGCTCGGCACCGTGCGCGGCCTTCTCCTTGGGATGCCAGCCGATCGCCGTGGGATAGAGCAGGACGCTGGCACCCTGCAGCGCCGTGAGGCGTGCGCCTTCGGGATACCACTGGTCCCAGCACACCAGCGCTCCAATCCGTCCGACCCGCGTGTCGAACGCGCGGAAACCCAGGTCGCCAGGGGTGAAGTAGAACTTCTCGTAATACGCGGGATCGTCGGGGATGTGCATCTTACGGTAGATCCCTACCATACGGCCGTCGGCGTCGATCACGGCCACGCTGTTGTGGTACAGCCCGGGCGCACGCCGCTCGAACACCGGCGCGAGGACGACCACCCCCGAGCGCTGGGCCGCCCTCCCCAGGGCCTCGGTGGTCGGCCCCGGCACGGGCTCAGCGAGGTCGAACAACGCGGCGTCCTCGTGCTGCGCGAAGTAGAGCGAGCGGAACAGCTCCGGCAGACAGACCAGCCGCGCGCCGGCCGCGGCCGCTTCTTGGATCTGGACGACGCCCTTCTTGAGGTTGCCGTCCGGGTCGGCCGACATCGACATTTGGACGAGCCCGACCTTGTATTTCGTCGGAGGCTGCGAGCCGTTCATGGGGGAGAACACTACCATGTTCAGGTCGAGCGCGCACCCGGCCCGGTCTCTCTTTACAGCGGACTCGTGCGCCCGTCGATTCCGATCCTATGAGTAAGAGTGCGCTCGAGCCGCTGGTGCGGCGCGCGGAGCTGTGGTTCGGTCTGCTCACTCCGGTCGACCGGCGTACATATCTCGCCAACGGCCTCGCACTGATGGCGTGCAAGTACGCGGTCGACACTGGGGCGGTGGGCCTCGCGACCGGTCGCTTCTGGTCGCCGCTCGATTACCTGCTGCCGTTCTATTCGCTCCGGGCTGAAAAGCTAGCCGGCGCACCCGCGTGGTTCCTGCCGGCGTTCGTCGTGTGGACCCTGCCGTTCCTGTGGATCGGCGTGGCCATGACGCTGCGCCGGGCGGTGGACGCCGGGCGCTCACCGTGGCTCGCCCTCACCTTCTTCGTCCCCCTCTTCAATTATCTCGTGATGCTGGCCCTGTGCGCGCTGCCTACCGTACCGCTCAGTCGGTGGGAGGAGCAAGCGGGAGGGCGCACGGTGGACGCACGGCTCGCGGTCGCGCTGTACGGGATCGCCGCCGGGCTCGCGGTCGCCATCCCCACCATTCTCTTGAACGTGTATGTGTTACGTCGGTACTCGACGTCCTTGTTCTTGGGCACACCCTTCACGCTCGGTGCGGTCACGGGTTATGTGTTCAACCGCACCGCGCCGCAGGGCGCCGGCGCCACCGCGCAGGTGGTGAGCCTGAGTCTCGTCCTGCTCGCCGGGGCGATGCTGCTCTTCGCGCTCGAGGGTCTCGTGTGCGTCGCGCTCGCGCTGCCCCTGGCGCTCGTGCTCGCGATCCTGGGCGGCGTCTTCGGAAGGGTGATCGCGCTGCACACGCCCGGCCGACCATCGCAGCTTGCGGGCCTGGTGCTCGCGGTACCGCTGCTGGCGGGCGTGGACCAGGTGCGAGGCCCGGAGCGGTGGTACGTGGTGAATGATTCCGTCGTGGTCGCGGCCCCACCGGCCACCGTGTGGCGCCACGTGGTGAGCTTCAGTGAACTCGCCCCGCCCACCGAGGCGCTGTTCCGGCTCGGCGTGGCCTACCCGCGCCGCGCTCGGATCGACGGAACCGGAGCCGGCGCCGTCCGGTATTGCGAATTCTCGACCGGGACGTTCGTCGAGCCGATCACCCAGTGGCGGGCGCCGGAGCGACTCACGTTCGACATCTCGGCGCAGCCGGTTCCGCTTCGCGAGCTGTCCCCGTATGGCGCCATTGAGCCGCCACACCTACGGGGCTACTTCCGCGCTCGCCAGGGGGAGTTCCGGTTGACTGAGCTGCCGGGCGGCCGCACTCTGCTGGTCGGCGGCACGCGGTACGAGCTCGACATCGGGCCGCGATCGTACTGGAGGGTTCCGGCGGACGCCATCGTCTCGGCGATCCACCGGCGCGTGCTGGCGCACATCAAACGGTTGTCGGAGGCTGGATCATGAAGCGAATGCCGATCGTGGCCTTGCTGACGGCAACGCTGCTCGCGTCGCTGGCCGGTGCGCGGACCGTGGCCAGCCAGTCGTCGTGCGTCTCGCGCCTCGCGGCGGTCGTGCCATCGGCGTATGCCGCGTCCGCCGCGCGAGGGCATGCCGTGGTCTGCGACAAGCTGGTTGGCCGGATCGCCGGGCTGCAGGTGGCCGTGGGAGTGGATGGCAAGCTGGTGTGGTCGGAGGGCTTCGGCTACGCGGATGTCGCCCGCAAAGTCCCGGTTACTGCCGAGACGCAGTTTCGCATCGGCAGTGTGTCGAAGCCGCTCACTGCGGCGGCGCTGGCGCTGTTATACGAGCGAGGGAAGCTCGACCTCGATGCGCCGGTCCAACGTTACATCCCCTCGTTTCCGGACAAGGGCTATCCGATCACGACGCGCCAGCTGGCGGGTCACCTCGCGGGCATCCGACACTATCGCGGGGACGAATTCGTACTGAACCGCCGCTTCGGCAGCGTGGCCGAAGGGCTCACCATCTTCCAGGACGATTCGCTGCTGTTCCCGCCGGGGACGAGGTTTTCCTACTCCACGTACGGCTGGACCTTGATCTCGGCGGTGATCGAGGGCGCGGCGGGGCAGGACTTCCTGAGCTTCATCGGCCACAACGTGTTCCGGCCGCTGGGCATGACGCACACGGCACCGGATCGCGCAGACAGCCTGATTCCGAATCGCACGCTGTTCTACGAGCGGGGCCCCGACGGCGGGTTTGTGCCGGCGCCAACGGTGGACAACAGTTACAAGTGGGCTGGCGGGGGCTTTGTCTCCACGGCCGAAGACCTCGTAAAGTTCGGCTCCGCGCTGCTCAAGCCGGGATTCCTCCGGGCCGAGACGCTCGAGCTGCTGTTCACGTCACAGCAGACGGACAGGGGCGAGCCGACCGGGTATGGGATCGGCTGGTTCGTGAGCACGGACAGCCTGGGTCACCGCTGGGTGTTCCACGGCGGCAGCTCCGTGGGCGGCAGCACGGCGTTCGGTGTGGACCGTGACTCGCGGATCGTAATCGCGATTACGTCGAATCTCTCGGACGCGCCGCTCCAGCCGGGACGGGCGATTCAGGCGCTCTTCGATCGCTAGCTCCTTGCCTTCTTCCACTGTCGGGGATCGAACAGGGCGTCCGCGAGCGGTCTGTCGGTCTTGATCTCGGTGTACTCCTCGAGCCAGCGCTCGCGGCCGTCCACGAGGAACGCCACCTCGGCCGACAGCCACGCGCTCCCGGCGGGCTGGTACTTATTGAAGCGGATGTCGCTGGTGCGGCTGGTATCGCGCTGCCCCGGCTCGAGCAGGCGCACGAACACCAAACGCTCGCGGTCCACCCAGAACTGGCGGGTGCGCAGGTCGCCCGCTTTGGCACCCACCACGTACACCGGACGCCCCTGCCACGTGTCTTCGTGTACGGTTGCGAGATCGAACTTGAGCTGCTCGAGACGCGCCGCGGTCCGCTCGGCGGGGTCGAAGTAGACGTCGAAGCCGAGCACCATCAGCGGGTGGATGAACGCGGACGCGCTCGCGATCGTGTCGGCGGCGAGGACGAACTGGGAGTCGTTCGCGAACAGGATGCCGTTCCCCGAGTCGGCGGGGACGAACTCGATCCTCAGCTTCCCGGGGAGCGCGGCGTACTCGCGCCACACAGAGTGCGCCGTAGAGTCGCCTCGCGTCGCGGTGTTCTTCTGGACGAACGTGAGCGTGCGGTACCACTTGCCGGCATACCGGTCGTGCATGGCTTGGACGATCTGGCGGCCATTCGGTGGGGACGTGAGCAGCGCGGACGCGAGTACGAGGTGTTGCAGCATGGATCCTCCTCTGATATCTATCTTTCCAGCCGATACCCCGCCTTGCGAACCGTCAAGATGTGGTTCGGCGCCGCCGGGTCCGCTTCGAGCTTGCGGCGCAGTTCGGCGACGTGCGTGTCGACGGTGCGGCTCAAGACCTCGGCGCTGTAGCCCCAGACCTCGGTCAGGAGCTCCATCCGCGACGCCACGGCGCCGCGCCGGCGCAGCAGCGCGACCAGCAAGTCGAACTCCTTCGGCGTGAGCGGCACCGGCCGGCCGTTCCGCAGCACTGAGCGAGAGGCGGGGACCACTTCGATGTCGGCGAACCGTTCGGGGGCGGCGTCGCCGTTCCCCGGGTCGGGGGGAGCGGCGCGGCGCAGCAGCGCCTCCACCCGGGCGAGCAACTCGAGCACACCGAAGGGCTTGGTAACGTAGTCGTCCGCGCCGAGCCGCAGACCGCGCACCTTGTCAGCCTCCTCCCCACGGGCCGTCAGGATCAGCACGGGCATTTGACGCCCCTCCTCGCGTAGCGCGCGCAGCACGCGGAAGCCGTCCATGCCGGGGAGCATCAAATCAAGGATGATCAAGTCGGGCGAGGCGTCGCGCGCGCGCGCCAGCCCCGTCGTGCCGTCGTCCGCGACCTCCACCCGATAGCCCTCGATCTCCAGGTTGTTGCGCAGGCCATACGCCAGGTCCGGGTTGTCTTCGACGACGAGGATGCGGGTCATGCCGGCACGCTCGCCCGGTCGGGAGTTTCCGCGGTCGCCACGAGGGGCAGCTCGATGACGAAGCGCACGCCCTTCACTCCGTTCCCGCCGGCGCCCGGCGGCGCGTCCTCGACCCAGGCGCGTCCCCCGTGGAGCGCCACCAGCTCCCGCACCACCGCCAGTCCGATGCCCGTGCCGGCGATCGCCGAGCCGCGGTCCCGCTCGAGGCGCCAGAAGCGGTCCCACACGCGCTCCCGGTCCGCGGCCGGGATGCCGGGCCCCTGGTCGTCCACGCAGATACGGGCGCACCCGTTGCTGGTCGCCAGGCGGACGCTCACGACCTGGTGCGGCGGTCCGTACTTCACGGCGTTATCGAGCAGATTGAGCAGCATCTGTCGCAGCGCTTCGACGTCCACCGACGCGTCGACCCCGTCGGCGAGATCGGTGTGTACCCTCACGCCGCGCGCCGCCGCGAGTGGCGCGAAGCCCTCGACCGCCTCCTGCACGAGCGGGGCGAGCGGCGCGCGCTCGGGCGAGAGCCGCGTGACCTGGCGCTCGGCGCGCGAGAAGTGCAGCAGATTCTCGACGAGATGGGTGAGCCGGCGCGCCTCCTGATCGATGATCTCGAGCGAGCGGCGGTGCTCCTCTTCGGAACGCACGCGGCCGAGCAGCAGCGTTTCCGAGAACATGCGGATCTGGGCGAGCGGCGTGCGCAGCTCGTGGGACACGCCGGATACGAAGTCGGTGCGCAGGCGCGCGAGCTCATACTCGCGCTGCAGCTGGACCAACGCCGTCACGATCAGCCCGGTGGTGAGCGCCAGCACGCCCAGCAGCACGGGGAGCCGCGAACGGGGCAGGCCCCCGATCACGAGTTTCGACGCCATCTCCGGGCGCAGCGCGACGTGGACCTGCATACCCCCCATCATCGCTTCCACGGTGTCCCGGGCCGAGAACGTCGCCGGGTACTGCACCGGTGAGCGGTACAGCTCGGCACCGTTTGCTTCTGTCACGATCACCGAAACCATCGAATCGAACACGATCCCGCCCGTGAGCGGGCGGGGGAGGAGCGGCTGCTTCTCGGCCCCCATCGTGTAGAACGGCTCGAACGCCTTAGGGTCGACGTCAACGCCGACCAGCGTGCTGGGAGCGCCTGCCTTTTCCTTCACGGTGTAGATCACCGCGTGGCGCAGACCGCCTACCTGCTCGACGATCACGGCCAGGTGCTCCTTGGGCTGATACACGGAGCGGGCGTGGGCGGGCAGCCCATCGAGCAGCCACCTGCGCGCGGCCGCCGACGGGGCATCTCCCGAGGTCTCGAGCCGGCCGGTCGCGAGGTCGAGGCGCAGCGTGTAGCGCGCCAGCTTGAGGAAGTCGACCGCGTACGGCTGGAGCCCGGGCTCGAGCTGTTCCGGGCTGGGCAGCGGCGTGCCTGGAGTGCCGGCCTTGGCGCGTGACAGCGCCTCCATTGGGGGCCAGGCGGCCATGTAGTAGAGGTTGGATCCGGTGCGCAGGGCGAAGCGCGAGGCAGCGAGCCGCGCGTAGTCGCGCAGCACCCGCTCCGCCGTCGCTCGATGGTAAAGGAAGTTCGTGTGGGCCTGGAGCGCGAGCACACCGGCGAGCAGCAGGCTGCCCAGCAGCAGCACCGCGACGAGCAGGCCGCGAGGATGACGCGGGACGCGTGGCATCGCGCTACGCCGCGTGCGGGAGCGTTTCGGTATCGTCCATGCTGCAGAGATGCACCCGATCCCGCGCGCTTTCAAGGCGGCCTGACCGTTCTCTGACAATCTCCGCACCGGATCTCCACCTGCGGACCGACGTCGCTCGGTAGAATGCAGCAGGTCGCGGCCGAAGTGTCGACGGCCACTTCGTCCCGACCAGTCAAGCCCGGGGTGCAGTCCACGGCCCCGGGTTTTGGCTTTATGTTCCTCTCGTGTGGCACCCTGCCTCGTTTCGGTACGGCATCCTCGTCGTCCTGCTCTCGCTTGCAGCGGCGCGGCATCAGGGGGGACGTATGGCGTTCTCGCTCACCAGCACGGCGTTCAAAGAAGGAGCGGCGATCCCGGTCAAACACACCTGCGACGGCGCGGACGTCTCGCCGCCGCTCGCCTGGAGCGGAGCTCCACCGGGCAGCGCCGCGTTTGCTCTCATCGTCGACGATCCGGACGCGCCGGCCGGAACGTGGGTGCATTGGGTGCTGTACGACCTTTCGGCAACGACGGCGCAGCTACCCGAGAACGTCGTCAAGACCGACGCGCCGGCGGGCCTGGGCGGCGCGCTCCAGGGCCGCACAGACTTCCGCCGCCCGGGGTACGGTGGACCGTGCCCACCGCTCGGGCCGGCGCACCGCTACTTCTTCAAGTTGTACGCGCTGGACGCGCCGCTCCGGTTGAAGGCGGGCGCCACGAAGCGGGACGTGGAGGCGGCGATGCAAGGGCATGTGGTGGGGACGGCGCAGCTGATAGGCACCTACGCGAGGCAGAAGAAATGAGGGCCCTGGTGGTGGCCGCGCTGGCGTGTGGTGCCCTCTTGGGGAGAAGGGAGAAGGGAGAGGTACCCGCTGTGCCATACGGAAGGTTCGGTTCGCACCGCACGGTACATCTCCCTTCTCCCTTCTCCCCGTCGTTTACGGTACTTCTCCCTTCTCCCTTCTCCCCCCCGTTCGTCGTTGTCGTTCTTCCGGCCCGGATCCGAGCCATGATGAGCGCCGTCTGGATCCAGAACAACCGCCACTGGGACGAGCTCGCCGGCGTCAACACGCTCACCCAGCTGCTGGGTACCGCGAAGCCGACGCAGCGCGAGTACCTCGGCTGCCTAGCCGGGGACGTCGCGCACGACACCCTGTGGGTGCGCGAGCTGCTCTCGGCCGACCATCTACGGCAGCTCCAGTTCGCCGTGGCGGGGAACTGCACCCAGGTCGACCGGCTGGTCGGGACGTGGCACACGCACCCCTACCGGGCGGGTCCGGACGGCCGCGCCCTCAAGGAGCGCGGTCTGTCGGCGCTGGACCTCGAGACTTTCGCGGCCGCCCGCGATCTCATCACCGTCGTGATGTGGGACATGGATTCGATCGACGTGGCGGCGAAGGCGCCGGACGGCTCGGTCCGCCATCCCGTACCGCTCAGCCTGCGCTAGCGCGCAGCGCTCACGTCAGCGTCGAAGACGCCCGTCTCGATCCGGTGGTTGTGCCGGACCTGCACCCAGAGGCGGTAGTGCCCCGGCTGTGGAAACGCGTACGGGAACGAGATCTCACCCGAAGCTACCGCTCCCCGCTCCCCGATCCCCATCTCCATCGCGCCTAGGCGTTTGCCGAGCTCGCCCCGAACGGTGTCGCCCGGCAGGCGCACGATGAACGTCTCCTGCGCAGCGACGGAGATCGTCCCGGCTGGATGCAGGTGCACGAATACTGCGCCGTCGTCGCGCGTGATCATCGCGTGAGCCGCCATGCCCATGTAGGGCTCGAGCGCCGCCGGCTTGCCGCCCGGCGTTCGGACTAAGAACCGCAGGGGCGCCGCCCGGTCGACCACGATCGGCGTGTCGGCCCGCGCCCACGTCATCGTAGAGCCGTCGGCGAGCGGCGCAACGCCTCGGGGTTCCCGCCTCCCGTCTCCCGACCACCACGCGTCGTCAGCGTCGCCAGAAGCCGGGAGTGGGGAGACGGGAGACGATGGCAGATCGAGGGTCGCGACCAGCGTCTGTGCGAACCCGCTCTCGTGCACGATGTCGGCGTAGAGGCGATACGTCCCTACCGGGAGCGGCGGGAGCGTTGACTCGAACGTAGTCGAGTCGACGGGGAGGGGATGGAGGTGGGCGAACGCGTCGAGCCCACCGTCTCGGACCAGAAACAGGTGCATCAGGTGGCCGTGGTCCGGGATGAGCGGCGTCCACTGGCGTTGCCGGGTCGCCCAGGAGCTGTCGTCGATGGCGAACCGCAGCACGTTGCCGGTGGCAGTGGCCCGCACGGTGGCGGCGGCGTGGAGCGGCTGGTACAGCCCACTGCGGTACGCGGCGTCGACCGCATTCCACCACGCTCGGCCCCCGAGCAGCGCGAGAGCGAGCACCAGGGCCCCCACGGAAATCGCGATCCGCGAGCGGAGCCTGCGCCGGCGGTCGGGCTCGGCGCCGGGCTCGAGCCCGCTCTCTCGCACGGCGGCGCCGACGATCGTGAGCGCTCCCACGCACAGGAATGCCCCGAGCGCGAGCAGCGCGGCGCCGAGCGGCTTTTCGAGCGCGAGGCGCCGGGTCGCTACGGCCATGACGGGGACGAGCGTCGTGCCGCTCCCCGCGTCTCCCTCGACGGTCACCCGCACGCTGTAAGCGCCGGCGCTCATGAGCCACAGGGCTGCGCTATAGAGCGTCGAGTCGCCGGAGACGGGTACCGCGACGTCGGGGGGTGGGGGAGCCGCGGTCCGCGGGTCCCAGAACACGGGCAGCACGAGCACGCGCCGGATGGCGCGCGGGGCGAGCAGGCGGACGGTGATCTGGGCGAGCCCGGGCACGACTCCGGGATTGCGCACGATTACCCGCACCGGGTAGGGGCCCGCGGCGCCTTCGAAGTAAGTATCCGGGCTCCCCACGTGCGCCGAGGCGACGAGCGCGATCCCGACGAGCGCCCCCAGCCTCAGTCCGCGGCCGGTCATCGCCGCAGCTTGGCCATCCAGTTCCCCCACCACAGCCCGAGCCGGGCGGAGAGGACGGCGAGCAACGCGGCGATCGCAAGCGCGCGCGCCGTCACCGGGTCGGTCTCAGCGCGCCAGAAGCGGTAGCGCCATGGCCCGGGGCGGCTCGAATAGTCCCACTGGTCAACGCCGAACAAAAAGTTGTGGCTACGCGGACTGAGCAGAAACTCGGTGAAGAACCATTGAGTCACGAGGAACACCGCGAGGAAGGCGAGCCCGACCAGAGCGGACAGCCGCCAGTCGCGACCGGGGCCGACGCGCTGCATCACCAGGTCGATCGCCAACGCCGGGAGCACGAGCAACAACGGAAACGGCGGCGGCACCATGTGTGTCAGTGGATTGAAAACCGGCGCGAGCTTCGGGGTCGCGGGCGCGAGCTGCAGGATCCAGATCATTCCGAGCGAGAAGGCCATGTAGACGAGCGCGGCGGTCGTCGCCGGCCAGCGGAGCCGCACCGCTCGCCCGGCCGCGACGAGCAAGATCGGCACGGCACCGGCCGCTACCTGGTAGTAGCCCGCGTTATGGGCCACGTTGGGGAAGCCGATCTGCTCGATTCCGATCGTGGCGGCGTTCTGGAGGAGAATGCCGATGACGTAGGCGGCGAGGAGCCCGTACAGTCGCGGGGCCCGCTCCGCCGGGCTGCGGTTCTGGAGCGAGAGTACGAGGAAGAGACTGCCGAGCTGAATCCCCCAGATGCCGAGCGCGAGAATCACGTGCGGAGGCGACAGGACTTTGACGTCGAGGCCGTACGCGTTGTGCCACCAGTTGTCGAACGGGGCCGACGTGATCATCGCGAAGGCGCCCCAGATGCACACCCAGGCCCCCAGCGGGCCCCGGAAGCCCCAGAACCCGACGGTCGCCGCCCGGTCTTCCGCCGTGCCCCCGAAGCTCGTCCGGAGCACGAGCCAGCCGCACGCCAGTCCCGCGAGCACGCCGCCCAGGTAGATGGCCGCGTGCGCGGGGGTCCAGAACGTGTCGCGACCGATCGAGCGGTGCCAGGAAATGTCCCAGATGATGCCGACCTTGGCACTCGTCGCCGCAACCAGTGTCGCGGCGACGTACCAGGGCAGGTGCGCAGCGAGCGGCGGCGACCGCGTGCCGGGGGGGGCCGCCGCCGTCATCGGATCACTTGTCCCCCGAGCCTCCAGCGACCAGTCCCTTGCCGCGCCACTTCTCGAAGATCTTCTTGACCTGCTGGTGCGCGTCGTCCAACGCCTGCTTGGCGGTCATCCGGCCCGTGGCCGCGTTGGCGAACATAGTGGGGAGGACGAAGGTGTCGAACACCTCGCTCTCGGCCGGGTTCGCCGGTCCCGGGTGTCCGATGTTGGTGGCCCACTGCAAGGCGGTACTGATCGGCTTGAGCTTGGAGGGCGGGTTCGAGCCGAACGGATCGTTCGCCGTCACCTGCTCCAGCCACTTGTTGCCCGAGGCGATCTTCTGCGCCACGGGCGCGCCGGGATCTGCGACGGAGCCTGTGAAGGACGGAAAGTTGTACAGCTTGCTCCCCAGGACGGCGTCGCGGTAGTGCCCGAGCAAGTCGAGCAGGAACTGCTTGGCGACGTCCGGGCTCTGGGCGAACTTCCAGATCACGTAGATCCCCATCACGTGCTCGCTCGCCCAGCCCGTGCCGCGTGGTCCTTTGAGCGCCGGCACGAAGAACGTGTCGTCCGCCACCGGGAGCTTGTTGTCCTGCGCGGTGCGGTAGGCCGAGATCGAGTTGAGGATGTAGCCCGTCTGGCGGGCATTGAGCGCCTGGTTATTGGACGCGGCGTTCCAGCTCATGACCGACAGGTTCATCCCGGCCTTGAAGAGGCGCACGCCGAACTCCAGCGCTTCGAGCCCGTGATCCGACTTCAAGACCACGTTCTCGTTCGCATCCTGGATGGACCCGTCGAACGACCATAGCATGGCGCGCGCCGCCATGTTGGAGTCGAGCTCCTGCGACATCCCGATCCCGATCGGAATCTGGATCTCGGGATGCTTGGCCTTGATCAAGGGTGCCGCCTTGACGAGGTCCTCCCAGGTCACGGGGCCGTCAGGCATGCCGACCTCGGTCCAATAGCTCTTCAGGTAGTCACCGGGGTCGGGGACGTAGTTGTCGCTGAACCCGAACCACTTGCGCGTCACCGGGTTGTAGGTGCTGCGCTTGCACAGGTCGAGGATCGACCCGTTCTGGCGCTCCGCCTGCTGCAACACGTCCGCCATGTCGAGCACCTGAGGCTCGAACGCGCCCGGAGGCGAGAGGAACTGGAACAGGTCGTGGCCCTGCTGCGCCGCGACCTCGGCGTTGGCGCGGGTGCCCAAGTCGGCGAGGGAGATGTGGTCGACGGTGACCTCGATCCCCTTGGCCGTGCCCCAGTCCTTGGCGTACTTGTCGAACCAGACGTCGTACGACGGAACGAAGTGGCTCCATTGGAGGATCTTGAGTGTCTTCTCCCTACGCTTGATCAGGATGGTGGGACCGAGGGCGACAGCCGCGGCGGCGCCGGTCGTCGTCGTGACGAACTCGCGCCGGTCGATTCCCTTACGCTTGGTCATTGAAATGCCTCCAATTGCTCACAGAAGCGGTGTCAGGTGTCGGGTGCCCGGTGTCAGGCCCCCGACCCCTGACACCCGACCCCTGGAACCTCTCACAGGGTGTACAGCACGCTGAGGGCCACCTGATCGGCGCTCGCGGGACCCGCGACGTACCGGGTCACGGCTCGGAACCACTCCACCCCTAGCGCGTAGCGACCTGCGCGAAAGCGCAGCAGGACGTCGCTGTCGTGGCTCAGCTGCCGGAGCAGGGTGCCTCCCGTCTCCTGGGTGAAGCGTGCCGCGTCCGGCTGATCCATCCCGTAGTAGCCCCACAGACCCCAGTGGGAAGTGAAGTCGTAGCCGGCTTGGGCCCATGCGCCCCAGCCGCGGATGCGCGGACTCGTCTGCGTGATGTGGGCGAACTGCTGCCCGAGCCCCTTGCCGTAGTAGAAGTTGCCGTGCAAGGTGAATTTGCCTGGCGCCACACTACCACCCGCCTCGAACCCGACACCGGTCATGTTGGACCCGGCGACACCGGTGCCGCTGGTGTCCTTCCAGTCGACGTGACCGACTACGTAGCCGCTCCACGCGAGCTTCGCGGACCGTTTCCCAAAGTTGAGCCGGCCTTCGATCTGCGGCAGCCCGGAGGCCTCGCCGTTACCGATGTTGTTGGCGGCAAGTGAATCCCTGGCTGAGGCGGCCGGCCCCGAGCCCTTGAACGCCGCCAGCTGGAGCTGCACCGTGAGCGGTGCTCCTGCGGCGCTCAGGTCCTGGTAAAGGAAGACACCCGGGTACCGCCAGCCCACCATGCCGGTGGCGCCGTAGCCCAGCGGGAACGCGATATGGGTGACCGAGACGGGCACCTCGGCGAACATGGGCGACCAGAACTGCCCGATGCGGAGCGTGGTGCGGCCGTTCCCGAAGTCGACGAACGCGAAGCGGATCCGCATCTGCGGCTGCTCGTCCCCGAACGGCGGCACGCCGTTGAACGCCCCGAAAAAGTCGGTCTCGAGCGTGGCCTTCGGCGCCCATTTGCCGAGCACCGGCCCCGCGCTGAACGTGAAGTTGATGCGCGTGTTGCGCACGTCGCCGTCACTGAAGAGCTTGTCGGTCGTGGGCTGGCTCGCCGGCGCCGCTGCGAATTCGGCGTTCTGCCCCTGGCCGAATCCGCCGAACAGCCCGCTGTTCGTGAACATCGTGGCGTTGATGAAGCCGCTGATCGTGAGCGTCTCCCCCTCTCCCAGCTTCACGACCTGCCCGGTCGGCTGCTGGGCGGGAGCGGAGCGTTCCCCTGCCAGGACGGAGATCACGAACACGGCGAGCCCACAGAACGATGCCACTCCTTTTCTCATGACATCCCCCTCATGTGAGAAGGTGGATACGTGTCACCCGGGGGCTCCATCTTGAGCCGGTCCGACCGGGTGCGCCAGAGCCGCACGCTCATCCTGGTTATCCCTTGACCGCTCCCATCGTGAACCCCTGGATGAAACGGTCGATGAACACGTTGTAGACGATGGCGAGCGGGATGCTGGTGAACAGGGCGGCCGCCATGAGCGCCCCCCAGTGATAGACGTCGCCGCGCACCAGCGCGATCGGAACTCCGAGGCTCACCGTCATCTTGTCTACCGAGCTAATGAACGTAAGGGCGTAGACGAATTCCTGCATCACCAGCGTGAAGGTGAACACGATCACCGTCAAGATCCCCGGAACGATGAGGCGCGGCGCCACTTTTACGATCACGGCGAGCCGGCTGTACCCGTCGATCATCGCCTGCTCCTCGATCTCCCACGGGACCGAGCGGAGGAACCCCATGACGAGCCAGGTGCAGAACGGGATCGTCATGGTCGGATAGATGAGGACCAGCGAGGCGAGCGAGTTCTGGAGGCCGAGCAGTGACACGAGCCGCGCGAACGGGACGAAGAGCAGCGTGGGAGGAATGAGATACGTGAAGAAGATTCCCATCCCCAGGCGCTCGCCCCAGCGGCCGGCGAGCCGCGCCAGGCTGTAGCCGGCCGGGACCGCCACCGCTACCGTGATGATGACGACCGCCGCTACCACAAACAGCGTGTTCAGGACCCAGTGGGGAAAGTCCGTCTGGCCGAACAGCAGCTTGACGTGCTCGAGCGTCGGCGGGTCGTTGAAGATCCAAGGCACGTGACTCAGGTCGGAGGCGCCGACGTAGAGGTCGCGGTTCTGCTTGAATGCGGTGACCAGCATCCAGTAGAAGGGGAACCCCGCGAAGCCGATGAAGCCGAGCGCGGCGGCGTACAGCGCCGCGCGCCGCGTGACCCGACGCAGCGCGGCGCGTGTCATCGGGCCGCCCCTCCCACCTCCGCGCGGCGCGCCAGCCGCAGCATGGCGACCGCGACCACGATCAAGAAGGGGAGCAGAAACACCGCGATCGCGGCCCCTTGGCCGAGATCCGCTCCGAGGATCCCCCGCTGGAAAGCGAGAGTCGGGAGCACGTGGGTGGTGTTGGCCGGCCCGCCGCCCGTGAGGATGTAGACGACACCCAGGTCGGTCGCCGTGTACACCACGCCGAACAGCACGGCGACCGCCACGACTGGCAGCAGCAACGGCAACTCGACCTGGAATAAGCGCCGCCAGAACCCGGCGCCGTCCACGACCGCCGCCTCGACGATCTCCTGCGGGATCGACGCCAGCCCGGCGAGCACGATCACCGTGGCGAAGGGGAAAATCCGCCAGGCCTGCACGATGATGATGGCGGTGAGGGCGAGCCCCGGGTCCCCGAGCCAGTACAGCCAGCCGTGCAGCAGCCCGGAGGCCTTGAGCGTCCAGTTGATCACGCTAAAGGTCGAATCGAAGATCCACGTCCATGCGATCGCTGCGAGCGACACCGGCACGGCCCAAGGCAAGAGGAGCACGAATCGGGCGAAACGCTTCCCCCGGAACGTTGCGCGAAACACTTGGGCGGCGGCCGTCGCCAGGATGACCACGAGCAGCTGCGTGCCGACGGTCACGACCGCGCTGTTGCGCAGGGCCCGGAGAAAGATCGGATCCCCGAGGATTGCGGCATAGTTGCCGAGCCCGGCCCACCCGAAGCTGAGGCTGCCGGCGGTGGCGTTGCTGAAGCTGAGGACGATCGCGAGCACGAACGGGACGCCGACCAGCACGATCACGTAGGCGAGCGCGGGGGCGAGCATCACCGCTCCCAGCACCTCCTCGCGGTCGGCGAAGGTTCGCCGCTCCATCATATCTTGCGGCTCGAGCCGGTTGCGGCGTCGAAGTAGCGCAGCGCCCGCCGCGGCACAGCGAACTCCTGCTGCTCCCCTTCCGGGATGGCCAGGGCGATCGTCGCTGGAAGTTTTGCGATGACCGTGGTGTCCGTCGCGGCGCCATCGGAAATCGAGCCGTATACGTAGCGATCCGAGCCCAGGTACTCGACACGGCGCACCGAGAAGCGGAAGGCCCGGACGTCTTCGTCCGGCTGGAAGACGCTCCGGGGAAGAAAATGCTCGGGGCGAAAACCCAATAGGGTGCGAGGCGGCAACGCGGGGTCGCCCAGGTCGAGCAGGTTCATCGGCGGCTGGCCGACGAAGGTGGCCACGAACGTGTCGACGGGATCTTCGTACACCTCTTCCGGCGTCCCCACCTGCCGCACCTTGCCGCGGTCCATGATCGCGATCCGGTCACCGAGACCCATCGCCTCCACCTGGTCGTGCGTCACCAGCACGGTCGTGGTCCGGATCTGTCGCTGAAACCGTTTCAGCTCGTCTCGCGCGGTGTTGCGCAGCTTGGCATCGAGGTTGGCGAGTGGCTCGTCCAGCAGGAAGACCTTGGGGTCCCGCACGAGAGCGCGGCACAGCGCGACGCGCTGGCGCTCTCCCCCAGACAGTTGGCGCGGATAGCGATCGAGGTAGCGGGAGATGCCGAACATGTCGGCCGCGCGCTGCACCTTCTCCGCGATCTGCGTCCGCGGCAGCCGACTCGCCTCGAGCGGAAAGGCGATGTTCTGGAACACCGTGCGGTGCGGGTAGAGGGCATAGCTCTGGAACACCATCGCGATCCCCCGTGCCCTGGGGGGCACGTCGCCGTCCACGCGCTCGCCCGCGATGTGGATCTCGCCCCCGGTGGGTCGCTCGAGGCCCGCGATCATGCGGAGCAGGGTCGTCTTGCCGCACCCCGAGGGGCCGAGCAGAACCAAGAACTCTCCCTCGCGGATCGAGAGATTCACCCCGTCGACCGCGCAGAGGTCACCAAACTGTTTTCTCAGATTGCGGATATCGACGCCTGCCACCGCCGCTATGCGCCCCCCCCCCCGGGTTTGCGCGCGTGGGCGGTGGTATCCGGCGGCCTTGCCAGGCTCACCGGCGGGGTGTAGATGATGCGGTACGGATTCTCCGGCACCTGGAGGGCCTTCACCACCTCGGGCGGCGGCGCGGCGGCGGCCGGCGGGCTCGCACCACGGCCGCCGCAGCCCACGAGTAGCAGGAATGCGACGCTCAGGCGGACGTTCATGACTTCCCCCCTCCCCTCGCGCTAGCGCGCGGCCCGATCGCGCGGGGCGTCGTCCGACGGCGCGCCACGCGCGAGCCAATCGCGAAAGTAGTCTGCCTCTGCGGCGAGCCGCCATTCCTCGAAGATCGATAGCGCCATCGCGCGCACGCCGCCCTCGCTCGGACCGGCGGCGAGGCACTGCTGCTGCAGCCAGGCCTCGAACTCGTCCGGCTCCGGGTCGGCCGCGATCGCGCGTTGCAGCAGGTCGAGCTTGATCGCCAACCCGATGGCGTCGGGAGTGGTGTCGCGCTTGCGGCGCCGGCGCCTCCCCTCCGACGCGTCGAGGGCGGCGAGCAGCTCCTGGCACACGGCGGCGGGGCGGGCCGGCGCGTCGCCCCCTTGTGGAGGTTGCTTCCTCACGGCCTCCACATCCTCCACCCACCTCCACCATCCTCCAGAACCCGGGCCGCGAGCGCGTATCCCGGCCGCTCGGGTCGCCGATATCCCCGCTCCAGGGCCGCGACGTCCAGAGGGACCGTCATCAGGTCATCGAGCAAGATCGTCCAGGGAGCGGCGGCGCGCACGGTGGTGACTGCCTTCAGATATCCCTGGCACGTGTTGCACACCTCGACCTTACGCGTTTGCTCGCCACCCTCGGGCGTCAGGTAGGCGAGGTTGTCGTGCTGGATCTCATCGCAGAACACGCAGCGGAGCAACGGGATCGCCCACCCGGTACCGCAACGCCCGCAGCGCAACTGGCGCTTGCGCTCGAGCCCCGTGTACTCCGCCACCACCGGCCAGGCGCCGCACAACGGGCAGTACCCCTCCCACCAGGTGACCGGCACCTCTGGTGCGAGGCCGCGGCCGCACGCCTGGAGCAGGGGTAATACCGCCATCTGTCCTACCACACGGACCGCCTGCGGGTCCGCGCCCGCTCCGGCGGTGAGCCGGTCGATGCCCGCGTCGTCAAGGCATAGCGCGGCCTCGAGCAACGCCACGCCGTCGATGCGGCGCCCGTTGTCGTGCGCGACGAGCTTGAGCAGTCGGCGCACCCAACCCCGCGCGGCCCGCCCGTCGACCGTGATGTGCGCGCATGACAACAGCGGCGCCTTGACCGGGCGGTCCGTCGCAACGGTCGGCACGGCAGCCTCCCACGCGGCGCCGTCTTCGCTCTGCTCGAGCGCTGCTTCCAACAGCTCGAGCCACGCCTCGGCCTCGGGAGTTTCGCGGCGGGCGTGCGCCAGCCGCTGCTCGATCACTACGTTCCGCGGGCGCCGAAAACGGGCAGGGGGCCAGTGCATTTCACTTTCACGGTGCGGCAGGGCGTCCGATAATACATCTGCGCGCCAGCGTGCAGCTGGGCGACGGGGTCGTGGTTGCCCGGATCGCCACCCGGTCCACCTCCCCGTACCCGGGCGGCCTCGGGGCTGGCACAGCCCGTCACGCTGGCTAGGGCCAGCGCCAAGCACCAGCGCTGTCTCTGAGTCATCCTACATCCCCGCCGCCACGCGGTAGCGGTCGATTCCTTCGGAGGCGAGCATCGTGGCGAGCCGCAGCAGGAAGCCGCCGACGAGGACCAGCTTGGCGGCGCTCGCGAGTGGACGCCGTTGCGCGTGCAGGCGGAGCGGTGCGACGATCCCGAGTCCCACCACACCCACCAGCAATACCAAGCCCCAGAACCCGATCCAGACGCGGTTGACCGAGCCGAGCGACGCTACGAAAAGGACGAGCACGAGCAGCTCGACGACGAGTGCCTTGGTGTCGAACGCTGACAGGCGGGCGAGCGACTGCTCGGTCGCCCCGCGCGCCGGAGCGAGCAGGATCAGGGCAGCCGCTCCCGTCGAGGCGCCCGACGCCACGAACAGGGCGCCCAGCCATGGGCTGTCCGCCCAGATGGGGCGGTTCGTGACCGACAGGAGAATCCCCGTGTAGCCGGCGACGAAGAAACCGAGCAGCCCGCCGATTCCCGCGACGAGTTTGGCGATCCCCCCGCGTATCACACCGCCCACGGCTCGAAGGGCCGGGTTCTGGAGCCGCCCCTCTTCCGCCATTGCGCCGAGCGCCGAAAGGACCGAGAACAGGCCGAACAGGAGGATCGCCCAGGCGCCGAACGAGATAGGCGACCAGCTCTTGAACATGATGGCCGGGAAGTTCGCGGACTGGAACAGCATGTGCCAGAAGCGCAAGGGTCGTCCGAGGTCGATCGTGAGCAACAGCCCGCTCAGGATCGCGCCGACGGCCGCCACCCGATATCCGGTGCGGATGACGGGGCGGTCGTCGGGCCGCCCGAACCATTCCAGCAACGCCGCCAGGAAGTAGGCACCGCCGGCGAGCCCGCCCACGAAGAAATACGGGATGATGAACCAGGTCCAATGTGGCGCGCCGCTGAAGAAGGTGTCGGACATATCAGTTCTGTCCTCCCCCTTCCGGGCCGCCCTTATCGTCCATCCGGCGCTTGCGCAGGCCGACGAGCGCCAGCACGCCGAGGACGGCCGCGCTCGCCACAGACAACCCCGCGCTCTTCGTGAGACTGCGCGTCGGCAACTGCGGCTTGCGCGGCAGCCCGTACACCTCCGGCTCGTCCACCAGCAGGTAGAACGAGTTGAGCCCGCCCAGCGCCCCGTCCGGGTCGGCGCCGTACAGCTCGGCCTTGACACCCTGCGCCTTGAGCTGGTCGACGCGCTTGTGAGCGCGCGTGCGCAACTCGGCGATCGAGCCGAACTGGATCGAGTCGGTTGGACAGGCCTTCGAGCAGGCGGGCTCGAGCCCCACCTTGAGGCGGTCGTAACACAGGGTGCACTTCTGGGCGGTGCCCGACACCGGGTTGATGTCGATGACGCCGAACGGGCAAGCGGCGATACACGCCCGACAGCCGTTGCAGACGTCCGATTGGATCACCACTGTGTCGAACTCGGTCCGAATGATGGCGCCGGTGGGGCATACTTCCAGGCATCCCGCCTGGACGCAATGTTTGCACACGTCGCTCATCATCAGCCAGCGCCCGTCGTAGGGGCCCTTGAACTGCTCGATGAAGCGCACGTGCCGCCAGTGGATGCCGTCCAGCCGGCGGGTGTTGTCGTAGCTGTCGCCGCTCAGCTCCCGGACGCCGCCGTTCTCGGCCGGGAGCTGGTTCCATTCCTTGCACGCGACCTCGCACGCCTTGCAGCCGATGCAAACCGTGGTGTCGGTGAAGAACCCCATCGCTTCGGCCATAATCACGCCTTCTCCACGTTGCAGACGAACGCCTTGCCTTCGTGGATCGATACGTTGGGATCGCCGACCCAGGCCGTGAGGTCGTTGACGACGTCGCCAGTGCTTAACCCCATCCAGCCCCAGTGCCAGGGCATGCCTACGTGATGAATCGCCTTGCCCCCGACCTTCATCACGCCGATGCGATCGGTCACCAGGGCCTTGGCCCGGACGTGACCGCGCGGGCTGCTGATCACCACCCAATCGAGGTTCTTGATCCCCTTCTCGGCGGCGAGCCCCTTGCCGATCTCGATGAACAGCTCGGGCTGCAGCTCGGCGAGCCACGGCAGCCAGCGGCTCATCGCACCCGCCAAGTAGTGCTCGGTGAGCCGGTACGTGCTGATCACGTACGGGAACTTCGGGTCGCCCACCGCGGCGAGCTTATTGTACGGCTTGCCCGGCGCCCAGACCTTGTGGACCGGGCTGGTCTGCTGCTTGTACAACGGGTTCTGGATCGGCGACTCGTGCGGCTCGTAGTGCGTCGGGAGCGGCCCGTCCACGAGGCCCGCCGGCACGAACAGCCAGCCCTTGCCGTCCGCCCTCATGATGAAGGGCTGCGTCCCGGAGAGGGCATCGAGGCCGATGCCGTCCGGTTTGGGCTGCGCGTCCGGCGCCTTCGTCGCACCGAAGTCCGGGACGTCGTAGCCCACCCACTTTCCCTTGGGTACCGCCTTCTTGGTCTTCGGATCGGGCGGGTTCACGAACGTCGGGTCCCACCAGATCCAGCGCTTGCGCTCGCTCCAGGGGTTGCCCTTCAAGTCGGCCGACGCGCGGTTGTACATGACGCGGCGGTTGGCGGGCCACGCCCACCCCCACTTCAAGTGCGCCCCCGGTACGCCCGGCGGGTCCGGCTCCCGCCGCGCCGTCATGTTCTGGTCCGGGGCCGGATAGCAGCCGCAGTAGATCCACGACGCGCACGTCGTCGACCCGTCGTCCTTCAGCTCGCCGAAGCCCTTCAGGTGCTGCTTCGGATCGGCGGTCTGGTAGCCGTTGATCTCGCGCAGGATCTTGAGGGCATCGGGCTCCCCCGGATAGATCGGCGTCACGCCCGGATCGACGTCGAACTCCCAGGTGAGGTTGTTCCACCCCTGGTCGCGCGGCAACTTGCTGCCGGCGTACAGCTGCTTCATCCGCTTCGCCAGGTTGTGGTAAAACCAGGTGTCGGTGCGGCAGTCGCCCGGCGCGTCAGCCGCCTTGTGGTGCCACTGCAGCATGCGCTGGGTGTTGGTGAAGCTGCCGTCGTACTCGGCGATCTGGGTGGACGGGAAGAAGAAGATCTCGGTCTTGATGTCCGCGATCTTCACCTCGCCGTTCTTCACCTCGGGGCCGAGATACCAATGCGTGGCGGTCTCGGTGAGCCAGTTGTCCTTCACCACGAGCCAGTCGAGCTGCCGCAGCGCGACCCGCGTCGCCCCGCCGTTGAGCGAGGTCGCGGGGTTCTGGCCGACGCAGCACATCCCCTTGACCTTGCCGTCCGCCATCGCCGCGAACGTGGCGATGTGCGAATGGTCACCCAGGATCTTCGGGTGCCAGTCGTAGCCGAAATCGTTCTCGGCTGTCGCGGCGGCGCCGTACATCGACTTGAAGTACGACACGAGAAACTTGGGGAGGTTGCCGTAGTAGCTCGTCGGGCTGGTCTCGGCGGCCATGTAATCCCGCAGCGTCTCGTGCGGCCGCAGTGCCGACGGGGCGTTCATGTACCCGTGGATGCTGTGATACAGGGTCGGCACGTCGGTCGAGCCCTGGATGGCGGCATGGCCGCGCAACGCCATGACGCCGGCACCGGGCCGGCCGATGTTGCCGAGCAGCAGCTGGAGCAGCGCGCAGCAGCTGATCATCTGCACGCCGTAGGTGTGCTGGGTCCAGGCCACCGCGTAGGCGAACGCGCTGGTGCGGTCGCGGCCCGAGTTCTCGAGCAGCAGCTCGGCGACCTTGATGAACTTCTCCTTGGGCGAGCCGCACACCTGCTCCACCATCTCGGGCGTGTAGCGGGCGAAGTGCCGCTTCAGGATCTGGAACACGCAGTGCGGGTTCTGGAGCGTCGGATCCTTCTCGGCCGGGCCCGGCTTGAGCGACCGCACCAAGTCGTCGAACGGCGGACCGGCGCGCTTGGCGATCAGCTCCTTCGTGACCGCCCCTGGCGCGACGCGGGCAAGCTCGCCGGGTGTGACCGCGCCGATCGGGCCCGGTGGGGGCTTGGGTCCGCGCTTGTACGCCCAGGTGGCGTTGTCGTAGCGACCCTCGAGCCCGTTGTACGGCCAAAACGCCGGCTCGGTGAACTTCACCATCCCTGAGAAGACGCCGTCCAGGTCTTCGGTGTCCTTGAAGTCGTCGCTGATGATCGTCGCCGCGTTGGTGTAATTGACCGCGAACTCCTTGAAGAAGGGGTCCGAGTTCCAGCGCTTCGAGTTGATGACGTAATTGATCAGCCCGCCCAGGAAGGCGATATCGGAACCGGCGCGGATCGGGACGTGGAGGTCCGCGACGGCGCTGGTGCGCGTGAAGCGGGGGTCGACATGGATCAGCTTCGCCCCGTTGAGCTTGGCTTTCATGGGCCAGCGGAACGCCACCGGGTGGCACTCCGCCATGTTCGAGCCCATGATCACGAAGCAGTCGCTGTGCTCGAGGTTGCGCGGATACAGGGTCGCCGCGCCGCGACCGAACCGTGTCCCCAGACCGGGGACGCTAGAGCTGTGTCATATCCTGGCCTGATTCTCGATGGCCACGACCCCGAGCCCGCGCCAGAACTTCTGGCACACGTGGTTGAACTCGTTGTCGAGCGTCGCGCCACCGAGCGCGAACATCGCGGGCGTCATGTTCACGAGCTTCCCGTTCGGGAGTTTCTCGATGAACGTCTCGTCCCGCGTCTGCTTGATCAGCTCGGCGACCCGGTCCATCGCCCATTCGAGCTCCACCACGTCCCAATCGCTCGCCCCGGGCTTGCGATGCAGCACCTTGGTGGCGCGGTTGGGGTTCATGTGGAGTTGGTAGATCGCAGCGCCCTTGGGGCAGAGGGTGCCCTCGTTGTGCGGGCTGCGCGGATCGCCTTCGATGTTCACGATCTTGCCGTTGACCGTGTGGATCAGGGTCGCACATCCGACCGAGCAGAATGGACAGATGCTCGGCGTCGTCTTCGCGTCCTTGATCCGCAACTCCTGCGCTCGCGCCTCGGCCGGCGCCAGCGTCACACCCAACCCGACCAGTCCGCCGATCGCCGTCCCCGCGCCTGCGCTGGCGGTGAGCCGTAAGAAATCGCGTCGACCGACCTGCATATCATCCCCCCCGGCGCAAGAAGTGGGCGAGGTGCGCGACATGCCGACCTGCCGGATGATATAGGGGCCCCGTGCGGAGGGCGCAACCCCTTGAGGAGGCCCTCGGCTCGGGGCTGGCGGCACCCGGAATGTTGCCGTAGAGTCCGCTCCCCGACGCCGCAGCGGACCCGCCCGTGAGGGGGAAGACGGATGCTGGAACTGCCGAAGCTCACACCCGAACACTTCGAGATCCTGGTCGTACGCGAACTGCGCAAAGTGGGGCTCGAGGTCTCCGAGCTCCGCATCCACCGGCGTGTGACCTCGCCCGAGCCGGAGGAGGGATACCTGCTCGAACTCAAAGGCGTCATCACGCTCGCCATCTGGCGGCGCCGAGCTCTGATCGTGTGTCGACGACAAGAGGCGACGATCGGTCGCCTCGAGATCGAGTCCTTGCGGGATCATCTCAAGGAGGCGGACGTCGAGGTGGGCATCTTGTTCGCCACCGCCAGCTTCGCCCCCGACGCCGTGAAAGCCGCGCATGGGTCGCTCGCCCTGCTCCGCGTCACGGACGGGCGGACGGCGTTCGATACGAGCGGTTGGGGCGCACCCGGCCACTATCCGGCTTGGCTCCCTGCCTACTGCGCCCAGGCAGTGGGCCTCGATTTGGTCGGGCAGCCGTCCTACACGCTCCTGCAAAGCGGGCAGGGAGACGCCCTGGTGCGTCAGCTCGACACGACAGGTCAGCCGGAGGCGCCGCACGCGACGGATTCTGACTGACGGATTCCTGACTACTGAAAGGGGGCGCCGGATGGAGCAGCAGCGACAGAAGGATGCCATGGACGTCCTGCAGGCGTGGGTCGACGATTACAACGCTCGGGCGGGGCCGGGCATCCGGCTCGGGTCCGCGGGCGAAGCGGGCGGCGCCCAGCTGCGACTGCGGTACAGTCCGTCCGAGGGCCAGGTCTCGATCTTCCACATGGTCGCCGTCAGCCGGAACGGTCGCGCCGCCATCCTGGTACAGCGATTCGATGGACCGACGGCCGAAACCGCCGTGCAGGCTGGGCTGTGGGCTAGCTCGCAGCTCGGTCGCCGGCCCGCGGTCTGAGCGCATCCCTCGCGTACCGGCCCCCCCCGTGGTGGACGTATCGATCCACGACCTAGGCACGCTGGGTGGTGCGGTGAGCCAGGCGAAGGCGGTGAACCCGCTGGGCCAAGTCGTGGGCACGAGTCGCGACGGCCTGGGCCGCAGCCGGGCGTTCCTCTGGCAAGAGAAGGTCGGGATCGTCGACCTGAACCCGCTCACCGGCGTACACACCTCTGCCAACGACATCAACGCGACAGGTGAAATCGTGGGTGGCGGGGACACAGGGTTTGGTGAGTTTCACGCCTACCTGCTGTCCGAGGACACGAGTCTCGATCTGGGCACGCTCGGCGGGAACGAGAGCGAAGCGCTCGCGCTCAATCGGCTGGGACAGGTGGTGGGGCACAGCCGCCTCCGTGGGGCGCCGGCCAAGCACGCCTTCTACATCCCTCAGCCAGGCACGATGGTCGACCTCGGGAGCTTGGGGGGGGCGACGAGCATCGCGCACGACGTGAATGATCACGGCGACGTGGTGGGGTTGGCGGAAACGCAAGCTGGCCAGCCCCACGCCTTCTTGTGGACGGCGGCGCGGCACATGCGCGATCTCGGAACACTCGGGGCACCTGCGAGCATAGCGCTCGGGATCAACAACTGCGGTGCGGTGGTGGGTGGAAGTGGTCGCGCTTTCCTCTGGACGGAGCAAACCGGGATCGTCGACCTGGGGACGCTCGGAGGACGGACCAGCTGCGCCAACGATGTCAACGAGCTCGGCTGCGTCGTGGGCGTGAGTCAAACCGGGCACACCGATCGTCGGGGCCTTCCCGTCACCCACGCATTTCTGCGGACGCCGGCGGGGAAGATGCTGGACCTGGGCACGTTAGGGGGCGAGCACAGTTCAGCCGCGGCGATCTCCGAGGAGAACGGCGGCGTGCTCTGGATCGCCGGACACAGCCATGACACGTCGGCCCAGGTGCGGGCCGTTCTCTGGGCGGTGCGCCTGGCGTAACCCAGTCCTAGTGCCGCCTTGACGGTGGCGCTTCGGCGACGTCGCTTACAACTCGTTCGAGCTGTGCCCTGACGATCCAAAGGGAGGTGGGGTCACAATGAGATCCTGGATTCCGAAGCTGGCGCTGGCGCTGGGCGCGGCGGCATTCCTGCCACGTGTTGCGCCGGGCCAAGCCAGCACAGGCGCGAAGGTGAAGATTACGGCGCCCACCAACGGTGCCACGGTGAGCGGGCCCGTGAAGGTCACACTCAAGGCTACCGGTGTGGAGATCGTCCCGGCCACCGACGAGCGCCCCGGCACGGGACACCACCACCTCTTCGTGGACCACGACCTGACGCCCGCCGAGGACACGATTCCACGCGGCGTGACCGGAATTCTCCACCTGGGTCGGGGGCAGACCGAGTTTGTGCTGGACTCCCTGAAGCCCGGCCCCCACCGGGTGATCGCGCTGGTCGCCAACTGGAAGCACGTGCCCTTGAAGCCGCTCGTCGTCGACACCGTGAGGTTCACGGTGAAGTAGCTCCCCGCGACGCTCGCTGCCGGGAGCGCGCGGGGTGGACACGCGAAGCGCCCCGAGCGACTGCGTCGGGGCGCTCCGGGTAGGGACGAGGGCTCAGCCCCTTGCGCCCGCGCGGACCTCTGCCGGCTGCCAGATGCTGATCTTCCGAGTCTCCGGCATCAAGAACAGGCTGAGCAGGAAGGCGACCGCCGGGACGGCGATTGGATAGATCAGCGCCGAGCCAAGATTGCCGTGGCTGGACAGGTACGCCGACGTCGTGATGATGGGCACGAGCCCCCCGCCCCAGCCGTTTCCGATGTGATACGGTACCGAGACCGACGTATACCGGATGCGTGCCGGGAAGTACTCGGCGAGGAACGCGCCGATCGGGCCGTACACCATGCCGACGTAGGAGACCATGACCGCGACGATCAGGATCGCCAGCGGGTAGTTGGTGTTGGCCGGGTCCGCAGCCTTGCCGAGCGCTGTATAGAGCGGGTAGTACGTGAGGGCGGCGAGTAAGAACCCCGCCAAGATGATTGGCTTCCGGCCGATCTTGTCGGAGAGCCATCCGAACAAGATGAGCGTCGGGGTGGCGATGAGCAGGGCGATGCCCGTCATGATCGCCGGGGTGATGGTGTCCGGCTTCCTTATCTGCTGGAGGAAATAGAGCGCCCAAAACTGGCCGCTGTACCACACCACCCCTTCGCCGAGCACGACGATGCTGGCGATCACCACGTACTTGAAGTTCTGGCTCAAGAAGGCCTCGCGCCACGGATTGGTCGCCGTCTGGCCTTTGGCCTTGATGGCCTGGAAGATCGGCGTTTCTTGGAGCCGGAGCCGGATGTAGATGGCGATCGCGACCATGACGAGCGACAGCAGGAACGGGATTCGCCACCCCCACGCGTTCCACGCCTCCGGGCCTACGGATTCCCGCGTCCCGATGATGACGGCCAGGGACACCACGATTCCCAGCGTGGGCGATGTCTGCAGCCACCCGGTGTAGTAACCGCGCTTTTCGTCGGGGACATGTTCGGCGACGTACGTGATCGCCCCGCCGTACTCGCCGCCGAGGCACAGCCCCTGAACGAGGCGGAGGAGGAAGAGAATGATCGCGGCCGCGACGCCGATCTTCGCGTAGCTCGGGACCACGCCGATCAGCGCGGTCGAGAGACCCATGCCGCTCAGGGTGATGAGGAACGTGTACTTGCGGCCCACCAGATCGCCGATCCGACCGAAGACGAAGGCCCCGAGCGGCCGAATCAGGAAGCCGACTGAGAAGATCGCGACGGTGCTCAGGAACGCAGCCACCGGATCCGCCTTCGAGAAGAACTGGACCGACAGGATCGCGGCGAGGCTGCCGAAGATGTAGAAGTCGTACCACTCAATGACGTTCCCGACGGCTGCGGCGATGACGACACGGCGGAGTTCCTTGACGGAGAGCGCAGGAGCGGTCATAAACTCCCTCGGAACGGTGTGGGGGCTTGAGTTTCCGGCTGGCACGACACCTTGTCAAGTACTGACGGACCGCGCCGGAGCGCGCCCTAGGGCGAGCGCGCTCGTTCGCGCGTTTACGCCTTCTTCGCTATCATGCCACCCACCATCTCCGACACGTAGCCCAGCACCGCGCCCACGATCATGGCGACGGCCACCATGAGATTGACCTTGATATCCGTTCCCGCCCCGCTGGCGGCGGTGAGCGCCGCACCACAGAACGCTCCCGGGATGAACGACAGCACGGGCAGCTTCGATTGCATCACGATCAGGAAGGCCACGATACCGATGACGATCCAGCCGAAGCTCTGCAGACCCGCCCCGCTGATCACGAGGTTCGCGAGCAGAACCCAGACCACACCGGAGAGGTTTGCCGCGATCGCTTTCTGCAACCCCTGGGTCTTGCCACCGGCGGCGTAGAAGCACGCCCACGCCACGATACCGGCGGGGACCGCGATCGCCACTCCGATCAAGCCCCCGAATTTCACCCACAACGCGATCAGCACACCGATGCTCACCGCTAGCGCCATCAGCATGTCCATACGCCGAGCCTCCTCTAGAGGTAGACGCGAAAACGGCTCCCGTGCCCACTCGTCGAGTGCAGCAAGAGAGCCGTTCCAGCACACTGCGTGGACCAGCCGGTCCGGTGCATCCAGACCTCTTCCCGATGACTGCTCGGTCGAACGAGAAGATGCCGATGCGTCTGAAGGTCGCCCCACGGTAGGGACGGGCTGGAGACCTGTCAAGCGTGGGCCCTAGGGGTCGCACGCATCTGGCTCGGGGATAAGCGGTTAACGACGCGGCGCTGCGTGGCCTACCGCGCCGGGCGGTGTGCGTACTTGAGGGCGGCCTCGGTCCGATTCTTGACGCCCAACTTCGCGAACAGATGCTGCACGTGGAACTTGACGGTGTTGTCCGAGAGGCCGAGCCGCTCGGCGATCTGGGGGTTGGTGAGCCCGGCGGCGACGAGGGTCCACACCTCGCGCTCGCGCGGCGTGAGGCCTCCCGGAGCACCTGCCGCGCGGCCTGCGATCCAGCGCCGCGCCGCCTGCGGAAACACGAGCTGCCCGCCGTGTACCTGCCGGATCGCGGTGAGGGTCTGCTGCGGCGATTCGGTCTTGAGCGCCAGACCGTCCGCGCCGGCGTCGAGCGCGGACCGCAGCGAGTCGCCGTCGTTGTACGCGGTCAGGACCAGGACTTTGGGTGCGGAGGCACGGTCCCGCAGCGCGGCGATCACTTCGGTGCCCTTGATGCTGGTCAGTTCGAGGTCGAGCACCACGACGTCGGGCTTGTGCTGCTCCACCAACTGCAGGACCTCGGTGCCCTCGGTGGTCCAGGCGGCGACCTTGATGTCGGGCTCGCCCTCAAGCAGGGCCCGGAGCCCCTCGAGCACGATCGCGTGGTCGTCCGCCAGCAGCACCCGGATCACGTCGGCTGCTTCACTCCGCCGGCAGGGTGACGGTCAGGGACGTGCCGCGCCCGGGGGCGCTCTCGAGCGCGAAAGTGCCGCCCAGCATCTCCACCCGATCCTGGATGCCCCGCAGGCCGAAGTGCCCGCCCTCCACTCCGACGTCCTCTTCGCTCGCGAGCACGCGCTGGGGGTCGAAGCCCTTGCCCTCGTCGGAGACGGTCAGGGCGATGGAGCCGCCGCGCCGCTCGAGCGCGAGCCGCTGGTGCGACGCCCCGGAATGTCGGTGGCCGTTGGCGAGCGCCTCCTGCAGGATGCGGTAGACCGCGATCTTGGTCGGCAGGGCGCAGTCGCCCAAGTGAGGCGGCAGGTCGAGCTCGATCCCCTGGTCGGTGAGGGTCTCGTGTTGCACGGCGAGTCCTTCGACGATGTCCCCGAGGGCGCGGCGCTCGAAGCCGGGCGGCCGAAACGCGCCGATGAAGTTTCGGATCTCGCCGAGGGCGCGCTCCAACAGCTTCACCGCCTGCCCGGCCCGCTGCTGCGATCCAGGGTCGGGCGCCAGCGCGCGCTCCAGCACCTGCAGCTGGGACAGGGCGGCGAAGATGTCCTGCACCGGCCCGTCGTGCATGTCGAGAACGATCCGCTGCAGCTCCCGCTCGCTCGTCGCCAGGAGGCGCCGCGAAGCGGCGCGGGCTTCAGCCTCCCGCGGTCCCGTCACGGTCCACCACGTACGCTTCCATGGCGAAGTACTCGGGCAGCCCCAGGCGGTCGGCCCGCGCCGCCGTCTCGATGTTCCGCGCCTCGACCCGCTGCCAGAACTCGCGATCGTCGTAGCCACCGGGGAACGGCGCGGTGTCCTTCTGGGATTGGTGCTTGAAGATGGCGAAGATCTTCGCCCGCAGTTCGTCCTGCGAGAGCGGTACCAGCACCTCCGCTTCGGTGATGGACCACTCTTGCCACGCGCCACGGTACAACCAGACCTGAGGTGACGGGATGGCGCTGACGCCGAGCGCCTGCTCCACCGCCGCCTTGCACATGCGGTGCGTGCCGTGCGGATCGGACAGGTCCCCCGCCACGAACACCAGATCGGGGCGCACTTCCTCCAGCAACGCACGCACCAGGGCCACGTCTTCGGGTCCGATTGGGCGCTTGCGCACCTCGCCGGTTCGGTAGAACGGCAGGTTGAGGAACCGTGCGGCGCCGTGCGGCAGGCCCACCGCTTCGACCGCCGCGATCGCCTCAGACTCGCGGATCATTCGCTTCAAGTCCTGGACCACGGGCAGGTCGACTGCTCCCGGCGCCTTGCGCTCGAAGCTCGCCTCCACCGCGTCCCGCACGCGCCGCACCGCCGGGCGGTCGACGCCCAGCGCATCGGCCGCCCGATCGACGAAGTCGAGGTGGCGCTCCACGTCGTGGTCGAACACGGCGATATTGCCGCTGGTCATGTAGGCCACCACGATCGCGTTCTCGTTCTCCCACAGTTTGCGCAGGATGCCGCCCATCGAGATCACGTCGTCGTCCGGATGCGGTGAGAACACCAGGATGCGCTGGCGCGACGGCAGCTTGCGGCGGCCCCGGATCTTGTCGCGCAGGCGATTGAAAACCAGTCCGTTGATCGGTCCGGGGGCGCCGTGCTTCGCGAGCAGGGGACTCAGATGGTGCTCGGAGTAGTCCCGGGCGGTGAGCTTCAGGATCGCCTTGCCCGCCTGCTCGGCGAGCCAGACGACGGCGCGCTCCGTCATCGCCGGCGTCCACTCCACCGGCTCGAGCAGCCAGGGTGTCTTGATGCGCGTGAGCTCCGCCGCGGCCGCCAGGTCGAGATACGCGGTGGCGTTCGCGTGGCGCTGCAAGAACGTGGCGGCCACGTCCGGCGACGCCTCCCCCTCGACCGCGCGCCGCACGATCGCCGCCTTGTGCTCGCCGGTGGCGATGAGGGCGATCTCCCGGGCCTCGAGGATCGTGGCCACGCCCATCGTGATCGCTTCGCGCGGCACGTTGTCCTCGCCGAAGAAATCCGCCGACGCGTCCTTGCGGGTCACGATGTCCAACGTCACGAGTCGCGTGCGTGAGTCCGGCGGGGAGCCGGGCTCGTTGAACCCGATGTGGCCGCTCTTGCCGATGCCCAGGATCTGAAAGTCGATTCCGCCGGCCTGCCCGATGGCGCGCTCGTACGCGGCGCAGTGCTCCGTCACGTGCTCCCGCGGTGTGGCCCCGTCGGGGACGTGCACGTTCTCCTGCTTGATGTTCACGTGGGCGAAGAGGTTCTCCCACATGTAGCGCCGGTAGCTGTGCGGGCTGTCCGCGGGCATCGGATAGTACTCGTCGAGGTTGAACGTCACGACGGATGCGAAGTCCACCTCGCCCGCCTGATGCCGGCGGATCAGCTCACGATAGATCCCGAGGGGCGTGCTGCCGGTGGCGAGTCCCAGGATGCAGCGGCCCTTGGCGGCTACCTCACGGCGGATCGTAGCGATGACGCGCTCCGCCAGCAGCGCAGCGAGGTCGTCGTGGTCCGGGACGACGACGGTGCGGATGCGCTCGCGCTCGCGCGGGCCCTCGATCGTGGCCCGTGGAGCGGGCTGTGTCGCGGGCGTGGCGGGGACGTGGCGCTGCGTCATGGGGTGTTCCTCGCGGCTGGGGCACAGGGTGGCATGCCCAAAGAATACGTCGACTGTGGCCCTGCCGCGACGCCGACGCGACCCAGCCGCCGGGCGGCTCGGCGCGTTGCTTGACGCCACCCAGCGGATGTCGCATATGTAATGCGCGCCCCCCCTAGCAGTTGGAGGTACGATCGTGACCGGCGCCGGCCGCACGCGTCGACCGCCGCGTCCTTTCCGTGCGCCCCTGAGGGAGCCTCGGTGAGCGGACCAGAGACGTTCGTGGAGGGCAGGCGCGAGATCCTACGCCAGGCCAGCGTGGCGCTGGGCGGCCGTCCGGTGACCGTGTGGGAAGTGTCGGCGCGGGCCGAGCTCGAGCCGCAAGCGTCCAGCGACCCCACCCCCGGCTACCATGACAGCAAGCTGGATGTCGACGCAACCCTGCGGCACTGGGGCATCCACATCGTACAGGGGAGCCGCTTCGTCGGGGTCCGCGCCGGCGAAGGGAATTGGGTGGTCGCCCCGGTGCGCACCCGCCCGCCTGCCCCACCCCCCGAAGGACGGGAGCGCCGCAGCCGGGAGCGCCTCACCCTCGAGCTGGCCGGCCTCTGCCTCGGCCTGCTGGACCGGCGGGAGCTGGCCGCCGCGCCGGCCCCGAAGCGGACGGACCCACTGCAGGACCTCGCCACCCTGCCGGGGATCATCGCCCACGAGGTGGCCAACCCGCTGACGGCCGCGCGGGCCGGACTGCAGCTCGCCATGGAGGCACTCGGTCGCTGGACCGAGGTCGCCGCGGGGCGGCGGCTCGAGATGCTCGACGAGTTGGGCCAGGTGGTCGAGGACATCGATCGGGGCGCCAACTTCCTGCGCGCCATCAAGGACCGCGCCCGCGGCGCGCTGGCTCGCTCGGAGCGGTTCGATGCCGTTCGCGTGGTCCGATCGTGCTGCACCCTCGAGAGCCGCGTGCTCAAAGACAAGAGAATTCCGCTTGAATTCGATTCCGCCCTCGAGGAAGTCTTTCTCAAAGGCGATCCCAACGCGCTGTACGACATGCTCGTGAACCTGATTCGCAACGCCGCGGACGCGAGCCTAGGCCATCCCACGCCGATCCGCGTCGGCCTCGCGTTGACGGGCAGTGCGTTGCGGCTGACGGTGCGTGACGAGGGCGCGGGCATCCGCGCGGAGGACTTGGACCGCATCTTCGAGCCGGGGTTTACCACGAAGGAGTTCGGTGAGGGGAGCGGGATGGGTCTCGTCGTGGTGCAGAGCGTGGTACGCAACATGTTCGCGGGCAGCATCAACGTGGAATCGCGACCGGGCGGGGGGACGACCGTGACCGTGAGCCTTCCCGTCCCGCCGCAGCGCTCGCTGGATACCCGCACGGCCGGAGAACCCTCCGCCGCCTAACGACGCAGCCCTCTCGCGCGTAACGTATGGACACACGCGCTCTCAGTGAGGGATCCCCCGTGAACCGCTTCCGTTCCGCTGCGGCGGCCGTGTTGCTCGCGGCGCTCGTCCCCCGGCCACTCGCCGGCCAGACCCCTAGCGTTGACACGAGCAATGCCAGTGTGCTCATCGACCAGGGTCTGACCCACTCGCAAGTGATGCCGAACCTGCAGTACTTGAGCGATGTCATCGGACCGCGTCTGACCGGCTCGTCTGCCGCTCGTGCCGCCAACGACTGGACCATGGCCAGGTTCAAGCAGTACGGCCTGGAGGCGCACCTCGAGCAATGGAACTTCGGCGGGACCTGGACGCGCGGGCCGATGTGGATGCGGCTGACCGCGCCGCGCGTCCACGACGTCGTGGCCGCGAGCTGGGCGTGGGCGCCGGGCACGAACGGCAAGACGGTCAGCGGGCCGGTGGTGCGCATCGACGCGAGCACACCCGAAAGTCTCGAGGCGGGCAAAGCCAGGGTGAAGGGCGCGTGGGTGATGCTGCGTCCGCCCGCGTTCGTGTGGAACAACGACGGCCCGCCGATGACGCCGGCCGACTCCGAGCGGCTGCGGGCCGCGTTCCGCGGCTTCTTAGGCGGCGGCCAGCGTCCCGATTCCGCGGCGCGCGCCCGGATGACGCAGTTCAACACCGATCAACCGTTCGTGCTGCGCAACGCCGGGGCCGTCGGCATTCTGCTCGATGCCGGCAAGGAGCAGGACCTGCTCAACATGAGCGGCTCCCCGACGCGCGTCTTGCCCCTCCCGCAGGTCGTCGTAGCGCACGAGGACTACACGCTGTTCGATCGACTGCTCGGGGCAGGCGTGACGCCGCGCCTCGAAGCGAACATCCAGAACACCCTGAGCATGAAAGACTCGGTGCCGCAGTGGAACACCGTCGCCGAGATTCGGGGCACCGACCACCCCGGGCAGGTCGTGATCGTGGGCGCGCACCTCGACTCGTGGGATCTGGGGACGGGCACGACCGACAACGGCACCGGTTCCATGGCGACGCTCGAGGCGGCGCGTATCATCGCGCAGTCGGGCCTCAAGCCCCGGCGGACGATCCGCTTCATCCTCTTCACCGGGGAAGAGCAGGGTCTGCTGGGCTCCCGCAAATACGCCGAAGCGCACGCCCCGGAGGCCGACTCGATTCAGGCGGTGATCGTGCTGGATAACGGCGCCGGGGCCATCACCGGGATGGCCCTGCAGGGCCACCTGGAGGCGTACGCGCTGTGGCGCATGCTGCTCGCCCCGGTGCACCGGTTGAATGCCGACACGATCAACGACGCCGTGAAGGGCGGCACCGACCACCTGTCGTTCATCCCCTACGGCGTCCCCGGCTTCAACTTCAATCAGCTCACCCGAGGCTACAATCACACCCATCACTCCCAATCGGATACGTACGACAAAGCCATCGCCGGGGATCTGACGCAGGCCTCGACGGTGATCGCCGTCTCCGCCTTCGAGCTGGCGAACCTGCCGGCCATGCTGACGCGCTGGGAGAAGCGGCTACCGGTACAGCCGATCGTGGCGGCGCCGGTGTCGCCCGACTTACTGCGAGGCCACTAACGCCTTGAGATCGAGCGGCCGTGTGTACATGACCAGCGAGCCGTCAGGGGCGCGGGGCCACGCGCTTTCCGGACGGTCGCAGTAGAGCTCCACGCCGTTGCCGTCCGGGTCGCGCAGGTAGACCGCTTCGCTCACGCCGTGGTCGGCGGCACCCTCGAGCGCGATCCCCGCATCGATGACTCGCCGCACGGCGACGCCGAGCGCCCGGCGATCGGGAAACAGAATGGCGAGGTGGTACAGTCCGGTCGTGCCCGGCGGGGGGGCCGGTGCGCCCCGGCCCGCCCAGGTGTTGAGACCGATGTGGTGGTGATAGCCGCCGGCCGAGAGGAACACCGCGTCGGCGCCGTACTTGAGCGTTAGCTCGAAGCCGAGCACGTCCCGATAGAACGCGAGCGCGCGGTCGAGATCGGCCACCGTCAGGTGGACATGGCCGATGCGGGTTTGGGGATGGATCATATTGCGGATTTCGGATTGTGGATTGCGGATTGGACGCGTCGCGGCGGATTCCGCAATCCGCAATCCGCAATCCGCAATTAGATTTCGCGACATGAACGCCATTCCCAAGATACCGGTTCCCACGAACGAGCCGGTCCTCTCCTACGCCCCTGGCGCTCCCGAGCGGATCGAGTTGAAGCGGACCCTGAAGGACCTGTCCTCCCACCAAATCGAGATCCCACTCGTGATCGGCGGGAAGGAGGTCCGCACCGGCAAGACCATCGACGCGGTGATGCCGCACTGCCACCGCCACGTGCTCGCGAAGGTGCATCAGGCCGGTCCGGCCGAGGTGCAGGCGGCGATCCGGGCGGCGCGGGAGGCGTGGCTCGACTGGTCCACGTGGGAGTTCGAGCGGCGGGCGGCGGTATTCCTCAAGGCCGCCGACCTGCTCGCCACGCGGTACCGCCCGATCGTGAACGCCGCGACCATGCTCGGCCAATCGAAGACGGCACACCAAGCGGAGATCGACTCGGCTTGCGAGCTGATCGATTTCTTCCGCTTCAACCCCCACTACGCGGAGCGCCTGTACACGGAGCAACCGATCTCCGCGACCGCCACCTGGAACTATCTCGACTATCGGCCCCTCGAGGGGTTCGTGTACGCGATCACGCCGTTCAACTTCACCTCGATCGGCGGCAACCTGCCGACAGCGCCGGCGATCATGGGGAACACGGTCGTCTGGAAGCCGGCGGGGACGGCGGCGTTCTCGAACTACTTCATACTGAAGCTGCTCGAGGATGCCGGCCTGCCGCCGGGCGTCATCAACTTCGTTCCCGGCCCTGCGGTCCAGGTGTCTGACACCCTGTTGGCCGACCGCGGCCTCGCCGGGATCCACTTCACGGGCTCGACCGAAGTGTTCCAGGCGCTCTGGAAGCTGGTCGGCGAGCGGCTCGCGGGCTACGCCGGCTACCCGCGGCTGGTGGGCGAGACCGGCGGCAAGGATTTCATTCTGGCTCACGCCAGCGCCGACATCGACGCCGTGGCGACCGGCATCGTGCGCGGGGCCTACGAGTACCAGGGCCAGAAATGCAGCGCCGCCTCCCGGGCGTACGTCCCGGACGCGGTGTGGCCCAGGGTGCGTGATCGGGTCCTCGAGATGCTGGCGGAGGTGAAGATGGGCGATCCCGCCGATTTCCGGAACTTCGTGGGGGCGGTCATCGACCGGAAGGCATTCGACAAGATCAAAGGCTACATCGAGGCCGCGCGGCAAGCGCCCGGCGTCAAGATTCTCGCTGGCGGTCGTGCCGACGACACGGACGGGTACTTCATCGAGCCGACCCTCATCCAAGCTGATGACCCGGGCTACCGCACGATGCGCGAGGAAGTTTTCGGCCCGGTCCTCACGGTGCACGTCTACCCCGCGGCCCGTTGGGCCGACACGCTGCGGCTCGTGGACGAGACCACTCCCTATGCGCTCACCGGGGCCGTGTTCGCTCAGGACCGACGCGCCGTGGATCAGGCGCAGCGGGCGCTCCGCTATGCCGCCGGGAACTTCTACGTGAACGACAAGCCGACGGGAGCGGTGGTCGGCCAACAGCCGTTCGGTGGCGCGCGGGCCAGCGGCACCAACGACAAGGCTGGAAGTCTCCTCAACCTGATCCGCTGGGTCAGCCCGCGGGCGGTGAAGGAGAATTTCTTGCCGCCGAGGACCTTTACCTACCCCTTCATGGCCGAGTCGTGACCGGCCGCCCGCCCATCCTCGTTTTCGTGATGGGCGGCGCGTTCCTCCTGCTCGTCGTGTCGCTCCTGATCGGCTCGCTCACGAAGCCCGCCTACCCCCCGTTCGCGCTGACCGCCGCGCCGCCCGTGGCGGTGGGCGATACGCTCGTCGGCCCCGCGACCTACACACTCGACGCCTCCGCCACCGACCGGTGGCGTTCCTTTGACTTCGCGCGCAACGCCGCCGTTGATACTGGGTCGTGGGATGTCGCCTTCCGCCGCTTCCACCTGATCGCCGCACCGGGCGCGGGAGTCGTCGACCTCGGCTCCGTCGCGTTCGATTCCGTGGTCGCGCTCCCGGCTGCGGGTTACGCCGGTAACGCCACGGGGGCGGGGTCGGACACCACGAACCCCGCCGTCGGCAAGTGGTACGACTATAGCATGTTCAGCCACTTGCTCACTTCGAAGCATCACGTGTACGGAGTGCGGACGGCGGGCGGGAAATACGCGAAGCTCGAGCTGCTCGCGTACTACTGCCGGGATGTCGGGACGGCGTGCATCACCTTCCGCTACGCCTACCAGGGCAACGGAACGCGGCACGTGACGCGCTAGCAAGCGGCCCCCGGCCGCTCGCGCGACCGGGGGCTGGGGTTGTCGGATGAGTCAGCGGCTCACTTGGGCGGCAGGATCTTGAACATCCCCGTGCCGCACACCGGGCACACGCCCTTCAGGGCGGGCCGGCCGTTCGCCATCTTGACCTGCTGGCCGTTGGAAATCTTCCGCTTCGCCTTGCACTTCACGCAGTACCCTTCGTCCGCCGCCATCGGGGCTTTGCCAGCCTTCGCCATGTCGCTCCTCCGTTCGGGGGCACGGGCAGGGGGCCGGGGGGTCGGTTCGGCCGGGGTCGAGGGGCGGCTTCGCCCCCGGGCCCCACCCCCGCCCAGGACGGTGACAACATAATACCCCCTGCTTAACCCGTGGGAGCGGGGCTCATCGGAGGGGCGTCAGTGAAGCCATTCCGTTTGTGAGTTCCGTCACAAAACGGTTTGGTGGCCGAGCCTCCACAACGGCACAGGACAACGACTTCCGAGGGTCGGCCGTCCTTGCGGGGAGGCACCGGGATCTCCCGGCCGTCCTGGGTCACGATCTGAACCGGCCCCTGGACAATCAGCGGGCCGTTGGGTTTCGGGGTGATGCGGGCGAACTCGGTCATACCCAACTATAACGGCTCCGGGGCAGGAGGACCCATGGTCCGGGGGCCCCCCTTGACCCGGGTACGGTTAAGTGCACAAACTGCACAACGGCCTGGAACGGACCGCTTGCATCGGAGGGAGGGACCGCACGCCCGACCTCTCCGGCGGAACCGCCAGGCCGTTTTGCGTTGTGGGGAACGTGTCGCGGAACCGCAGGGTATGCTGAAGGCGTCGCGTCCATGCGAACCACCTCACCGGTCGTCCTGTCGCTCCTCGCACTCGGTTGTGTCTCCGAGCACGGCCCGCTCACCAATCGTATGGCGCAGTCGGGCACGCGCTACCTGACGCGCGCCGCCCGCCAGCCCGTGAGCTGGCAGCCCTGGGGGCGGGAGGCCTTCGCCCTCGCCGCGCGACTCGACCGGCCGGTCCTGCTCTACGTCGGCGCCGATGACTGCCGCTGGTGCGCGGTGATGGACCGGGAGGCCTACGGCGATCCGGTGCTCGGCGCGATGATCGACTCGATGTTCGTGCCGGTGCGCGTGGACCGAGACGAGCGGCCCGACATCGCGCGCCGCTACCAGGCGGCGGTGCAGTGGCTCGCCGGGCTGCGCGGCTACCCGATCACCGTCTTCCTGACTCCGGAGGGCTCTGCCTTCTTCGGCGGCACGTACTTCCCGGCGGACGATCCGGTCACCGGGCGGGGCTTGAAGCAGCTGCTTCCGGATGTCGCGAAGAGCTATCGCGAGCAGCGCGGCGTAATCCTGCAAAAGGCGGCCCTGGTGCGACAGCTGGCGGTGACGCACGCCGCGTGGGCGCGCGGCGTGCTGCAGCCCGCGGCGGTCCGATCGAAGGTGGCCGCCGTACGCGCGGTGCTGCAGGCGGCGGCCGGCGCCCATGCGGCGCTGGGGAGCTTCATGCACACCCAGGCGGTGAGCCTGCTGCTTGCGACCTATGCCCGCACCGGTGACTCGAGCTACCTGGGCGCGGCACGCAGCGTGCTCGACTTCATGGTCGACTCGGGCGATGCCGCGACTGTGGACGTAGCGCGCGACGACCCCCCCAGCCTGGTGCGGGCGGGCTTGGTCCGCAACCTGGCCGTCGGCTGGGCCCTCACCGGAGACCGCCGGTATCGTGATGCCGCGCGGCTCGTGCTGCAGCGCCTCACGCGCGACCTGGGCGGCGCGCCGGACGGCGCGGTTTTCGCCGACCGGGAGGCGTACGTGATCGGGTCGGTGCTCGACGCCGCGCCCGGCGTGGACGACTCCGCGGCCGCGCGGCGCGCGCTGCGAGCGCTCGACGGGCTGCTGCGACGCACCTACGCCCGCGATCGCGGGGCGCGGCACACCCCGGGCGGCGCCGGTGTGCACGGTTTGCTGCAGGATCAGGTGCAAGTGGCTGGTGCCTGCCTCGCGGCCTACGGCTACCAGGGAGCGCGGCGCTACCTCGATGTGGCAGCGGATCTCGCCCACGTGCTCGACCGTGACTTCGCCGACTCGGTGGGGGGCGGCTACTTCGACGCCGTCGCCACCGATCCGGTGCCGCCGGCGGTCGCCGACCGTAGCAAGCCCGTGCTCGACGATCTGCTCCCGGGGGCGAACGCCTGGGCGGCGCGCGTCCTGCTGCAACTCGCTGAGGCAACGGGCGACGCTCGCTATCGCCGGCGCGCCGAGGCGACCCTCGAAGCATTCGCTGGAGCGTTGGCCGGCGAAGACGTGCGCGCGTCGAGCTACCTGCTCGTCGCGCAACACGTGCTCTCGCCGCGCTAGCCGACCGGTTCCGGCGCGAAACGTTCCCCTCTGGCGCACGGTGCAGCGACCGTGCTAGCGTGACGCCCTAATCTCAATGCAGGTCATATGGATGTGAGGGGAGGCCCCTCCGACCAGGAGGTGGTGGCCCGTGTGCTCGGCGGCGATCGCGAGGCGTTCGGCCTGGTGATCCGCCGCTACGAAACCGGCCTCGTGCGGTTCGCGACGCGGATGCTGGGGAGCCGCGATGCCGCGGCGGACGCCGTGGCTGAGAGCCTGATGCGGGCGTACCGCCATTTGGCGAGCTGCCGGGACCCCTCGCGGCTGCGCACCTGGCTGTACCGCATCGTGGCGAACCGGTGCAAGAGTTATCTCGCGCGCCGGCACGTCGGTGACGTGACGCTGGAGGAGGCATCGCCAGTGGCGGACTCGACCGACAACGAGGCGTCCCTCGAGCGCGCGGAGCAGCTCGCGCTCGCGGCGCGGGCCCTGGCGCAGCTGTCGTCGGAGAAGCGGGAGGCGTTCGTGCTGAAGCACGTGGAAGGGTTGAGCTATCAGGAAATGGCCGCCGTGACCGGCGTACGCATCCCGACCCTGAAGATGCGCGTGCACCGCGCGCGCGAAGCGCTGTTGCGGGCATTGGAGGACCACGCATGAACGCGATCGATCCGAGAATCCATCAGGCGCTGGACGGCGAGATCTCGCGGGACAGTCTGCCGCCCGAGCTGCGGGGAACCGTAGATCGACTGGAGACCGTGGCGGCGCTCCTCGCGTCGGCGCCAGCGGCCGCGGGGCTCGAGGCGCGCGTGATGGCCGCGCTCCGGCGGCCGGCACCTCCGGGCGCCGGGGCGCGGCGGCTGGTGCGTTGGCTCACCACGCCCCATCCCGTCACGTTCCGAATTCGGCCCGCGTGGAGCCTGGCGCTCGCTGCTGCTGTGGCGCTGCTGACCCTGGTTCCGACCCAGGAGGCTGGCCCGGTGCTCGGCGAGCACGAGGGCATCGCCCAGTTCGTCGGGCGGTTTCCCGACGCTCGCTCCGTGCACGTGGTCGGGTCGTTCAACGACTGGCGCCCCGGCACTATTCCGCTCGAGGATCCGGACCACGACGGCGTGTGGCGCGCCACCGTCGTCCTCCCCACCGGAGCGTACGAATACATGTTCGTCGTGGATGGTGAACGGTGGGTCCCCGACCACATGGTGGACCGTCTCGTGGAAGACGACTTCGGACGCGAGAACTCGATCGTGATCGTCCGCACCGCGCGGCGATGAAGCTCGGTCTCCTGCTGGCGCTCGTGGCGAGCCCGCTGGGTGCGCAGTCGGTGCGCGGCCGGCTGGAAGGCCGCGTACCCACCCTGGCCATTCCCGTGGTGGACTCGCTGGTGCAAGTGGCGGCCCGGGAAGACTTGCCCACCGAGCCCCTGGTGCAGAAAGCGCTCGAGGGGGGGGCGAAGCGCGTGCCGCCGCAGCAGATCGCCGCCGCTGGGCAGGTCATGCTCGGCCAGCTTCGTGATGCGCGCGAGCTGCTGGTGCGGGCGGGCGACGCCGCGCCCACCACCGCCGCCGAAGTGACTACGGTCTACTCCGCTCTCAAGCGGGGGCTCGCTCCGCGCGTCGTGGCGCGGATCGTGGCGGCGCTGCCGCAGGAGCCGCGCGGGTCCGCGCTCCACGCGGTCGCGGATCTGGCAGCCCACCGTTTCGATGCGGACTCGGCCGCGAGCTTGATCCTCGATGCCACGCGACAAGGGCTCCGAGGTGAGCGACTACTCGACGTGTCCACGGCCGTGTTGCACGAGGCACAGCGGGGGCGCTCCCGGAATGAAGCGCTCGCCCTGGTGCGCCAGCGGCTGCCGAATGTGCCGCCACCTCCCAAGCCCGGCCGGGCCAGCATCGCGGGGGCGCGGCGACCCGAGGCAGCGGCGCCACCGCCGTGACGCGCCCGGGAGTGAGGTTACAGAATGGAACTTGCCGACGCCGTGGCACCACGCGGGCGCGCGTGACGCCGCGGTGCGGTGGCGGGTCTCACCGTTGAAGCGGGCCAGGGTGGCTCGCGCTCTCCCCTCTGGAGGTACACGCTCATGATTCGTCGCACGCTCCTCACGCTGGCGTTGCTCGCCGCCCCGGCGATCGTCGTGGCGCAGCAGCCCTCGCCGATGCAGGGCCAGGCGCCGGCGGCTGACTCGACCAACAAGGCCGCGCCGGCCAAGAAGGGCAGCAAGAAGTCGAAGAAGCACGGCGCCAAGCCGATGGCGAAGCCGGCAGCCAAGGACTCCAGCAAGATGAAGCCGTAATTACGAGGTGTAGTCGGCGTTGATTCGGACGTAGTCTGGCGTCAGATCGCACGTCCACACCACCGCCTCCGCGCGACCGAGACCAAGGTCGATGCGGAGGCGGATTGTTTTTTGGCGGAAGATGGCGTGCGCGCGCTCCGGGTCGGGGTGCGCGGTGGCGCCGCCCTGCGCCAATGTCAGCCACTCACCGTTCACAGCCGCCTGGAGCGTGAGCCGCTCCACCGCCAGAGCGACCCCTGCTGCGCCCGCGGCCGCGAGGATGCGCCCCCAGTTGGGATCCGCGCCGTAGATCGCCGTCTTGACGAGCGTCGATCGCGCGATGGCGCGTCCGACCTCGCGTGCCGCCGCTTCACTCGCCGCGCCCACGACCTGGATCTCGACGAGCTTGGACGCGCCTTCCCCGTCCTCGACGATCGCGAGGGCGAGTGCGCGGGCCACGTGCTGCACCGCCTCCTCGAACAGCTTCCACACGGCACCGTCCCGCCCCGGATCCACGCCCGACGCTCCGTTGGCGAGCAGCAGCGCGGTGTCGTTCGTGCTGGTGTCGCCGTCCACCGAGATGGCGTTGAAGCTGCGGTCGCCGACCCGACGGAGCAGCGGCTGGAGCGTGGCGGGCTCGGCCACCGCGTCGGTCGTGAGCACCGCGAGCAGCGTCGCCATGTCGGGATGGATCATGCCGGCGCCCTTGGCGATACCCCCCACCGTGACGATCCCGCCGGGCGTCTCGAACCGCACGGCGCAGTGTTTCGGCCGCGTGTCCGTGGTCATGATGGCGCGGGCCGCTGCGGTGCCTCCGGCGGCGGTGAGGTGGGCGGCGGCCGCGCGCAGCCCCTCGGCGATCGGCGCGACCGGCAGCGGCACCCCGATCACGCCCGTCGAGAGGACGAGCGCCGTGCGAGGGGGGAGTCCAGCTGCCTGCTCGGCGGCCTGCGCCATCGCCCGTGCGGCGGCGAGCCCCTCGGGCCCGGTGCACGCGTTGGCCACGCGCGCGTTCATCGCGATGGCGCGAATGCGGCCCGGCCGCTCCGACAACAGGTCGGCGTCGTAGATCACCGGCGCCGCGCGTACGGCGTTCTTGGTGAACACGCCGGCGGTGGCACAGCTCGTGGCGGACACGAGCAGCGCCACGTCGAGCGCCCCGTCGGTCTTGAGGCCGGCGTGCGCCGCGGCCGCCGTGAATCCTCTCGGCGAGGTCACCGACCCGTCGGGGACGGGCTCGAAGGAGGTGGCGGGGGGCGCCGGGGCGGACGTCATGCGCGGTCAAGATAGCCCACGCTGGTCGCTTGTGTAACCGTTCGGCGCTTCTTATCATAGCACAACCTTCCCGGGAGGCCCGTTCGATGTCGGAACCGTTCCTCAGCTCCGACGACTACGACGAACGCGCGCATCAGCTCTACAACGAAGCACAATACGACCAAGCGATCGAGGTCTTGCGAGCCGGCCTGGGGATCTACCCTCATGCCGTGGAGCTGCACGTCGGCATGGGCTACGCGCGGCTGGCGCGCGAGGAGTACATGTGGGCCCGCCGCGCTTTCGAGGAGGCGGCCGGCCTCGACCCCGACCACGAGGATGCGCTCGCGGGCCTGGGAGAGGTGCTGCTCAAGTTCGGCGATCGCGCGGGCGCCGTCGCCTGCTTCGAGCGGATCCTCGCCCTCGGGTTTCGTGACGATCAGGACTTGATGCTGCAGATCGGGCGCGCGCTGTTCCGCGAGGTCGTGCTCGACCAGGCGCGACGGTTCTTCGAGCTCGCCGTCACGGCGCACCCGGACTCGGCGGAGGCGGCGGCATGCGTGGGGTACGCGGCGCACCGCCTCACCGACGAGGGCGGCGCCCTGCACTGGCTGCGCCGTGCCCTCGATCTCGATACGACCCACGGTGAGGCGCGGATCTACCTCGCGAACTTGCTGTACGACCGCGGCGAGTACGAAGCCGCCCTCTTCCACCTCGAGCGGACCGATCCCGAGGACCACTTCGACGGGCTCGCCATTTGGCGCTTGATCGAGCTGAAGAAGAGCGTCTACCGACTCCCGGACGACGACCCCGAGCTCGTGCCCTGGCAACAGCGGCTGAACGACTTAGTGAGCGACGCCGCGCCCGACGACCTGCTGCTCGCCGAGATCGAGGCCATGGGGCCGGATGGCCAGGTACGGGATCCGCGTCAGCTCGAGCTGTTCGGCACCCTGCTCACCGAGCTCCAGGGGATGCGCACGCGCCCCGGGCCCGGGGGGGGAGGGAGCCACGCCGCGCTCAGCGCGGTCCATCGCGTGAGCACGCTCGCGGGCGTTACCTACGTCGGCACCTGGGAGGAGATCGTGCGGCAGATGAAGGATGACGCCGGCGAATGGGCGGGCGGCTCGCTCGAGCAGTACATGGCGGCCACGGCGCAGCGGGGGCGCAAGCAGACCGGCGTCGCTATCCCCGCGACGGACCCGGAGAGCTTCCTCCGGGGAAGCGCCGACGCGGGGCTGCTTCGGATCCTTCATTAGGACCGGGAAGAGGCCGGGAGCAGGCCTCGCTCCAGCGTTACGTTCCACTGTGCTTGAGCTTGACCGCGACCGACAGCGGCCCGTCGCCTAGCGCCACGAGCGTCAACGCGCCCGCGAACAGCAGCGCTTCGAGTTCGATGTTGTGACCTCCCCGCAGCTGAATCAGCATCGCGACGGCCATCTCGGCCATCATGCAGGCGGCCCACGCGCGCGTGAACAGGCCGAGCATCACGCACGCGGCGCCGATCGTCTCCACGACGATGACGACGAACGCCCCGATGGTCGGGAACGGGATGCCGACGCTCCCGAAGAAGCCGGCGACCGCCGCGATGCCGCGATGGAACTTGCTCCAGCCATGAAGGAAAAAGACGCCGCCCACTGCCAACCGCATGAAGAAGGCCGCGTAGGGAGTCAACGCGTTCATGAGCGCTCCCGGTCGAGTGGTTGAGTGACGCTGCCGCGCCGGCGCGTGTCGCTCCGCACTTCACGGGCGCCGAGGCGCTTGATGATGATGTCCAGACCGCGTTGGGGGTGGACGGCGCCGGGGCCCGCGACATCGGCAAAGCAGAGCCCCTCCTCCGGGAGCGCGTGCAGCGCCACGTGTCCCCCGTCGCACACCAGCGCCGCGGCGAGGCCCTGCGGGCCGACCTTCACCACCGGCGTCGCCGCCGGATTCAGGCCCGCCGCGTTCGCCGCGGCGAGCAGCAGACCCGTGAGCCCCTGCGTGTCGCTCAGGCGGTTCGCCGGAATGCCGCCCAGGTCGGCGAATGCGTGCTCGAAGATCACTTACCGGCAGCCAACGGGGTCCCTGACGAGCGGCGCCACGAAGCTACCCCGCACCGTGAGCAGGCCGTGGGGATCGGTGTAGAGATCGGCCCGCTGCGCCGTGTACGAGAAAGTCCCGCTGATCGCCTGCCCATTCGACACCGTCACGATCTGCCTGATCCCGAGCTGGCCGCCGAGCCGCGAGTAGGCGGTGATGGATGGACTCCGTGCCGACCACAGCGCCCACGGCCGGGGCGGCGCGCAGATGGAAACCGGCCGGCTGAACCCGGCGGCCGCCTCTGCCGGGCTGAGCGAGTCGATGCCGTACGCGCCAGCCAGGGCTACCGAGTCGGGCAGGGTGATCTGCACGACCTGGAGCGTCGTACCGCTCGGGGCATAGATCCCCCGGAGTCGGAAGGCGAGGCCGACGTCGCTGCGGGCGTAGTTCACCGCGCTGATCGGGCCTCCCACGTGCGTGATCACGCTGCCCAGCACGGAGAAGAAGAACTTGCCGCCGGTGGTGTCGGTGAGGCTCAGCACCTGTACGGCGCCGCTGTCCGCGATGGTGTCGGCGTGCACGATGTAGGGGACCGGGCCCCCTAGGGCGACTGCCGTCAGAAGGCCGCTCGCCGAGTCGATCGTGTAAATTCCTTTGTTCGTCGATTCGTACCACACGACCGGCGCCGGAGGAACGGTCTTCTTCTGCACCGCGACCGGCACCCTGAGCGTGTCGTTCGGCATCAGGTAGATGGTATCGAGCAGCAGCGTGAGGTCGAGGGTATTGGAAACGACCACGAGCGCGATTCCCTGTACGCTCTGAAACGTGGCCAGGAGAAACGCGTGGCCACGTTTGCGGCCGGTCATGCGTCCCGAGAGGCTATCCACGCCGAGGATGGTGGTGTCGGTGGTCGACCAGTTGACCTGCAGTGGGGACACCGACACCGAATTGCCGGTGCCGTCATAATAGGTGACTGCGGGCGGGGGGATCCGGTCCCCGACGAACAGCGAGTCCACGATCGGGTCGAGCCGCGCGTAGGGACTCGGCCCGGCCGAGTCAACGCGACAGGCGGCGACGGCGAGTGCGCCGAGCAGGAACGCGAGCGCAACCGATCTGTTCGGTCTCATAGGGTGGCTTAAGGGTAAACACCCGGGGTGAGAGCGGCCAGGGCGGCGCGATACCCCTCGGGGAGCCCGACGTCGAAGAATTGGGCTGCCAGCAGCACGCCGACGAGCCGACGCTCGGCCGCGAGCCGCTGCAGCACTGGAACGTCGTCGAGCTCTTCCCCTGGTGCGAGCCGCTGCCGCTCCGCCTCGAAGAGATCGAACACCGCGGCGTCAAACGCCATCCGGCCGATCGGGGTGACGGCGGCCGACTCGATCCCCAGATCGAAGCGCTCGCCGCTGCGCCCTTTCGGCGCCACTGCCAAGACGTCGTACAACCCGTCGTCGCGCAGGCGACAGCGCGCCCGCCCGGTGGGTCCCTTCGTGGCGGCGTCGGAAGCGCCGATGGCGGCGAGCAACACCGCCGCCCGTCCGGTGCGCCGCTGGGCGTCGAGCACCTGCTGGATGGGACGGCCGGCGGAGAACAGGTTGTCGGGCAGCATCACGGCCACCGTGCCCGCCCCAACCGCGGAGCGGGCGCAGGTGATCGCGTCCCCGAGGCCGCGGGGCTCGGACTGCAGCACCACGGAGGCGACCAGGCGGTCGGGCGCTCGGGCGGTCAGGAACGCGGCGATCTCCGGCTTCGCAGGGCTCGAGACGACCACGGCGCGCGTGATCCCCGCGGCCGCGGCCTCCTCCAGGGTCCACTGCAACAGAGGTTTGCCGGCGACGTGAAGCAACTCTTTGGGAGTGGTGCGGGCGAGCGAGGCGATGCGCGTGCCGCGCCCGCCGCAGGGGATGACGGCGGTCGCCACCTAGAACATGGACATGGCGAGGAACGACCGGAGGTTGTCGTTGGTCACGCGCAGCCGTGCGGAGAGCAGGCGCACTACCGACCAGAGCACCTTGTAGGCGATATCGCGGTTGAAGTCCAGCAGCAGCTCGAAGTCGGACCGGGAGATCGTGATCAGGGTACAGGAAGTATTCGCGATGGCGTCGGTCGAGCGCTCGGAGCGGTCGACGATCGCCATTTCGCCGAAGCACGCGCCCGGCTTGAGGACGGCCAGCGCCTCCTCGCCCGAGCCCGGGATCGTGCGCGAGATCCGGACTTCGCCCTCCGAAATAATGAACAGGCGGTTCCCGGGTTCGCCTTCCTTGAATACCTGCTGGCCGACGGCGAATTTCTGCTCCTGGCACACCTCGGCGACGCGGGCGAGCTCGCCCTCGTCCAAGTCTTGGAAGATCGCCGCCTGCTTCAGCAGATTGAGGTTCACGGGGTCGAAGCTACGACGCGCGCATGGGAGGAGCAAGTGAAACCGTGGGTGACGTGGGCTGATCTGCTTACGGCGCTGCGCATTCCTCTCGCGGTCGCGTTTCCGTTCGTGTTGCAGCGCGGCTGGCAGCTCGCGCTGGTCGGCGCAGCCGCCGCGTCGGATTTCTTCGACGGCATGCTGGCGCGGCGGTTCGGTAGCTCACGCACCGGCGCGATTCTCGACCCGGTCGCCGACAAGCTGTTCATGACGACCGCGTTTCTCACGCTGGCGGGGCGGGGGTTGCTGCATCCCATCGAAATCGTCGCCGTGCTGGCGCGCGACATCGTGGCGGTGCTGGGCTGGTTCGGCGGATGGCTGCTGCGACGGCCGGTGGCGTTGCCGGCGCGCGCCGGAGGCAAGGCGGTCACCGTATTGCAGCTGCTCACGCTCGCGGCCGTGGTGGCCGACTCGCCCTACGCCCGGCGCCTCGCCTGGGCCACGGCGGCCGTGGGACTGTATGCGATCTGGGACTACGGGCGGGCTGCGACGCGCCCTCGAAGCTCACCCCTGAACGGGGGGGCGTGATGCGCCAGGGCTGGGCGGCGCTGGCGGCGTTCGCGATCGCGACCTCGCTCGCGGCCCAGGAGTTCCACCCGCCGCCCGTGCGCCGTGCCGACGATCGCGGGACGCGGTTGGGCTTGTTCGGTTTCGGGGTGCGCGGCGGGATCGAGCTCTCCTGGGGGAGTCAGCTCATCCTGGGGACCACGCTCGACGCGGGGAACCTCTTCACCGCCCGCCTACGGCTGCGCCCGTCCGGGGAGATCGGGCTGTTCAGAGGTCCCAATACCTACACGGGAAGTCTCGAGGCCGTATACCGCTTCACGGGCGACGAGCAGTTCGCGACTCCGTACGCCGGGGGGGGATTCAGCGTGGCGGGGCACGACCGCTGCGGAGCGGATCCGAACTGCCCCGCCGCGTGGGTGAACGTCGTGGTCGGGTTCGAGCTGCACTACCGCTCCACCTTCAACTGGCTGCTCGAGTATCACGGGATGGACGCGTTCCGGCGCAATCGCGTCTACGTGGGCCTCACGACGCGGCGGGGGAACTGACGGTGGCGGGAAACGTGCGCGAGATCACCGTACGCTGGCTCGACGAGCTCCGGTTCGAAGGTGGTGCGCCGGGCCGGCCCCCGATTCTCGTGGACGGCAACAGCGCCGCCGCCACGTCGCCGGTGGAGCTGCTGCTCGTTGCGGCCGCGACCTGCACCGCCGCGGACGTCGTGCCGATCCTCCAGAAGCAGCGGGTGGCGCTGCGCGCGCTCGAGATCGCGGTGCAGGGAACCCGCCGCGAGACGGAGCCGCGCCGCTACACCGCGCTCCACTTCCGCTTCACCATCACCGGCGCCGGCGCGGACGAGGCGAAGGCACGCCGTGCCATCGACCTCTCGCTCGAGAAGTATTGCTCGGTGGTCGCGTCGCTCGCGCCCGACATCCGCATCAGTTACGACGTCGCGCTTCGCTAGTATGCTCGCTTGCGCGCTTGCCCTCGTGGGGACGGGGGCGCGATCCGCGCGCGCCCAGCTCGCGGTCACGGAGGGGACGGTGGGTGCGACCGCCGTGGCCGCGCGGCGCGGGTTCGTTGGTGCGGAGCTCGGCGTGGCGCGACGACCCCGGGGAGCGGCAGGACAGGGTCGGGTCGCGCTGACGCTGGCGGGTGGAGCCTACGGGGGGAGCAGCACGCCGGGCGTTCGCATCGCGGCGAGCGCCCAGTTCCTGCTCAAGCCCGGCGAGCGCACCGGCGCCACCTGGTACGGCGGCTTTGGAATCGCGTTCGCTGGTGCGGCGTCCGAGCGCGGGGAAGGCTACCTGACGGCGCTCGTCGGCCGCGAGTCCGCCCCCGGCGGCGCGGCTGGCTGGTACGCGGAGCTGGGGCTCGCGGGCGGCGTCCGGCTTTCGGCGGGGCGGCGCTGGCGACGGCTGCGGTCCGAGCCAGAGCGATGAAAAACGGGGCGCCCCAGACGGAGCGCCCCGGCACGTTTCGCGGTGCGACGCTCAGGCGTCTACGCCGACCGTCGCGTTGCGTCCCACAACGGGCCGGCAGTAGCGCTCGCCCAGCACGCGCAGGTCCGCGATCTGCTGCTCGTCCAGCTCCTCGTAGCGGTCAGCCAGGTAGAGCATGGTGTCGTCGAACCATTCCTTTTGATGCTCGGCGGTCGCTTCCAGCACACCACAACGGAGGATGTGTGAGAACAGCTCGTCTCGGGCTTGCTCAAAGGAGGTGGGGGTCGATGGTTTGCGCGGCTCCGAACGCTTTTTGGCCATGCAGGGGCACTCCTCTCTCGTGCTGAAGGCGCGGGGCACGGGTCAGCGGCGCCGCAATGTAATAGAGGCGGGCGAGCGGTGAAAGGGCCCGCGGCCGGCATCGGGAGGTGGTATAATCAGACGGCGGGATGGGGGAGTCGGGCAAGCGACGCACCGTCGGGAAGGCGGATGTATGAGTGACGAGAAAGAAGAAGTCTACGGGCCTGAGCGAGCCCAGCGGCTGGTCGCGATGCTGCGAGCCCTCGCCGAGCGTATCCAGGCACTCGACCGCGCGGGTCAGCTGCTGGATCGGGGGCTCGAGCTGCAAAAACTCATGGGCAACGCTCGCAGCGAGCTGTTTCACTACGAGGTGCGCCTCACCTACGACACGCCGGAGATCGCGGAGAGCCGGCGCATCGTGGAGGAGGCAGAGCGGCGTGCACGCGACGCGGCGGATGACGAAGAGGACGAGGAGCCCTGGCGGCGGAGTCGCGACGAATGAAGCGGTTCTATGTGCTGCTGGCGGCGGTCGTGTTGATCGGCGGCGGAGTCATCTGGTACGGCTCGCGCAGCACCTCGGCGGCACCGGCCGCGAGCCAGCCCACGCCGGTCGCGGCCAGCGACGGGTTCCGCGGGTTCACGCTCGGCTCGGAAGCGGCGCCGGTCGAGGTCACGGAGTACTCGGATTTCGAGTGTCCGTTCTGCGCGTCCTTCGCGACCGTGCAGATGCCGGTGATCCGCCAGCAGCTCATCGCCACCGGCAAGGTGCGCTGGCGCTATCGCGATTTTCCCCTTCCCACCCATCAGTACTCGCGTTACGCCGCGCTCGCCGCGCAGTGCGCCGGCGAGCAGGGAAAGTTCTGGGAGATGCACGACCAGCTGTTCAGCAATCACGAGTGGGCCCAAACCGGCAAGAATCCGCGATCGCTGTTTCGCGACCTCGCGAAAGCCGCCGGCGTCGACCTCGATAAGTACGACGCCTGCATGGACGGCCAGCGCTATGCCGGCCGCATCCAGGCGAGCCTGCAGGAGGGCGAAGCGCTCGGCGTCGGCGGCACGCCGACGTTCTACGTGAACGGCAAGCGGTTCGACGGTCACCCCACGTCCGACGCGTTCAAGTCCCTGGTCGACAGCCTGACTCAACGCCGGAAGTGATGCGGCGGCGGCAGGCGATCGTGGTTCTCGCGCTGGTGGGGTTGCTGATCGCAACCTCCCTCTGGCTCCACAAGATCGGTGTGATCGGCGTGCTGCAATGCGGCACGGGTGCCTGCGAGTCCGTCCAGACGAGTCGCTACGCCGAGCTGTTCGGCGTCCCGGTGGCGTTCGTCGGCGTGGCGGGCTACGCCGTGCTCTTCGTCGTCGGGCTCGTCGGCCTGCAGCCGTCGTTCGCCACCGATCGTCGCATCGCCGTCGCACTGGCGACCCTGTCCACCGCGGGGCTCGGCTTCACCCTGTACCTGACCGCTATCGAGCTGTTCGTGCTGCACGCCATCTGCCGCTGGTGTGTCGTCTCCGCGGCGCTCATCACGGCGATTTGGGCGCTCTCGATCTGGAGCGCGCGGCCCAACACGTGAGTCGGGTGACGCGTACGACGCCGCGCTGCGGGACCGCCCGGACCGGCTAGTATTCAGCGCCATGACCCCAGGTTCGCAGCCCGCAGCCGCCCCGCGCGGCCGCTATCTCTTCACGTTGGCGCTCGCCGCCCTGGGTGTCGTGTACGGCGACATCGGGACGAGCCCCCTGTACGCGATCCGCTACTCGTTCTCCGGCCCCCACGGCATCAGCGTCACTCCGGGGAACGTGCTCGGCGTCCTGTCGATGGTGTTCTGGTCGCTCGTGATCGTCGTCACGATCAAGTACCACATCGTGATCATCCGCGCGGACAACAAGGGCGAAGGCGGTGTGCTCGCCTTGATGGCGATGGTGAATGGGAGTCGGCTGGCCAGGGGGCTCTCGCCACGCCGCATCATGATCGTGCTGGGCATTTTCGGGTCGGCGCTCCTGTACGCAGACGGCGCGCTCACGCCGGCGATCTCCGTGCTCAGCGCCGTGGAGGGGCTCGAGGTTGCGACGCCGGCACTGGCCAGCTGGGTGCTCCCCGTGACGCTGGTGATCCTCGTCGGCCTGTTCCTGCTGCAGAGTCGCGGCACCGCCCGCATCGGCGCGATGTTCGGCCCCGTGATGCTCCTCTGGTTCGCCGCTCTGGGCGTGCTGGGACTGAGCCAGATCGTCCGCCAGCCGGGGGTGCTGGCCGCCGTGTCGCCCTATTATGCCGTGCGCTTCTTCGGCGAAAACGCGGGGCGGGGATTCGTAGTGCTGGGCGCCGTGTTCCTCGTGGTCACCGGCGGCGAAGCGCTGTACGCGGATCTGGGCCACTTCGGCCATCGCGCGATCCAGCGCGCCTGGTTCGGCATCGCGCTCCCCAGCTTGATGCTCAACTATTTCGGACAGGGAGCGCTGCTGCTGCGCGACGCGTCCGCGGCGGTCAACCCGTTCTACCACCTCGCGCCGAGCTGGGCCCTGTACCCGCTGATCGCGCTCGCGACGGCGGCAACGATCATTGCCTCGCAGGCGGTCATCTCGGGGGCGTTCTCGCTGACGCGCCAGGCGGTGCAGCTCGGCTACAGCCCACGGCTCCGCATCGAGCACACGTCCTCGCGCGAGATCGGCCAGATCTACGTCCCGGCGGTCAACTGGGGCCTCATGGTGCTCACCTGCGTGCTCGTGTTCGGGTTCCACGTAGCCGACACCGCGCAGCCCACGTCCAGTAACATCGCGGGCGCCTACGGCGTGGCCCTGTCCACGCTGATGCTCATCACGACGCTCATGTTCTATGTGATGAGCCGGGAGGTCTGGCGCTGGAGCTTCGCGCGCGCGGCGATCGTGTCGGGCCTGTTTCTCTGGGTGGACGTCCTTTTCTTCGCCGCGAACATGCTAAAGCTTCGCTACGGCGGCTGGGTCCCTCTGGCGATCGCGGCGGTCATCTTCCTGCTGATGACGACCTGGAAACGCGGGCGCGAGATCCTGGGCAAGCGCATGCTGGAGAAGACGGTGCCCCTCAAGATGCTGCTCGCCGATCTGGCGGCGGAGCCGCCGCTGCGCGTGCCGGGCACGGCCGTCTTCATGTACGGTACGGCCGAGCACACACCCCCGGCGCTCGTCCACAACCTGGCCCATAACAAGGTGCTGCACGAGAAGGTCGTGTTCCTCACCGTCGTGACGGAAGACGTCCCCCATGTCGCGTCGCGCGAGCGGGTGACGGTGAAGCACATCGGCAAGGGATTCCACACCGTGGTCGCCCGCTACGGGTTCATGGACGACCCGGACATCGAAGACGTGCTGGAAGCCTGCCGCGTGCAGGTCCTGGACATCCGGATGGAAGGGACGACGTTCTTTCTGGGCCGCGAGACCCTCGTCACCTCTGATCGGCCCGGCATGGTCCAATGGCGGGCGGCGCTGTTCTCGTTCATGTCGCGCAACGCGTTGCGGGCGACGGCCTTCTTCAAGATCCCGGCGAACCAGGTGTTCGAGGTGGGGGCGCAGGTGGAACTTTAGGGGATCGGGACTCGGAGTTAGGGGCTCGGGAGTTTGCCTGCCAGCCCCTAGCCCCGAGTCCCGAGCCCCTACTCGACCTGCCCAAACTTCGCGATGTCCTCCGGCAATGCCTCCTGCGGCGTGATGGCGTCTTTGCCCTGAACCATGGTGCGGATCTGCTCGACCACGTCCGGGTTCGCCAGGGTCGTCACGTCGCCGACATCGCGGCGATTGGAGATCGCCGCGAGCACGCGACGCATGATCTTGCCGGAGCGCGTCTTGGGCATGTCCGGCACGATGTACACGTGCTTGGGCCGCGCGATCTTGCCGATCACTTCTTCGTTGGCTTTGATCACGCGGTCGATGACCGCCTGGCTGGGCGGCACGCCCGGCTTGAGCGCGACGTACACTTCCGGCACGCGTCCCTTGAGCTCGTCCTGGACCGGGACCACGGCGGCCTCGGCGATCTCCGGGACCGTGAGACAGGCGGACTCGATCTCTTTCGTACCGAGGCGGTGGCCGGCCACATTGATCACGTCATCGATGCGGCCGAGGATGCGGTAATAGCCGTCGGCCGCCTGCACCGCGCCGTCGCCGCACAGGAACGGCCAGTCGCGCCAGTCCTTGCTCTTGGGATTCTTGTTGTACTTGGCGAAATAGGTCTTGACGTAGCGGTCGCTGTCGCCCCAGATCGTCTGCATGATGCCCGGCCACGGATTGCGGATGCAGATGTTGCCCGCCTTGCCTGAGCCTTTGGCAATTTCCGCTCCGGTCTCGTCGTAGATCACCGGGTGAATCCCCGGCGCGGCGGGCCCACAGCTGCCCGGCTTCATCGCGTGAATCGCCGGCATGGTGGTCGCGAGAAAGCCCCCGGTCTCGGTCATCCACCACGTGTCGGTGATGACGGCTTCCCGCTTGCCGACCTCGTCGTAATACCAGCGCCACGCCTCCGGCTCGATCGGCTCGCCCACCGTCGTCATCGACTTGAAATGGTACTTGTACTTGCGCGGCTCCTGGGGACCGAGCTTGCGCAGCATCCGAATCGCCGTTGGCGCGGTGTGGAAGATGTTCACGCCCAACCGTTCGGCGATGCGCCAGGGACGGCCCGCGTCGGGGAACGTCGGCACGCCTTCGTACAGCACGCTCGTCGCGGCGTTCGCCAGGGGACCGTAGACGATGTAGGAATGCCCCGTGATCCAGCCGATGTCCGCCATGCACCAGTAGACGTCGTCCGGATGAATGTCGAGAATCCACTTCGACGTGGCGGTCACGTACGCCAGATACCCCGCGATCCCGTGCTGGGCGCCTTTGGGCTTACCGGTGGTGCCGCTCGAGTACATCAGGAACAGGGGGGCTTCCGACGGCAGGGCGACCGGGTCGACCTTCTTGCCTTTGTGCTCCTTGAGCAGGTCGTTCACGAACACATCGCGACCCGCAACCATCGGCGTCTTGGCCGAATACTTTCCGGGGTAGCGTTGCCACACCAGGACCTTTTCCACGTTCTGCCCCAAGTCCTGCGCCGTCCGCACCGCGATGTCGGCATTGGCCTTGTGATCGACGAGCGTGCCGTTGCGCCAATAGCTGTCCATCGTGATCAGCACGCGGCTGCCCGAATCGTGGATGCGCGAGCCGCACGCCTGCCCGCTGAACCCGCCGAAGACTTGCGAATGGATGACGCCCAGACGCGCACACGCCAGCATCGTGATCGGCAGCTCCGGCACCATCGGCATGTGGAAGGTGACGCGGTCGCCCGCCTTAAGCCCCAGGCCGCGCAGCAGCGCTGCGACTTCATTGACGCGATCGCACAGCTCCTGATATGTGATTGACACATCCGGCTCTTTTTCCGGCTCGGGCACGAAGATGAATGCCGCCTTGTTCTTGTACGTCGGCAGGTTGCGGTCCACGCAGTTGTAGCACGCATTGATCTTGCCGCCGACGAACCATTTCCAGAACGGAGCGTCGCTGGTGTCGAGCACAGTGCGATAGGGCTCGAACCAGGTTAACATGTCCGCATACTCCCGAAAGCAGTCGGGGAACCGGTCGAGGCCGAACCTCTCAAACACGCGCGGGTCTCGCAGGTTCGCCTGTGCCTTGAACTTCTCGGAAGGCTGGTAGTACTCCTCTTCCTTCCAGTGCACCGCGATCTGCGCTTCGCTGACCTCGGTTAACTCGCGATTTTCGATTGCCTTTGCCATGTGATTTTGCCTTCAAGATTCCGGAGAAGTTCGCGGCGACCGGTTGTCCGGGCCGCTGTCGGTATCAGTGCCGATTGTCGGTAAGCCGATTGTCCGTAAAAGGTATGCCCCTCGCCGGCGACATGGTCAAGGAGGGGTCGCGGCCTTGCATTCTGCGCCGCGCCGCTCGCTCTGCGGCACGATCTGGCGTGAGAGAGCTCACGAGGGTTTTGACAACCGGTTGAAGAGTCGCAGGTTAGGTTTGCACCGGCGGGTGTGGCACCGGAGTCGCATGGACGTACGCGCGGCGATCTCTGGAGCCGACTGTGGAGGATATGATGACGATGTCCGCGCGCCCATCCGAAAAAGTCCTGGCTGCCCCCGAGGCGCTGGGCCTCGACTCGCGCACCGTGTTCCGCCGCGCCGCCGGCGAGCTGCTGGATCAGCTCGAGGAGGGAGCGGGGCGACTGGTGATCGATCTGTCGGCAACGCGACAGGTCGACAGCGCGGGACTGGGCGCGCTGATGCTGATCCAGCGCAAGGCGGCGGAGCGGCGTCTCGCCGTCTGCCTGCGCGGCGCGAACGAGGAGCTGCGGTTCCTGCTCGTGCTCACCAAGCTGGACGATCTATTCGAGCTGGACAGCGGCGCGTCCTGAGCGCCGCCGTGGACGACGAGGGTTGCCCGCATATATTGGCCCACCATGCGGGCCCCTGCGTCGCGGCGCAAAGTATTGTTCGTCGAGGATGAATCGGCGCTGCGACGCACGTACGACCGGTTCTTCGCCGAGCGCTACGAGGTAGCCTTCGCCGGGAGCGGGTCCGAGGCACGGCGGCAGCTCGAGGAATTCGACCCTGAAGTACTGATCCTCGACCTCCGCCTCCCCGACACCGACGGTGTCACCCTGCTGCAGGAAATCCGCGCCTCTCGCCCCGCCCTCCCCGTCATCGTGACCACTTCGTACGTCAGCATGGAGCCGCTCATCAACGTGCTCGACCTCGGGCACTCGGGGTATCTCGTCAAGCCGTTCGATCTGGAAGACCTGGCCGCCCGCATCGATGCTCTCGGCTGAAGGGCTGCGACACGCCTTCAGGGGGGGGCGGGTGGTCGCACTCGACGACGTTTCGTTCAGCCTCGCCGCGGGACAGACGCTCACCATCTTCGGGCCGAACGGCGCGGGCAAGACGACGCTGCTCAAAGTGCTCGCGGGACTGATCCGCCCGGATGCGGGGAGGGTGACCGTCGCGGGCGGGCGGGGCGCGATCGGTTGGATCGGGCACCACTCGCACCTCTACGGGCACCTCACGGTGCGCGAGAACCTCCTCTTCTGGGCGTCGCTCTACGGGGTGCCGCCCTCGGCGCGCGGCGTCAACGCGGCCGCGACGATGCGCCGGGTGGGTGTGGCGGACTGGGCGAACCAGCCTGTCTGGTCGCTCTCGCGCGGCCTGGTGCAGCGAGCCGCGATCGCCCGGGCGCTGATCCACGACCCGCGCGTGCTGCTGCTCGACGAGCCGTTCACCGGGCTCGACCTCAAGGCGGCGGCGGCGCTGCGCGCGTTGTTGGGAGAGCTGCGCGGTGCGGGCCGCAGCGTCGTGCTCGCGACCCACAACGTGGACGAGGGCGTCGAGCTCGCCAGCGTAGTGGCGTTCCAGCGGCGCGGCCGGTTCGTTCAGCTCGCGCCGCGCGGCGGCCGCAGCGCCGCCCAGATCGCCGAGCAGTACCGTCGGGCGATGGCGGAAGAGGGAGGGGGAGCTGGGGGAGGAAGGGGGGTGGATGGCTGACCTGCTGCGGCAGGCGTGGACGGTCGCGCGCAAGGACTTGGTGCTCGAGTTTCGCACCCGTACGGCCATCGTGTCCGCGCTGGTGTTCACGGCCCTCGTGCTCACCGTGTTCAATTTCGGACGCGATCCGACAGCCGTCCCGACCATCGACCTGGCTCCGACGATCCTGTGGGTGACGTTCACGTTTGCGGCGATGCTGACGCTGAACCGCGCCTTTCAGCTGGAGCTCGAGAACCAAGCGCTGGAAGGACTGCTCGTATCGCCGCTTAACAGGACGAGCCTCTACTGGGGCAAGTTGATCGCGAATCTGATGTTTGTCGCCCTGGTGGAGTCCGTGGGGTTGCCGCTCTTCGTGCTGTTCTTCGACGTGCCGGTGGGTCGGGTGCTGCTGCCCCTCGTCGGAGTGATCGCTTTGGCCACGCTCGGATTCGTGGCGGTAGGAACGCTGTTCAGCGCGCTCGTCATGCGCACCCGCTTCGCCGAGCTGTTGCTCGTGGTGCTGCTGCTGCCATTTCTCGTGCCCCCGCTCATCGGTGCGGTGCAGGTGACCGCGCTCCTGTTGGGCGGGCGTCCCTTGAGCGAGGCGGCGGGCTGGCTTAGGTTGCTGGCCGCCTACGATATCGGGTTCGTGTCGCTCGCGTCTCTCCTGTTTCGCTTCACGGTGGACGAATGACGCTCGCGCAAAGAGGTGGCTGGATCACGGGGATCGGGCTGGCGCTGCTCGCCGCTGTGTACGTGCGGGCGCTCGCCTTCACGCCGGTGGAGCGCTTCCAGGGGCCGGCGCAGAAGATCTTCTACCTCCACGTCCCCGCCGCCTGGTCGGCGATGCTCTCCATGGGGCTGGTGGGGCTCGGCAGCATTCTGTACTTGCTCGTACGGGACGCGCGGTTCGACCGCTTCGCCGCCGCTTCCGCGGAGGTGGGGACGGCGTTTTCCCTCGTGATGCTCACGACCGGGCCTATCTGGGCGAAGCCGATTTGGGGCACGTGGTGGACGTGGGACGCTCGGCTCACGCTCACCCTGTTCCTCTTCTTCCTCTTTATAGGCTACCTGCTGCTCCGGGGGGCCGTCACGGAGCCGGGGCTGCGGGCCCGCTACTCGGCGGTGCTGGGAATCTGCGGTCTCGTCTTGCTCCCCTTCATCCACCTGAGCGTCTACCTGTTCCGCACGCTGCATCCCCAGCCTATCGTCCTCAAGCCGAGCGCGCCGTCGCTCCCGGGGAGCATGCTGGTGACGCTGCTGGCGTCGTTCGCCGTGTTCACGCTCTTGTACGTCGGGTTCGTGATGCAGCGTTACGCCGTCTCGCTGCTCCGGGAAGCGCGGGCCGGAGAGGGGGAGGGGGAGGGGGAGGGCGACCATGCTTGAGGTGCCGCAGAATGGCGGCTACATGGTGGCGGCTACGCGCTGTCGCTGTACCGACGCACCACCAAGCCCTAGGGGGATTCTGGAAGCCGAGCGACGAGTGACTCGCCCATATCATACCCGCTGGCTGCTCGAGCATGCTTGGCTGCTTGCGCTCCCAGGCTTCCTGATCTTCCCTGGTGTTGCGCCGTGCCAGGACGTGTTCGGCAGCGTTCGCGGGATCGTTAGCGATTCCACCGGAGCGACCGCGGCCGGCGTTCGAGTGTTCATCGTTGGAACGGCGTTTGCCGTCACCGCGGGGCCGGACGGCCGCTACGCCATCGACTTCGTACCCGGCGGCCGATACACGGTCCGGGCGGAGCTCGGCGAGTACGCAGCGACAGAGCAGCCGGCAGTCCTCGTACTCGGTGGTGGAACCCTCCGGCTGGACCTGAGGCTGGGCGCGGCCGCGCCGTCACGGCGCCCGCTCTTCGCCGCTCCCCAGGGGTTCGCCTCGGGCCTCCGCATCGACGGCGACGCGTTGCGGGACTTGCCGATCGACGATCCGCGTCAAGCGCTCATGCTCGCCCCGGGCGTAGTATTGCATGGCGGCGGGTTGGGCATCGACTCGCCGCCCGACCTCTCGATTCATGGCGGCCCACCTGGCGAGGCGAGCGTGTACATCGACGGCGCGCCGGCTCGATACGAGACGTTCGGCACCCCAGCTATCGCCCTCGGCGCCAACACGCTGTTCGATGCCTCCGTGACCACCGGTGTCCCCGCCGCGTTCGTCCCCGACGCGCACGCCGGCGTGATTGGCTACATCACACGAGCGGGTGGCCCGACGATCGCGGCTGGTATTCGGGGGGAGAGTGACGAGGCGTTCGGCAACGCCGCGACGGTGGGATACAATCGGATCGAGGGCGCGGCGGGTGGCCCCGTGCCGGGCGTCCCACGCCTCACGTGGTTCCTCTCGGCGACAGCGCAGGGCCAGCGCTCGCGCTATCGCGGGCCCGGCGCGGCGGACGAGCCTACCTTCGTCATGGCGGGCCCCGACACCGTGGTGTCCGATACGGCCGCCAATGGCGCCGTCACTCAGACGGTGCTGCCGCGGTTCGCACAAGCGAGCGGCGTGTGCGGTGAGATCGGCAACTCCAATTCGGCCATCGGCACCGCCATTCGGGACAACTACGGATTCAGCTGCTTCGGCTTGCGGCGGCCACTCGACTGGTCCAGCCTCGTGCGCGGCCACGCGAAGGTGCTCTATACGTACGGGGAGGGGTCGAGCTTGTCGCTCACTGGGGTCACGAATGGCTTCCAGCAACGCACCTTCCCCGGTCAAGCCATCGCGGATCCGCCGCTGTACCGAGGTGCTCGGACCTGGTCCCGACTGGCGGTGGCGAACTGGAGCCAACATCTCGGGCGCGTGCGCGGCGGCTCGCTGCGGTTGAACGTCAACCTCTCGATCGGAACGGACCGCGAGATCGCCGGGCCGCTCACCCCAGCGTCGGAGCTCGCCAATCGAGACCCAGCGCTCGGGATCGAGTTCAGCCGACTGCAATTCACCGGGCTCGACGTGTTCCCCTATCCGATCACCGACCAGGTTATTCGGGACATTCGCTCGAACACGCCCAACGGGCTCTCGGTGCCGTTTCCCAACCGGCCCGATCTCAACAATGCGCAGACCGGCCGCTTGAACCCGTTCGGCATGCAGTCGGGCTGGTTCACGTCGGGCCTGCGGACGACGCTGAGCCTGGTGTCGGAGCGTCGCCTGTACGGTCGCTGGCTGCTCGATTGGCAGCCGGGTGGCGTTCACCGAATCACCGTTGGTGGCGACGTCGCACGCACCGACGCTTCGTTCTACACGTCCACTCTGAACGCCCAGATCGGCCTCGATGCGCTCATCGTCCATCCCCGCCGCTGGGGTCTGTTCGCTTCGGATCGGTTGGACATCGGTGAGCTCGCGATCGACGTCGGGATCCGCTACGATCACTTCACGCCGGGCGGCCAATTTCCGAGAGTTCCGGGATTCGTCTCGTCCCACCCAGCGTGGAATCCCAATGCGGCGGTCGACGACACGGCCTACGCGAGCTCGGTCGCCCGCGTGTTCACGCCGGGGCGCAGCCGGGGGGCGGTGTCCCCAAGGGTGCGCCTCGCGTACGCTCTCTCAGCGCGGACCGGCGTCCGGTTTGCGGTCGGACAAGTCGTCGAACCGCCATCCCTCGCCGTCCAGTTTGCGAATGTGAACAGCGATCTCTCGTTCACGAACACGGCCGACGTGTTCGGGCGCGATGTGGACTACGGCAAGTCGACGTTGGTGGAGCTGAGCGTGCGGCACGCTTTCACTCCGGACCTGGGCCTCGACGCTTCTGTATACCACAAGGACGACGGCTCCCAGTACGGGTCTCGGTTTCTGCCGTTCGTCAGTCCCCGCCAGGCGTCGGAGACGCTCAGCGTCAACGCTCTGACGCCGCTTGATGTGCACCAAAGCCCTGGGGTGGATGTAGCGATCGACTGGCGGCGGGGCGATGTCTTGACGAGCACGGTGGCTTACTCGTTCGTCCGGACCGGCTGGAAGGGCGCGATCACCCACACCACAACTCATGCCCTCTACGCCGCGGTCGCCCTGCGCGTGCCGGGCGGTTGGAAGCACGGGACCCTGCTCGGGGCGGTCGGCCGAGACGGGAGCGCTTTCCTGACGCTGCGCGCCACAAGCGGCCTTCCTTACACGCGCCTGGTCAACAACGGAACCGGCGCGACCGTCGCCCAAGGGCTCGTGGGGCCGGCAGCCGAGAACCTCAACGCTTCTCACCTGCCTTGGACCAAGTCGCTCGACCTGCGGGTCACGAAGACGATACACACGGGCCGGCAGCACTGGACCGCGTACGCCGACCTGCGCAACGTGCTGAACTTCACCAACCTGGTCGACGTCTTCAGCGAGACCGGCACGACTTCGAACGATCTGTTCAGAGCGAAGCTGCTCTCACCTGAGTTGGGGAATCTTCAGGCCGAAGCCAACGCGGCCGGGGCGCTGGCGCCGGACGGCACGGTCGACCTGCACACCTGTTCGGCGTGGGGGAATCGGCAGAACTGCGTCGCGCTGCTACGGGTGGAGAATCGGTTCGGGGATGGCAACGGCCTGTACACGCCAGCTGAGCAACAGCGCGCGCTGAGTATGTACTACGAGTCCTTCTTCGGCCCTTGGCGGTTCTACGGGCCGGGGCGTACGGCTCGGGTGGGAATCCAGCTGGAGTTCTGAGCGACGGGCCGTCAGTCCTCGCGCTTCGCCCCCCCTCCCCGCAGCTCCGCGCGCGCGTCCGACAGCCGGTCCAGCCCGCCCGGCACCTGCGTCGCCCACAGGTGCAGCGCTTCGTCTGCCGCCCGCTCGTCGCCTGCCTGGAACAGCGTCTGCGCGTTGAGCCACAGTGCTTCGGCCCCGCCGCCCGCGGCGTAGGCGCGCGCGAACCGGGCTGCGGCGTCCTGCAGCAGGCCGGCGCGGCGGTACAAGTCGCCTGCGGCGACTGCCGCGTCGGGCCGCTCTTCGAGCGCGAGCGCCTGCTCGTACGCCGCGAGCGCGTCCTTCTGGCGAAACACCATCTGATAGGCTTCGCCCAGCAGCATCCACGCGTCCGGGTTGTCGGGGAAGCGCTGGGTGCCCTCCTGGGCCGTGGCCACGGCGCCCCAGCGATCTTCCATCGCGCGCCGCAGCCGCACCAGGGCGGGGTAGGGCTCGGCGAGGACCGGCGTGAAGCGGCAGGCCATCCGGAGCCAGAAATCGGCGCGTTTGGGCGCAAACCGTTGGCAAGCCGCCGCTCGCCGCACGGCGAACCGAGCGAGCGCGGAGCGCAGGGTGCGGAGCATTGCTTGATTATGGTTTTGGTGCCGGAGAGATTGCAACAACGCATGTCACACCCGTGGCGGAAGTCCGTGCCTGCGCGGCCTCTACAGGGGCGGCGGATCGTGGTGACACGCGCGCGGGCGCACGCCCGCGAGCTGGTCCGCGCACTCGAGGAGCTCGGTGCCGAGGTCGTGGCAGCCCCGGCGATCCGCATCGAGCCGCTCGCCGACCTCGAGCCGCTGCGCGCCGCGCTCACGGATCCCGGGCGCTACGACTGGATCGTCTTCACCAGCCAGAGCAGCGTGCAGGTGGTGTGCGAGCGCCTCGGTGCGGCCTACCTCCCGCCGCACATGGGCCGGGCAGCCGTGGCGGCGATCGGCCCGGCGACCGCAACCGCCCTGCTGCACCACGGGATCACGCCGGATCTCGTCCCGGCGGAGTTCGTCGCCGAGGCCGTCGTGGCAGCGATGGCGGCGCGCGGTGAGCTGCGCGGCAAGCGTGTCCTCGTTCCCAGCGCTCGCGCGGCGCGCGACGCCCTTCCCGTCGGGCTGCGCTCACACGGCGCCACGGTGGACGTGATTCCGGTGTACGACACCGTGCGAGAGACGGGCGACGGGCGTGGGCTCGCCACCGACATTCTGGCTCGCCGGATCGATGCCGTCACGTTCACGTCATCCTCCACCGTTCGCGGCTTCGTGGAGATGGTGGGCCGTGAGGCCGCCACGTCCGGCCGGTTCGCTGCGGCGGTGATTGGTCCCGTGACGGCGGCGACCGCCGGCGAGCTCGGCCTCACCGTCGCGGTCGAGGCGGATCCCTACACCGTTCCGGCGCTGGTGCGGGCCTTGGCGCGGTACTTCGGGGAAGAGCAGGGGGGGAAGCCGGAGACGTGAGGAGCGCGCTCAAGCTCGGGACGAGGGGCAGCACGCTCGCCTTGTGGCAGGCGGAGTGGGTGCGGGCGGAGCTCGCGCGCCACGGCGTCGCCGCTGAGCTCGTGGTCATCCAGACGCGCGGCGACGCGGACGTGGACCGGCCGCTGCACCAGCTCGAAGGGAAAGGGTTCTTCACCAAGGAGATCGAGGAGGCGCTGCTCGAGCGACGGATCGATGTGGCGGTGCATTCGCTCAAGGACCTGCCCACGCGCCTCCCCGACGGCCTCGCGCTCGCGGCCGTCCCGGGGCGCGCCGACCCCGCGGAAGCGCTGGTTACGCGGGCGGACGACGTCACCGGGATCAGCGCGCTCGCGGCCGGTGCCCGGATCGGGACGTCCAGTCTGCGGCGGGTGGCGCAGATCCGGCACCTGCGCCCCGATCTGGAGGTCGTACCGCTCCGCGGCAACGTGCCCACGCGGGTCGCGAAGGTGAAGCAAGGGCGCGATGGGCTCGCCGCGGCGCTGCTCGCGAGCGCGGGGCTCGAGCGACTCGAGCTCGCGGGCCAGATCGCCCAGCGGCTCGACCCGCTCGAGGTGATGCCCGCACCGGGGCAGGGAGCCTTGGGACTCGAGATTCGGGCGGGCGAGGAGAACGTCCGCGCGGCGCTCGCGCCACTCGAGGACCCCGCCAGCGCTCGCGCGGTCGCCGCCGAACGCAGTCTGCTCGCGGCCCTGGGGGGTGGGTGTCAAGCGCCGGTCGCGGCGTTCGTGGGGGCTCGGGGCTCGGGGCTTGGGGCCCGATTGTTCGGGCGGGTCACCGCCCAGGATGGCTCCGTTCAGATCACCGCGTCCGCCGTTATCGATGAGCGCGATCCGGCTGCCGCGGGTGTGGCCGTGGCGGGCTTGCTCCAGGCGCAAGGCGCCTCGAGATTGCTCACCCGATGAGTCAGTTCCCGATTCGCCGCATGCGCCGGCTGCGCCGCACGCCTGCGCTGCGGCGTCTGGTTCAGGAGACGCATCTCGTCCCCGCGCAGCTGGTGTGGCCCTTATTCGTGTGCCACGGCGAGGGAGTGCGCCGGGAAGTGACGGCGCTCCCGGGCGTGTACCAGACCTCCGTGGACGAGCTCGTGAAGGACGCCGAGCGGGCGCGCGGCCTCGGGCTCGGCGGGATCATCCTGTTCGGCTTGCCCGAGACCAAGGACGCGACCGGCTCGGAGGCATACGACGAGCAGGGGATCGTCCAGCAGGCGGCACGCGCCGTGAAGCGGGCCGTCCCCGATCTCCTCCTGATCGGTGACGTCTGTTTGTGCGAGTACACCGATCACGGGCATTGCGGTGTGATTCAGGACGGCGAGGTCGAGAACGACGCGTCGGTGTACCTGCTCGGCAAGGTCGCGGTGACACAGGCGCGTGCCGGTATGGATCTCGTGGCGCCGAGCGACATGATGGACGGGCACGTGGCGGGGATTCGCAAGGCGCTCGACGCGGCGGGGCTGGCGCGCGTGCCGATCATGTCGTACGCGGCGAAGATGGCGTCGGCGTTCTACGGGCCGTTTCGCGAAGCGGCCGGCTCGACCCCGCAATTCGGCGACCGCCAGTCCTACCAGATGCAGGCCACCAATGCCGACGAAGCGATGAAGGAGATCCGGCTCGACATGGACGAGGGCGCGGACATCATCCTGGTGAAGCCCGCGCTGCCGTGTCTCGACCTGATCCGGCGGGCGAAGCAGGAGGTGGGATCGCCGCTCGCGGCGTACCAGGTGAGCGGCGAGTACGCGATGATCAAGGCGGCGGCGGCGCGCGGCATGCTCGACGAGCAGCGCGCGATGTGGGAAACGCTCTACGCCATCCGCCGCGCCGGTGCGGACATCGTCCTCAGCTACTTCGCTCCCTGCGCCGCGGAACAGTTGACGTAGGGGCGCAGCATGCTGCGCCTCTACCTTACGGTCGCGGGAGCAGGACCGCTTTCCACAGCGCGGCCGCCACCGCGGCGCCGAGCAGCGGGCCGATCCAGTAGACCGCTTGGCCGTTGAGGCTGGCGTTGATGAGCGCCGGTCCGAAGGCGCGCGCTGGGTTCATCATCGCGCCGGTGAGGTTCCCACCCACCAGCGCGCTCACGAACACCGCGAGTCCGATGCCCCACCCCCCCATCTTCGGAGCCTGCGGGGAGACGGCGGTGCCGAACACGGCGCTCACGAGGAAAAACGTGAGTACCGCTTCGATCCACACGCCCTCCAGGAACGTCACGTCGCCGGCGAGGTGCGGCGTGCCCCCCAGCACGAGCGACACCGCGCCCCGCGGCAGCACGCCTTTGACGAGCGCTGCCCCGACCAGCGCGCCCAGGAGCTGGGCGCCGACGTACTGAAGGGCCAGCTTGCCGCCGATCTTGTCCGCGATCCACAGCCCGGTCGTCACGGCGGGATTGATGTGCCCGCCGGAGATGCTCATGGTCATCGAGACGACGATCGCCAAGGCCACGCCATGCGCCAGCGCAATGGCGAGGGCGCCGACTTGCGCGCCCGATGGCCCGACCGCCGCGAACGCGACCACACTGCCGGCGCCGAGGAACACGAATAGCAGCGTACCGACGAACTCGGCGGTGAGCGACCGCAGGTTCTGGAACATGACGAATTGATCCTCGGAGAGTGGGCGGCGCCAATCTACGGCGGCCGCTACGCCCGCCGCAACACCAGCGACGCGTTGATGCCGCCGAACCCGAACGAGTTCGAGACCACGACGTCCGGAGCCGCGCTGCGTCCTTCTCCCGGGAGGCAGTCCAAGTCGCACGCGGGATCGGGACGCTCGAGATTGATCGTCGGCGGGAGCCAGCGCCGCGACATCGCCAGCGCGCAGATGGCCGCCTCGATCGCCCCGCTCGCGCCCAGCGCGTGCCCGTAGTAGCCCTTCGTGCCGCTCACGCTGAGCCGGTAGGCGTGTGCGCCGAACACCTGCTTCAACGCCGCGGTTTCCGTGGTGTCGTTGAGCGGAGTGGAGGAGCCGTGGGCGTTCACGTAGCCGACGTCTCCAGGCGCGACGCCGCCGTCCGCGAGAGCGAGCCGCATGGCGCGTGCCGCCTGGCGTCCATCGGGGCGCGGCGCGGTCATGTGATAGGCGTCGTTCGTGAAGCCATAGCCCGCGAGCTCCGCGTAGATCCTCGCCCCCCGCGCGAGCGCGCGGCCCCGCTCCTCGAGCACGAGCACCGCCGCCCCTTCCCCCATCACGAAGCCGTCCCGGCCCTCGTCGAACGGGCGCGACGCGTGCGCGGGGTCGTCGTTCCGGGTGCTCATGGCGCGGATCACGCTGAACGCCGCGTACGTCATGGGCGCGAGCGGGGCCTCGGCCCCCCCCGCCAGCATCACGTCGGCGCGGTCCTCGCGGATCGCGTGGAGCGCGTCGCCCACGGCGATCGTGCCGGAGGCGCAGCTCATCGCGTTGGTGGAGTTGGGACCCGTGAAGCCGAACTCGATGGCGATGTTGCAGCTGGCCGCTCCCGGAAACACCGCGAGCGCCAGCGCCGGGTCGAGGCCGCGGGGGCCGTCCCTCAGGAAGTCGCCCACCTGCGCCTCGGCGAAGGCGACCCCGCCGAGCGCCGAGCCCATCATGGCGCCGACGCGATCGGCGTCCTCACGCGTCGCATCGAGTTCGGCGTCCGCGAGGGCGAGCCGGGCGCTCGTCACCGCGAGCTGGGAGAAGCGGTCGAGTCGCTTGGCCCGCTTCGCGTCGAGGTGGTCCTGGGGGCGGAAGTCGGGGATTTCGGCGGCGATTCGACTGCGGAACCGCGTCGGATCGAAGCGGGTGATCTCTCGCACCGCCGAGCGCCGCGCCGCGAGCCCGGCCCAGAGGCCGTCCGCGGCGGTGCCGATCGGCGTCACGGCGCCGACCCCGGTGATCACAACGCGACGCCTACCGTTGTTCATCTGACCTCCGTTCACCCCGGGGCGTCGCCCCGGGGTCAGCCGCCCTTGGATGGTCTCGCGCGGCTGACCCCGGGCCGGTGGCCCGGGGTGCACGGTCGCGCTCGACTTCCCACTTGAGCCCCGCGAGTGTCCGCGACGCGATCCCGTGAATGAACACGGGACCGATGACCAGGTTCGCGGCGAGCCGCCCGACGAGCGGCCACCCAGGTCCCCGCCACTCGTGAGTGATCGTGACGAGCACCCCATCCGTCTCTACGGCTTCGTTCGTGGCTCCCACGGCCTGGGTATCGAAGCGCCACGCGACGTCCATTCCCCTCGTGATACCCTGCAGGTGACGGTACCGGATCTGGCGGTTCGCGCGGTCCACCGTCATGTCCGAGACCCACCAGGCGGGGTAGCGCACCGGCCCGAACGGCCGCCACGCGGCCATTTCCACGGTTCCGGCGTCGTCGTGACGCCGGTTGAGGAAACGGACCCAGCGGTAGTGCGGCAGAATGTCCGGCCATCGCTCGATATCTGCCGCCGCGCGGAACACGCGGTCGAGGGGCGCATAGATGACGATCTCGTCGATGGTCCGCACAGCGCTCTCAACTGTCGGCCGTCGGCGACGGCGTGGCTGAGGGCTGACGGCCGACGGCTGATGGCGCCCACGCCGCCACGATTCGAAACCCCGGCCGATAGCGCGCCACCGCGGCCACGCCCGCCTCGCGCAGCAGCGCGTCGAACTCGCGCTTCGTGTACCCGCGTCGCACCGACACCACCGCGTCGTGCCGCGTCGTCCCGCTCATTCCTAAGGGGAACGAAGCGAGCCACACCCCCGCCGCCGCGAGGCGCGAGCGCCGCAGATCGGCGAGCACGACCGCCCGCCTCGCCATCCGATCGAACCCCGCGATCCAGCGCCGGGCGACCGCGCGCGGGAGGTGGTGCAGCACTTGGCTTGCGATCACGATGTCGACGGACTTCGCGGCGAACGGCAATGCGCCGCCGTCGCCCAGCACGACGCTGACGCCGTTCTCCCGCGAGAGCCGGGCCGCGGTCGGGATCACGTCGAGACCGATGGGCGTGAGCGTGATCCCGCGCCGGCGCGCGACCGCGGCCACCGCCCGTGGGATGTCTCCGAGGCCGGTTCCCACGTCGAGCAGTGTCCAGCTCGCCGCTCCCAGGCCCCGAGCCCCGAGCCCCGAGTGCCGGAAGAACGGCTCGAGCGCGTCGACCACCGCCCTCGTTCCTCCGAACAGCGCGTTGAGTCGGGCGATGTCTCGCAGCTCGCGGCGCACCGCGCCCGGATCCGCGCGCGGGTCGTCCAGCAGCTCGGTGCCGATCATGCGCCCGAGAGACCCGCGTAGCCGCCACGGTAGTAGAGCAGCGGCCTCCGGTCCGTCACGCTGCCACCCGTCACGACCCCGAAGAACACCGTGTGGTCGCCGCCCGGCACCTCGCCGTGCTTGTCGCACTCGACGGCCGCGACGGTCCCGTCGAGCAGCGGGAGCCCGTCCTGGCTCTCGCTGTAGCCGATCCCGTCGAATCGGTCGGGGCGGTCTGCGGCGAAGCGGCGCGCGATGGCCTCCTGGTCGGCGGCGAGCACGTTGAGGACGAAGCGCGTCGCCACCTGCATCACGGCGTGCATGTCGTTGCCCTTGTCCACGGAGACGAGGAGCAGCGGCGGGTGAAGCGAGACCGAGGCCAGCGAGCTCGCGGTCATGCCGATCGGCTGCCCCCGCGCGTCGCGCGTCGTGAGCACGGTGACGCCGGTGGCGAAGCGGCCGAGGAGCTGGCGGAACTGCGCTGGATCGACGCCGTGCGTGGTCACAGGAGCAGTCGAGCGAGGACGCCGGGGGCGAGGACGCGGTGCGCCGGGACGAAGTTCCCGGTCGCGCCGACCACAAGATCCGCCAGATCCGGCCGGCGCGCCAGTCGACTCACCACGCGGTTGGTGAGCGCCGGCCACCCCACCCCCACGCCGATGAGGCGCTCCAGCGCCCACTTGCCGGCGAATTCGCGGCGGCGCGCGCGGACGTAGGGCTCGAGCGTGGTGGCGGAGATGGGTGCATCGGCCCCGCCCGTAAGGCGGGGGATCAGGGAGTCGGCCGCTAACTCAGCTCCGCGCAGCGCCGCGTAGATCCCCTGACCCGTGAACGGGTCGAAGAAATCGGCGGCGTCGCCCACCAACAGGGCGCCGTCCGCGATGGGTCGCCGCGCCCACTGGGCGAACGGCCCGGTCGCGAGCACCTCACGCACCATGCGGCGCCGGTCGAACCGGCCGGCGAGGCCGGGATACCGCTCCAGCTCGGTGAAGAAGTCCGCCCGGAAATCCCGCGCGCGGCGCTGCACGCGAGCGAGGGGCACCACCAGCGCCACCGTGGTCACGCCGCCGCCGATCGGGCCCAGGCCGACGTACCCATCCGCCCCGACGTGCAGCTCCCCCACGCCGTCCACGCCCGCCACGTCCGCGACATGCGCGGTGAACGCGACCCGTCGGGGCGGCGAGGTCCGGACGAGCCCGAGCCGTCGCGCGATTACCGAGTGCAGGCCGTCCGCCCCGACGACGATGGACGCGTTGCGCGTGGCCCGTTGCCCGTCGCCCGATCGCACCACGACGCCGGCGACCGTCCCGCCATCCCACAGGAGGTCCTCGACCGCCACGCCTTGGTGCACGACGGCGCCCTCCCGCTGGGCCGCGCGTAGCAGGATCGAGTCGAACGCGGCGCGCGAGAGCGCGAAGCTGTATGGCCGCGGCGGGGCATGACCGTGGCCGGACGTGAAGCGTCCGCACATGGCCGTGCCGTCCGGGGCGACCACCTTCATTCCGTAGAGCTTCGCGTGCGCCGCGCCCTCTACCTGTTCCAGCACGCCCGCGCCGAGGCGCTCGAGCACGGCGGTAGTCGCGGGGCTCAAGTACTCGGAGCAGGCCTTGTGGCGGGGGAAGCGCGCGCGGTCGAGCAGCAGGACGCGCACCCCCGTGCGCGCCAGCAACAGTGCGGTGGTCGAGCCCGCCGGGCCCGCGCCGACGATGATGACGTCCCAGCCCCTCACCCTTCCCCCTTCCCGGCAGTTACCCGACGCGCTGAAACCGGGAGCCGCCGAGCAGCAGGTCCGCGCCCGAGAAGCCGACGGAGAACGTCGTGGGGACTGACGAGCCGACGAAGGTGATGGTGACCGAAGAGCCGCCGGACGTGTAGTTGCAGCTGCCCTGGAAGATCGTGTCTTGGACACCGGCGTTCACGAAGGTGTGGATGACGAGCTTCGAGCATGACCCACCCGCGGCGAACGTCCAGCGCGTCTCGGAGACGATCGTGTCCCCGGAAGCGGCGTCGAAAAAGGTCGTGAAGTTGCGCCAGGTGCCGACGACACTGGTGGCGCCTGTGCCGCCGCCCCCCGAGCCGCCGCCCGCGAAGCCCGGGCCACCAAGCAGCCGGCCGCCCTGGGGGCACGCGGTGGTGACCCCGGCGGCGGCGACTACCGCCAGTAGCCCGAGCCGAGCCCGGCTACCGCCGCGCCGACGAGCGTCGCCGCCAGGTTCACCGCGTCGTTGTCGAGCCATCGCCAGCCCCTCGTGAGTCGTACCGCCTCGTGACATACGGTATTCCCGCGCTCGAACCGCGCATCGCATGCCGGGCACTCATACTTTCCCTGAACCGTGGCGCCGAGCACGGAGTCGGCGAGCATTCCTGCCACGCCAGCGCCCGTCAGGACCAACAGCGTCCGCGTGCGACCGTGGTAGACCGCCCCCGCGGCCACGCCCCGGGGTTGCAGCCACGCTGCCAACGTGGCGAGGACCAGCGCCCCAGCCACGCCGCCCGCCGTCCCCAGTGCGGTAATACCCCCCGACGCCCCCCGGGTAACCCGTGCCCCCGTCGTGATCAGCCGCGGGGCGAACGGCGAGAAGGCGCCCAGCTCGGTGGCCCACGTGTCCGCGGCGGCGGCAGCGAGCGCACCGGCGGCCACCGACCAGGCGCCGCACAGCGCCGCCACCGCTGCGACGCCGCCGTTCGCGACGACTTGGCGTGCGGTGCGCCGGGGGGCGCGCCGCTCGGCAAACTGTGTGAGGAAACTTCCCGACAGGAAGAAGGCGAACAGCAGAACCAGGCCCTGCCAACCGAAGCCCCAGGCCACCGCCGCCCCGACCGCGAGTGCCGCGGTGAGGCCGCCCGGGGTGAGCCAGCTCACTCGTCGAACAGCTCGCGCAGGATGCGGCGCTTCAGGTCGGGCGGCGCGCCCTGCGCCCGGGAGCGGGCCCGCAGGAACGTGAGGAACACCCGCTCGAAGTCGAAGTGCTCGCCGCACGGCGGGCAGTCGGCGATGTGCGCGCGGATCTCCCGCTCCACCTGCGGCGTCAGCTCGCGGTCGAGGTACTCATACAGGTGCTCGGAGCACTCGCGGCAGTTCATGTGGAGCTTCCTTTGATGTACCCCATGCCGACGGCGTACTCGTACAGCTTACCCTGGAGCAAGCGCCGGGCGCGGAACAGTCGCGATTTTACGGTGCCAACCGGCACGTCGAGCACGCGGGCGATCTCCTCGTAGGACAGCCCCTCCACGTCGCTCAACACCACGGTCTCCCGAAATTGTTCCGGCAGCTGGTCGATCGCTCGGAGCACCTCATCGTCCACGATGCGATCGAAGAATGTCCCCTGGGGGTCCTCGTCCTGCAGCTCCTCGAACACCGAGAACGGCTCGATGGCGTCGAGATCCACGGTCTCCGGGTGGCGGGTGCGGCGGCGGTACTCATTAATGAAGGCGTGCCGCAGGATGGTCAGCAGCCACCCTTTCGCGTTGGTCCCCTTCTCGAACTGGTGCCACGCGCGGTACGCCTTGAGCATGGTTTCCTGGACGAGATCGTCCGCTTCCGCGGGGTTGCCGGTGAGGCGCAGGGCGACGCGGTACAGGCTGTCGAGGTGCACGAGCGCTTCGCGCTCGAAGCTCGCCCGCTTCTCGGCGTCGGCGGCGGGAGTCGGAGTCGGGGCGGGAGTCGGGGTCGTTGCCATGGCTGACCGTAACCTGCCGATGCCGTGCCGGGTTCCGCAATGGGGTGGGGGCGTGCTACGTTACGCGCGCCGTGATCCACAGCATCGTCCCTCTTGCCGTGCTCGAAGCGGTCCGTAACCTCGACACTCCGGTCGAGGACGGCCTGTCGGAATTCGCCGAGGAACTGCTCTCCAAGCGCCTCGGCCTCTCCCACACCGTGGCCATGCAGCTCGCGCAGTACGAGACGATGGTGCGGCGCGGCGCCCGTGCCGATTCCGCGCACGTCGAGGCGCTGCTGCGGCTGGTCGGTCGCCGGCCCGATGCCGACCTGGTGTTCGCGGACGCGGGGCGGCGGGCCGCCCGGCGCGCGGTGCGCGGCCTGTCGGTCGCGTCGCGCCTCGCGGCGCGGGCGGCGCCGCGCCTGCTGGGGTACGGCGCCGCGCGTCGCGCGGCCCGGGCCGTGTTCGGCGGCGAGCTGCGGCGCGAGGGCGGTGTGCCGGTCGCGCGCGTGAGCGACCTGATCGCCGTGCAGGCGACACCGGACGGCGCCGCCTGCGCTCTGTTCGGCACCGGCTTCGCCGAGCTGCTGCGCCTGCTCGTAGGCTTCGAAGGCGCGATGCTCCACACCGCGTGCCGCGCCACCGGCGGCGACCGCTGCGAGTGGCGCGCCGCGCCACCTGATCCCAGACACCACTGATGCCGCTGCTCGAGGGGCTCGATTTTTCAGATCTGGCGGAGGCGCTGACGGCGCTGGGCGTGGACGCCTGGTTACTGTACGACTTTCGCCGGGTGAACCCGGTGGCCGAGCGCATCCTCGGCCCCACCGGCATGGGGACCCGCCGGCTCTTCATCTTCCTGCCGCGGGGCGGGAAGCCGGTAGCGGTGGCGCACCGCATCGAGCTGCAACCGCTCGCGGGCTTTCCGGGCGAGGTGCGCCCCTACGGCTCGTGGCGCGAGCTGCACGACCTGCTGCGTGCCTTGGTGCGCGGTCGCACGCTCGCGATGGAGGTCTCGCTCGAGGACGCGGTGCCGTATCTCGACCGCGTGCCGCACGGCGTCGTGCAGCTGCTCGAGTCGTTTGGCGCGCGCGTCGTGTCTTCGGCGCCGCTCGTGTCGCGCTTCGCGGCGCGCTGGACGGCGGGGGAGGCGGACGGGCATCGGCGGGCCGCGCAGGCGCTCGCCGAGATCGCGCCGGAGGCGCTGGCCTGGGCGGGGCGCGAGACCGCGCGCGGCGCCGAGGTACGCGAGGTCGCGCTGCAGCGGCGCGTGGCCGAGGCGATCGGGCGCGCCGGGCTCGTGACCGACCACCCGCCGATCGCGGCGTTCGGACCGAACTCCGCCGTGCCGCACTACGAGCCGCTCGCCGGCGCGGACTTGCGGCTGCAAGCCGGTCAGGTGCTGCTGCTCGACTTGTGGGGCGGGCCCGCGGTGGGATCGGTGTTCGCCGATCAGACCTGGATCGGCTTCGCCGGGCGAGCGCCCGACGCCGAGGTGCGCCAGGTCTGGCAGACGGTGCGGGGGGCCCGCGACGCCGCCGTCGCCTTACTGCGGGAGCGCTGGCACACGCCGGGGAAGGGGGAAGCGGGAAGGGTCCCGACCGGTGCGGAAGTCGACGATGCGGCGCGCGCCGTGATCCGCGCGGCAGGGTACGCCGAGTATTTCGTGCACCGCACGGGGCATTCCATCGATCGGGACCTGCATGGCTCGGGCCCTCACATCGACAACTTCGAGACCGCCGACGACCGTGCGCTCGTGCCCGGGGTGGGGTTCTCGGTGGAGCCCGGGGTGTACCTCCCCGGCCGGTTCGGGATGCGGAGCGAGATCAACGTGTTCATGAGCGAAACGGGCCCCGAGGTGACGCCGCTGGGGCCGCAGCAAGAGCTCTTCCTGGTCTGAGGCATCTCCAACCCCCGCGAAAACCGGCGATCCGGGGGGTCTTGCGGGGGTAGCTACGGCGCGGCATTTTCGCCGCGTCCGACGAATCGACCCCTCCATTCGGCCGTCGCTTCGTCCCGACGACGTTGACGTGCGGATCAGCTGAAGCCGACTACATCTGGCGCCTGACACCACCCTGGAGGTGATGGCGTGTCATCGACGTTTCCGTCCGACTATCCACGCGCATTCACGCCCTTGGAGGAGAATTCCATGACTCATCGTGTGAGGAACGCCTTCGGCCGCTTCCTCGCGTTGGGTTACGCAGCGGCGGTGGCGTTGCTCGTCGCAGCGTCGTCGCTCGCCGCGCAACAGAGCGGGAAAATCGAAGGCACGGTGACCGACCAGCAGGGCAGCCCGATCGCGAACGCGCAGGTGTCGATCGTCGGGACGTCCTTTGGTGCCCTGACCAACGACAAAGGCTATTACTTCTTCAATAACGTGCCCCTCGGCACCTACACGGTGCGGGGCCGGTTCATCGGCTTCACGGCCGCCGAGGTCCCCGGGGTGCGCGTGCAGGGCGGCTTCACGCAGACGGTGAACATCAAGCTGACGCCATCGGCCGTGGCGATCGGTCCGGTCGTGGTGGAAGCCGCGGCCAATCCGATCGTGCCGCGGGACAAGGTCACGTCCGGCGCGACTGTGGCGGGCGACTTGGTGGCCCACCTGCCGATCGACGACGTCCGTCAGGTCCTCACGTTCCAGCCCGGCGTGGTGGAGTCGGGATCGGCCGCCGGTGTGTCGATCCGCGGCGGCCGCCCGGGCGAGGCGAACGTCTACATCGACGGCGCGCCGGTGCGCGGCACCAACAACGGCGCTCAGCGCATCACCGTTGGCACCAATGGTCTCGAAGAGGCGTCGGTGACCACCGGCGCGCTCGGCGTCGAGTTCTCCGACGCCCAGTCCGGCGTGATTGCCTACACCACCAAAGCGGGCGGCGAGAAAATCTCCGGCTCGGTGTCGGGGGAAACCGACGAGCCGTTCGGGAACGCCATCAGCGTCGGCTTCAACCGCTTCGAAGGATCGCTCGGCGGCCCGGTGCCGAACGTCAACAACCTGCGCTGGTTCGGGTCAGCGGTCCTGCAGGGCCAAGTCTCCGACTTCCGCGGCCAGGGTGCCGATTCCATCCCCGTGTTCACCATGGCGGGCGTCGATGCTGTCATCCCCGACACCGCGGCCGACGGCACCGTGCACCAGACCGTCATCCCGCGTTTCGCGCAGTTCGGCGGCCAGTGCGGGCAAATCGGCTCGGGCGCCAACCCCATGGCGCAGGCGATCCAGAGCAACTACGGCTTCGATTGCCAGGGCCGGCGCCTGCCCCTGAACTGGTCCAGCGTAATCGAGCTCCAGGGCAACCTGCAGTACACCTACGGCTCGGGCTCGAGCGTGCGGTTCACCGGCGTCGCCAACGGCAACCAGCAGCGCTTCTCGCCGGGCACCGACCTCGCCGATCCCGCTCGCTTCCGGGGTCAGCACACCTGGCAGCGGCTCGGCGTGCTCAACTGGAACCATCAGGTCACTCGCAGCGCCGAGCGGGCGCTATCGCTCAACCTCAACCTGTCGTGGGCGCGGGACCGGTCCATCGCCGGCCCGCTCGACCCGGCGTCGGATCTCGCGACGCGCGATCCCAAGATGGGCATCGAGTTCGGCTCGCTTAACTTCTCGGGCCTCGAGGGATTCCCGTTCCCGATCACGGACCAGGTGATCCGCGACATCCGCTCGAACAACCCCGCCGGGAAGACGGTGCCGCTCTTGAACCGCACCGACCTGAACAACGCCCAGGCGGGTCGTCTGAACCCCTACGGTTTGCAGGCGGGCTCGTTCTTTACGTCCGGGATGCGTACCACCGCCACGCTGCTCTCGGAGACGCGCTACATCGGGCGGCTGGTGGTGGACTGGCAGGCGAACCGCTACCACCGGTTCACCCTGGGGGGCGACGCGAAGAAGACGGACCTGTCGTACTGGAGCAGCACGCTCCAGAGCATGATCTTCATGGACGCCTACGTGGTGCACCCGGTGCAGTACGGCCTGTTCGCGGCCGACCGGCTCGACCTGGGCGACGTGGTGCTCGAGCTGGGCATGCGATACGACTACTACGATCCCAAGGCGCTGTTCTCCAGCACCCCGGGGTTCATTTCGAGCAATCCGGGCTGGAGCGTCAGCGCCGCGACCAATGACACGGCGTACGCCAACTCGCTCGGGCGGGTGATGGTGCCGTCGACCGGGCACCGCGCGCTATCGCCGCGGTTGCGCGTGTCGTTCCCGGTGACCGAGAAGACCGGCTTCCGGCTGTCCTACTCCCACCAGGTGCAGACGCCCGAATTCACGACCCTGATGACGGGCGTCAACAACGATCTGTCGTTCACCAACACCAACGATGTGTTCGGCCGCGACCTGAAGTTCGGCAAGACCATCCTGTTCGAGTTCGGGGTGCGGCACGCCTTCAGCCAGGACCTCGTGCTCGACGTGTCGGCCTACAACAAGGACAAGGTGTCGGACTACGCGGCGCGCATCCTGCCGTTCGTGAGTCCGCGGCAGGCGTCCGAGACACTCAGCGTCAATATCCTGACGAACGGCGACTTCGGGAACTCGAAGGGAATCGACCTCAAGCTCGACTACCGCGTGTCGAACTACGTCAACGCGTCGCTGGCGTACACCTTCCAGGTGTCCAAGAACACCGGCTCCGATCCGTTCAGCTACTTGAACACCTTCGCGCGCCAGGTGTCGGGCCTCACCGGTGACCGGACGCTGCCGCCGGAGCAGGCGCAGCGGACCGATGACGACCGTACCCACAACATCGTCGGGGCGGTGGCGTTCACGCTCCCCGACGGCTGGAGGAAGGGCACCACGCTCGGGCAGATCGGGCGCAACGTGAGCGCGTTCATCACGTTCTTTGCGCGCAGCGGCCTGCCCTACACGCTGCTGGTGAACAACGGCGACGGTCAGACGGTGCCGCACCTCAGTTTCGGACTGGGCGGCCGGGCGGCGCAGAACCTCAACGCCTCCTTCTTGCCGTGGACCCGGAACGTGGACGTGCGGTTGAACAAAGGGTTCCGCGTAGGCCGGCTCGATCTGACCGCGTACGCCGACATCCGGAACATCTTGAACTTCAAGAACGTCGAGGGCGTCTACGCCGAGACCGGCGACGTGACCAACTCGCTGCTCAAGGACAAGACGCTCAGTCCGGAGATCCAGAACCTGAAGAGCCAGGCGAGCCAGGCGGGCGCGCTGACGCCCAACGGCTCGGTCGATCTCACGCTCGGCTGCGGCAGCTGGGGCATCCCGTCCGACTGCGAGTCGCTCAAGCGGGTCGAGGCGCGGTTCGGGAACGGCGATGGGATTTACACGTCGGCCGAGTACAACCGGGCGTTCAACGCCTACTACGACACGTTCTTCGGGCCGCAGCGGTTCGCCGGCCAGCCGCGGCACGTCCGGCTGGGTTTCGAGTTGAACTTCTAAACGATCGTGGCAGGCGGCATCCCGGGCTCCGGGGTGCCGCCTCTCAGTCTGCTGACTCGAGGGAGAGCAATGACCATGCGTGCAACGTCGGTAATGCGTTCGGTGCGGGCGACACTCGCGCTGCTGGTCCTCGGGGCGACCGCCGCCAGCTCGGTGGTCGCGGCCAAGCCGATCAGGCCGACCAGGCCGCGGGCGATGAACCTCTTCTCGTCCGCGGGCTACCTGTTCGAGGTGAACCGGCAGCAGTGCGGTCTCAAGAACGACGGCGAGGTGTGCGTCGCGTTCGCCGGCTCTCCGGTGGGCGGCGGCGGCTTCTGGCCCAAGGGCACGCCGGACCAGTACATCTTCAACTCCGGGCTCCAGATCGCGGGCATCGTGTCGCGCACGGCGGGCTTCGCCTGGGCGGGCGACACCTCCGGCGCGTTCTTCTTCGATGCGCGCGGCGACCAGCTGATGGGAAACCCGCTGTCGCTGATCTTCAGCCGCCTCGTCCCCCAGGACGTGGGCGCGTGGGGTTCCACGCCGCCTACCAAGACGGTGCTCGATACGAGCATCTACAACCCGATCCTGATCGGCAGCGATGCCATCTCACAGGGAGACGCGTTCGTGCGCTACTGGGAGGGCGACCCCGTCGCCCTCACTGGGCGCGAGCACCCGATGGGGATCGCGGTGGACCAGCGCATCCTCGCCTGGAACTTCCCGAGCGGCAACGAAGACATCATCTACGTCATCTACACGTTCTACAACGTCACGGCGCGCGCTTCGTCGGGCAAGTACAACAACCCGACGATCCCAAGCGCGTTGCAGACGGAGATCGCGGCCATCGGGGATCAGTTCCAGGACATCAACGAGACTAAGTTCAAGATCCAGATCCCGGACGGCGGCTACACGCTCGACTCGGTGTACGCCGCGCAGGCGATGGACGCGGACGTCGCGGTGTTCAACCAGAACTACGCGACCGCGATCGTGCCCTTCAGCCTGGGCCTGGAATACACCGGCACCTTCATTGGGGATGTCGGCTGGCAGTTTCCGGCGGACATCTTCGGGGCTCCGTTCGCCGCGGCGACGGGCTTTATCGGGATCAAGTACCTGAAGTCGCCGAAGGACGCGTCGGGAAACCAGGTCGGGCTGACGATGTTCTCGCAGAACCTCAACTCGGCCACCGGCTTTCCCGACCCCGTCGGAGTGCGGCAGCTGTTCCGGTACCTGTCGGGCTTCCTCGGGCCGACCGACAACCCCTGCAACCCGAACGACACGGGCGTGAATATCCGGTTGCGGCGTTACTGCTTCCTCGGCCAGAATCAGGGGGACGCGCGGTTCTACCAGGCATCCGGGCCGTTCTCCCTCCCCCCGGGAGAGGCTCGCAGCATCGTCGTGGCCTACGTCAACGCGGCGCCGCTCCTGGTGCCGGGCTTCCAGCAGGGCGCGACGAAAGACACCAAGCCGGGCACGGGTGGCGTCGGGCTGACCGCCGTGCCGACCGACTCGATCCGGCTCATCGATAAGATCGCCGGGTGGGTGTCCTCGACCGACGCGAACGCCGACGGCAAGATCAGCCAGACCGAAGTGGTCACCGCGCCCCGCTCGCTCCTTGCCAAGTCAATGGTGGCGCAGGCGGTGTTCGACAAAGGCTTCCTGCTCCCGTCGGCGCCTGAGGCACCCGATTTCTACTTGGTGCCGGGCGATAATCAGGTCACGGTGGTGTGGTCGAAGAGCCGCTCGGAGAGCACCGGCGATCCGTTCTTTGCGATCGCGTCGAATGCGGGCTCGGCGTTGTACGACCCGAACTTCCGCCATTTCGACGTGGAGGGCTACCGCATTTACCGTGGCCGCACCTCGAGCTCGTTGCAGCTGGTGGCCCAGTTCGACTACGGGGGCGACACGGACATCATCACCGACTATACCGGCGGATTCGACTACGGCACCGCGTGCGCGCCCGAGCTGGGCGTGGGGGCCACACCGGGATGCCCCGTCGTCTTCGACGCGAACCCGGTGGTTCCGACTAGTCCCCACGTGGACCACGCGCTGGCCGGCAACGTGATTCAGGTTCTGCCGGGTGGTCGCGTGAAACTGGCGGACAACTCGATTCTCACCCTGAAGGCGGACACGGCGGTCATCAGCACTCAATGCGCCGATGTGAAGTGCCCGCCGCTCGGCGACACGGGCGTACCGTTCGCGTTCGTCGACGCGAACGTGCGGAACTCCTTCTCCTACTTCTATTCGATAACCGCCTTCGACCTGAACTCAGTCAAGTCCGGGCCGACGTCGCTCGAGTCGCCGCGCATCACCAAACGCGTGACGCCGCGCAAGGCCGCGACGAACATCCAGTACGCGGCGGTCGTGTCGGGCGTATTCGGGGATGACACGACGACGCTCGATCCGACTCGCGCGTGGACCATCAGCGCTACCACAGGCCGCTTCGCCGGGCCACCACCGCCGAGCGGTGCCGGCCAGCTTGCGGCGACGTTCGCGCCATTGGTGCCGCAGCTGCTTCCGGCCCTCGACCTCACGATGACGGTGGACTCGGTGCTGCCGCGGACCGAGGGGGAAGCATTGTGCGGCCCGTTGGCCAACACGCAGGACATTTGTTACGAGTTCTTCGTCTCCTACACCCGCGGCGCGACCAAGTCGTCCTTCCGGACGGTGGTCGGCTGGCCGATCTGGGAGGGCTTCGCGGCAAACACCGCGGTCGACGCCGGGGCCACGTTCGAAGGGCAGCTGGGCGCATTCCCGGTGTCGGCAGACTCTGCGTCGGCGGCACGGTTCGGCGTTCCCAACGGCTTCTCCAAGTTCAATGCCGCGGTCGGCGCGTCGCTCACACGCTACATCCGCTACTCGGCGATGGAGGGCCAGATGGGCCGGCGCCTGTTCGCGCAGCTGTCACCCGGAGGCTCGCGCTGGTTCACCGGGGCGGACGAGACGGTGGACCACCCCGCGTACAGCATCCGGGTGGGGCACATCGCGGGGGTGGACAGCATCTATGGACCGATCAGCCATATCGATGTCGATCCGCTCACTGCCGGGGTGCAGAATTACGCCCCCGATTTCACGGATGGTGGTGGCAACACGACTCGCACCAACATGCAGTGCCTCCCGTACGTGGTGGCGGCGTTGGGCCGCCAGGCGGACATCGAAGTCACCTGGGGCGCGGGTGGGACCATCGCGTCGGTGCGTGACGTGACCAACCACGTGAACGTGCCGTTCCACGCGATCCCGCAGGCAGGCTACGGGTTCGTCGGGGACGCGAACGGCAATGGCCGGATCGACTGGCGCGACTTCGATCGGCTCGAGGGCGTCGCTCAAGCGGAAGCAGATCTCGGGTTCTGTGCCGGCACGGACCCCGGACCGGGCGCCCGCGCGTTGCTCGTCAACCAACCGGTGTTCGGGAAGGTGACGGTACGTGGTGCATCGCCCGACGGGACCTTGGCTGGCTGGACCGCGACGGGGTCTGGGTTCGGGATCTACATCAACGGCCAGGCGTTCATTTTCCAGCTGAGCCCCGACTCCACGCTCGGCGCGGCGGTGCCGCCACCGGCATCGGGGACGAAGTGGACGGTCCGACAGTACGCTGGAGTCGTGGCGGCGGCGACGAACGCCGGCACCACGACGCCGGGCGGGTACACCTACACCCCGGAGCCCGGCTCGCCGGCGATCCCCGGCATGCGCGTGACATTCAGCGTGCAGCAGCCGACGCAGGCCGCCACCGAAACCGCGAACGTGCTGGACAGCGTGCACACGGTGCCGGATCCGTATTACGTGGCCAACGCGTTGGAGATCACGGCCAACCAGAAGGTGCTGAAGTTCGTCAATCTGCCGCCGCAGGCGATCATTCGCATCTACTCCGTCAGCGGTGTGTTGGTGAACGTTATTGCGCACAACGACCCCGGTCTCGGCGGCGAAGCCACCTGGAACTTGCGTAACCGCAACAACCAGTTCGTGGCCTCCGGTGTGTACTTCTATCACATCGAAACCCCGCAAGGCCACACCAAGATCGGGCGGTTCACCGTCGTCAACTTCGCGCCTTGAGGAGACTCGCCATGACGCAGTCGTTCTTTCGCGGACTGGGTGCGATCGGGCTGGCGATGGCGCTGGCCATGCCGGCGGTCGCGCAGATCAGTACCCGCACCGACAATACCGCCTACGGCGGCACCTCGGGTGAGTTCATGCTGCTGGGAGCGGGAGCACGTGGGGCGGCCCTGGGCGGTGCGTACGCCGCCCTCGCCACCGACGTGACGGCGCTGTATTACAACCCCGGGGGGCTGGCGCAGCTGCCGCGCCCCGGGGCGATGGTCTCCACGTACGATTACGTTGCCGGCACGCGGTACTCGTGGCTGGGCATCGCGTTCCCGCTCACGGGCGGCGCCCGGTCGGTCGGCATCAGCGCCGGCACGTTCGGCTTTTCGGACCAGCCGGTGTACACGGTAGACGCGCCGAACGGGGACGGCCGCACCTACTCGGTCGCCGAGACGTTCGTCGCCGGCACATACGCCCAGAACTTCTCCGACCGGTTTGCGGCCGGCTTCTCGTTCAAGTTCATCAGCGACAAGCTGGCCGAGACGCGCGCCGCGGCGTTCGCGGTGGACTTCGGCACCAGCTTCCATGCGATGGTCGGCAACCGGCCCATTCGGGCCGCGTTCGTGCTGCAAAACCTGGGGTCGCAGCTCAAGCACGACGGGTCGGGCCTCGACGCCGGCGTCACGCGGACGCCCCCGCTGGGGACACCCGATGTCCCCCAGGAGCCGCAGCCGTCGCGGCTGCGCGCCTCCGGATGGGACCTGCCGGTGCTGTTCCGCGTAAGCGCGGCGCTCGATGTCTGGAGCCGCGGCGCAAACCGCGTCACGGTGTTGGGTGAGTTCACGCAGCCGAATAACAACAAGCCGGCTGCGGGCGGGGGATTGGAGCTGTCCAGCGCGAACATCGGCAACTCGGGGTTCTCGCTGGCGGGCCGGGCCAGCTACACGATCAACCCCGCCAACAACGTTGACGACATCAGTTTCGGAGGCTTGGCGAGCTCCCAAAGCTCCGGGAGCTTCACCAAGGACGGGATCGCGGTGGGCGGCGGGCTGGCGTACGGGAGGGGGAACTTCCGGCTCGGGTTCGACTATGCCTGGCGTGATCTGGGAGTGCTGGGTGGAACGAACTTCCTGAGCTTCAGCGTCGGCTGGTAGGGACCGTCGCAGGGGAGAGCGGCAGGTGCAGGCGATGGCAGCGCGCAGCGCCGCGGTCGTGGTTGCGGTGCTCGCGCTGAGTCAGGAGCCGGGCGGCGTCCAAGTCAGCGTGGTGCGGTTCTATCGCAGCGCCAACGCGCTGACGCTGGTGGACGCGTTCTGTCGGGTGCCGGTATCCGCAGTCAGTGCGCTGAGCTCGGGCGGAGCGACTGCGGGTGCCGCGTACGGCGTGTCCGTGGTCGTGCACGACAGCGCCGGAACGGAGCTGACGTCGCAGACGTGGTCGCAGACCGTGCCCCGCTCGCTGCTGGGGGTGTCGGGCGCATCGCTGGTCGAGCACTTTGCGTTTGCGGCGCCACGTGGGGCGTATGTGATCGACGTCGCCGTGACGGATTCGGCGACGGGGCGCGTTTCCCACGCCCGGGCTGGGGTGAGCACCTTCGCGGGACCGCCCGTCGCGTCGGACTTGCTGCTCGCCGCCGGCCTGCGCGTCGCCACCGGATCTGCGGATACGCTGGCCCGCGGGGGGGAGATCCGGAAGGGCGACGTGTTCGTGGAGACGTCGGGACGACCGGTTTTGACGCCGGAGCGGTCGCAGCTCGGCTATTACCTCGAGCTGTACCCGGAGCGACCCGAGACGGCCAAGGTGGCGGCACGGGTGCGGAGCACTACCGGGGCGGAGATCGTGGCCACGCCGCCGCAGCGATTGCCGCTCGCGGCAGGGGGCGGTGTGACGCGGGGGCTCCTCGACCTCGGCGGACTGCCCCCCGGGGCGTACCGGCTGGAAGTGACGGCGACGGTGGCCGGACACGAGTTGGCCCGGAGCGCCGAGTTCGGGATGGCGGGGTTCGCCACCGAGGCGGCGATCGCGGCTGCGGCGCCGGCGGCCCGACCGGCGGACCGGTTCGCGAGCCTGGCGGAGTCGCAGCTCGACAGCTTGTACGCGCCGCTGCTGTACCTGATGTAGGAGGACGAGCAGGGGATTTATTCCTCGCTCACGGTGGATGGGAAGCGAAGCTTCCTGCGGAGGTTCTGGGCCAAGCGCGACCCCACGCCCGGCACCCCGCGCAACGAGGAGGAGGAGCGCTTCTACGGCGGGATCACGGAGGCGAACCGCCGCTTCCACGAGGGCGGGGCCGCCGAGATCCCGGGATGGCGAACGGATCGAGGGCGGATCTTCATCCGGTATGGGTCGCCCGACGAAGTGCTCAGCCGGCCCCAGGCCGGCAGCACGGCGCCGTACGAGGTATGGAAATACACGAGGACGCGGGCGCGCAAGTTTGTCTTCTACGATGTGACGCGGTTCGGGAACTACGCGCTCATCTGGACGGACGAGCGCCGGGAGCCTAGCCGCCCCAACTGGCGGGAGCTGCTCGGGCCGCAAGCGGTAGAGGACGTGCAACGGTTCTAGGATCAGGCTCACGACCATCAAGCGAGAGGTCGGCATGAACTCACGTGTTTCTGTGCGGCTGTGCGCATGGGCGGCGATGGTCGTCGCCGGCGCCTGCAAGGAGAACCCGACGGCGTCGCTGGCGGGCGCGCCGAGTCAGGTCGTCGTCAACCCTGCCGCCGTGAAGCTCGCGGCTGGGGACAGCACCAACTTGTCGGTCAAGGTCCTGGATCAGACCGGGACGCCGTTGCAGGGATCGGTTCAGGCGACATCCGTCGATCCGACCAAGGCGACGGTCGGAGTGGCCGGCGACGCCCTGCCGGACCCGACGCACACGACGACCGTGCTGCGGGTGCATGCGATCGCGGTGGGTACGACGTACGTCCGCGTGACCGGATTGGGGTTGACGGATTCGGCGAAGGTGCAGGTGCAGTAGCCGCGCGACCAACGGTCCGCCGCGCGAGGCCCCGGGGGAGCAGCTCGGGGCCTCGCGTTTTCACAGCGCCGCCATAACTAGACCCGCCCACACCGCCGCCCCGACCGCGACGTGCAGCGCCTGCAGTGGCTGGGGCAGCGCCAACAGCACCATCGCCGCCGCGACTGCGACCTGAAGGGTGACGAGCCCGGCGACACGCCACGCCGCGGGCTGCTTCGTACGGACCGCCCACCAGAGCGTGTAGCCGAGCAGCGTGTACGCGAGCAGCCGGTGCGTCCAATGGATCTGCTGCAGGTAGTTCCCGTCGGGAACGACTTGCCCGTTGCAGAAGGGGAATCCCAGGCACGCCGACGCCGCCCCCGTGTTGGCGGTGAGGGCACCGAGCAACACCGCTGCGAAGCCGAGGCCGGACGCCACGAGTGCGCGTGCGTGCGGGCGTCGCGCCAGTCCGCCGCGCGCAGCCACGATCAGTGTGGCCAGGATCAGCATGGCGAGGGCGAGATGCAGCACGACTCGCAAGGGCGGCAGGGCCAGCTTGACGATCACCGCTCCCAGCGCGACCTGGAGGGCGAGCAGGCCGAGGGCCACGAAGGCGGTCCGGTCCGGCGCGCTTGCGGGCTCCCGGTGTGTCCTGCGCAGATGCCACGCATAGATGGCCAGGGCCGACACCAACACACTTACGAGGACGACGAATTGGCGGTGGGCGAACTCGATGATCGCGTGGAGCTCGAGGGGCGGAAGCAGGCGTCCGCGGCACAGCGGCCAGTCATCGCCGCACCCCATCCCCGAGCCGGTGATGCGGACGATGGCGCCGAGGATGATGAGACAATAAGTGCAGGCGGCGGCGCTCCAGGCGAGCCGCGTGAAAGAGCGGGTCATCGGGGCGAAATGTATATGCGCGAAATGAGTCGCGAGTAAACTCGCGGCTCGGCCCTGTCAGTGAACTGACTGGCTAGAGGCGCTTCCGAATCTCGGACCTCCACTCGTCCGTCCCTGCGTGTTCGTACTCTGGTTCGTCACCACCCCAACCGGGAATGCCGGCGTCCGGGTGACGCGTCGGCTGAGCTCGCAGATAGCTTCGCAACGCGGCGAGGCTGCGTGGGCTCACCGAGTGAATGGAATACCCCTTTGCCCATCGCAGGCGGTTGTCTTCGGTAGAGTGCCGCTCCTTGCCCGCGATGGCGGCACTGCCACCCTTGAGTCGCTGCAGCAGGCGAGCGAGGTGCGTGGTAGGGCGCGTGCGAACGAGCAGGTGCACGTGTGTTCGTACCATCCCGATCTCGAGAATCCGGGCACGCTCTTGCGTAGCGACGCCTCTGAGAAACGAGCACAGGAACTGGGCCAGCCCCGCGTCGATCAGCGGCACGCGATCACGCGTGGTCCAGACGATGTGGCAATAGATGCGATCGATCATGGGGGTGGAATCTGGGCAGCGCGCCTGGGACGAGGACATCGTTTTCGCGCGATACCAGGCCCCATTCATGCCACCCTGTACAGAACCGAGACGCGCCCCAAGGGGTGTCGGTCGTGGGAGTGTCGCGAGTAAACTCGCGGCTCGGCCCTGTCAGTGAACTGACGCCGCTTCAGCGGCAGGGCCGAGCCGCGGCTTCAGCCGCGACGTCCGAGCGACAGCTTGAGCCGCGACGTCCAGCCGCGGCTTCAGCCGCGCCAGGAGTCCGATGCCGTATATTGACGCACTTCATGTCCGTACCCGCACCCGCATCGCTCGACCGCTGGGGCGACCGGCTGCCGCGCCGGCTGGGCTTGTGGAGCGCGGTAGCGGTGGTCGTCGGGTCCACGATCGGCAGCGGCATCTTCCGCACCCCGGCCTCGATCGCCCAGCGCGTGGACGACGTGCCGCTGTTCCTGCTCAGCTGGGTGCTGGGCGGAGTGGTGACGCTGTGCGGGGCGCTCACCTATGCCGAGCTCGCGGCGATGTTCCCGCGCTCCGGGGGGATCTACGTCTTCATCCGCGAGGCGTTCGGGCCCCTGCCGGCGTTCCTGTTCGGCTGGGGGGAATTGCTGATCATCCGCCCCGGCGCCTACGGCGCGATCTCGATCACGTCGTCGGCGTACACGCTGCGGGTGCTCGGCGTCGATCCGGCGGCGACGGTCGTGACGCTCGCGGGCCAGACGGTGCGTGCCGAGCAGGTGCTGGCCGCGGGGTTCGTCGTCGTCGTCGCGGTGGTGAACTACGTCGGCATCCACCGCGCGGCCATTCTCCAGAACGTGAGCACCGCCTTGAAGGTCGGCGCCCTCACCGCGCTGGTGCTGCTGGGCTTCGCGCTGAGCGGTGCGCATGGGCTCGGAGCCCGGGCGATGCTGGCCCAGCGGGCGCCGGTGGGACTGTCGCCCTTCCTGCTCGCGATGGTGGCAATCCTATGGGCATACGACGGCTGGGGCGATCTGGCGTTCGTGGGCGGGGAAGTGCGCGACCCGGAGCGCAACCTGCCCCGGGCGATGTTCATCGGGACGGGCAGTGTCGTGGCGTTGTATCTGGCGGCTAACCTGGTCTACCTCCGTCTCATCCCGATCCAACAAATGAAGGGCGCCGAGCTCGTGGCGGCGGACGTCGCCCGGATGCTGCTGGGCGGGGCGGGGCTGGTCGCGGTCTCGGCGGCGGTGGCCGTGAGCACGTTCGGAACGCTCAACGGATCGATGATGACCGCGCCGCGGATCTTCTTCGCGATGGCGGAGGACGGCGTATTTCCGCAGGCGATCGCGCGTGTGGACCCGCGCACGGGCGCGCCGACCGGCGCGATCGTGCTGGCGGGATGCCTCGGCGCGCTGTTCGTGCTGGTGCGGAAGTTCACGGAGCTCGCCGACCAGTTCATCATCGGGATCTGGCCGTTCTATGCGCTCGCGGTGGCGGCGGTGTTCGTGCTGCGGCGCCGCTTGCCCACCGTGGAGCGACGCTATCGCACGTGGGGATATCCGGTCGTCCCCGCGCTGTTCCTGCTGGGCGCGCTGTTCGTGCTGGGGAACTATCTCGTCTCGGAGCCACTGCTCTTCTGGCTCGACGTGGGCGTGATCCTCCTGGGGATTCCTGTGTACGTCGCGTGGCGGTGGGCCGCCGCGCGTCGGGGGCCCGGTTCCCCCTTGACCCGCCGCTGACTCGCGCGTTACTCCGCATTGCTTGACGACCCTCCGAGGGCGGGGCACATTTACCGCGCCCTGGCCATCCCGTTCCATTCGTATCCCGCTGGAGAATCCTGATGACAAAGCTCGTCCGGTCGTTTTGTATTCTCGGCGCTCTCGTGGGGTTCATCCCGTTCCGTGAGCTCGCGGCCCAGGGCGTGACCTCGGCCGCCGTCGTCGGCAGGGTCACGGACGACGCGGGGCAGCCCATCCCGTCCGGGTCGCTGACGCTCACGAACACCGCGAGCGGCGTTCGCTACCTCGCCCGCTCGGCGGACGATGGGCGCTTCTTCTTCGAGAATGTCCAGGTGGGGGCGTACGTGCTCGACGCCCGGGCGCTCGGGCACGAACCGGGCCGCGTGCCTGACATCGTGCTGACGCTGGGCCAGCGGCGCGTCGCCGACGTCACGCTGCGCCGGGCGGCCGTCCAGCTGGGCGGCGTTACGGTCGAAGCCGTGGCGGACCCGCTGCGCTCGACGTCGCGCACCGGCGCCAGCCAATTCGTGTCCGAGAGCCTGATCGCGCGCCTCCCGACCTTGGCCCGCAACTTTACCGACTTCGTCGAGACCACCCCCCAGATCGCTCGCACCTCCGCCGCCGGACAGAACAACCGGTTCAACAACATTCAGATCGACGGCGCGGTGAACAACGACCTCTTCGGCCTTGGCAGCACCGGGCAGCCGGGCGGCCAGGTGAACGCGAAGACGATCCCGCTCGACGCGATCTCGCAGTACCAGGTGCTCATCGCCCCCTTCGACGTGCGCCAGGGCGGGTTCACCGGCGGCCTGATCAACGCCGTCACGCGTCGTGGCACGAACCAGATTCACGGGTCCCTCTTCGAGTATCATCAGGGCAACGACTTCGTCGGCGACGGCCTCACCGGGCAGCCGTTCGGAACGTTCACGGAGAACCAGTACGGTGGGTCGGTCGGCGGGCCGCTCTTCAAGGACAAGCTCCACCTATTCCTGGCGGGGGAGGGGCAGGGGCGCAATCGCCCCAACAGCGGGGCCAACATCGGCATCGACCCCGTAACCGCGACGGGGATCAACCCCGACTCAGCGGCGCGATTCACCAACATTTTCCGCAGCAACTACAGTGCGTTTGACCCAGGTGGCTTCGGTCAGGTCTCGCTCGAGAACCCCAATACCAACCTGTTCGGCCGGCTCGACTGGCAGGTCGCCCCGAACCATCTGCTCACGGTCCGCCACAACTACGTCAAAGCCAGCGACGTGAGCACGACGCGCGGGAATAACTACGCGTGGGCGTCCAACAACTTCCAGATCCGCAACGTCACGAATTCGAGCGTGCTGGAGTTCCACTCGACGTTCGGCGGGCGGCTGTTCAACGAGCTGATCCTCGGGCGCGAGACCATTCGCGATAAACGGGACCCCAACGTGGCGTTCCCGCAGGTGCAGGTGACCGTCACGAGCGATACGTCGCCCACGCCCAACCCCGCCGGACGGTTTACGCGCACGCTGGTGGCAGGCGCCGAGCAGTTCTCCCAGGCGAACCGACTCGACCAGGACATCTACGAGCTCACCGACAACGTCACCTTCGGGCTGTCCGGCGGGCACAGGCTCACCCTGGGGACGCACAACGAGTTCTTCCACTTCACGAACCTGTTCATCGGCCAGTTCACCGGGCTGTGGACGTTCACCAGCCTGGCGAACTTCCAGAGCGGGACCGCGTCCTCGTTCACCCGCACGCTGCCGTATCCCGGCACGTCCACGCCGATCGCCGATTTCCGGGTGCGCCAGTTCGGCTTCTACGTCCAGGATCAGTGGGACGCGACGCCGCGCCTGAACCTGACCTATGGCGTGCGCCTCGACGTCCCGACGTTCCCTGACCACCCGCGCTCGAACCCCGACGCGCAGAGCGTCTTCCAGGTCAACACGCAGGACGTTCCGTCAGGAAACCTGCTCTGGTCGCCGCGCGTCGGCTTCAATTACGACGTGACGGGAGACCGAAACACCGTGCTGCGCGGCGGCGTCGGCCTGTTCACGGGCCGGCCGGCATACGTCTGGCTCTCGAACGCCTACGGTAACTCCGGGCGGGAGACCGTGCAGCTGAGCTGCGTCAACGTGGCGGGCCGGTCCGACTCCGTTCCCGCCTTCACCCTGGATCCGAGCAACCAGCCGTCCCTGTGCAGGAACCAGACGTCGCTGACGGCGACGGGCCTGCAGACCGTCAACTACTTCGACAAGGATTTCAAGTTCCCGCAGGTCTGGAAAGCAGACGTAGCCGTGGACCGGGACCTGCCGCACGGGTTTCTCGGCACGTTTGAGGTGCTGTACAGCCGCACCGCGAACGCCATGCTCATCCGAGACCGCAACATCGGCGCCGTCGCGAGCTACGCGCGGGACGGGCGGCCCATCTACGGGACGATCTCCGGCACGGGTGTGGTGACGACCAACTTCGTCGACGCGCGGTTCGACAAGGTGTTGGAGCACTACAACGGCGGCGGCGACTGGTCGGTCAGCTTCACCTGGCAGCTGCAGCGCCGCTTCGCGAACTGGCTCGAGGCGAACGCGGCCTATACCTACCAGCATGTCGAGGACCGCATCAGCCTGACGTCGAGCATCGCGTCCTCGAACTACGCGTTCGACCCGATCCGCTTCGATCCCAACAATCCCGAGCAGGGGATTTCGTCGTTCAACATCCCGCACAAAGTCACCCTGAACGGCACGATGAACCTGCCGTGGCACCTGCAGCTGTCGTTCGTCTACATCGGCCGGACCGGGAGCCCCTATTCCTACATTTACCAGGGGGACGCGAACGCCGACGGCTACCCGAACCGCAGCGGCAGCGTGCGCGGCGAGAACGATCTCGTGTACGTGCCGCGCAACCAGTCCGACATCCTGCTACAAACGCCGTCGCAGTGGGCGGCGCTCGACGCCTACATCAGCGGCGAGCCGTGTCTGGAAGCGGCCCGCGGGTCGATCCTGAAGCGCAATGCCTGTCAGGAGCCGTGGCGGCACATCGTGAACGCACGGCTGGTGGGCGACCTGCCGACGGTGGCGGGCCAGCACGCGCAGGCGGTGCTGGAAGTCTTCAACCTGCTGAACCTGATGAACCGGCACTGGGGCCTGCAGCAGAACGCCACCAACGCCACCGTGCGGTTGCTACAGCTGCGGGGCTGGGACGCGGCGACGAACCAGGGCATCTTCTCGTTCGTCAATCCCTCGCTCAACCCGGTTGACGATACGAATTCCCGCTGGAAGATGCAGTTTGGCGTGAGGTACACCTTCTAGGAACGCGGCAGAAACGCGGTAAGGGCGGCAAGGCACGGCGTGCTTTGCCGCCCTTACGTCAGGTCCGCGCGTTCCGCCACAGCCACACTCCCGCCGCCCCAAAGATGAAGTTCGGCACCCAAGCCGCGAAACTCGGCGGCAGCACCCCTCCGGCACCCACCGCTTTCGACAGCTGAAACATCAGCAGATCGACGAACGTGGTCGCGAGGCACACCGCCACCCCCCAGGCGGGGCCGCTGCGCGGCGTCGAGATCGCGAGTGGCGCGCCGAACAGCGCGATGATGATGCAGGCGAAAGGGACCGACAGCTTCAGGGCGCGCTCCACCCGCAGCTTCTTGGTGTCCGAGCCCGAGCGCGCCAGCGCGTCGATGTAGCGGCCCAGCTCGGCGTAGCGCATCTCGTCGGGCGCCTTGGGCTCCGCCAGCAGGTCCGCCGGCGATTCCCGCAGATCGCGGGTGCGCAGCGTGTCGAACCGGAACGTGGTCTCGCGGCCCGGGCCCAGCAGGTAGCGTACCGCGCCGCTGTTGAGCGTCCAGCCGCCGCTGTGCCGCGTCGTGTCGTAGATCGCCCGCTGGGCCGCGATCACGATGGTGGGATACTCCGGACCGGTCCCTTCACGCTCCATGATGAGATCGCGCATGTCCCGGGTCACGATCTCGAGTGAGCGGATCGCGTACACCCAGCCGCCGTCGGCGCGGTACACGAAATTGTAGCGCGACGCAGTCGAGCGGATCTGCTTCTCGCCCAGCAGTTCGGCACGCCGGCTGGAGGTGACCGGCGCGAGCTCCGTGAGCCCGAGGTCCGCTACCACCGCCGCGAACGATGCGACCAGCAGCGGTCGCACGAGCCGGTGAAACGAGGTCCCCGAGGCCTTCGCGGCCGTCAGCTCCGAGTGGCGGCCCAGCGCGCCCACCGTGAATACGACGGCGAACAACACCGCGACCGGCAGCACGAGCGTGACGGTTTCCGGCAGGTAGAAGATGTAGGACAGGAACAGGTGGCCGGTCGTGACGCTCCGGCTCAGGTACTTGTCGGAGTTGTCGGCGTAGTCAATAACGAACACGAGCAGGGGGAAGCCCAGCGTCGCTAGCAGGAACACCTTGAGCCACTCCCGTGACAGGTAGCGGTCGAGCGTGTTCACCGGGTGTCTCCCGGCCGGCGCAGCCGCCACAGCCAGGCGGTCCCCGCGATCGCGAACAGCACGTTGGGCACCCACATCGCGACGAAGGGGGATACCACGAGGCGGTCGCCGAGATCCTCGCCCTTGATGAGGCCGAAGTAATAGACGGTGAAGACCGCGACGCTGGCGCCGATCACCAGTCCCACGCCGCCCTTGTAGAAACGCAGCCCCGCCGGCGCGCCCACCAGGGCGAAGATCACGCACGCCGCAGCGATCGCGTACTTCTTCTGAATCTCGACTTCGTACGACGCGGCCCGCTGGCGCGCGGAGCGGACGCGCTGCTCCTCGCCCGCCGTGGCGCCCGACGTGATGAGCACCGGCGGCGCCGTTTGGGGGCGCTGCTGGGTCGTCGTCGCGGGCACGGGCACCGCAGCGGGCGGCCGCGTGGCCTGCGGGTGGGGGGGTGTCCGTGGCGTCTGCGCGACCGCCTGCGCTGGGACGAGCCATCCCGTCACGCGCCGCAGCGCCCGGCAATACCAGCCCACCGGCAGCGTGTCGAGCGTGGCGGGTGGCGCCCCGAAGATCGGCGCGAGGCCGGCGAGGCGCCGCAGGTCGTTCTGCACGGCGAAGCGCGTGTCCTCGCGCGCCTGCTCCGCCTCGCGTCGGGCCTGCTCGACCACACTCCGCATTTCGCAGATCGACATCTCGCGGTCGCTCTTGTAGGTGTCGTGCTCGGTGCGCTCCAGCGTGTTGCCGATCCCCGCGACTTTCATGCGGTTGACACGGAAGAACGTGCGGTCGAACTGCGTGGGATCGGTGCGGTTGACCGCCTGGATGTCCCCGTCCTCGAGCGTGAGGTACAAATCGCGGCCGCCCGGGGTATATGCCATGCGACCCGAGTCGGCACCGATGATGCGCCGGCGCTCGGCGTCTCCCAGGTCGTAAATCGTCACATCCTTGAGCTTGTTCGAGTTGGGGTCGACACGCGCAGCGCGCAGGAAGAACTGCCCGGGCACGACCTCGTTGATCACTTGCTCCTTCAGCGTGAACGACGGTTTCTTGCGCTGGATGTCCACCTGCAGCGTGCGGAGTCGGTGATTCGAGCGCGGCAGCACCTGATCGTTCCATAAGAACGACAGCAGCGCGACGACCGTGGCGCCGCCCAGCACCGGCGCGATCACGCGCCCGACGCTCACGCCGCTCGCTTGCATCGCCGTGATCTCGTTGTCGCCCGCGAGGTGCGTGAACACGTGCAGCACCGCGACGAGCACCGCCATCGGCAATGTCACCGCCACGATGAACGGGATCGACAGGACGAACACCTCGACGATGACGCCCCACGGCAGCCCCTTGCCCACGAGGCTCCCGAATTGCTTCGCGATCTGATTGAGGAGCATCAGCGCGGTGAGGGCCGCCAGCGCGAAGCCGAGCGGCGCGAGATGCTGTCGCAACAGGTAACGACTGAGCGTGCGCACGGTCGGTGGCGCCATTATATTCGGAACTCCAAGTCTCTACAAGGGATGCGGCGCCCCGCCCTGGTCGGTCTCGTCGCCTTCTCGTTCGTCATACCCCAGGCTTATGCGCAGGATACGGGCAGCGTCGCCCGCTCCTCCGCGTCACGCCCGCCGGGGTTCGTCGCCACGTTCGTGTGGACGCCGCTCGTGTCGCCGCGGCTGGCGGCGCTGCTCCCGGGCGGTCGGCTGGGCCCCCGCACCAGCCCCGTGGTCGTCGCCCGCGAATGGGAGCGCCGCGTGCGCGCGGCGCGGCACGTGGGGCTGCCCGCCCCGGCGGCGGCCGCCGAGTCGTCTGCCGTGGCGCGCGAGCCCCCCGCCGCACCGGTACAGGCCACGGGCCTGCGCGGCATCCTCGGCACTTACGCCGACATCGGGATGGAGCTGCGCGTGCGGTTCGAGCTCAAGGCCGATCGGTTCCGCAACTTGAAGTGCACGGCGTTCGAGCAGCAACAGGCCCTCTCGGGCTGCCAGGCGCGGTTCCCGACCATCAGTCCGGTGCCCCAATACGCCGTGCGCACGGCGGGCATCGTGGGAAAGCGGCTGCACGTAAACGTCGACTTCGACAGCCAGCGCGAGTTCGACGCGAACAACAACTTGCAGGTCTGGTACGAGGGCCTGGAAGACGAAATCCTGAGACGGGTCGAAGCCGGCAACGTGACCTTCCAGGCGCCCCCATCTCGTTTCATCAGCGCCGCCATTCCCGCAAACAACTTCGGCGTCCAGGCGATCGCGCAGCTGGGCGCCCTGGAGTTTCGTGGCATCTACGCCCAGCAAAAGGGGAACGTGGTCCGGGATCGGGTCTACTCGGTCGGGGAGACGACGACGCAGCCGATCGACCGGGTCGCCCGGGACTTGGACTACGAGTCGGGCCGGTTCTTCTTCGCCGCGGACCCGGCCCTCGTCCCGGGGTATCCCGCGGTCGACGTGCTGAACATCGACCGCGCCTCACTCCCTGATTCCCTCCGCGTGGGCAGCGTGCGCGTGTACCGCGTGCGCGCCGTCTCCCCGACCGCCACCACGAACCAGAATATCGGCGGGGTGCGCGCGGTCGCGTGCGGCCCGGGACCGGTCCGCGCGATCGACTGCGACGCGCAGCGTGCCGGCCCGTTTCAGTGGGAGCTGTTGCTCGAGGGGAAGGACTACTACGTCGATCCGAGCGGCGTGTGGTTCGCGCTCGCCGCGCGCCTCGATCAGAGCGACTACCTCGCGATCTCCTACATCCCGGTGGGCGCGGTCGGATGCGCCACCGGCGGACGGTGCGTCGGCACTTTCCCGGCCGCCGCCAGCCGCGACACCGCGGTGGTCGACACGCTGCGCCTCGTGTACGACCCGCGGCCCGGGGTCACGGCTCGCACGCCCTCGTTCCGCTTCGAGATCCGGAGCGCGTACCGCGTCGGCGGCAGCGAAGTCGACCGGACGACGGTCGCGCTCGCGCTCACCGTCAACCAGCGCGAGCGCACCGTGCTCGGCGGCGACACCTACCTCGCCCACCTCGGGATGGCGCTCCAATCCGATCCGACGCGGTTCGATCAGTACAACCGGTTGTTTCCCCGCGCGCGCGACCCCAACCAGGGGACGCCGCTGCGCGACTACTTCGCGGTGTTCCCGCACCTCGCCCCGTTCGCCGACTCGGCCCGGCTCGCCGCCACAGAGCGCAACGACTCCCTGTACCGCACGCCGCGGCTCCTGCTCGTGACCCAGGCGCCGCCGTCGGTGTTTGCCCTCGGAGTGCACGCCAGCGTGTCCGCCTCGAGCGACCGCAGCCAGCTGTCGCTCAACAGTTTCCAGATCCGGGACGGCTCGGAAAAGATCTACGTGGGGAGCCGGCTCCTGACCCGCGACGCCGACTACAGTATCGACTACGCCACGGGTCAGATCACCTTCAAGAACCCGGACGCGCTGTTCCAGGGCGGCGCGGCCCAGGTGCGCGCCCAGTTCGAAGAGCGCGCGGCGTTCGCCGTGGCGCCCACCTCGATCTACGGCCTGGCGGCCCGCTACGACCTGGGATCGCGCGGCACGGTGAACTTCACCGGTCTGTTCCAAAAGGAGCAGAGCGCGTTCACGCGGCCGCCACTCGGCTTCGAGCCGTCGTCGAGCTTCATCGGCGGCGTGAGCACCGAGCTGCATTTCGAGCCTGGGTTCGTCACCCGGGCGCTCAACGCGCTCCCCGGGATCCACACGGATGCCCCGTCCCTGCTCAACATCTCGGCGGAGCTCGCGACGTCGCGTCCCAGACCGAACCAGGTGGGCCAAGCGTACCTGGAGGAGTTCGAAGGGGAAGCTGGGCGAAGCCTCTCCTTGGCCGAGAACGGCTGGCATTGGGGCAGCATTCCGACCAGCGTGCGCGGCGCCGAGCCGTTCGGCGTCGCGTCCACGGGGTTTGAGCCGGCGAACGCGGCGGCCCTCACCTGGCAGAACCTCCCGCTCAGTGCCGACGGGCGGGCCATCCAGTTCTTCCCACAGCAGATCGATCCGACGATCCGGCTCGTCGGCCAGGCCCAGTCCGCCGAGCAGATCCTGTGGCTCATGCTGAAGCCCGACACGGTGCTCGGGCTCGCGGACGTGAACACCGGCAACCCCAACTGGGTGCGCCCGCATCAAGACGGGCCGCGCTGGCGCTCCATCACCCAGCCGCTGTCGGCGACGGGCATCGACCTCTCGCGCACCGAGTACCTCGAGCTGTGGGTGTGGGAGGACAATCACCGGGTTGCCAAGGCCAACCGGGCGGCCCTGATCGTCGACTTCGGATCGGTGTTCGAGGACGCGCTCGCTTGGGTACCGCAAGCCTTCAAGCCGTCGCCTGCGGGCGATACGACCTACTACGGCCAGCGCTACGTGGGACTGGGGCGACTCGACACCGAGCGCGATCCCATCACCCACTCGTGGAACGCGGTGATCAACGACGAAGGCATCCTGTCGGACCGGGTTACCGATGGCATCGTCGATTCGAGCACGGGGGCGGTGAAGGACACGCTGCCGCTCTGCAGCGCCACCCAGCACGGCGCGCTCCAGGCCTACTTCTTTGGCGACCTGCGCTCGCGCTGCGGGCGGCATAACGGCTTCGTCGACACCGAGGACCTGGACGGCGACTTCCGGCTGGACTCGGTCGCCGGCGTACGGACGGCGGAAAACTTCGTGCGCTTCGTGTTTCCGATCGGCGACGAGCGCTTCTACGTGCGTGATGGCGCCATGCTCCCCGCGTTCACGAACGGGCTTCCCGACGGCACCTCCGGCTGGCGCTTGTACCGCATCCCGTTCCGCAGCGACACGATCCAGGTCGGTCCTGCGAACTTGCGTCAGGTCCAGAGCGTGCGGATCACGCTGGTCGCGCCGCACACCGCCGGGCCGGGCCAGCCCGATCCGCAAGTCTACTTCGGCCTCGCGCGCGTGCGATTGGTCGGCGCATCGTGGCTGAAGCGCGCGGAGACGCCCATCCGGGGGATCGCCGGCGAGCGCGGCGTAGGGTCGGGCCAGGTGATCGCGTCGGTCGTGAGCACGGAGAACCGCGACCTCGGGTACACACCCCCGCCCGGCGTGTTCGATGAAGCGGGGCGCCGCGACGCGAACCTGCAGCTCGCGACCGCCCAGATCAACGAACGCTCGATGCGCGTGCTGGCGAGCGGCCTCCAAACCGGACAGCGCGCCGAGGCGTTCCTTCGATTCACCGGGGAGGGGGACAAGAACTTCCTCAAGTACCGGAAGCTGCGCGTCTGGATGCGCGGCCGCGGCCCGGGGTGGGAGGACGGCGACCTCCAAGCGTACGTCAAAGCGGGGAAGGACCAGAACAATTTCTATCTGTACCACGCCCCCGCGCGCACCACCTCGTGGGAGCCGGAGATGGTGGTGGAGCTGGATCGTTGGCTCCTGTTGCGCGCCAAGATCGAGCAGGCGTGGCTGCGCGGCGACGTCGCGCAGGTCTACGCCGGCTGTCCCGACAGCTCGATCGTGCCGTTCGATTCCGCCTACGTGATGTGCGACGGTCCCTACATCGCCCACGTGCGCGACCCCGCCACCGCTCCGCCGAACCTCGCTGCCGTGCAGGAGATCGCCGCGGGCATCCTGCGCGTGGACAGCCGGGTCTTCGTCGATCAGGCGGAGCTGTGGGTGGACGACATCCGCTTGAGCGATGTGGTGCAGGACGTGGGCACCGCGGCGGCGGTGGACGTCACGCTCACGGCCGCGAACGTGGCCGACGTGGCCGTCAGCCTGTCGCGACGCGGCGCCCAGTTCCGCCAGCTCGGGGAGGATCCGCGCTATGTGGCCGACAACGCCGCCAGCGTGGCGGGCACCGTGCGCCTGGAGCGCTTCCTGCCCGATCGCTGGGGCATCACCGCGCCGTTGACCGTGCGCTACGCCGCCACGTCGAGCACGCCATTCTATCTCGGCGGGACCGACATCCGGGCGGACGCGCTCACCGGCCTGCGTACGCCGCGCGCGACCGCCGCGAGCTACGCCCTCACGCTGCGGCGCATCGGCCGCTCGCAAAGCCCCGTGATGCGCTACCTCGTGGACCCGCTCGCTGTCTCCGGGGCCTACACCGAGGGGACCGCGCGGGGCGATCTCGCTCTCGCCACCGCCTCGAGCTACGCGTTCAATCTCGACTATGCGTTCACGTCGGGGATCGGCACGCCGGGCCGGCTGCGTCTCGCGCCGACCGCTGTGCGGCTCCACTCGGGGCTGGCGGGAGAGCAGGGATCCCGCCTCACGTACGCCGTTCCCGTCGCGCGCTCCGCGGACTCCGGGCTCGCCCCGGTACTCTCCCGCACCCAGGTGTGGCGCAACAGCGGCGGTCTCGACTTCCTGCCGCTCTCGGGAATCCAACTGCGCGTCGACGCGGCCTCGCTGCGGGACCTGCGCGACTACGGAGACTCCACCACGGTGGGCCGCCTCATGCGTCAGGAGCGCCGCACCTTGTTGGGCCGGGACGTGGGCGTCGAAACGCAGCGCACGGTGACCACCGCCGTCAGTGCGACGCCCCGGCTCGCCGCGTGGCTGCGCCCGCGCGCCGGTCTCTCCTCATCCTTCAGCTTCACCCGCGACCCCAACGGGCGGACGCCGGTGCGCGACGTGGGGGACACCGCCGGCGGCTTCCATCTGCCGGCGGCGTTCAGCAACCAGCGTCGGCTCGACCTCGCCCTTGGCCTGGATCCGACGCGACTGGGCCGCGAGCTGTTCGGTGACAGCGCGGCCCTCGGGAAGCTGCTCGGCCGCCTCACCAACCTGGACGTCTCGTATGGGCGCGCCCTTACGTCGAGCTACGACCGGGTCCCCGGCGGGCCCTCGCTCGCCTACCAGTTCGGGGCGACCGGCTTCGACGGCTTCAGGAGCCAGGCTGGGCGACTCGCGCTCGCGGCGGGCGACAACACGAATCTCAATGCCGCCGGCAACCTCTCGCTCCCGGAGGGGATGCGCGTGAACGTGAACTACCGCCGCACTCGCGGCGTGACGTGGGCGCTCCGCCTCGACCAGCAAGTGCCGATCCGGTCCGCCAGCCGGGAGTGGCCCTCGGCGAACCTGAGCTGGAGCTTCTCCCCGAGTGCGACGCCGCTCGGTCGCGTGCTGACGAGCGTGTCGGCGCAGTTCGGCTACCGCGAGCTGCAGACGTCGAGCGAGCAGCCGTCGTTCGGCGGCAGCGATGCGGCTCCTGCCACGGCGCAGGCCACGGAGCGCTCGGTCCGGCCCGCGCTCGCGCTCACCTGGCGGCACGGCATCTCGACCAGCTTCGACGCCTCCACCGCCACGAGCGACCAGGTGAACGCGGGAAACCTGTTCCACACGGAGCGGACCCAGCAGAGCGGCACCCTCGCGTTCGCCTTCCGGCCGCCGGCCAGCATCGTCCGCACGAAGCACGACATCCGCGTCGCCGGCCGCTACAGCGCCAGTGCCAACAAGACCTGCCTGCAGGCCGCGGGGCAGGCGGATTGCGTGGCGTACGTGGACAGTCGCCAGACGCAGATGCAGCTTTCCCTCGATACCGACTTGCCGCCCACCCTCAGCGCGGGCTTCCAGATGGCATACCTGGTGAACGATGAACGGCAGGCCAACCGCAAGACCTCGCAGCTCGTGATTACCGCGTTCGTCGAACTCCACACCAGTGTCGGGCAGCTCCAATGAGGCGTCCCAGAGGATGGTGGAGGTTGTGGAGGTTGTGGAGGTTGTGGAGGTTCGCGACCGTGCCTCCACCGGCCTCCACCATCCTCCACAACCTCCAGACCCTGCTTCTCGTGCTCCTCGTCGCCTGCCAGGCCCGGGGCAACCCCCGCCGGCCGCGCGAGTTCGACGGTGGCCACGCCTTTGGCTACCTCGAGCAGCAGATGCAGTTCGGGCCACGCATCCCGAACACGGCCGGGCACGAGCGGACGGGCGACTGGATCCTCGCGCAGCTGCGCGCCCGCGCCGACACGGTGATCGTGCAGGCGTTCAACCACGTCACGCACCACGGCGACACGCTGCACCTGCGCAACTTCTTCGCCCGCTTCCGGCCCCCCGCCGCGGAGCGCGTCTTGTTCCTGGCGCACTGGGACACCCGCCCCCACGCCGATCAGAGCCCCAACCTCGGCCAGCAGCGGCTGCCCGTCCCGGGCGCGAACGACGGAGCCTCGGGCGTCGCCGTGCTGCTCGGCGTCGTCGACGCGCTCAAGGCTAAACCGCCCAGCGTCGGTGTGGACCTGCTGTTCGTGGACGGCGAGGACTACGGCGACTTCGTGCGCGATACCAACGATGTGCTCATCGGATCGCGCTACTTCGCGGCGCACCAGCCGCCCGGGTACCCACCGCTCTTCGCAGTGCTGTTCGACATGGTGGGGGACAAAGACCAGCAGTTCTACTATGAAGGCAACTCCCAGGCGTTCGCGCCCGAAGTAGTCGACCGCGTCTGGCGCACGGCCGCCGAGTTGGGCTACGGTCGTATCTTCATCCCCGGCGTCAAGCACACCCTGACGGACGATCACGTCGCGCTGCAGAAGGCCGGGATCCACGCGATCGACCTGGTGGACTTCGATTACCCCTACTGGCACACACCCGAGGACACGATCGACAAGGTCGGCGCGGCGTCCCTGCAGGTGGTCGGGGATGTTGCGGTGGCGCTGGTACGCTGAGAAGGCGTTTTTCCGGCGCTCCGCGCATGAAACGGATGCCGTTCGCCAGCCGGCGCACGGTTAGCGTGCCACCATGGACGACCGCCGCGCCGCGCTGCTGCTCGCCGGTCTCGCACTCACCGGCGCCGGGGTTCGCTACGCGCTCGCTCCGACGCCTGCGGCCGCGCCGGGCGATGTGCGGCTCGCTGCCCGAGACACGCCGCCGCCCAGCCGGCTGCGCGAGACGGCGCGTACGGCGGCGCGCCTCGCCCGCCCGTTGCTCCCGGGCGAGCGCATCGACCTCGATCGCGCCGACGTGACGGAGATCACGCGGCTGCCGCGGGTGGGTCCGGCGCTCGCGCAGCGGATCGTAGCGTGGCGCGACCAACACGGCCCGTTTGGCAGTCTCGCGCGGTTCGACAGCGTCCCCGGGGTCGGCCCGCACCTCGTCGAGAGTCTGCGTCCTTACGTGTTGTTTTCCGGTCAGATACCGTCGCTGCCTTGACTTCCCTCCGCCGCCTTCTATGTTAGCCTGTTCATTTCCAACGAGTTGCATACGGCCACCGCAGCTGCCGCTACCGACAAGCTGGGGGAACTTCTCCTCCGCGAAGGGCTGATCACCCTTGATCAGCTGAAGAAGGGCTTGCTGGAGCAAAAGAACACCGGGATGCGCCTGGGCTACACCCTGGTCAAGCTGGGCTTCATCGAGGAGACCGAGATCTCCAAGATGCTAGCCCGGCAGTACCGCATGCCGGCCGTCGACCTGTCCCGGTTCGAGGTCGATCCCAAGATCATCAAGCTCATGCCGCCGGACATCGCCGTGAAGCACACGGTGCTGCCTCTGAAGCGTGAGGGGAGGACGCTCACGGTCGCCATCGCGGACCCCAACAACGTCACGGCGATCGAGGACATCAAGTTCGTCACCCGCTGCGATGTGTTCCCGGTGATCGCGGGGGAGTACACCCTCCGGAACGCGATCGAGCGGTATTACCAGCAGTCGGACGCCCAGCTGCAGACGCTCCTCAAGGACATCGAGGCCGCCGAGGACCTCGAGGTGGTCGAGGAGTCGGTGGACGAGGACGTCAAGGCCCAGGACTTGGCGGACGACGCCCCGGTCGTGAAGCTGATCAACGGGTTACTAACCGACGCGGTGAAGCGGGGGGCGTCGGACATCCACATCGAGCCGTTCGAGCACGAGTTGCGGGTGCGCTATCGGGTGGACGGCGCGCTGCAGGAGGTGATGAAGCCACCGATCAAGATGCGCGCGGCGCTCTGCTCGCGCGTAAAGATCATGGCCCAGTTGAACATCGCCGAGCGGCGGGTGCCGCAGGATGGGCGCATCAAGCTGAAGATGGGGAGCAAGGTCATCGACTTCCGTGTGTCGACCCTCCCCGTGTTGTTCGGCGAAAAGATCGTGCTCCGGATTCTCGACAAGGGCAACCTGACGCTCGACCTCACCAAGTTCGGCTTCGAGCCGAAGGCCGAGCAGGACTTGATGCGCGCGATCCTCAACCCGTACGGGATGGTGCTGGTGACCGGCCCGACGGGGTCGGGAAAGACCACGACGCTGTACTCGGCGCTGTCGCGCATCAACCAGCCGGAAGTGAACATCCTGACGGCCGAGGACCCGGTCGAGTACAACCTGCTGGGCATCAACCAGGTGCTGGTCCGCAACGAAGTGGGGATGACGTTCGCGGCGGCGCTGAAGGCGTTCCTGCGTCAGGACCCGAACATCATCATGGTGGGCGAGATCCGCGACCTGGAGACCGGCTCGATCGCCATCAAGGCGTCGCTCACGGGCCACTTGGTGCTCTCGACGCTGCACACGAACGATGCACCGTCCACCGTCACGCGCATGGTGGACATGGGCATCGAGCCGTTCAACGTCGCGAGCGCGGTGAATCTGATCGTGGCGCAGCGCCTGGTGCGGCGCATCTGCAAGGACTGCAAGCAGGAGCACAAGTACACCGACGAGGAGCTCAAGGCCCTCGGCATCCCGGCCGCGGAGGCGGCGAAGCTCACCTTCTACAAGGGCGCGGGCTGCGACAATTGCGGCGGCACCGGGTACAAGGGGCGGCAGGGGCTGTACGAGGTGATGGCGATGTCGAGCGCGTTGCGGCGTATGGTGCTGAAGGGCGGCTCGACTGAGGAGCTGCGGGAGGAAGCGGTCAAGGAGGGAATGCTCACGCTGCGCTCGGACGGCATGGTCAAAGTGAAGCGCGGGATCACCAGCCTGGAGGAAGTCGTGAAAGAGACGGCGGCATGACGGCGGGCGGCCCGCAGGTCGTGAATCTCCGCTCGTTGCTCGAGGAGATGATCGAGAAGGATGCCTCCGACCTCCACATCGTGGCGGGGGAGCGTCCCAAGGTACGCGTCGACGGCGACATCGTGAACTCGTCGGTGGAGCACGTGTTGACGCCCAAGGACACGGTGTCGATCGCCTACTCGGTGCTCACCGAGAACCAGAAGAAGCGCTTCGAGACGGAGAACGAGCTGGACTTCTCCTTCGGCATCCAGAACCTCGCGCGCTTCCGCGGCAACTGCTTCAAGCAGCGGGGCTGCGTGTCGCTGGTGATCCGGCAGATCCCCTTCAACGTGCGCACGTTCGAGGATCTCGGCCTGCCGTCCGTGGTGGCGAAGCTCGCTGAGAAGCCCCGCGGGTTGGTCCTGGTCACGGGGCCCACCGGCTCGGGGAAGAGCACCACCCTCGCGGCGATGATCGACAAGATCAACAAGGAGCTGAAGGGACACATCATCACGGTGGAGGACCCGATCGAGTTCATCCACCGCCATCAGGCCTGCATCGTGAACCAGCGCGAGATCGGCACGGACACCAACAGCTTCGCGGCCGCGCTCAAGTACGCGCTGCGGCAGGACCCCGACGTCGTGCTGATCGGCGAGATGCGTGATCTCGAGACGATCGCGGCGGCGCTCACCATCGCCGAGACCGGCCACCTCGCCTTCGCGACCCTGCACACCAACTCGGCGATGGAGAGCATCAACCGGATCATCGACGTCTTCCCGTCGCACCAACAGGCGCAGATCCGGGCCCAGCTCGCGTTCGTGCTCGAGGGCGTGATCACCCAGACGCTGTTGCAGAAGGCCAAGGGGCGGGGACGGGTGATGGCGGCCGAGATCATGATTTGCACCCCGGCGATCCGGGCGCTCATCCGCGACAACAAAGTGCACCAGATCGAGTCGGCGATGCAGGCCGGGAAGAAATACGGCATGCAGACGCTGAACGACGCCCTCTACCAGCTCTACCTGGGTCGCGAAGTCGCCAAGGACGAATGCCTGCGCGTCTCCGCAAACCCCAACGAGTTCCTGCGCATGATCGGCGAGCCGCCGCAGGACGACCGCGAGCCCGCCGCCGGCCAGCCCCAGGCGGCGCAGGCGAAGGTCGCGGCCCGCCGCTAGGCGCCCCCCCGGAGGGAGTGAGCCATGCCGGTCTTCCAATACACCGCGCGCACGCTCAAGGGCGATCTCGTCAACGACAAGATCGACCTGCCGAGCCGCGACGACGTCATCGCCCACCTGCGCAAGAACCGCATGGTGGTGGTGCAGGTCCGGGCCGCGCCACGCGAGTTCAAGCTCAGCTTCAAGTTCGGCGGCGGCGTCAAGACCCGCGACATCGTCGTGATGACGCGCCAGTTCGCCACCATGATCAACGCCGGGCTGCCGCTCGTCCAGGCGCTCGACATCCTGGCGCAACAGACCGAGAACAAGATCCTCGCCGACGTCACCCGTCAGGTCGTGTACGACGTCGAGAGCGGGCACACCCTCGCCGACGCGCTGCGCAAGCACCCGAAGGCGTTCAGCGACCTCTACGTCAACATGGTCGCCGCGGGCGAGGCCGGCGGTATTCTCGATACCATCCTCGTGCGGCTCGCCCAGTTCCTCGAGAAAAACGATGCCATCGTCCGCAAGGTGAAGGGCGCGATGGTCTACCCGGCCGTGATTCTGTCGGTCGCGGTGATCGCCATCTCGGTCTTGCTCATCTTCGTGATCCCCACGTTCCAGAACATGTTCGCCTCGGTGAATCTCGAGTTGCCGCTCCCGACGCGCATCGTGATCGGCCTGAGCAACCTGCTCAAGAACTACTGGTGGGCGTTCCTCGCCAGCATGGGAGCGATCGTGTTCGGCATCAACCGCTACTACCAGACGGCGCCCGGCCGCCTGCAGATCGACGGGATGCTGCTGCGGCTGCCGGTGTTGGGCGATGTGCTGCGCAAGTCAGCGGTGTCGCGGTTCACGCGCACCCTCGGCACCCTGATCTCGTCGGGCGTGTCGATCCTCGACGGCCTCGAGATCACCGCGCGCACCGCCGGGAACATGGTCATCCACAACGCGGTGATGGAGTCGCGCGCGTCGATCGCCGGCGGCGAGACCATCGCCCAGCCACTCGCGAAGTCCAAGGTGTTCCCGCCGATGGTGATTTCCATGATAGCCGTGGGTGAGCAGACGGGCGGCATGGACGAGATGCTCTCGAAGATCGCCGACTTCTACGACGATGAAGTGGATGCAGCGGTCGGCACCCTCCTGTCCCTCATGGAGCCCATCATGATCGTGGTGCTCGGCGTCATCGTCGGCGGCATGGTCGTGGCGATGTACCTGCCGATCTTCGACATGGTGAACGCGGTGCAGTAAGGGCGGCTACGGCACCGAGGCCGGCGGCACGGGGGAGGGGGCCGCGAGGCTCGCGAACGACGGCAGCACGGTCCACTGGCGGGGGAAGCGCGGCAGGAACTTCACGTGCCGGTTCACCACCGCCTGCACCCGTCGCCACCAGCAGACGATCGGCCGGGGCGTCCGCCCCACGCTCACCACGGCGAAGGGGATCGAATCCGCCACCACGGTCCGCAGATCGGGCTGGCTGAGCGAGCACAGGTCCTCCGGCGTCTTCACCCCGAAGCTCGAGTCGGGCCCGGTCCACGGATGGTTGTGCCACACCGCGAGCGTCGCCGGAGCACACGGCTGGGGCTCGACCGCGTCCACCGTGGACCGCAACAGGTCGGGCATGACGAAGTCCCGTACCACGGCGGTGTCCCCCGAGATGCTTCCCTGAAGGCAGAGCACTACTTCGCGGTCCAGGCCGGCCGCGAGCAGGCTCAGCCGGCGGAACAGCGATGGGGTGAGCAGCAGGCGCTTGAGTGGCTGCGAATTGAGAATCGCTGAATCGGCGGGGGTGAGTTGCGCCTGAGCGGCAGCCGGTCGCCCGCACAGCGCGAGCCCAAGCATCGCAACCATGAGGCGATGTCGCATCGATCGAACAATAGTGACGGGCCCCTCCCGGCGCTGTCCCGTGTGCTCCGCTCTTGCACTTTGCCAGACCACTTCCAATACTTAGCCCCGGCGTCTGCCAGTGCGGACCACCGTCCTTGCACGTAATACACTGTAATTGTTGAGCTTACGGTTAGCTGACCGGCCGGGCGGGCGGCTGACGGCCGACAGCGATTCCTCGAGGAGCGCCATGTGAGGTGGTTGGGTGGCAGATCCTCGGGGTCGGCGATCCCGACCCCGCAGAGCCTGTTGCGGTCGGTATACGCAGGCCGGCTGTGCGTCGCCGTCGCCATCTACCTGAGCGCCGCCCTCCAGTTGAGCGTCGTCGCGCCACTCGACCTGCTGGTCACTTCGTTTTTGCTGGTGGCGACCGTGGTCGTCACGATCGCCTCGTACTGGCACACGCACATCCGGGCGCGGTCGCCTGGCCGGACGTTCCTGTACGCCCAGGCCATTTACGACGTCGCGCTGATCACCGCCGTCGTGCACATCACGGGTGGGCCGCAGAGCGACCTGACCCCGCTGTACGTTCCCCTCATCGCCGTTACCGCGGTGCTGATGCCCCCGGCGAGCACCGCGTTGATCACGGCCCTCGTCGGCATCGTGTATTTCGCCGACGTGTTCTTCGGTCACACGACAGCGATGACCGCGCAGGTCGGCCTCCAGCTCTCGGTGTTCGCGGCGGTCGCGGCGGTCACTGCGTACTTCGCGAGCCGCGTCGCGGTCATGGGCGCGGAGTGGGAGGCGCTCGCGGGTGAGCTGCGCCAGGTGCGGTTGGAGGCGGCCGACGTGCTGCGCAACATCCCCACCGGCGTCGTGACGGTGGACCAAGACGGTCACGTGCTCTACTGCAATCCGGCGGCCGAGCAGATCCTGGGTTTCAAGGAGCGGCAGTGGCGGGGGCGCTCGGTCATGCCCGAGTTCGCGCGGATCGCACCCGAGTTCTGGGCGGCGGTCACGGCGACGGCTCGCCGCGGCATTCGGGCGATGCGGGTCGAGGCCACCGTGCGGCGACCGGATCGGACGTTCCTGATCGGCGTCACCACGACGACGCTCGAAAACGAGCCCGGCGGCGTTCCGCGGGTGACGGCCATCTTCACCGACATCTCGGACTCGAAGCGGCTCGAGGAATTGCACCTGCGCGCCGAGCGGCTCGAGGCGGTCGCCGAGCTCTCCTCCAGCCTGGCGCACGAGATCAAGAACCCTCTCGCCTCGATCCGGTCGTCCGTGGAGCAGCTCGGCCGGGCCAAGCGCGCGAACGCGGACGAGAAATTCCTGACCGGGCTGATCGTGCGCGAGAGCGACCGCCTGTCGCGGCTGCTGTCGGAGTTCCTCGACTTCTCGCGGGTGCGCGCCACTGAATGCCGGCCGCTCGACCTGCACCAGGTCGCCGCGGCCGCGATCCGCCTCGTGCGCGAGCACCCGGACTGTCCCGACGACGCCGTGATCGATCTCGCCGGCGGCCCGACGCCCATGGAAGGGGACGAGGATCTGTTGCATCGGGTCGTCTCCAACCTGGTGCTCAACGCGGTCCAGGCGGCCGGCAAGGGCGCCCGCGTGACGGTCCGCACCGGGCGGCCCGTGGCGCACGAGCTCCCTGGGGCCGCGGGGATCGAAAACCCCGTGTCTCTCGCCGTGAGTGACAACGGCCCCGGCATCCCCGACAACCTGCGGGCCCGTCTGTTCGACCCCTTCGTGACGGGTCGGGCGGGGGGGACCGGGCTGGGCCTCGCGATCGTGCAGCGCGCGGTGGAGGCGCATCGCGGGCTCGTCCTGGTGGATTCGGTGCAGAAGCAGGGGACCACCTTCACCGTTTACTTCCCCGCCGCCCGGCGGAAAGAGGAAGCCGCATGACGCAGCAGCCATCCATTCTGGTGGTCGACGACGAGATGGGGATCCTGGACGTGCTTCGGATCCTCCTGAAGGGCGAAGGATTCGACGTGGTCACCGCTCAGGGGGGGAAGGCCGGCCTCGAAGCGCTCAAGGCGTCGGCGCCCGACATCGTGCTCACCGATATCAAGATGCCGGGCGTGTCCGGCACCGAGATCCTCGCGGCGGTGCGCGAGCAGGATCCCGAGACTCCGGTCATCCTGATGACCGCACAGGCGTCCTTGCAGAGCGCGATCCAGGCGGTAAACCAGGGCGCGTTCTATTACATCCAGAAGCCCTTCTCGAACGACGACCTGGTGGCGATTTGTCGCCGTGCGGGGGAGCAGCGGCTGCTCAAGGCGGAGAACAAGCAGCTGAAGCAGGAGATCCGCCGGCGGGAGCGCTCGGGGCTCGTGAAGCCGCTCGGCAAGTCGCGGGCGTTCCAGGACGTGCTGCGGCTCGCCGAGCAGGTCGCGCCCACCGAGAGCACGGTGCTGATTCGCGGCGAATCGGGGACCGGCAAGGAAGTCATCGCCCGCTACATCCACGAGCTGTCGGCGCGCACCGAAGGGGCGTTCCTGTCGTTGAACTGCGGGGCACTGCCCGAGAGCCTGCTCGAATCCGAGCTGTTCGGGCACGTGAAGGGCTCGTTCACCGGGGCGGTGCGCGACAAACAAGGGCTGTTCGCGGCGGCGCGCGGCGGCACGTTCTTCCTGGATGAGATCGGCGAGATGGCGCCCGCGACGCAGGTGAAGCTGCTGCGCGTGCTCCAGGAGCGCGAAGCGATCCCCGTGGGTGGCACTGAAGCCATCCCGGTCGACGTGCGGGTCGTCGCCGCCACCAACCGCGACCTCGAGGACGACATCAAGCGCGGCCGTTTCCGGAGCGACTTGTATTACCGCCTCAACGTGATCGCGATCGAGCTGCCACCGCTGCGAGATCGGCGGGAAGACATTCCCATCTTCGTGAAGGCGTTTCTCGAGCGCATCGCGCAAGACCACGGCGGGGAAGCCAAGCAGCTCGCACCGCCGGCTCAGGACGTCATCATGGCGTACGACTGGCCAGGCAACGTGCGCGAGCTCGAGAACGCGCTGGAGCGCGCCGCGGTGCTCACCAAGGGAGACGTGATCGAGCTGTCCACCCTCCCCGAGAAGCTCGCCGAGCGGCGCGCCGAGCCACTCGTGGCCGAGCGGCCGCACGCGAACCCCACGCTCGACGTGATCGAGCGCGCCTACATCACTTGGGTGCTCCAGAGTGAGGGGGGCAACAAGACGCGCGCGGCCGAAGTCCTGGGGATCGACCCCTCCACACTGTATCGCAAGCTGGGCCGGTACGAGCAGCCGACGGACGGGGAATGACCCTGCCCCCGGCCGGGATGGCGCCCGCATCCCGCTCACGACGGGCCGTCATCGAAGCCGCGGGGGTCGGCCTGGTGGTCGTCGTGGCGCACCTGCTGCTCCGCCTGTCCGGGGCGTTCGCGGTCGGCGCGCTCAACGACGATGGAGTCTATGTCGCCCTGGGGAAGGCCATCGCCGAGGGCGACGGATATCGGTCCATCTACCTCGCCGGCGCGCCGCTGCACCTCCGCTATCCGCCGGGCTTTCCCTTGCTGTTGGCGCTGCCCTGGGCGCTGGGCGGGACCCTGGCTGCCGTGCGCGCCACGGTCGCCGCGCTGCACCCCCTCGTTGCCGGCGCGGCAGCGGGGCTTGTCTGGTGGACCGGGCGCCGCCAGCTCGAGCTCGCACCGGCGTCGCTGGCGCTCTGCGCCGTCGCTCCGTTCCTGCTCGACCCGCTCATTCAGTACTTCAACATCCCGCTCACCGAGCCGTATCTCGTGCTCGGGTGGGCGGGAGTGCTCGTGCTCACCCCACCGCTCCTCGACCCACCGGCCGCCGACGCCGTGCCGTGGGCGGGCGCGCTGGCGGTTGGGTTGCTCCTCGCCGCGACGACCCTGTTCCGTGCGGTCGGTGTTGCCTTGATCCCGGCGGTGTTGCTCGCGCTGGCGATCCATCGCCGCTGGAAGGCGGCCGCCGTCTGCGCGGCTGCGGTGGTCGTGCCGCTGCTACTGTGGGAGGCGCTCCGAGCCCATTGGCTGGCTCGCGGGCCGGTCTCATCGCAACCCGACGATCTCTCCTACTGGCGCTGGCTGGGCGTGAACGGGCCCCTGGCTCTGGCCGAGTATGCGGGACGCACGGCCTTCAGGAATGGCGTAGAGTACGTCCGCAAGCTGGCGGACTACCTCTTTCCGATTGAGTCCGTAGGCATCGTGGTGGTGCTCGCCGCCGCGGCGGCCGCGGCGGCGGCGTGCGTGCGGATGTGGCGGTCGCACACGGCGCTGGTCCTGACCACGCTCGCCGCCGCCGCGCTGACCCTCGTCTGGCCCTTCGCCCAAGGGCGCCTCCTGCTACCGCTACTGCCGTTTCTCGGCCTCCTGGTCGCGAGCGGCGTCGAGGCCGGCGTGCGCCGCACCCCCGCGCGCGTGAGGTGGGCCCTGCCGGCCGCCTTGGCGCTGGCGGCGGTCGTGGTGACACTGCGCCAGTCGGAGCTGCGCGACATTGCGGCACGCTCGTACGCCAGCGGCGTCCTGCCGCCCCCGAGGGACCTGTCGCCCACGCTGACCTTGGCGGTCCGCAGCCGGTTCATTTATCAGACAGCCGGGTGGGTCCGGGCGCACACCGCGTCCCGGGATCGCATAATGGTGGACGCACCTGCCGCGGTGTACCTGTACACCAACCGCCGCACCGTGCCCGCCTCGCCGACCGAGAGCCGGCTCGGCACCTCGGCGTTCGCCGTCCCCGGCGGCTACCTGGCCGGACGGATCCTCGCCGACAGCGTCAGCGTGGTGGTGTGGGCGCCGCCGGCGCCCGAGCTGGAGCGCGACATCCTCACGATCCAAGCCCGGTGCCCCGAGGTGCTGCAGCGCGACTCCACCACCTCGACCGTCGCGTTTCGGGTGCGGCGCGACGAGGGGTGCCTGCGCGAGCGTGTGCTCGCCGTGAGCGATTCGATGGGCGCCGCGCGGCCGTGACCTATGGGGCCTGACCGCGAGCCACAGGACCCCGTCGGCGCCGAAACCCTCGAGCGGCTGGCGGGAGCGCGCAACTACAACCGCTGGCTCACCGATCGTCTGCAGCGCTGGGTGGGGCGGCGGGTGCTGGAGATCGGGGCGGGTCTCGGCAACATGTCGGAGTTCGTCCTGGACCGGGAGCGCGTCGTGCTCTCGGATACCGATCCCTATTACCTCACGCGGTTGCGGGAGCGGTTTGGCCGACGGCCCAACGTGCGAGTGGCCGAGCTGCGGCTCCCCGACGGCAACGCCGCGGTCGCGGGCGAGCGGCTCGACACGATCATCTGCCTGAATGTGGTCGAGCACATCCCCGACGACGTCGGCTCCCTCGCCGCGATGCGCGCACTGCTCCAGCCCGCCGGCCGGCTGGTGCTGCTGGTCCCCGCGCTCCCGCGGATCTACGGCGCGCTCGACGAGGCCCTGGGGCACGTGCGGCGCTACACGCCGCGCGAGCTGCGAGAGAAATATGACCGGGTCGGCTTCCGCGTCGCACATCTGGAGTACTTCAACCTCTTCGGCATCCCGGGCTGGTGGTTCGCGGGGCGGATCCTGCGGCGCCGGATCATCCCGGCCGGTTCGCTGGGGCTGTACGACGCGCTCGTCCCGCTATTCCGGTTGGAGCGCTTCCTGCCGTGGCGCCTGGGTCAGTCCCTCATCGCCATCGGGGAACGGGCGTGACCCCACCGCGCGAGCTCACGTTGTCGGTGATCGTTCCGGCCTACAACGAGGCCCCGACCATCGAGACCGTGGTGCGCCGCCTGCGCGACGTCCAGCTTCCTGTGGAGATCCTCGCGGTGGACGACGCGTCGACCGATCAAACGGGCGCGGTGCTGGACCGCCTGGCGCGCGAGGGGCTCGTCCATCAGGTGATCCACCATCCGACGAACCGTGGCAAGGGAGCGGCGCTGCGCAGCGGCTTCGCCGCCGCCACCGGCGACGTCGTCGTGGCGCAGGACGCCGATCTCGAATATGACCCCGGCGAGCTCTCGAGGCTGCTGGAGCCCATCCGCCAGGGTCGCGCCGACGCGGTGTATGGGTCTCGCTTCCAAGGCGGCCCGCGCCGCGTCCTCTTCTTCTGGCATGCGATCGGCAACCGGCTGCTCACGCTGCTCTCCAACATGCTCACGAACCTGAACTTGAGCGACATGGAGACGTGTTACAAGCTGGTGCGCGCCGACCTCTTGAAGCGGCTGCCACTGAGCGCCGAGCGGTTCGGGATCGAGGTCGAGCTGACGGCGCGGCTCGCGCAAGCGGGTGCCCGCATCTGGGAGCTGCCGATTTCCTACAGCGGTCGCACCTACGCCGAAGGAAAAAAGATCGGCTGGCGTGACGGGCTCGCGGCCCTGTTCCACATCCTGCGCTACAACCTCCTTCCGCCCCGCGGCGATTGGCGCGGGCGCTAGCTGCCCTGACCCCCGGCCGCGCGGCGGCGCTCGCCGCCACGCTCGTCGCGATGGTGGGCGCGGTCACACTGAATCACGACTTGGTAGGTGTTTTTTACGACGATGGTCTCTACGCCGGGCTCGCGATCGCGCTGGGCCGCGGCCTCGGATACGTGCATCCGCACCTCCCCGGGACCCCGGCCGCCGTGCACTATCCGCCCCTGTATCCGCTCGTCCTCGCGCCCCTGTTCCGCGTGTTCTCGGTGCCGACCGCTGCCTACTTGGGCAAGGTCCTCAACGTGCTGCTCGCTGCGCTCGGCACCGGGCTCATCGCGTGGCACGCGGCGCGTAACCGGCTCGTGGGGGAGGAGCTGCCTGTGTGGCTCGCCCCGGCCGTGGTCGCCGGTACGGCGATCGCGATCCCCGTGCTCGCGACGCAGGCGGTGCTCTTTTCCGAGCCGCTGTTCGGCGTCCTGCTTGCGGCGGCGGTCGTTCTGGCTGATGCGCCTCCGCCGCGCCTCCCGGCGTCTGCGGCGGCGTGTCTCGCCGGTGTGGCGGCGGGGCTGGCGCTGCTCACGCGCTCCGTCGGCATCGCCGCGGGAGGCGGGATAGTGGTTTTCCTCCTCGCCACGCGGCGGGCGCCGCCGCGGGTCGCCCTCGCGGCGGCGGCGCCGGTCGCCCTGGCCGCCGGCGGTTGGGCGTTGTGGCTGCTGCGCCACCGGGGCGGCATCGATCCTGCGCTCGCGATGGGCTACGGCACTTACGTCGAGATGGCGCGGCAGGCGGGGCTCGGCGTATTCTGGCCCGCCACCCGCGACCTGTTTCGTCCCCTGGGCGACCTCACGCTCGGGCTGATCGCGCTCCCGGCGATCTACTACTTGTTCGCGGCCGCCGCCGTGGTAGTCGGGGGCTATGGAGGGTACCTCCTGTCGCGCCGCTCAAGCGTCGGCTGGACGCTCGTGTTCTATTTCCTGACCCTGCTGGTCTGGCCGTTCCCATCCGACCGGTTTCTGTGGGGCGTGCTTCCGTGGCTCGCGCTCGCGTGGGCGGCCGGCGCGGCGGCTTTGTGGCGCCACGGCCGCCTGCGCCTCCCCCTGCTCGTGCTCGCCACGGTGATGGGCATCGGGTATGGCGAGATCGAGGTGCGCGGCTTCGCGGGGCGTTGGTGGGGCAGCACCGCGCACCGCATCTCAGCCAACTTCGCCGAACTGCTCCCCTGGCTCGCCACCCTGCCGCCGCAGACCATCCTCGCGATCGACGACGAAGCGCTCGTCTGGTTGTACACCGGGCGCACGAGCGCTCCCCTGTATGTGTACGGCTACCACGGTCGGACCGAGACGCGACCCACACCTGCCGAGCACCGCGCCTACCTCGAGCGCCAGGGCGTCACCCACGTCGTGCTCACCGGGTTCGGGTCCGGGTCCGACGTCGAGTTGCGCGCGCTGCTGGGCGCATACCCCCGCTGGCTCACCGCCGTGCATGCCTGGCCCGGCGGTCGGGCGGCGTTCCAGGTGCGCCGTGAGCCCTAGGCGGGTTTACCTCGTGGTTGCCACGGCCGCCGCGGTCGTCCACCTCGGCGTGTTGTGGAACGGCTTCGCCTTGGACGATCTGACGATCATTGTCGCCAACCCGCTGGTGCACAGCCTGTCCGGAGTGTGGCGCGCGTTTGCGGCGCCGTACTTTCCGGCCAACCTCGATGTCTCCGTGTACCGCCCCCTCACCATCGCGACGTACGCGCTGGACTGGTCCGTCGGCTCGACGGTGTGGTTCCACGCCGTGAACCTCATGTGGCACGTCGGCGCGAGCGTGCTGGTGGCGCTGCTGGCGCGTCGTTGGGCGGGCGACGCCGCGGCCCTTGTGGCGGGGATCGTGTTCGCCGTTCACCCCGTTCACGTCGAGGCGGTTGCCAATGTGGTGGGCCGGAACGAGTTGATGGCTGCCGCGTTCACCCTGCTGGCCGTCTACGCGGCACTGGAGCGGGGCAGCGTGCTGTGGAGCGCCGCCGCGCTGACCGCCGGCTTACTCAGCAAGGAGAACGCCGCGGTCGCGCCCGCGCTCGTCGCCGCGGCGTGGCTCCTCGGCGTGCGGCCGGTCCCGCCGCGGCGCAGGCTCGCGGCGTTCGTCGTGAGCTGGGTGGTCCTTGCGGCGGCGTACACCGGTGTGCGTTGGTCCGTGCTCCACGGGTTCGGCGGATCGGGCAACCCCGCGCCCGTGTTCCTCGGCCAGGACGGGCTCACGATTCGTCTCACGGCGATCGCTGCGCTGGCGGACGTGGCCCGGCTGCTCGTCTTCCCGCTCGCGCTCAGTGCCGACTATTCTCCCAGCGAGCGCACCGCGGTCCAGTCGCTGGGGGACGCCCGGCTGATCCTCGGGGTGCTGGTGGTCTCGCTGTGGGCCCTGCTGCTGGGCCTCGCCTGGCGACGCCACCACAAGCTCGAGGCGTTGGGGCTGGCCTGGATCGCGATCGCCTACGCACCGGTGGCGAACCTGCTCTTCCCGATCCAGATCTTGATCGCCGAGCGGACGCTCTACCTCCCGTCCGCGGGGCTGGCGCTCGCCCTCGGGGCTGCGATGCGGGGGCTCACGGGGCGGTGGCTCGCGGCCGTGGCCACGCTGCTCTTGGTGCTCGGCGGCGTCCGCAGTGCCTTCCGCGTGGGCGCGTGGCGCGACGATCGCGCCGCGACCCTCGCGCTGCTGCAGGACGCGCCGCGCTCCTATTTCTCCTGGCAGAATCTCGGCTGGCAGTATTTGCGCGCCGGTCAGTTCGCGCGAGCGATCGGCGCTTTCCAGACCTCGAGCCGCATCTACCCGTACGACGCGCGCGTGTACATCGCGGCCGCGCACGCGGCGTACGCGTTGAACCGAGGAGCGGCGGCCGACTCACTGCTCACGCAGGCTGACGCGGCCTGCCAGCGCTGCGTCACCTACTACATCAACCAGGCCTCCTTCGCCCGCCTGCGGGGCGATTCGGCGTCCGCCGACTCGCTCGTCGCGCACGCACGGAGGCTGCGCCCGTCATGACGGTGGGCCGCGACCGGCAGTTCGATCTCGCCGTGGCGGCCTGCGCGGTGCTGGTCTACCTCGGCGCCGTGTGGAACGGGTTCGCGCTCGATGACGGCCCAATGATCCGCTTCAACCCGCTGGTGCAGAATCCATCGGGGATGTGGCGCGCGTTCGCCGAGCCATGGTGGGCTGGTGCGTTCGGTGGGCAGTACTACCGGCCGCTGCCCGTCGCGACGCTGGCACTCGATGCGTGGGTGGACGGCGCGGCGTGGTTCCATACCGTGAACCTGCTGTGGCACGCCGGCGCCAGTGTTGCGGTGGCGGTGCTCGCCCGCCGTTGGTCCGGGGCCCTCGCGGGCCTGATCGCGGGCCTGCTGTTCGCGGTCCACCCCGTTCACGTGGAAGCGGTCGCCAACGTCGTCGGGCGCGGTGAACTGATGGCGGCTCTCTGCACTCTGCTCGCGGTGTACGGCGCCGTGGTGCGCGAGAGCGTGGCATGGAGCACCGCGGCGCTGGTGCTCGCGCTCTTGAGCAAGGAGAACGCCGCCGTCGCGCCGGCCCTCATCGCGCTGGCCTGGGTGCTGGGGCTCTCCCGCCCGCCCAAGCGGAGACTCCTGGCGTTCGCGTCCGCGTTGGGCGCGGTCGCCATCGGCTATTTCGCGGTACGCTGGGCCGTGCTGCACCGCTATACCGGCTTCGCGGACATCGCGCCCGTCTTCGTGGGCGCCGCGGCGCTCCCCGTGCGCCTCACGGCTGTCGCCGCACTGGCCGATGTCGCTCGCCTGCTGGTCTTTCCGCTCAGGCTACGGGTGGACTATTCGCTGCAGGAGCGAACGCTCATCGCGACGGCGAGCGATCCGCGGTTCCTGGTGGGCGTGCTCTGTGTAGCGGTCTGGGCGGCCCTGTTGGTGCTTGCCTGGCGGCGCAGGCGCCGGGTGGAGGTGTACGGTCTTGCATGGATCGCGCTGGCGTTCCTTCCGGTCGCGAATCTGCTGTTTCCGGTGGGGATCCTGATCGGCGAGCGCACGCTCTATCTGCCTTCGGCCGGCCTCGCACTGGCCGCCGGCACGTGGCTCGCGGGATTGCAGACTAGATTGCGCGGGTTGCTCGTCGGCCTCGTCGTCGTGGCCGGCGCGGCGCGCACCGCCCTGCGTGTTCCTGTCTGGCACGACGATACCGCGGTGACGCTCAGCATTCTCGAGGACTCCCCGCGCTCCTACCGCGGACCGCAATACGCCGCCGCACTGCTCCAAGCCTCGCGCAACCCCGCCCGCGCTCTCGAGTACTACCGGACCGCCCTCGCGATCTACGACCGCGACTCGCGGCTTTTCATCGGTGCGGCCGACGCCGCGTTCGCCCTCCGCCGGCCCGCGCTCGCGGACAGCTTGCTCGAGCGGGCCCGGCAGCTGTGCGGACGCTGCGACGTCAACTACGCGAACCAAGCCAACGCGGCGCGCGCCCGCGGGGACGGAGCGGTCGCCGACTCGCTGTTGCGGCGCGCGACGCCGCTCGGCAAGCAGTGACACAGTGGGTCAAATCGCGTTGCAACCGGCCTTGAGCCTTGCAGAAATCCCGACTTCCCTCCGGTGGCCCAGTGTGACAAAGTGAAAACATCATCGCCGTAACCAGTGCATGCACACGGTGTTGTGGTCACCGCCCGACGACAAGGCATAAGGTTTGCTCGAAAGGGGTGCAGCCGGACCAGCGACTCGATAGCGCTGCGGGCCGGAACAGGTAGTTCGGACCACATTTGGGAGATCACGATGAACCGCAAGGGTTTTACGCTCATTGAGCTGCTGATCGTGGTCGTGATCATCGGCATTCTAGCCGCGATCGCGATTCCGAAGTTCGCCAACACGAAGGAGAAGGCGTACATCGCGTCGATGAAGTCCGACCTTCGTAACCTCGTGACGGCGGAAGAGGCTTACTTCGCCGACTCCGTGAAGTACTCGGCGA